>Ga0228702_1001105_pt1 | contig 18144 bp, 10 predicted proteins | sample McNCre217_Aug_MG_2_FD_178018 | JGI IMG/M metagenome (GOLD analysis project Ga0228702, IMG submission 178018) | Freshwater microbial communities from McNutts Creek, Athens, Georgia, United States - 20-17_Aug_MG | ecosystem: Environmental > Aquatic > Freshwater > Creek | place: USA: Georgia... | reverse complement strand
TGGGCAACGGCGTTGGCATTCCCGGAACCTTCCTGATCGTGACGGCGATTTTGCTGATGTTTTCGGCGGGCTATGTTGCGATGTCGCGGCATGTGAAGAACGCTGGCGCCTTCTATGCCTTTGCGGCGCAGGGGCTGGGCGGCCATGTTGGTGGCGCGGCAGCGCTGATCGCTATGCTGTCTTACAACGCGATGCAAATCGGCCTGATGGGCCTGTTTGGCGCAGCGGCAGCGGGCACGTTTAGCCAGTTCGGCATTGATCTGCCGTGGTACTATTGGTCGTATGGCGCCATCGTTGTGATCGCCGTGCTGGGCTACCGTCAGGTGGACCTGTCGGCCAAGGTGCTGATGCTGCTGGTGTTCTTTGAGTTTGCCATCGTGGTTCTGCTTGACCTTGTGATCTTGGGCAAAGGCGGTGCTGCCGGGCTTAACTTTGCGCCCTTCGCGCCGTCGAACATCTTTTCGGGCACCTGGTCTATCGGGGTTTTGTATTCTTTCGCCGGTTTCATCGGGTTCGAGGCGACGACGATTTATTCGGAAGAAGCGCGCGACCCGCATATCACCGTGCCGAAAGCGACCTTCCTTTCGGTGCTGGCCATCGGGATTTTCTACTCTGTCACCTCGTGGTTGATGGTGATGGGGATCGGCACTGAAAACCTGATGCCGACGCTAAGCGGCATGGACCCGACGACGTTCTTGTTCCTGCTGGGCGGCACCTATCTTGGCGATACGCTGACCATGATCATGGGTATTCTGTTCGTGACCTCGGTGTTTGCGGCACTGCTGGCGTTTCACAACGCTATCGCCCGCTATATCTTTGTGACCGGGCGCGAGGGGATTTTGCCGGCTTCGGTGGGCTTTACCCATGCCAAGCACATGTCGCCGCACAAGGGGTCGGTTATTCAGACCATTCTGGCGCTGATCTTCGTGACGCTGTTCGTGGTGAAGGGGCTTGATCCGGTGCTGGCGCTGTTCTCGTGGCTGTCGCAGTTGGGCACGCTGGGGGTTTTGGGGCTGATGTCGCTGACCTCGTTTTCGGTGATCGGGTTCTTTGCCAAGGATGCGATGGGCGAAACCGCGATTTCGACCAAGATCTTGCCGGTGATTTCGGGTGTGATCATGGCGGTGCTGTTCGTGAAGATCTTCATGGATTTCGGCGCGCTGACCGGGGCTGAAGGCAGTCTGTCGTGGATGCTGCCGTCTCTGGTGCTGGTGGCCGGGGTCGTCGGGATCTTGCTGGCGGCAAAGCTGAAATCCAGCGATCCGGCAAAGTTCGCCGATCTGGGAAAAACCAAAGTCTGATCTGAAAACCTTGGGGCGGCTGGCAACGGCCGCTCTTTTCTTTACAAAGGAACGTTGCATGGCCGCGCCAACCCAATCCGAAATTGACCGTCTTGCCGCTGCGCCGGTTGCCGCCGGAAAGCTGTTGATCAACGGCGCATGGGTGGCGGGTGAGGCCGGCGAAACCGTGGTGCTGTCGCCGATCAACGGCCAACCGTTGACCACCACCGCCGCGGCTTCGGCGGCTGATGTTGGCCGCGCCGTTGCCTCGGCCCGCGCCGCGTTCGAAAGCGGTGTCTGGAGCAGGATGCCCCCTGCCGGACGCAAGGCGGTGCTGCATCGGCTGGCCGATCTGATCGACAAGAACAGTCTCGAACTGGCGGTTTTGGGGGTGCGTGACAACGGCACCGATATCGGTATGGCGCTGAAAGCCGAACCGGGCAGTGCCGCCGGAACCTTCCGCTATTACGCCGAAGCCATCGATAAGGTGTATGGCGAAATCGCGCCGACCGCCGATAGCATTCTGGCGCTGGTGCACCGCGAACCTGTGGGCGTGGTGGCCGCCATCGTGCCGTGGAACTTCCCGCTGATGATCGGGTCGTGGAAAATCGCCCCTGCCTTGGCGGCAGGCAATTCGATTGTGTTGAAGCCAGCAGAAACTGCGTCTCTAACCTTGCTGAAACTGGCAGAATTGGCGCTAGAGGCCGGTGTGCCGCCGGGTGTCTTCAACGTGGTGACCGGGCCGGGCCGGATTACCGGCGAAGCGTTGGCGCTGTCGATGGATGTCGATGTGATGGTGTTCACCGGGTCGGGGCCAACCGGACGGCGGCTGCTGGAATATTCGGCACGCTCGAACCTGAAGCGCTGCTATCTGGAACTGGGCGGCAAATCCCCGAACATTATCTGCGCCGATGCGCCTGATCTGGCCGCCGCTGCCAAAGCCGCCGCCACCGCGATTTTCCGCAACGCCGGACAGGTCTGCGTCGCGGGTTCGCGGTTGTTGGTCGAAGCGTCGGTGCATGACGAATTCGTCTCTATGCTTGCCAAAACGGCAGAAAAAATGCTTGTTGGCAACCCGCTGAGCTTGGGCACCCAGATAGGCGCGGTGAACTCTGAAACGCAACTTGCGGGCAATCTGGGCTTTGTTGCCGATGCCACAAAAGACGGCGGTTCGGTGGTGCTGGGTGGTAACCGCACCCTTACCGAAACCGGCGGCTACTATATGGAGCCCACCATCGTAACCGGCGTGCGCCCCGAACATCGTCTGTACCGCGAAGAGGTCTTCGGCCCGGTGCTTGCCGTCACCCCGTTCAAAGACGACGCCGAAGCGCTGCGTCTGGCCAACGCCACCGATTTCGGTCTGGCGGCTGGCCTGTGGACATCGAACCTGTCACGCGCACATCGGATGGTGCGCGGCATTCGCGCAGGCGTCGTGCATGTGAACACCTATGGCGGCACCGATAATTCGGTGCCGCTGGGTGGCGTCAAGCAATCGGGCAACGGCCACGACAAATCCTTGCACGCGCTGGACAAATACACCGACCTGAAAACCGCCTGGATCCAGCTTTGATCCGCTTCATCTTGGCAAAAATATCCCACGGGGGTCCGGGGGTGTGAAACCCCCGGCGTTCCAACGGCAATTCAAAGGCACCGCATGGGCAATCGCATTCTGATCGTCGGCACCTATGACACCAAGGATGATGAGCTAAACTACCTCGCCTCGGTGATCCGCGCGCAGGGGGGGCAGGCTTTGACCATGGACGTGTCGGTGCTGGGCGACCCAAAGCTGCCGACCGATTGGTCGAAACACGATGTGGTGGCAGCGGCGGGCAGTTCGATTGCCGAAATTATCGCGGCTGAGGATGAAAACTTTGCCATGCAGGCGATGGCGCGCGGGTCGGCGGCGCTGGCCAGCCGCTTGCACCATGACGGGCGTTTTGACGGTGTTCTGGTGCTGGGCGGGTCGATGGGCACCGACCTTGCGCTGGATCTTTGCGCGGCCTTGCCGCTGGGCGTGCCGAAATATGTGGTGTCGACCGTCAGCTTTTCGCCGATGATCCCGCCGGACCGTCTGGCGGCTGATATTCAGATGATCTTGTGGGCGGGCGGGCTTTATGGGCTGAATTCGGTCTGCAAAGCCTCGCTCAGCCAAGCGGCCGGGGCGGTTTTGGGCGCGGCGCGGGCGGTCGAGCCGCCGTCGCGTGACAAGCCGCTGATCGGGATGACCAGCTTTGGCAAAACCGTGCTGCGCTATATGGTTCACCTCAAACCTGCGCTAGAGGCGCGGGGGTTTGAGGTGGCGGTGTTTCACGCCACCGGCATGGGCGGGCGGGCGTTTGAGTCTTTGGCGGCCGATGGCGCCTTTGCGGCGGTGATGGATTTCGCGCCGCAAGAGGTGGCGAACCATTTGTTCGGGTCGTCGATATCTGCGGGGTCAGACCGGATGACCAATGCCGGGCGGATGGCGGTGCCGCAGATGGTGTCGATTGGCTGTTATGATTTGATCGACTTTGTCGGCTGGCAACCGATGCCTGCGGCGTTTTCGGATACGCCGGCGCATGCGCATAACCGGCTGCTGACATCGGTGGTGCAGACATCTGATCAGCGGCGGGCGGTGGCGCGAGAGATTTGCCGCAAGCTGGCGGCAGCGGCGGCGCCGGTCAGTTTCTTTCTGCCGGTGCAGGGCGGCAACGAATGGGACCGCGCGGGCGGGCCTTTGGCTGACCCCGAAGGTTTGGCGGCGTTTGTCGATGAAATGCGGCGGGTCTGTCCGGCCAATGTGCGGCTGATTGAACTGGACGCCCATATCAATGACGCCGCGTTCACCGATGCGGTGTTGGCGCAGTTTGATGAGTGGGTGGCATCGGGCGTGGTGCGCCGCTAGTCGTACCCACACCGAAACGGCGGCTTGGCCTGCGGCGGGATTGGCGCTAGGCATGGGGCTGGCAACGGTGGTGGATGTGCGATGTTGACGGCGTATCACTATGCAGACAAGCGGCTAGAGGTGCTGCCCGATGCGGCGCCTTTGACGGACGCCGAATGGATTGATCTGCACGACGGCACGGAAGACGAGGTTGCGCGGGTGCGGGCGCTGGGCGTCGATGTGCCAACCTTGGCCGAGATGGAAGAGATCGAAATCTCGAACCGGCTGTATCACGAAGACGACACCGATTATCTGACAGTGGTGCTGCCGGGCGTCGATGCGACGGGGCAGCAAGTGATGAGCCCGGTGTGCTTTGCGCTGACCCAAGATCGGCTGGTGACCATTCGCCATCACACGCCGCGCCCGTTTGAAACCTACCCGCCCCGCGCTGGAAAAAGCAGTTTGGGCTGTTCGACCCCCGACAGGGTTTTTCTGGGCTTGATCGAAGAGGTGATCGGGCGTCTGGCGGATCATCTGGAAACCGGGGGGCGCGGTTTGGATGCGGTGTCGCGCGCGATCTATCAGCCGGGGCCAAAGGGGCATCGGCCCGAAGACTTGCAGCTTGCGCTTTCGTCGTTGGGGGCCGAGGGCGAACGGCTGGGCCGGGTGCGCTTGGCACTTTTGACGCTGGGTCGGGCGCTGAACTATGTTGACCAATTGCTGGGCCATCGGTTGAGCAGTGAAGGCTTGGGTCTGGTGCTAAAGGGGCAGCTGCGCGACATCGAGGCGCTAGAGGTGCATGCCGATTTTCTGTCGTCGCGGCTAGGGCTGATGTCGGATGCGACGATGGGCACGATCAATCTGGCGCAAAACAGCACGGTGCGGATTGTTTCGGTGGTGGCGGTGCTGTTCAGCCCGCCGACGCTGATTGCCAGCGTTTACGGGATGAACTTTGTGCACATGCCTGAATTGCCGCTGACATTGGGCTATCCACTGGCCTTAGGGTTGATGCTGGGGTCGGCGGTGCTGACCTGGGCGGTGTTTCGCTGGAAGGGCTGGCTGTAGCGGCGCAAATCTGGCGCTGTGAGTTTGCCGGCATCCCCTGACCCATATTGGTTGATCCCACCGGGTATCTGACACGGTTTCACCTGTTTTTGGCGGGCGCTGCGCTGCCCGAAAGCTGCTTGCGTTCAAGGCGCTAGCGGGTGATGCGGTGGAAAGCACACGCATAGCGGGAAAATACTCCGAAAGCTTACCCAAAAATTAAGGCGCTACTGTTGCGTTTATGTAGCGCCTCTGGCCCGATTAAGGCCAAACTAAGGGCAAAGGGCGACAAAAAGTGGATCAGAAACCGCTAACCTCTAGAAATTGTGTCAAAACCTAGGTAGCTCTTAAGGCAATTAGCTCCCGCAAGTGGGGCAGAATAATATTCTGGGCGTCCAAGCCTGGTTTTTTTGAGGCGGAGTAGTATAATGGTGATGGCGATTGAATTCGCCGTCCGCGGTTTTGCGGGCGGAACGCAGCATGGCAGCGTTGCAGGCGACACTCAGGGAAATTTCATTCAGGTTGGTTCGGGCGATGCGGTATCGCTGAACCTGTCGCGCGAAAGCGTCGTGGCCTATGAGCAAAGCGGCAATGACCTGATCGTGCAACTGGTAGATGGCCGCAGCGTGGTGCTGAGCAACTACTTCAATGAAGCTCCGGGCGATGTGAACCATCTTTACCTGTCGTCCGATGGCGAGATCACCGAAGTTCTGGTGCATGAAGGCAGCGATGGCGCGCTGTTTGCCGATTACGGCCCAGTCAGCGGTTGGGACAAATGGAGCCCGCTGGATGACATGCGATTTACGCAAAGCGACAGTGTGGCCGAGGCGGCGCTGGTTTCCAATGAACCGGCGGGCATGGCACCTTTTGTGCCGGGTTTGCTGGGTGGCATGGGTGGCATTGGTGCGGCGGCGGCCGGGGTTGGGGTGATTTCGGTGATCGGCGGCGGCGGTAGCGGCGGTGGTGGCACGCAGGACACCACACCGCCGTCGTTGACGGTTACCGAAGGCACCAAGTCGGTTGACCATGTAGAAAACGCGGCGGGCTATGCCGATGGCGTAACACTGGGCGGCACCAGCGAACCGGGCGCGTCGATCAGCGTTTTGGTGAATGGTCACACCCAGACCACCGTGGTTGATGCCGATGGGCATTGGACGGTGACTTTCCCGACAACGCAGGTTGAACCGGGTGAGTATGAAATTCCGGCGGTGATCACGGCGACCGACGCGGCGGGCAACAAGACCATTTTCAATGATGTGCTGGTGGTGGACACCGTGCCGAACCCGATCAGCTTTGATGCGGTGACGGGCGATGACAAGGTGAACTTCACCGAAAATGCGACCGGCTTGGTGGTCAGCGGCACCTCGATTGCCGGGGCGACGCTGGAGGTCACGCTGCGCGGCGTGACCCGCACCGTGACCGCCGATGCCGAGGGGCATTGGAGTGCTACCTATGTCACCGGCACCCTGCCGGCGGGCGAATACACTGAAACGCTGACGGCCGTGTCGACGGATGCGCATGGCAACGTATCGACGGTTACCCATAGCTTTGCGGTGGATACCGAAACGTCTGTTGCCTTCACCGGTCAGGCTGGTGGCGATGGCACCGTCAACGCGGCAGAGGCGGCTGGCGGTGTTGTTCTTAGCGGCACTGCGCAGGCCGGTGCGGCGATTTCGGTGGCGTGGAATGGCACGACATTGACCACGACGGCAGATGGCGCGGGCGTGTGGACGGTGACCTATCCGGCAAGTGCAGTTACGGCGGGCACCTATGCGGCCACCGCGACGGTGACGGCGACTGATAGTTTTGGCAACACGGCAACCGCAACGCAGGCGGTCAATGTTGATACGCAAACCTCGGTGGCGTTCAACGCCGGCCAAGCGGGTGGCGATGATCTGGTGACCGGGGCCGAAGCCCGCGCGGGCGTGGCGCTGACCGGCACCGCCGAGGCGGGCGCGCAGGTTGTGGTGACGCTGGAAGGTGTCAGCCATACAGTAAAAGCGGGCGCTGATGGCACCTGGAGCGTGAGTTTTGCGGCGAATGAGATCAAGCAGGGCACTTACGACTCTACCGTGACGGTGGTGTCGACCGATCTTGCGGGCAACACCGCAACGGCGTCGCATCTTCTGCATATTGATACCCAGACGGCGGTTGCGGTTGATCCGGGGCAAGCCGGTGGCGACGACAGTGTGAATGCGGCCGAGGCGGCGAACGGGCTGGCCTTGACCGGCACTGCCGAAGCAGGCGCGCGGGTGACGGTAAGCTTTGAAGGCGTGACGCGGGTTGTGACGGCTGGCGCCGATGGCCACTGGACCGCCAGTTTTGCCGCCAACGAAGTGCGGCAGGGCACCTATGATTCAACGGTGCAAGTGTCGGCTGTAGACAGCGCGAACAACACCAGCACCACCACCCACTTGCTGCATGTTGATACCCAGATCGCGGTGGCCATTCCGGTTGGGCAAGCGGGCGGCGATGACGCCGTGTCGGGCGCTGAGGCTTCGGTTGGCCTTGCGCTGAACGGCACTGCCGAGGCTGGCGCGACGGTGGTTGTGACCTTTGAAGGCGTGGCGCGCACGGTGGTGGCCGGGGCCGATGGCACTTGGGTGGCGAATTTCACCGCGCAAGAGGTGCGTAGCGGCACCTATGATTCCGTGGTGCAAGTGCGGGCAACCGATGCGGCGGGCAACACCGCCACTGCCAGCCATACCGTACACGTCGATACCCAGACCAATGTTGCGATCGGCAATGGTCAGTCGGGCGGCGATGACGTGATTTCGGGCAGCGAAGCCAGCGCAGGCGTGGCCCTGACCGGCACTGCCGAGGCGGGTGCAAGCGTTGTGGTAACGATGGAAGGCGTCAGCCATACCGTGGTTGCGGCGGCCAATGGCACTTGGAGCGCGACCTTCAGCAGTTCGGAAATTCGGCGCGGCAGCTACGTGTCGAATGTGACGGTGACGGCGACCGACGCGCTGGGCAACACCGCCAGCGCCAGCCATGCGGTGAACGTCGATACCGAAGTGAAGCCGTTCGACCGTGCCACCCTGTCGACCGGCAGCGATGCCGTGTTGAACGGTGTCGAGGCGCAAAGCGGCCTGACGGTGACTGGCCATGTTGAACCGGGGTCCAGCGTGATGCTGCGCTTTGGCTCTGCGGGTCAGCATGCGGCAACGGTGGCTGCCGATGGCAGTTGGTCTTACACCATTCCGGCGGGCGAAATTCCGGCGGGCGAAAATTCGGTGACGCTGACCGCTGTGGCAACGGACCGCGTTGGCAACGTGTCGACGCTGACCGAACAAGTCGCAGTTGACCGCATCGTGCGCAACTTTGCCGCCAGCGGTGCGATTGCAGGCGATGATGTGATGAACGCGGTGGAACGCGCGGCAGGCGTGACGATCAGCGGCACCGCAGAGCCGGGGGCGCAGATTGTGGTGCATCTGGCCAATGGTGCCGAAATGACCGCAACCGCCGCTGCGAATGGCAGCTGGAGCGCGAATTTCGCGGCAACTTCCCTGCCGACCGGCGAAGGCAATATGGCGGTGACGGTCACGGCCACAGACCGCGCTGGTAACATCGCCAGCTATAACGACAGCTTTGCCTATGACACGGTGGCGCCGAATGATCCTTGGATCACCAACGATTCAGGGTCTACCAATACCATTTCGGGCATCGCAACGGCGGCTACAGCTGATACGCTGACCTATCACGCGGTGGCGGCAAGCGGTGCGGCGACAGAGCTGCACACCGCGGCGCAGTTCGATCTGGGCGTCGATGTGAATGGCACCTCTGTGCCAAGCCATTGGGCCTATTTCACCCAGCCGGTGGCCGACGGCAGCTACCTGGTGATCAACGACACCGATGCGGCGGGCAACCAGCAAAGCACGCTGTATCTGCGGTCGACCACGGGGGAAACCACCGTCGATCTGTCGCGCGCCGGGCTTGCCGATTTTGACTTTGGCACGATTGATCTTTCGGCGTCGCATGCGACGCTGTCGCTGACCGAAGCGCAGATCAACCGGCTGACCGGCGCCGACCATCAAATGGCGATCCGCGGTGGTGCAGATGACCATGTCAACCTGACGGGTGCGGTGAACACCGGGCATGCGCAGACGATCAACGGGGAAAGCTATCACCTGTACACGCTGGGCAGCAGCGGCGCGAGCGTGCTGATCGACGACGATATCGTAACGACGATCGTCTGATAGCGGAGAAGGGCCATGCCCATGAACCGCAGAAAAATGGCCGGATTTGGGGCGAAACGCCTCGGTCCGGTGTTTGCGACGCTGACGCTGCTTTCGGGCTGTATGGCGGGGATAGCCCCGCCATCCATGCTGCGGATGCATGACAAGGCAGCCCCGAATTCGGTGGCGGCGCAGGGTGCGCTTGCCCCGCAGGCGGCGGTAAGTTCGCCGCTTATTACAGATTTGCTGGCACGCCAGACAGTGCTGCCCGCAGGCGGTGCCTATGCGCAGGTGGCCGATGCGGTGGTGGCCAATAGCGCCGGTGCCGCCGAGGCAGAACTGCGGGTGGCGCGGTTGAAGGCCGAGGCGCAGTCGAAAAACTGGCTGCCGCAGATCGGGCCGCAGGTGACGTTAACCTCGCTTGGCGGGTTGGCGGCGGGGCTGTTGCTGGAACAGGCGTTGTTCGACAATGGCAGACGCCGCGCCGAACGCGAATTTGCGGCGGCGGATGTCGAAGTAGCGGCAGTCAGCCTTTCGACCGCGATGAACCAGCGGGTGTTTGACGGGCTAAGCTATTACGTCAATGCCGAACGGGCGCGGGCGCAGGCCAGCGTTGCCGAACAGGCGGCGGGTCGGTTGCAGGCTTTTGCCCAAATCATGCAAAAACGGGTGGCGGGCGGCATTTCCGACGGGTCGGAACAGCAGGTGTTGAACCAACAACTGGCGGAAATGCAGGCCACGGTGGCCGCAGACCGGCAAGCCGAGGCGACGGCGATGGCCGAGCTGGCGGCGTTGGCCGGGCGACCGATGCAGGGTGTGACGGGCTTGACCGATCTGCCGGATCTGGCGGCGGTGGCCCCCGAACCGCTGTCGGTGGTGAAAGCGCGAGGCGAAGGCGCGCGGGCGATTGCACAGGCCAAGATGCAGATTTCCGGGCTGCGGCCGGGTCTGTCGGCCACCGCCGGGCTGGGTGGCGGCGGGATAAATCCGGGTGTGCGGCTGAACGGTGGCTTTCTGAACCCCGGCACCAAAGACAACATCGCGGCGTTGCAGCAGACGGGCGACGTGGTTGACAGGCAAACCGCCGAAGCCGCCGAAACCGCCAACCGCCGCCTTGTGGCTTTGGCGGCGCAGAAGGCCAACCTTGCCTCGCGGCAGGCGCAGGGGGCCGAGGTGTTGCGGCAAACCGATGCCAACCTGACGCTGTTTACCGAACAGTACAAGGTCGGTCGGCGCACCTTGTTGGAACTGGTGGGCCAGTATGACGCCTTTTCGCGGCTGCAGCGCGACCAAGCCTCGCTGCGCTATGACATGGCGCTGATTGATCTGGAAATTGCGCGCGATCGCGGTGTTTTGGTGGAAGGGGCGCGGCTGTGAATGATCGGGTTGTCTCTTTTGACATCAATGCGGGCCGGGTGGCGGCGGCAGGGCCAATTTCGGCACGGCCTGCGCCCGCGGCCCGTGCGGCGCGGCCACGCCACACCAATCGCGCGCTAAGCCGGGCGCAACTGGCGTCGGTTTACGCCGGGTTGATCGGAGCCGAGGTTGCGGTGGCCGATCTGCTGGAACATCTGCAACTGGCGGCGGGCGCGGGCAGCTTGGGCATTGCCGAAGTGGCGGTGGCGCTGAAGGGCTGCGGCCTGATGGCGGTGACGGAAAAGGTGGCGCAACCGGGGGCGGCGCATTGGCCGGCGCTGGCCGAGATGACCTCGGGGCAGATTGTGCTGGTGTTGGCCGAAACCGAAGACGGGGTGCAGGTTTACGACACCTCGGTCGCCGATATGCGGGCCGAGGTATCGCACCATGATTTCGGGCAGGTCTATGCCGGAACTCTGCTGCGGGCGCGCACCACGATCAAGGATCTGGAAAACCGCCACATTGAAGCCACGCGCGGCGTGCATTGGTTTTGGGGCGAATTTACCCGCTATAAGCGGCAGTTGGTTGAGGTTGCCGCCGGATCGCTGGTGGCCAACCTGCTGGCGGTGGCCGTTTCGCTGTTTTCGATGCAGGTCTATGACCGCGTGATCCCGTATCAATCAGAACCGACCTTGTGGGTGCTGGCGCTTGGCGCGCTGTTGGCGATTGTGATGGAAGCGGCGCTAAAGCTGGCGCGGTCGGGGTTGATGGATGTAACTGGCAAGCGCATCGAACTTTCGGTGCAGGCGCGGTTGATGGAAAAGCTGTTGGGCATGAAGCATGGGCCGGGGCAGCGCAGCCCGTCGGGCCTGTTTGCGGCGATGCGCGAGTTTTCGTCGGTGCGCGAGTTTTTCACCGCAACCACCATTGGCACCTTGGCCGACCTGCCGTTCATCGTGATCTTTCTGGCGCTGGTGGCGTCGATTGGTGGCAATCTGGTGTGGATACTGGTTGCGGGCGGCATCTTGATGGTGCTGCCGGGGTTTCTGTTTCAGAAAAAGATGGTGGCGCTGACGGCGGCGACGCAGGGCGCTTCGACCCGTGCGGCGCGGCTGCTGTACGAAGCGATATTCGAGGCGGAAACCGTCACCACGCAGCGCGGTGAAGATCGGGTGAAGCGGATCTGGCAAGAGCTTTCGACGCTGTCGGCGGCGAAATCCAGCGATCAGCGGCATCTGACCGCCTGGCTGGGCTATTGGGCGCAAGGCGTGCAGCAGGCCACCTATATTCTGGCGGTGGTGGCAGGGGCTTATCTGGTGTTCGCCGGCGATTTCACGGTTGGCACCATTATTGCGATTGGCATCCTGACCGGGCGCACGCTTGGCCCCTTGGCGGCGCTGTCGTCGACTCTGTCAAAGTGGACCAACGTGAAGGCGGCGCTGGATGGGTTAGAGGCGATTGCGCAATCGAAACAGGCAGAGGACGCTGGCCGCCGCTATTTGCGGCGCGAAAAGCTGGTGGGGGCGTTTGATCTGCGCAACGTGGAATTCCGCTATGATCCGCAATCGGCGGCGACGATTGAAATCAACGCGCTAAGCATTCCGGCCGGGCAGCACATCGCCGTGCTGGGCGCGAATGGGTCTGGCAAATCGACGCTGCTGCGGGTGTTGGCGGGGCTTTATGATCCGTCGGCGGGGCGGGTGCTGATTGACGGGGTTGATCTGGGGCAGGTGCATCCGCGCGATTTGCGGCGCGGCATCGGCTATTTGGGGCAAGATGTGCGGCTGTTCGCTGGCAGCCTGCGCGACAACCTGAACATGACCCAGCTAGAGCGCGACGATGAGCGGCTGTTTCAGGCGCTTGATTTTGCGGGGCTTGGGCCGTTTGTGCGTGCGCATCCGCGCGGTTTGGACCTTGAGATCAAAGAAATGGGCGAAGGCCTGTCGGTGGGTCAGCGCCAAAGCATCGGCTGGGCGCGGTTGTGGCTGCAAAACCCGACCGTGGCGATTTTGGATGAGCCGACGGCGGCGCTGGACCAGACCCTAGAGACGACGCTGGTGTCGCGGTTGAAAACCTGGCTTGAAGGCCGCACGGCGATTATTGCCACCCATCGCGTGCCAATCTTGCAGCTGACGCATCGGGTGGTGATCTTGCAAAACGGCCATCTTGCGGTGGATGGCCCACGCGAAGCGGTGTTGGCGCATTTGAACAAGGGCACGGCCGCCGCGCCTGCTGCGTCTGCGCCGCCTGCTGTCGCCCCCACCATCAGCGCGGTGGCCAAGCCTTTCACCATTCAAGTCGGGGGCAGCGCGACATGAGCCTTGCCACCTTTGACGAAGGCTTTGCGGAAAAGACCCGCGGCCCCAGCCGGACGATCTGGACGATTGTGCTGATTGCGGTGCTGTTCGTGGCGTGGGCTTCGGTGGCTTGGGTGGACGAGATTGTGCGGGCGCAAGGCGAGGTGGTGTCATCGTCGCGGCCGCAGATTATTCAGAACCTTGAAGGTGGTATTCTGGCGGAACTTGACGTTGCCGAAGGCGATATTGTGGTGCCGGGGCAGACCTTGGCGCGGCTTTATGGCACACAGTATCAGTCGGCGGTGGACGAACTTTCCGACGAAATCGCCACGCTGGAAATCCGCCGCCTGCGGCTTGCCGCCGAGATAAACGGCAATGCGGATTTTGACGTGCCCGACAGCATCGCGGGGCGGGTGCCAGATGTGGTCAGTTCGGAACATGCGCTGCTGCGCGCGCGGCAAAGCGCCTATCAGGCCCGGGTGGAAGGCGCGAAGGCGGTGCTGCAGCAAACCTCGAAAGAATTGGATTTGCTGGAAAAGATGTACAAGCAAGACATCGCGCCGCTGATCGAAGTGACGCGGGCAAAGAAGGCGAATTCAGACGCCGAAAATGCCCTGTCCGAGGCCGAAACCAGTGCCGAGATGGAGCGGGCGACCGATTACTCCAAAACCGAAGGCGATCTTGCCACCCTGCGGCAGAAATTGACGCTGGCGCAGGATCAGCTTTCGCGCACGGTGTTGGTGGCGCCAATGAAGGGTGTGGTGAACAAGCTGTCGATCACCACGATTGGCGGTGTGGTGAAGCCCGGCGAAGAGATTTTGCAGATCATTCCGCTGGATGATCAGCTGCTGATCGAAGCCCGCGTCAAGCCGCGCGACATTGCCTCGGTTCGGCAGGGGCTGGCGGCCACGGTGAAGCTTTCGGCCTATGATTACACGATTTACGGGTCGTTGAAGGCCAAGGTGGTATTCATTTCGGCGGACACGTTCAAAGACGAACGGTCGCGCAACCCCGACGGCGACCCGCATTACAAGGTGACGTTGGCGGTGGATCGTGCGGCGTTTACCGAGCGGCAGAAGGGGTTGGAAATTCGCCCCGGTATGCAGGCCGATGTTGAATTGGAAACCGGCGGCAAGACGATTCTGACCTATCTGGTCAAACCGCTTTACAAGTCGAACGAGGCGTTCCGCGAACGCTGATTTGCGGCCATCGGTTGGTTGCAAAGATCTGGCGTGGCCCGCGCCACACACATGGGTTTTGCAATGGTTTGTTAATCAATTTGCGGCAGCTTGGCGGTAACGTCAAAGACCTGTCGTGGTGTGTAAGGCACGGCCCGCGCAGGTGAACACCAAAATGGGGGATCCTATGGCTGCGACCACGCTTGATGATACGGCCTATCTGCTTATCGCTGCCAGTTCTGAAGCGATGCTAAGCTTGGCCGCCCCCAGCGTGGCGCGTCATCTGAATATTTCCGAAGCGCAGGCCAAGACGCAGTTGCGGGCAGGGCGGGTGCAGATGGGCGCCGATGGGGTGCAGATGATGTCGGTGCTAAAGGCGCTTGGGCTGGAACCACGGGCGGAATCGGCGCTGCTGCAGTGGCTTTCTATTACTGCGCCTGCCGAAGCTGCGGCGGCTATCGCATCCGAGGTTGGAATGCCGGTTGCTGATGTGGCGCAAGCGTTGCAGCGCCCCGGTGGTCTGGTTTTGCACGGGCAACCGCGTGACCCTGCCACCGAAATGCGGGCAAAATTGGCGCGCATTGCCAGTGTGACGGTGGTTATGTCGCAATCTGAATTGGCGCTGCACGACCTGTTTGCCACGCAGCCAATCGACCCGCGCGAAGGTCGCCGTTTAAGTGCCTATCTTGCGCTTGTCGGGTTGACGCCTAGCCAGATTCACGGCTCGCTTGTGGCCGGCGTGACGAAATCGCAAGCCGATCAACTGTTGGCGCGGTTTCCAGATTGTGGGCTGCTTGCGCTGGACCGCGCGTTTCAGCGCTTTGATCTGTATCTGACCGGCATCGGCACGCTGCCCGCCCCGGATGCCGCAGCGTTTCTGGAAACCCGCACCAATATGAACGGTGTGATGGTGGAATGTGTAACGCCTCTGCGCCCGCTGCTGCTTGAACCCGGTCTTAGCCGCCGCGCTGCACGGGCGTTTACCGCCGATTACGCTGCAATCGGGCTTGAAACCTGCCTGCGGCTTGTGAACGGAAATAGCTAAAATCCAACCTCTTAAGCCCCTGTAAACGCTGAGCGCCTAATCTGGTGATGGGTGAGTAACTGGGGTGTGTGATGGCCGGGCAATCAAATGCCGCGCCAGTCATCATCAAACGGAAGAAGATCATCAAGGGCGGTGGGCACCACGGTGGGGCGTGGAAAGTGGCCTATGCTGACTTCGTGACGGCCATGATGGCCTTCTTCATGTTGATGTGGCTGTTGAACGCGACGACGGAAAAGCAACGTAAAGGCATCGCGGATTACTTTAATCCAACGATTGCAATCGCGCGGGAATCGGGCGGCGGCACCGATGTGCTGAACGGCAACTCAACCAATGTCGAACAGACGTTAACCTCTGACGGCACCGGTGCAGCGCAGCAAGAACCTGCGGAAAAAAACAAAGCAAACGGCGCGGATGTAAACTCTGACGAAAACGGTGCCTTGGCCGAACAGGCAATGATGACCTCTGTTGAACAGGTGCTGAAGGCCCACGGCGGCGAAAGCATGACGATGGAGCGGTTGTTGCGACATGTGGTCACCCGCGTGACCGATGAAGGTCTGGTCATTGAAATTTTTGACCTGCCCGATGCCCCTTTGTTCGAAGCCGATACCGCCGAACCGCGCGGCGAAACTCGCAAAGTCGCGGCCCTTATCGCCGAGGTTTTGGCGCTGGCGCAAAACGACATCGCGGTGAATGGCCATGTGCGCACCCTGCCGATTACCTTGAAAGACAACCCGTCTTGGCAACTGTCGACCGACCGCGCCGAAGCAATGCGTCTGCTGTTGGAAGGCTATGGCGTTGCCACGCAGCGCATGGCGCGGATCAGCGGACATGCCGACCGCAAGCCTGCAACGCAGGACCCGACCGCCATTCGCAACAATCGTCTGGAAATTATTCTGCTGCGCAAAGACAGATGAGATCGATCAAATTTGAACTGTTAGGGTGATCTTAAGGCGCATGGCGCAGGCTTGGTGCAACACGACCAAGGCCGCAGAAAGGCGCTTTCCATGACGATTTCCTCTTCGCTAAATGCCGGGGTGGCGGGGCTGAACGCAAACGCCAACCGTCTTGCGACGATTGCTGACAATATTGCCAACTCTTCGACCTATGGCTATCGGCGCGCCCAGACCGATTTCCATTCGGTTGTGGCGCAGGGCAATTCGACCGTCAGCTATGCTGCAGGCGGCGTTCGCACCACGAATATTCGGTTGATTGACAATAGTGGCCCGCTGGTTGGCACCACAAACGCAACCGATCTTGCGGTGTCTGGCCGCGGTTTTCTGCCGGTTAGCACGATTGGCGCGATTTCTGCCGCCGATCCCACGCCGCCGATCTCCCTAGTGACTACGGGGTCGTTTCGGCCGGATGCCAATGGCATTTTGCGCACCGATACCGGGCTGGTGCTGATGGGGTGGCCGGCAAATAACGACGGATCGATTGGCAATGTGCCGCGCGATTCGATGGCAGGGCTGCAACCGGTGCAGCTTAATTCAAACCAGTTTGTCGCCAGCCCGACGACGGAAATGCGGCTTGGTATCAACCTGCCCGCGTCAGAAACGCGGGCGGGCGAATCCGGTGCCTCGCATGAAGTTCTGGTTGGGTACTATGGCAACCTTAGCACCTCGGAAAGCATTGCCGTTACCTTTACACCCACAGTTCCGGCAACGGGTGCGTCAAATACCTGGACCATGACGCTGCGCGATAGCGCTTCGAACGATGCGATCATTGGCGAGTATACGTTGCAGTTTGATGGCTCGCAGGCGGCCGGTGGCACTTTGGCAAGTGTTACGGCGGTTTCCGGCGGCGTCTATGATGCGACAACGGGCACCATTCCGCTGACCGTCGGTGGCGGCACCATCAGCCTTGATGTTGGCAAGATCGGCATGCCCAACGGTATGACGCAGCTGTCAGACAGCTTTTCGCCTTCGGACATCACAAAAAACGGTTCGCCGGTAGCCAGCCTTACCTCGGTCGAGGTGGATGAACAGGGCAAACTTTACGCGATTTATGATCAAGGCTTTAGCCGCTGCATCTATCAGATTCCGGTTGTCGATGTGCCAAACCCCAATGGCCTGACCGCGCTAAGCGACCAAACCTATGAGGTGTCATCGGCCTCTGGCGCCTTCTATCTGTGGGATGCGGGCGATGGCCCGACCGGGTCGGTTCTGGGATTTTCACGCGAAGAATCGGCCACCGACGTTGCGGCCGAACTGACCTCGTTGATCCAAACTCAGCGGGCCTATTCGTCGAACGCCAAGGTCATCCAGACCGTGGATGAAATGCTGCAAGAAACCACCAATATCAAACGATAGGGGGCATAGATGTCGATCAGCGGTAGCTTTTCTTCTGCGCTTTCTGGCTTGACCGCCGCCGCCCGCGCGGCCGAGGTTGTGTCGTCGAACATCGCAAACGCGATGACCGACGGCTATGGTCGGCGTGAGCTAACCCTAAGCGCCCGCGTCATTGGCGGGACGGGGCAGGGCGTTATGGTTGGCGGTGTCACCCGCCGGTCTGATCCGGTGGTCATCGGCGACCGCCGCCTTGCCGATGCTGCCAGCGGCGCGCGCGACACCACAGCCAAATTTCTTAACCGGCTGGAAAGCATTGTCGGGTCGCCCGACGATTCAACGTCGCTGAATAGTCGGATTGCCGACTTTGATACCGCCTTGCTAGAGGCAACGTCGCGCCCTGAATCCGAACCGCGTCTGGCCAATGTGATGCAGACAGCAAAAGCGCTTGCCGCGCATATCGCGGACGCTGGAAGCCAAATTCAAAACGCACGGGCAGAGGCAGACAACCAGATCGAATCGCAAGTTGCGCAGCTGAACACGGCATTGGCGCGTGTCGCCGACCTGAACGGCCAGATCCGGGCGAATTCTGGCACCGGGCGCGATTCGTCAGCGCTG
>Ga0228702_1001104_pt1 | contig 18145 bp, 16 predicted proteins | sample McNCre217_Aug_MG_2_FD_178018 | JGI IMG/M metagenome (GOLD analysis project Ga0228702, IMG submission 178018) | Freshwater microbial communities from McNutts Creek, Athens, Georgia, United States - 20-17_Aug_MG | ecosystem: Environmental > Aquatic > Freshwater > Creek | place: USA: Georgia... | reverse complement strand
TGGGCCTGGTCGCTGCCATTTTTGGCGTGACGATTGTGGCCAGCCTGGCGGGTGACACCTTCAACCTCAAAGAAGTGCTGATCCTGTCTGTGGTGTTGTCGATTGGCAGTTACCTGGCGTTCATCATGCTGCTGAAACTGCAGTTCCCTGTGTGGCCAACCTTCATCGTCGGCTGAGGAGTTATTCATGACCGATCTGATCAATAACCTGTCCCTCGGTTTTGGGGTGGCGTTCACCTTCCAGAACCTGATTTATGCGTTCATCGGCTGCTTGCTGGGCACCTTGATTGGTGTGTTGCCAGGCATTGGCCCTGTGGCCACGATTGCCATGTTGCTGCCTGCCACTTATGCGCTGCCCCCAGTGGCTGCGCTGATCATGCTGGCCGGTATCTATTACGGCGCCCAGTACGGCGGTTCCACCACCGCGATCTTGGTCAACCTGCCCGGCGAGTCTTCGTCGGTGGTGACCGTGATTGACGGCTACCAGATGGCCCGCAAGGGTCGTGCCGGTCCTGCGCTGGCCGCTGCCGGTCTGGGTTCGTTCTTTGCTGGTTGCGTGGGCACCTTGATCCTGGCCGCATTTGCTGCGCCCTTGACCGAAGTGGCTTTCAAGTTCGGTCCTGCCGAATACTTCTCGCTCATGATTTTGGGCTTGATCGGTGCGGTGGTGCTGGCTTCGGGTTCCTTGCTCAAAGCGGTCGCCATGATCGTGTTGGGCCTGCTGATGGGCTTGGTCGGTACCGACGTGAACTCGGGTGTGGCCCGCTTCAGCTTTGACATTCCTGAGTTGACCGATGGCATTGGCTTCATCGTGATCGCCATGGGCGTGTTCGGCTACGGCGAGATCATCTCCAACCTGTCGCAAAAAGAAGAAGACCGCGAAGTCTTCACCGGCAAGGTGCAGGGTTTGATGCCCACAGCACAAGACTTCAAGAACATGGTGCCTGCCGTTTTGCGCGGCACCACCATCGGCTCCATCCTGGGCATCTTGCCTGGTGGCGGTGCCTTGCTGGCGGCTTTTGCGGCCTACACCATTGAGAAGAAAACCAAGCTCAAAGCCGGTGAAGTGCCTTTCGGCCAGGGCAACATCCGCGGTGTGGCTGCGCCCGAGTCTGCCAACAACGCCGGTTCGCAAACTTCCTTCATCCCGCTGCTGACCTTGGGTATTCCACCCAACGCCGTGATGGCGCTGATGGTGGGGGCCATGACGATCCACAACATCCAGCCTGGTCCCCAGGTGATGACCAGCAACCCCGAGTTGTTCTGGGGTCTGATTGCCTCCATGTGGATCGGCAACCTGATGCTGGTGATCTTGAACCTGCCTTTGATCGGCATGTGGATCAAGCTGCTGACAGTGCCTTACCGCTGGTTGTTCCCGGCCATCGTGCTGTTCTGCGCGATCGGTGTGTACTCGACCAACAACAACACCTTCGACATCTGGATGGTGGCGGGCTTCGGTGTGATCGGTTACACCTTCATCAAGCTGGGTGTGGAACCTGCACCGCTGCTGCTGGGCTTCATCTTGGGCCCGATGATGGAAGAGAACCTGCGCCGCGCCATGCTGCTGTCGCGTGGTGACTGGAGCGTGTTCGTCACGCGTCCGCTGTCGGCCAGCCTGTTGGCCGCGGCCTTGGTCTTGCTGATCATCGTGCTCTTGCCCGCTGTGAAGTCCAAGCGCGAAGAAGCTTTCGTCGAAGAGTGACACACGCTTTGATGTGACCGAAACGGCCTCCTTGTGAGGCCGTTTTTCATGGGGCCTGCAAGGCGTCACCTTGGCGTGCCACAGGTCTTGCGGCCTCTGACAAAATCATGGTCTCTTCAGCTTGGCTGACATTCACGGTTTGAATCAGGAGACTCCATGCAAAGACGACAATGGATCGCCACCTTGTGGCTCGCTGGCTGCGCATTGGGTATGGCCCTGCAGGCGCAGGCGCAGGCCTCGCATTACCCCACCAAGCCCGTGCGTTTGATCGTGCCTTTCCCGGCTGGGGGCGCCACCGATTTGTTCGCGCGCAGCCTGTCGCAAAAACTGGGCGACAAACTGGGGCAGTCTTTGGTGGTGGAAAACCGCCCCGGCGCAGGCGGTACCTTGGGCACAGACCTGGCGGCCAAAGCGGTGCCTGACGGCTACACTTTGCTCTTGGCCACTTCCAGCACGCACTCGATTGGCCCGAACCTCAACCCGCGCATGCCCTATGACGCGGTGAAAGACTTCACCCCCATCAGCCAGGTCGGCAACGCGCCCAGCATCATGCTGGTGCCCAACAGCTCGCCAGCCAAGACCGTCAAGGAATGGATCGACTACGCCAAAAAGAACCCGGGGCGTTTGAACTACGCCTCCAGCGGCAACGGCACCATCGTGCAACTGACGGCCGAGCTGTTCAAGGCGCAGGCCGATTTGTTTGTGGTGCACATCCCCTACAAGGGCACGGCGCTGGCGATTCCCGATCTGGTCAGCGGCAAGGTCGATGTGCTGTTTGACAGCCTGCCCACCGGCTTACCGCATGTGCGCGATGGGCGTTTGCGTGCACTGGGTGTGACCACGCTCAAACCCACGCCGCTGGCGCCGGGTGTGCCGCCGATTGCCGATGTTTTGCCCGGCTACGAATCCAACACCTGGTTTGGCTTGTTTGGCCCCAAAGGCTTGCCGCCCGAAGTGGTCACCCGCGTCAACACCGCCGCCAACCAGGTGCTGCAAGACCCCGAGGTCATCGACAAGCTGCAGCGCCTGGGCATTGAATCGGTGGGCGGCACGCCTGCGCAATTCAGTGCCATGCTGGCCAAAGAGTCGGCCAAATGGAAAAAAATCATCAGTGAACGCAAGATCACGCTGGACTGACATGCAATTTCAAAACCAATACCCCTACACCAGCACCCGCTTGCCGCTGTTTGCGCGCAACATCGTCTCCACCTCGCACCCGTTGGCCGCGCAAGCGGGCCTGCGCATGATGCTCAAGGGCGGCAACGCGGTCGATGCCGCCATCGCCGCTGCAGCCGTCATCACCTTGACCGAGCCGGTGAGTTGCGGTCTGGGCTCGGACGCCTTTGCTATCTTGTGGGACGGCAAGGAACTGCATGGGCTCAATTCGTCCGGCCCGGCCCCGGCCACCTGGACGCCTGAATACTTCCACCGCAAATACGGCGCCGATGCCTTGACACCGCCCAAGCGTGGCTTTGACTCGGTCACTGTGCCCGGCGCCGTGGCGGGCTGGGTCGCTTTGAGCGAGCGCTTTGGCAAGCTGCCTTTTGCAGACTTGCTGGAGCCTGCGATCGATGTGGCCGAGCGCGGCTATTTGATGCCGGTGGTGGTGCAGCAAAAGTGGGCGGCGGCCACGCCCGAGTTGCAGTCGCAGCCCGGTTTTGCCCAAAGCTTTTTACCCTGGGGCCGTGCGCCCGAAGTAGGCGAGTTGTTCCAGTTCAAGAACGCGGCACGGGGCCTCAAAGCCATCGCCGAGTCCAAAGGCCAGGCGCTTTATGGCGGCGAGATCGCGCAGGCCATTGAAAAGTTTTCCAAGGACAACGGCGGCAGCATCACCGCCAAAGACCTGGCCGATTTCAAGCCCGAGTGGGTCAAACCGATTGCGCAAGACTACCGGGGCTACACCCTGCACGAGATTCCGCCCAACGGGCAAGGCATTGCCGCGCTGATCGCCTTGGGCATCCTGTCCAACTTTGACCTGGCCAGCCACGCGGTGGACGGCGTGGATTCGCAGCACCTGCAGATCGAAGCCATGAAGCTGGCTTTTGCCGATGTGTACCGCTATGTGGCCGATCCGCGCTACATGGAAGTCACGCCCGAGCAAATGCTGGACCCGGCCTATCTGGTCAGCCGAGCCAAGCTCATTGACCTGAAAAAAGCGCAAAACTTCCAGGCGGGCAATCCGGTCAAAGGCGGCACGATTTACCTGACGGCGGCCGACGAGAACGGCATGATGGTCAGCTTCATCCAGAGCAACTACATGGGCTTTGGCTCGGGCGTGGTCGAGCCCACTTACGGCATCAGCTTGCAAAACCGGGGCCATGGCTTCAGCACCAACCTCAAGGGTGCCAATGCGGCCAATCTGGTCATGCCGGGCAAACGGCCTTTCCAGACCATCATCCCCGCTTTCCTCACCAAAGACGGCCAGCCCGTCATGAGTTACGGCGTGATGGGCGGCAATATGCAGCCGCAGGGCCACATGCAGACCCTGGTGCGCATGCTCGATTACGGTCAGAACCCGCAAGCCGCCTGCGACGCACCGCGCTGGCGTTACAACACCGGCATGAACATCAATGTCGAGGCCGCCATGAACGCACAGACTGTGCAAGGCCTGATCGCCCGTGGCCACGAGCTGGACATCATCAACGACTCGTACCAGGACTTTGGCGCGGGCCAGTTCATCTGGCGCATGGGCGATCCGGGTGTGGAGGGCTACATGGCCGCCAGCGACCCGCGCCGCGACGGGCAGGCGGTGGGCTTTTGATGGCGCACACACAGCCACACAAAGCCACCACCGGTTTGTTTCTGGCCGCCACGGGCGCCATCGCTTTCAGTGGCAAGGCCATCATCGTCAAACTGGCTTACCGCCACGGGGTCGATGCGGTCACGCTGTTGATGTACCGCATGCTGTTTGCGTTGCCCATGTTTTTGCTCATGGCCTGGTGGGCCGGACGGGGCAAGGCCGCGTTGACCGGGCGCGACTGGCTGGGCGTGATCGGTTTGGGCTTCAGCGGTTATTACCTGTCGAGTTTTCTGGACTTCTGGGGCCTGGAGTTCATCAGCGCTTCGCTGGAACGCCTGATCCTGTACCTCAACCCCACGTTGGTGTTGGTGTTGGGGTGGCTCTTGTTCAGCAAGCGCATCAGCGCCCGTCAGGGCGTGGCCATGGCCATCAGTTACTCCGGCGTTTTGCTGGTGTTCGGGCACGAGGTGAGTCTGGCCGGTACGCACGCCGCATTGGGGGCCTTTTTGGTGTTTTCCAGCGCGGTCACCTATGCGGTGTACCTGACCTACAGCGGCCAGATGGTGCAGCGGTTGGGCTCTTTGCGGCTGGCGGGGCTGGCATCGTCGGCGGCCTGCTTTTTTTGTCTGTTGCAGTTTGCCTTGCTGCGGCCTTGGGCGGCAGCGCAGGTGGCTGAGCCGGTGCTGTGGCTGTCGCTGCTCAACGCCACGGCTTGCACGGCTTTGCCGGTGTTGCTGGTCATGATGGCGATTGAGCGCATTGGCCCTGGCCTGACGGCGCAGACGGGCATGATCGGCCCCATGTCGACGATTGTGATGGGCGTTCTGATTCTGGATGAGCCTTTCAATGTGTGGGTCATCGCGGGCACCTGTCTGGTGGTCAGCGGTGTGTTTTGGGTCACGCGGCCAGCGGGTCGCACAACTTGATTTTCAGGAGAACAACATGGATTTGGGCATTGCAGGCAAATGGGCTTTGGTGGGCGGCGCGAGCAAAGGTTTGGGCTGGGGTTGTGCACGGGCTTTGGCGCTGGAAGGCGTGAACGTGGTCATGGTGGCGCGTGGCGCCGAAGTGCTGCAGGCGGCTGTGGATGCGCTGCGCGCTGAAACCGGTGGCAAGGTCCAGCTGATCGCTGTGGCGCAGGACATCACCACCCCAGCAGGCCGCGAAGCCATCTGGAACGTGGCGGGAGGCCCCGGCAAAAACTACGACATCGTGGTGACCAACGCAGGCGGCCCGCCGCCCGGCGATTTCCGCGATTGGGACCGCGAGGCCTGGATCAAAGCCATCGACGGCAACATGCTGACCCCGATCGAGCTGATCAAGGCCACGGTGGACGGCATGGCCGCACGCGGCTTTGGCCGCATCGTCAACATCACCAGCAGCGCCGTCAAAGCGCCCATCGATGTGCTGGGTCTGTCCAACGGCGCACGCAGCGGCCTCACGGGTTTTGTGGCCGGTGCATCGCGCAGCAAGATTGCAGGCCAAGGCGTGACCATCAACAACTTGCTGCCCGGCAAGTTCGACACCGACCGCATTCGTGCCACGCTGCCCGCCATGGCGCAAAAGCAGGGCAAGACGGTGGACGAAATGCGCGCCATCCAGCAAGCGCAGATCCCGGCTGGCCGCTACGGCACGCCACAGGAGTTCGGCGCGATTTGCGCCTTCTTGTGCAGCCAGCACGCGGCCTACATGACGGGCCAGAACGTGCTGGCCGATGGTGGGGCGTATCCGGGGACTTATTGATGCGGGGCAGGGGACTGCGCTGAAGTTCTGCAATGGCTGTCAGGCCATTGCAGTTGCCTTGGTTTGATCTTTGATCTTGGGGGAGCTGAAGGGCAGGTTGTTCAGTGGTCTTCTTCGGCAGGAAGTTGACCTTGTATAAGTTCAGGCTATTAGCAGCAGCCGACCTATAACTATCATCTGAGTGAACCAGCCCCTGGCTCGGATACAGCGTGAGCGGTCTGTCGAGCCCACTTTTGCGCTGCGACCATACGTTGGACAACACCGAAAGAACAAAAATGGACGAAACGAACGCGCAGCAAGATCTTCAGACAGTCTACGTTCTTACCAATCCGGCAATGCCTGGTATCGTCAAGATTGGAATGACGCGGGCCTCGGATGCAGGGGAGCGCATCGCAACCCTGGGTAGCAGCAGTGCGGTTCCACTTCCCTTCGATTGCGTCTATGCCTGCAATGTTCCGGACGCGAGAAAGGTCGAACAGGCGCTTCACTTTGCGTTTGCTCCTGACCGTATCAACCCTTCGCGTGAATTTTTCAGAACCAAGCCCAGTCAAGTCGTGGCCATTCTGGAGTTGTTGCATCAGTGCAAGGTGGTGACGGCGCAGGTTGAGGCTCAGGCGGAGGCAAAAACAGATCCTGAAGCACTTGAATCCGCAGTCAAGGACAAGCGCAAAATGCGTCCCAAAATTGACTATTTGGCGATTGGCTTGAAGGTCGGCGATGTCATTACGTTCAGGGATGGCATCACGACCGCAACGATTGCCGGACCGCATACGGTGAGTTACCAGGGCGAGGAGTCCTCGTTACAGCGCGTCTCTCTTCAGCTCATGCCTGAAATCGTTGGCCGGGGCGTGGCTTCAAAGTTTTATTGGTCGATCAATGGCCAATCCTTAGCGGACCTTTACGAAGAATTTCACGGCGATGAGGAGTAAGAACTGCTTCGCGCTTGTGGCCCATTGAGCTCACCAAGCTGATTGACTTTTATCAACCTGGATGCCCAGCCATTTGGCAAGTGACGACGCCATGCCTTCGAGCAAAACGAGCTGGGCTTGGGCAAAACTTCCGCGTCTCATCGTCTGGCGGACACCACAATCCCCGCCACGATCAGAGCGAAAGCGGCTGCGTGGTACAGGTGCGGCAGCTCGCCCAGAAACGCGGCTGACAACACCGCCGCAAACAGCGGTGTGAGGTTGGCAAAAAAACCGGCCACTGCAGGGCCCGCTTGCTGGATGCCCAGCCCCCAGCAGCGGTAGGCCAGCACGGCAGGCCCCACCGCCACAAAGGCCAAGGCACTCACCAGCGGCCAGCCCCAGTGGATGTGGGCATCGGTCAAGCCCCACTCCATGCCGGCAAACAGACCCGACCAACCCAGACCAAAGATCACCTGGGCCAGCAAGAAGGTGGCCCAGTTTTGCCGGATGGCCTCGGGTTCGTCCTTGCGGCTGAGCAGCCAGCTGTACCAGGACCAGCAAGCGGTGGCCAACAAAATGAACAGGTCGCCAGTCACCAGACGTACCGCCATCAGTTGAGCCCAGTCTCCTCGTGACAAAACCACCAGCACGCCCGCAATCGACAGCACTGCGCCTTGAATTTGTGCACGCCGCACAGGGGCCTGAAAAAACAGCGCGCCGATGGCCAGCATCCACACAGGTCCGCTGGCCGCCACCAGTGTCACGTTCAGCGGTGTGGAGGTTTGCAGGGCCAGGTACTGCAGCGCGTTGTAGCAGCCCACGCCCAGCAGGCTGAGCAGGCCAAAGCGCCGCCAGTGAGACCACAGGCCGTTGCCCGGGCGCAGCACCTGCCAGGCCAGGGGCAGCAAAATGAACAGCGCCACCAGCCAGCGCAAAAAATTGAGTGTGATCGGTGGCACCAGATCGCTGACGAGCCGACCGACCACGGCATTGCCCGCCCACAGCAGAGGCGGAACCGTCAGCAGCAGGGCCGTGACGGGGTTGAGTTTTTGAGACATCGGGCGACTGTAACGGCACTCGGGTTTTCCCGCTGTCGCGCAACTGTCCTTGGTGGGTGTCGGGTCATGCAATTCATGGCAAAGTCACGCATCGTTTGTTTGCACCTTTTCAGGAGATAGCCATGAGCCTTGCAGTCCAGATCGACCAAAACGGTGGTCCCGAAGTCATGAAGCTGGTCGATGTGACCGTGGGCGAGCCTGGCCCTGGCGAGATCCGCATCCGCCACAAGGCGATTGGCCTGAACTTCATTGACGTGTACCAGCGCAGCGGTCTGTACACCTTGCCCATGCCGCTCAAGCTGGGCATGGAAGCCTCAGGCGTGGTCGAAGCCGTGGGCGAAGGCGTCACGCACCTCAAGGTGGGTGACCGCGCTGCGTATGCCAGCCAGCCGCCCGGCAGCTATTGCGAGGTGCGTGTGATGCCCGCCAAGTGCGTGTGCAAGCTGCCCGATGCCATCTCGTTCGAGACCGGTGCGGCCATGATGCTCAAGGGCCTGACGGCGCAATATCTGCTCAAACGCACGCTGCCCCAAGGTGGCCTGAAAGCCGGTGACTTCGTCTTGTTTCATGCTGCAGCCGGTGGCGTGGGCCTGATCGCCAGCCAGTGGGCCAAAGCTTTGGGTCTGCGTTTGATCGGCACGGCGGGCAGCGATGCCAAGTGCGCACTGGCCAAAGCCAATGGCGCCGAGTTCTGTATCAATTATTCGACCGAAGATTTCCAGGCCAAGGTCAAGGAAATCACGGGCGGTGCGGGCGTCAAAGTGGTCTACGACTCGGTGGGCAAAGACACCTGGGACAAGTCGCTCGACTGCCTGGCCCCGTTTGGTTTGATGGCCAGCTTTGGCAATGCATCCGGTGCCGTGGCCCCGTTTGCGCCTGGCATTTTGGGCAACAAGGGCTCGATCTATGTCACGCGCCAGACCTTGTTCAGCCACATCACCACGCGCGAGAGCACGCAGGAGATGGCCGATGATTTGTTTGAAGCGGTGACCAGCGGCAAAGTCAAGATCCACATTGACCAGACCTTCCCATTGGCGCAGATTCAAGAAGCGCACAAAGCGCTGGAAGCCCGCAAGACCACGGGTTGCACGATCATCACCTTGTGATGCATCGGAGCTTGGGCTCTGGACAGCAAAGGCCTCTGGGACTTGAATGAAAAAAACCGCTGACCCTGAAGGGCAGCGGTTTTTTCTTGGGCGCTTGGCTCGTCTGGATCAAGCAGCCAGCTTGGCCTTAGGGGCAATGGTCTCCAGCGCATCGCGCAGGTGCTGCAGAGTGCGTGGCACTTGGTGCCATTTGTCCAGGCCAAACAGTCCCATGCGGAAGGTGCGGAAGTCCGCCGGTTCGTCGCACTGCAGCGGCACACCCGCAGCGGTTTGCAGACCCAGGGCCAGGAACTTCTTGCTGCTTTGAATGTCGGGGTCGGTCGTGTAGCTCACCACCACACCGGGCGCTTCAAAACCAGGCGCGGCCACGCTGGGGAAGCCGTGTTCCAGCAACAAGGCCCGCACTTGACGACCCAGCGCCATTTGCTCTTCGCGCACTTTGGCAAAGCCATAGGCTTCGGTTTCCAGCATGGCTTCTTGCAGGCGTTGCAGCGCATCGGTGGGCAAGGTGGTGTGGTACATGTGGGCACCACTTTCGTAGGTCTCCATCACTTGCAGCCACTTTTTCAGGTCCATCGCAAAGGTGGTGCTGGTGGTGCCGTCAATCGCCTGGCGGGCACGCTCGCTCAGCATGACCATGGCGCAGCAAGGTGAGCTGCTCCAGCCTTTTTGTGGTGCGCTGATCAGCAGGTCCACGCCCGTGGCTTTCATGTCCACCCACATGGCGCCAGACGCGATGCAGTCCAGCACAAACAGGCCGCCCACGGCGTGCACCGCATCGGCCACGGCCTTGAGGTAGTCGTCGGGCAAGATCATGCCGGCAGCGGTCTCCACGTGCGGGGCAAAGACCAGCGCGGGTTTTTCGGCGGCAATCGCGGCTTTGACTTCTTCGATGGGGGCGGGTGTCCAGGCGGCTTGCGCGCTGTCGGTCACGCGGCGAGCCTTGAGCACACTGTGGCTCTTGGGGATCTGGCCCATGTCAAAAATCTGCGTCCAACGGAAGCTGAACCAGCCGTTGCGGATCACCATCACATGCTGGCCGGTGGCGAACTGGCGTGCCACGGCTTCCATGCCAAAGGTGCCGCTGCCCGGCACCAAGGCCACCGCGTGGGCACCATAAACGTTCTTGAGCATGCGCGAGATGTCGGTCATCACGCCGCCAAAGCGTTTGGACATGTGGTTCAAGGCGCGGTCGGTGTAGACCACCGAGAATTCGAGCAAACCGTCTGGGTCGATGTGGGGCAACAAGCCGGGCATGGAGTGTCTCCGTTTTTTTCAATCAGGGGCAAGAGCTTACCGCAAGCGCTAGTGCGGCCTTCTACAGGGCCGTGGGTGTTGGCAGTTGGGTGCTGTGACTGGCGATGTGCGCCCTGAAATTTGGCGAGGTATCGGCCCAGTCCACCAGGTCAACACGCCAAGGCAGGTCGCTGTCGGCAAAGGCCTCGTGCAGCTGCCCCATCGTGGTCAGCGGCGTGGGTGTGTCGCCCATGATGACCAGGTCAAGATCAGAGTAGGGCTTGGGAATGCCTCGTGCACGGGAGCCAAACATGCGCACTTCATGTGCGGGTAAGCACGTGGCGAGGATTTTGTGGATGAGCGCCAGTTGCTGCTCGCTCATGCCGTGTCGCGGCTCAGTCAACGGCGTCTTCCAGCCGGGCCAGTAAACGGCGGGCGTCCATCATGAAGGCTTGTGTGCCCTCATAGACCTGTTGTGCTTTTTGGTGGTCATAGGTGTGCGCCGTGATGTTGCGCATCTGGCGGTAACCAAACCAGGCTTGCACATCCGTGATCAGGCCTTTTTCGGCCGCGATGCGCAGCACATCACGAAAGTTTGCAAAGTCCACTTCACTGGGGTTCAGTGCGTCCATTTCCAAACGGCGGCGCAGCATTTTGGTGCTGATTTCGTAGACGAACTCGAAGTTTTGAATCACGCCTGCGATCAATGTGTGGCGGACTTTGTCGCTTTGCTGGTTGAACCAGGCCGAATCACGAACGACATCCAAACCGTCCTCCAGTGACGCAAGGGCTTGGCGCAAAGGTGTCAAATCAAGGCGTGGAAGGTTCATGTGGGCATTTTCCCGGGCAGGCGGAGCTAGGTCAACGCCCACGACGCACCCGCAAAATCTCATCCAGGATCAAGAGACCTGCGCCCAGCGTGATGGCGCTGTCGGCCATGTTGAAGGCAGGGAAGTGCCAGCGGCCCCAGAAGAAGTCGAGGAAGTCGATCACATAGCCGTGCAGCAGGCGATCCACCACATTGCCCACGGCGCCACCCAGGATGAGTGAGATCGCCAGGCAAAACAGGGTTTGGCCTGCGTGTGAGCGCAGCATCCAGAGCATGAACAGCGTGGCCACCACGCCAATGCCGGTGAAGAACCAGCGCTGCCAGCCACCCGCCGCAGCCAGGAAAGAGAATGCCGCGCCGTGGTTGTGCACCCGCACCAGGTTGAAAAACGAGGTGACCGGGGTGCTATCGCCCAGCTGGAAAGCACCCAGCACCAACACCTTGGTGAACTGGTCGATCAGCAGCACCAGAAGGGCCATGCCCAGCCAGAGCCACAGACCTTGGCGTGAGCCACCTTTGGCAATTTTTTTTGAGCTGGCCATGGAATGTCTTTCTGAATCAGGCCGGATCAGGCCACCTGGCGGGTTTCACCTTTGCCATGCAAGTTGCTCACGCAACGGCCGCACAGTGTGGGGTGGGCGGCATCGTGACCCACGTCGTCGGCATAGTGCCAGCAGCGCTCGCATTTGGTGGCCTGGCTGGCCACCACTTGCACAGCCAGTTCTTCGCCAGCTTGCAAAGTCACCTTCGAGGTGATGAAGACGAATTTGATGTCCGCGCCCAGGCTTTGCAGCAGGGCGTGGTCGGCAGCGGGAGCCGTGAGGGTGATTTCGGCTTGCAAGGAGGCACCCACCTGGCCTGCAGCGCGCACCACTTCGATGTCTTTGTTGACCAGATCGCGGATCTCGCGGATGCGTGCCCACTTGGCCAAAAGCGCTACATCAGCCGTGCCGAAGTCGTTGAAGGTTTCCATGAAGATGGATTCCGACTGGCCGAAGCTGCCCCAGGCTTCTTCGGCCGTGAACGATAGGAACGGGGCCATCCAGCGCAGCATGCCGTGGGTGATGCGGTAAAGCGCGGTTTGGGCGCTGCGGCGGGCCAGGCTCTTGGGGGCGGTGGTGTAGAGGCGGTCTTTCAACACGTCCAGGTAGAACGCACCCAGGTCTTCCGAGCAATAAATTTGCAGCTTGGAGACCACGGGGTGGAACTCGTAGGCGTCAAAGTGGGCACGGATGTCGGCTTGCAGCTCGGCAGCGCGGGCCAGCGCAAAGCGGTCGATTTCCAGCAATTGGTCGTCGGCCACGGCATCGGTCGCCGGATCAAAGTCGCTCACGTTGGCCAGCAAGAAGCGCAAGGTGTTGCGGATGCGGCGGTAGGCATCGACCACGCGGGCGAGGATCTTGTCGTCGATGTTGAGGTCGCCCGAGTAGTCGGTGCTGGCCACCCACAGGCGCACGATTTCTGCGCCCATTTTGGAGGTGATGGTTTGCGGCTCGACGGTGTTGCCCAGCGATTTGCTCATCTTGCGGCCCTGGCCGTCGGTGGCAAAGCCGTGGGTCAGCAGGCCGCGGTAGGGCGCGCGGCCTTCGAGCGCGCAGCCCAGCAGCAGCGAGCTGTGGAACCAGCCGCGGTGCTGGTCATGGCCTTCCAGGTACAAATCGGCCTCGGGGCCTTCGGCGTGGAAGGGGGGCACGCCATACGCGTCTTTGTGGCTGCCGCGCAGCACGTGGCGGAAGGTTGAGCCGGAGTCGAACCACACCTCCAGAATGTCGGTACTCTTGGTGTAGTGCGGCGCGTCGTCTGCGCCCAGGATGTCTTGCACCGTCACGCGGCTCCAGGCTTCGATGCCGCCTTTTTCCACGATGTCAGCCGCCTGGTCCAGGATGGCCATGGTGCGCGGGTGCAGCTCGCCGCTGTCCTTGTGCAGGAAGAAGGGCACAGGCACGCCCCAGCTGCGCTGGCGCGAGATGCACCAGTCGGGGCGGTTGGCGATCATGTCGCGCAGGCGGGCCTTGCCGTTTTCGGGGTAGAACTGGGTCTGTTCGATGGCGTCAAGCGCCAGCTGGCGCAGGGTCTTGGGGGCCTTGTCCAGCGTGAAGACGCCAACGCCCTCGTCCATGCGCACAAACCATTGGGCGGCAGCGCGGTAGATGACGGGCGTTTTGTGACGCCAGCAGTGCGGGTAGCTGTGGGTGATTTCCACCGTGGCCATCAGGCGGTCGCTTTGGCCCAGCACCTCGATCACGCGGGCGCAGGCTTTCCAGATGTGCTGGCCGCCAAAGAAGGGCAACTCGGGCGCATACACGCCGTTGCCTTGCACCGGGTTCAGGATGTCGTCGTATTTCAGACCGTGGGCCACGCAGGAGTTGAAGTCGTCCACGCCATAGGCCGGGGCCGAGTGCACGATGCCGGTGCCGTCGGTGGCGGTCACGTAGTCGGCCAGGTACAGCGGCGATTTGCGTCGGTAGCTGTATTGACCGCCTTCTTCGGCAGTCACCGTGTCGTGCAGCGGGTGGCGGAACACCAGGCCGTGCAGCTTCTCGCCCACAGCGGTGGCGATCACGGTGCCCTCCAGCTTGTAGCGCTCCAGGCATTTATCGACCAGGCTGGCGGCCAGCAGCAGCACGCCACGGGATGTGTCCACCAAGGCGTATTCCAGCTCGGGGTGGGCGTTGAGCGCCTGGTTGGCGGGAATGGTCCAGGCGGTGGTGGTCCAGATGACGGCAAAGGCCTTCTTGGTGTCTTCGCCAGGCAGCTTGGACAGGCCAAAGGCGGCGGCGAGAGCTGCGTTGTCGTCGGCTTCAAAAGCCACGTCGAGTGTGTCGCTCTTTTTGTCGGCGTATTCGATCTCGAATTCGGCCAGCGAGGACCCACAGTCGAAGCACCAGTACACGGGCTTGAGGCCCCGGTAGACAAAGCCGCGCTCGATCACGCGCTTGAAGGCGCGGATTTCACCGGCCTCGTTGGCGAAGTCCATGGTGCGGTAAGGGCGCTCCCAGTCGCCCAGCACGCCCAGGCGCTTGAAGTCTTCGCGTTGCTGGTTGATCTGCTCGGTGGCAAAGGCGCGGCTCTTGGCCTGCATGTCGTCGCGGCTCAGGTTGCGGCCATGCAGTTTTTCAATCGCGTTTTCGATCGGCAGGCCGTGGCAGTCCCAGCCGGGGATGTATTGCGCGTCAAAGCCCGCCAGCTGCTTGGACTTGACGATCATGTCCTTGAGCACTTTGTTGAGCGCGTGGCCGATGTGCAGCTTGCCGTTGGCGTAGGGCGGGCCGTCGTGCAGCACGAACAGCGGGGCGCCCTGGCGGGCGGCGCGCAGTTTTTTATACAGACCGCCGTCGTTCCAGTCTTTCACCCAGCCCGGTTCGCGCTTGGGCAAATCGCCGCGCATCGGGAAGGGGGTGTCTGGCAGGTTCAGGGTGGCGCGGTAATCTGGGGTGTTTTCAGACATGAGAAGAATCCGAAGGGGCGGCCATCAGGCCGCTGGGAGCCAAAAAGGTGGGCCGTGAGAGTCGGCCCGCAAGGTGGGGTGCCAGCTCTGGGCTGACACAGGACGCGTCGGTCAGCGTCAAATTCGGTCGCGTGTGGTCTGGCGGTGGGTTTCGCTGTGGCGCGAAGCAAACCAGGCGTGCGCATCGTCGCAGTCCTGGGCGATTCCCTTTGTCAGGGCGTCCAGACCGTCGTATTTGAGCTCGTCGTGTAGTTTGTGCAGCAGATCCACGCGGATGATTTTACCGTAGCCCCCCTCGGCCCCCAGATGGGCGGGCCAGTCGAAGGCGTGGGTCTCCAGCAGCACGCGCCCGCCGTTCACATCAGTCGGGTCGAGCGAAGGGCGGATGCCCAGGTTGGCCACGCCCCGCAAGGGCTGGTCGGCCAGGCCATGCACCTGCACCACAAAGATGCCGCTGGCGGCAGGCTTCCAGTGCGAAAACCGCAAATTCAGGGTGCGAAAGCCATCGCCTGCGCCTTCGGCCGTGGCGGCCAGCTCACGCCCGAGCTTGCGGCCGTGCACCACATGGCCGCTGATGCTGTAGGGGCGACCGAGCAGGGTTTGCACGTCTTGCATGCGGCCCTGACCCAAGGCGTCGCGCACGGCTGAGCTGGACACGCGCAGGCCATGGACCTCGTAGCTGTTCATGCGGGCCACGTCAAAGCCCAGGCGTTGACCGGCGGCGTCGAGCATGGCGTAGTCGCCTGCGCGTTTGGCGCCAAAGCGGAAGTCGTCGCCGACCTGTACATAGCGCACGCCCAGCCCCTGGATGAGCACCTTCTGGATGAAGTCTTCGGGCGACTGGCTGGCCAGCGCGGCATCAAAGGGCAGCACCACAACCTGGTCCACGCCGCAACGCGCCAGCTCTTGCAGTTTGTCGCGCAAGGTGGCAATGCGGGCAGGGGCCAGTTCGGGCTTGTTCAGGGCCTTGGCAAAATAGTCGCGGGGGTGGGGCTCGAAAGTCATCACACAGCTGGGCACGCCCCGGTGGGCGGCTTCGCTGCGCAAGAGCGCCAGCATGGCCTGGTGGCCCCGGTGCACGCCATCGAAGTTGCCGATGGTCAGGGCGCAGGCGGGGGCCAGCTCTGGGTGATGAAAACCGCGAAAAACTTTCATGGCGCTAGTGGGGGACCTGATCTGGGGCTTTTGCCCCTTGTCATGGTTTTGAGAAATTCAGAGGGTATATTGTGACTGAGCCCGCTCCCTTCAAGCTTGGCCTGGCGCCCGGCCTGTCTGGACCGAGACAGTCCCCTTCCTTTTCAGTGCTTGCATCTGTTGTCAGGAGTCGTGTGTGAAGGTCTTGAAACTCTCTGCCCAAGGGCTGCCCCAGTCGTGGATCACGCTGGAGCAAGCGGTCACCCATTACGCGGCCGACGATGTGCGTTGGGAGGCGGGCAGGCAAGTGGCGGTCTTTCGCGGTGGCCACAATGCCATCACGGGCGAACAATCCGTCATCACGGTCAACAGCATCATTGGCACCCAGGGCGTGCCGCGCATCAATCCGTTTGACATGCGCCCGGGCCTCACCAACCCCAAACTCTTTGTGCGTGACCGCAATGTGTGCGCGTATTGCGGTGGGTATTTCCATGAGTCAGAGCTGACCCGCGAGCACATCGTCCCGCTGGCCCACAAAGGCCCGGACCACTGGATGAATGTGGTGACCGCCTGCCGTTCGTGCAACCACCGCAAAAGCAGCCGCACGCCCGAGCAGGCCAACATGCCCTTGCTCTATGCGCCTTATGTGCCCAGCCTCTGGGAAGACTTCATCTTGCGCAACCGCCGCATTCTGGCGGACCAGATGGCGTTTTTGATGGCGCATGTGCCCAAGAGTTCGCGTTTGCTCGACTGAAGCGCGGCGGCTTGCACAGGCGGTCAAAGCGCCGCATCATGGGGCCCTGAAAAAACAAAACGGCCCAGGCCATGCAGCCTGGCGCCATCAGGGAGACCGATCATGCCAACACGTGTGCCAGCACCTGCGCAGGGTGTTTTGCGTCGACAAATGCTGATGTGGAGTGCCAGCGCTTGGTGGGTGCCAAGCGCCGTGGCCGATGAGGGCCTTGTTCAGCTGGCTTCCGTCTGGCCAGAGGGCCGCTCGCCGCAGGGGTATTTGGTCAGCGAGAAGTTCGATGGCGTGCGTGCCGTTTGGGATGGGCAAAGCCTGCGTTTTCGCAGCGGGCGGGCGATGGTTGCGCCCGCGTGGTTTTTGGCCGCATTGCCACCGATACCGTTGGATGGCGAGTTGTGGATGGGACGAGGTCAGTTTGACCGCGTCTCGGGTACCGTGCGCCGGGCGGTGCCAGATGAGGCCGAATGGCTCGCCTTGAAATACCTGGTGTTTGACACCGGGGGCCGCGCAGAGCCCTTTGCCCAGCGCGTGAGCCGCTTGACGCAGGCCATTGCCGTGGCTGGACAGCCCTGGTTGGTGGCGGTGGTGCACACGGTGATGGACGACGCGGCGGCTTTGCAGAGCCGTTTGCAGGAGGTGGTGGGTCAGGGCGGCGAAGGGCTGGTTTTGCACCGTGCCGATGCCCTGTGGCGTGCCGGTCGCTCGGACGCCTTGTTCAAACTCAAACCGCTGCAGGACGAAGAAGGCAGGGTGCTGGGCTACCAGGCGGGCAAGGGGCGTTTTGCCGGTTTGACCGGGGCCTTGTTGCTGGAGACGCCGCAAGGCCAGCGCTTTGCTTTGGGCTCCGGTTTGAGCGATGTCTTGCGCCGCAACCCGCCGCCCGTGGGCGCTTGGGTGACGTACCGCTACCGTGACCGCACACCTTCAGGCTTGCCGCGTTTTGCCAGTTTTGTGAGGGTGCGGCACCCCGAATGAAGCCCGAATGAAAAAGGGCTCCTCGCGGAGCCCTGGCAGTTCCATGTTCAGGGTGTTCAGGCAAACACGCCCGCTGTTTCCTGCATGCGTGCCGACACTTCGCCGAGCTGGTGCAGGGTGTCGCCAAAGCTCATGTCCAGCTGCGTCAATTTCTTGAAGTAGTGGCTAACGATGTATTCGTCGGTGACCGCGATACCGCCGTGCAGCTGCACCGCCTGCTGGCCAATGAAGCGCATGGACACACCCAGCTGGTACTTGGCGCGAGCCATGGCGTTGCGGCGCTCTTCGGCCGGGGCGTGCAGCTTGAGGGTGGCGTAGTAGCTCATCGAGCGGGCCAACTCCAGCTGCATCTTCATGTCGGAGACGCGGTGGCGCAGGGCCTGGAAGCTGGCAATCGCCACGCCGAACTGCTTGCGGGTGTTCATGTACTCGACGGTGATGGCCAGGGTCTTGTCCATCACGCCCACGGCTTCGGCGCAGACGCTGGCGATGCCGATGTCCACGGCTTCTTCCAGT
>Ga0228702_1001100_pt1 | contig 18200 bp, 16 predicted proteins | sample McNCre217_Aug_MG_2_FD_178018 | JGI IMG/M metagenome (GOLD analysis project Ga0228702, IMG submission 178018) | Freshwater microbial communities from McNutts Creek, Athens, Georgia, United States - 20-17_Aug_MG | ecosystem: Environmental > Aquatic > Freshwater > Creek | place: USA: Georgia... | reverse complement strand
GCCCAATTTTTAAGCACACCGCGCCGCACCAGACAGGATGCGGCTTGCCACGGTTGTTCATGGACTTATCCACAGCTTTGGGCACGGTCTGTGGGGAAAGTCTCCATCGGGATAGAAAGGCTTTGCCGCTGCTTTTACAGTCAAGCCATGACGCATTTCTACGAACCCCACCTGGGCCACGGCCTGAAACACGACCCTTTCAATTCGATCGTGGGTCCGCGCCCGATTGGCTGGGTGTCAAGCCGCAACGCCAGCGGGGGGCTCAATCTGGCGCCCTACAGTTTTTTCAGCGCCTTCAACTACGTGCCGCCGCTGATCGGCTTTTCCAGCATCGGCCGCAAGGACACGCTCAACAACATCGAGGCCACGGGCGAGTTTGTCTGGAACCTGGTCACACGCCCACTGACCGAAGCGATGAACAAGACCTGCGATGCGGTGCCGCCCGAGGTCAGTGAGTTCGACGTGGCGGGCCTCACACCGCAAGCCTCGCGCATCGTCAGCGTGCCCCGCGTGGCCGAAAGCCCGGTCAGCTTCGAATGCAAGTGCACCCAGATCCTGCAGATGCAGGACATCGAGGGGAAGAAGGTCAACACCTGGATGATCTTTGGCCAAGTGGTGGGCGTGCACATCGATGAACGTTTGCTCAAGGACGGCGTTTACGACACCGCCAACGCCCAGCACGTTTTGCGCGCAGGCGGACCAGCGGACTATTTCAGCATCGGCCCCGAGCAGTTGTTCAAGCTCTACCGGCCCGAAAGCTGGAAGCGCGATTGAACACCTTCCAAGGCTTGCCCAAGCCTGGAAGGCGATGCCTGCGCATTCAGTCCAGCGTCACGCCTGCGTTCTTGACGACCTGGCCCAGGCGAACGGATTCCTTGCGGATCAACTCGCCAAACTGAGCAGGGGTGCCGCCCACCACGGGCGTGCCGATGGCTTCCCACTTTTTCTTGAATTCAGGTTCGCTGAAGATGGCATTCAAAGTGGTGTTGAGCTTTTGGATGATGGGCGCGGGTGTGCCTGCACGCACGGCAATGCCGTGCCAGCCGGTGATTTCATAACCGGCAATGCCCGCCTCCATCATGGTCGGCACATTGGGCAGTGAGGGGTGGCGCTTGGCCGAAGTCACGGCCAGGGCTTTCAACTTGCCGCCCTGGATGTGGGGCAATGAGCTGCCCAGAATGTCGAACATCACCTGCACCTGACCGCCGATCAAATCGTTGAGTGCAGGGCCTGCGCCACGGTAGGGGATGTGCGAGATGTTGGTGTTGACCTGGGTGTTGAAAATCTCACCCGCCAAATGCTGAGGCGTGCCATTGCCAGCCGAGGCAAACGCGAGTTTGCTGCCCGGCTTTTGGGCCAGTGCGATCAACTCCTTGACGTTGTTGACCGGCACGCTGGGGTGCACTTCGAGCACCAGCGGGAAGGCCGAAATCTGGATCACCGGCGCCAGATCGGTCATGGGCACAAAAGGCATGCTGCGGTACAGCGTGGGGTTGACCGCCATCGGGCCGCTGGCCGCCAGCAGCAAGGTGTAGCCATCCGCTGGCGCTTGCTTGGCGACTTCGGCGCTGCCCAAGTTGCCGCCCGCGCCGCTCTTGTTGTCCACGATCACGGTGACGCCCAGACGGGTGGTCAGCTCGCCCTGGATCAAGCGCGCCATCAGGTCGGTCGGGCCACCCGGTGGGTAAGGCACCACAAAGCGGATGGTTTTGCTGGGGTAGTTGTCCTGGGCCAGTGCGGGCAAAGCCGCGCTGAACAAGGCTGCGGACAGTGCGGCTGACATTGTGGCGAGGAAGGTGCTGCGTTTCATGGTGTTGTCTCCTGTAGAAATGTGAAAGGCTCAAGCCAAGAAAAAGGCTTCGCGCGCTTGGGCTGCGGTATAGAGGCTGCGACCCAGCACACGGGCCGAATCGGCGATCTGGCGCACCAGTGCGGCGTTGTCGGGCGCCACTTGTCCGTTGTTGAGCAAGAGGTTGTTTTCAAAACCCACTCGCGCATGCCCACCCAGGGCCACGGCGGTGGTCGCGCAAGCGTGCTCACCCGCACCAAAAGCGCACATGGACCAAGGCTCTTGGCCGGTGTGGGCCATCACAAAAGGCAACAGGTCTTTGGCTTCAGACGTTTGCCCGACCGAATAACGACCCAGCACAAACAAGAGCGACCAGGGCGCATCGGGGATCACGCCTTGCGCACGCAGGGCTTGCCAGCGCTGCAGGTCGGCCACGTCGTAGACGATGACCTGGGTCATCACGCGCTCTTTGGCCAGCCAGCCAAAGAACTGCGCCAAACCGGCCTCGCCGATCTCGGGCTGGTCCACTTCGCGCAGGCCCACCGACACGGCTTCGGGCTTGAGCGCGGTGACCATGGCGATTTGCTCAGGCGCTTTGTACACGCGGGCGGCTTCGCTGGTGACCTGGATGATGAGCTCATCGCCCACCGCCGCCTTGACCGCCTGCTGCGCGTCGCGGTAGCCCTGCACGTCCAGACTGTGACGGCCTTCGGCGTCGCGGATGTGCATGTGGATCATGGCCGCACCGGCGTCCAGGCAGAGCTTGGCGGTTTGGCCCAGCTCTGCGGTGGTGATGGGCAAGGCCGGGTGGTCGGGCCGCTGCTTGTAGGCGCCGTTGGGCGCCACGGTGATCAAAAGAGCTTGAGAAAAAACAGCCATGTTCATGCCTTTTTGAAAAATCAATCCTGCAGATTCAGCGGTGGCAACTCGGCCGCCAGCAGATCCAGCCCCTGGCGCAGCAAGCGGTCGTAACGCTCACGCTCGGCCTTTTGGGCCTCGGGTGTCCATTTGAAAAAGCCCTGCCCGGTCTTCATGCCCAGGTCACCTCGGGCCACGCGCTCTTGCAACACGCGGGCAGGCTCGGCGTTCACCGCCAGGCTGGGGTACATGCTGGCGGCGGCGGCGGTGTGCACCTCCAGGCCCGCATGGTCGCGCTGCATGACCGGACCTGCGGCCAAGAAGCGAAAGCCAAAGCCAAAGCGCACGGCTGCGTCCACATCTTCGGGCGAGGCCACGCCTTCGTCGATCAGCGCAAAGGCCTCTCGCGCCAAGGCGTGCTGCATGCGGTTGGCCAAAAAGCCTGGCTTGTCCTTGCGCACCAGCACCGGCACGCTGCCGCAGCCGCGCATGAAGTCGCACAGCTGCTCGGCTTCTTGCACATCCGTCTTGGGGCCGAGCACGACCTCCACCAAAGGCACCAAATGCGCAGGCATGAAAAAGTGCAGGCCCAGCATGCGCTCGGCCGTGGGCAAGCCCTCTGCGATGGCGCTGATCGGAAAACTGGAGCTGTTGCTGCACAGCAAGGTATCGGGCGCGGCCATCTGCGCCAGTTGCGCAAACAAGGCCTGTTTGAGGGGCAGTTTTTCCGGGATGCACTCGATCAGCACGCTCACGCCGGGCCAAGCCACGTCGGCCAAATCGGCCACGGCCTGCACGCGCTCGGTGCGGTGGGCCATGCCCAGCGGTTCCAGGTTGTGGCGCACATGCGCGGCCAAGGCCTGGCGCTTGGCGGCATCGGGCTCGACCACGGTGACGTGGCTGCCGCCACGGGCCAGCACGATGGCCACGTCCATGCCCATGGTGCCGCCGCCGACGACCACACTGCGCGCTTGTGAAGGGTGTGAAGAAATCATGAATCCAGCCGCTGTCAAAGAGAATGCGCCGAGTCTAGGAAGGCGCCATTGCTTCGTCCAGCCGTTTTTTTCTATAAACTGATCTGTTATGCATATCAATTGGACACCCCGCGATCTGGACATCTTTCTGGTGCTGGCCGAAACCGGCAGTTTCAGGCGCACGGCGGCGCAGGTGCATTTGTCGCAATCGGCGGTCTCCGGCGTGGTTGCCCGTCTGGAAGAAGCGCTGGGCACGCGCCTGTTTGACCGCACCACGCGCAGCGTGCACCTGACAGCCGCGGGCCAGGTTTTTGTAGAGCAAGCCCGCTTGCTCAACGCGCAAACGCACGAAGCGGTGCAACGCGTGCAGCACATCACACACATCCAGTCGGGCAAGGTGAGTCTGGCGGCCCTGCCTTCGCTGGCGGCCACAGTGGTGCCCCGCGTGATGGCCCGCTATGCCGAGCAACACCCTCAAATTGCACTGCAGCTGCACGACACCTTGTCCGGCCCCGCCTTTGACCTGGTGCGCGCGGGCACGGTGGACTTTGCTTTGACGGCGGCCAACCCCGACTATGCAGACCTGGACTACACGCCGCTGTCGGCCGATGGCTTTGTCTTGCTGATCCCGCTGAACCACCGACTGGCCAAAGGTAAAACCCCTTTGAGCTGGCTGCAGGTGGCGGAGCTGATCCACATCTCGATGCCGCTGCCCGCCAGCGTGCGCCAGTATGCCAATGCCGCGTTCATTGAACACCGCATCGCCTTCGCGCCGCGCTACGAGGTGGAGCACATCGCCACCATCCACGCCATGGTCAAGGCAGGCCTTGGCGTGGCCGCCCTGCCCGAGCTGGCCGCCGCCTTTGTGCAGCAGGGCGGCGTGGTGACCCGCCGCCTGACGGGCCCGGACATCCGGCGGCCCCTGGGCGTGGTCACCCGCCGCCATCGCAGCTTGTCACCAGCCGCGCAAGAGATGGTGCGCATGCTGCGGCAAGAAACCACGGCCTTGTTGCCTTGAACCGCACAAAGCCCATCCCTGGGCACAGTTCCAGCGAGCACAGCGCACGGCTGAAGGACTCCTGTAGTCTTGAGAAATGGTGAACATGAGGTCAGCGCGGTGACAGGACGCATACGGAAAAAACAAATTCAAGCCAGGCTGGAGGCGCTGCCTGCCGCCCGCAGCGGTGACGCGGTCTGCCCGCTTTGCGAGCGGCCTATTCCTGTGCGCCAACAAGACGCGCACCACCTGGTGCCGAAATCGCATGGCGGGGTAGAGACCGTGGTGTTGCACCGCATTTGCCACCGTCAGATCCATGCGCTCTTGACCGAGGCCGAACTGGCTCGCCACTACCCGAGCGTGCAAGCCTTGAAAGCGCAAACAGAAATGGCGCGCTTTATCAAATGGGTTCAAACCAAACCCGACGACTTTTTTGAAAAAAGCCGGAAAAGTCGACGCTTGAAAAACTGAACACCGCGTTGTCCATGCGCAGCCTGCCCGCTACAAGGCCACGATCTCCACACGTCCTGTGAGCACCGGCTTGCACAGGATCTTGTAGCCATCGGCATCAAAACCTTCGGCCACCTGACTTGCCCCTTGGCTCAGTTGCCGGGCTTGCGCGAGGGTGCTGGCACTGCCCAGATAGCACCAATGCTTAACCACGTGGATTTGCGTCAGATCCTCATCGCGCTCGACCAGGCCCACCGCACCGGGGTGTGGCCAGCATTGCACGTGCAGTGCCAGCAGGCTGGTGAACAGCCGCTCGCGGTGCGCTTCGGGGCTTTCGTCGCCCCGGCACACGCCAGCACATTGGCGAATGGCCGCACGAAAGCAGGCTTTGCCAGGCGGCAGTTTCTCCAGGCCCAGCGGGCCATAGCACAGCTTATTCTGGTCAGCGATGGCGCGCAGTGCATCGAGTGCCGCATGGCGGCTGGCAAACAGGCCGTACAGGTCAGGCTGGGCGGCGAAGTCGATGTCTTTGGAATACACCACCTCGGGCACCCCGTCGGTCAAGCGCAGGCTGCACAGCTGTTTGTTGCGGCGCAGCTTCTGGTTGAACAGCGGGTGCTGGGCCTTGATCATTTGCGCCTCGAGCAGCAAGGCGCCGATTTCACCGGCCGTGCGAACATGGCTGATGCGCTGGGTCTGGCGCAGCATGCGGGCTTCGTCGGGCGTGCGCAGGTGCGACAGCAGCCGGGCACGGATGTTGATGCTTTTGCCGATGTACAACGGCAAATCACCCTCTTGGCCGTGGAAGGTGTAGACACCGGGGCCGGTGGGCGCGTCTTCGATGGCGGTGCGCAGGTGCTGCGGGTATTCGTAGATCCGACTGTCTTCAAAGTCGTCACGGCGGCGGCGGGGCAAGGGCATGGCGGAGGGCGTCAAATACTGTTTTTATTTACAGTATACTGAGCGGGTCAAGCTTCCTGCAGTTGCCTGACATGTTGGTTGATTTGCGCCCCTGACCTTGCGGCTCGGGGCGTTTTTTTGTGCCTGGCGTGGTGGCTAACATTCAGCGCATGTGGGCGCTCAGGCTGCCCAAAGGCGCAGAAAATTCCGCCCGCCAATGCTCGCCCGCTTGCAAGGGCCAGGCGTCGGTCCAGGTGCCGGTGGTGACCACGTCACCGGCTTGCAAGTCGACCGCGCCGGGGCATTGGCGCAGCTCTTTCAAAAAGTAGTGCAAAGCGTTCAGCGGACTGTCGAGCACGTTGGCGCCGCTGCCCTGCTCCACCGCCTGGCCGTTTTTAAACAAGGTGACCTGGGCTTGCGCCAACAGGGTATGCAAGGCCTGCGCATCGGCGGCCAAGGTGTGCACCGGCAGACGCGGGCCCACCAGCAAGCGCGCATGCAAGCCGCCATCGGTCATGGTGTCGGTGGCGGTGAACTTCCAGTCCAGGCAGTGCGACTGCACGACTTCAAAACCGGGCGCCAGCCAGTCGATGGCTTCAAACAGCTGCTGCAAACTGGCGTTGGCCGGAGGCGTGGCCTTCATGCCGAAAACGATCTCGGGCTCCAGCCGGGGCTGGCAGGTGTGGGCCAGGTCAATGTGACCTTGCGCCAAACCTTGCCCAGCGGCATCTGCCTGACTCAAGCCGGTGTCCCAGACCGTGCCCCACATGGGGCCAAACACCTCGTAACGCTGCCACAGCGTGCGGTTGGTGAAACCGATCTTGTAGCCCTTGGGCACTTCACCGCGCTGCTGGCGCAAGCGGCGCACGGCCAGGGCAGTTTGGTAGGCCGCAGCCGTGTCGGGGCCACCAACAAGGCCGGGGGGCAGACCCCACAAACGGGCCTGGTCGTGGTGCTGCAAAAGTTGTTCGGGGCTCATGAGGGGCGTCCTTGGGTGTCGGTTGAGTGGGGCGGTAAATCGATGCACTATAGCCAGCGTGACACGCTGACGCTGCCGCGCGCGCTACAGTGAACGCCATGAACACCCAGCCCAGCCCCGCCACCTTGGCACCCACCGCCCTGATTGACAGCGACCACCCCGATGTGATGGCCTTTGCCCGCGAACATGCCCAGGGCAGCGATGACCGCGAGCGCGCGGTGTCGCTTTACCTGGCGGTGCGCGACCAGTTTCGCTACGACCCTTACAGGATCGATTTGTCACCCGCAGCCATGAAAGCCAGCGCCGTGATCTCGAACGGTTACGGTTGGTGCGTGCCCAAAGCGGCCTTGATGGTGGCGGCCTGCCGCGCTGCCGGCTTGCCCGCCCGCCTGGGCTATGCCGATGTGCGCAACCACCTGAGCACCGAGCGTCTGCGCCAAACCATGCAGACCGATGTGTTCATCTGGCACGGCTATGTCGACATCTGGCTGGACGGCCAATGGGTCAAGGCCACGCCCGCCTTCAACATTGAGCTGTGCGACAAGTTCGGTTTATTGCCGCTGGAATTTGACGGGCGCCACGATTCGATCTACCACCCGTTCGACAAGTCGGGCAACCGCCACATGGAATACGTCCAGCAACGCGGCACGTTCGACGACATGCCTCTGGCACAAATGGTGGCAGATTTTCAGACGGTGTACGGCAGCTGGATGTCACATCAAAACCCGCTGCGCGAAGCGAATTTCGCGCAGGATGTGGACGCTGAGTCCTAAACTTGGCCAGACTTGGCGGACCGATGACGTTCGCCTGCGCTCAGGCAAATGCCCAATCTACCGTCTGGCGTGGTGCACGTACCTGAGTGTGCAAGGCTTCGCGCAGTGATTGTTTGAAAGCGGCCAGCACCAGCCCCCCCTCCAACTGCATGATGCTGTCTTTGAACACCGATTTGAAAAACATCTCAGGCGTGGTGTGGGGCATGTTCTTTTTCAGATAGTCCGACATCAGGGCCACATAAAAATCCACAAACTCAGGCATCAACGCCAAGGTTTGCGCCACCGGGAGCAGGCCCGCATGCTCGGGTACGGACAACAACTTGAGCGGATTTTCGTTGTAGAGCCCAAAACGCGTCCATGCGAATTTGGGGTAATTCGTCTGTGCACGCCATTGGTCATAAGACGACTTGAAATACGTCTGCATGCATTGGTCTGTCAGCACCACCGCCAGCAAGCTGAGCACAAAGCGCGGACGGTGGTACACCGCGATCGGCTCCAGATCCTGAGCGACACGCTGCCAGTCCTTGCCACCGAAACAGAGCAAGTCCTTGTCATGAAAAATGTCTTTCAAAACCTGCGGGACATGCATGAGCTGCAATGTGCCCAAGTCTTTTTGAAAATCCTTGCTGAAGTAACGCTTGAGTGTCATCGAGGCTGCCTTTCAGGATCGCAATCCGTTTGGAAGAGGTCTATCAAACTCCCTGAGAGGTGCTGAAACCACGTTTCAACACCCAGCTTTCTCAATCTTGATTGTTTACCTACCAAGATTGGCACTTTATAATTTTTTGTTTATCTTAATATTCATTTTTAAAATACAAACAAGACCTAGATATGTTTTACAACTTGTTGCAAAGCCATGAAACATGGCACTGCGCAGGGCGTGAACGTGAATGGCCACGCACACTGCCACGTCATAGGCAAAGGCTGATAAAAAAAGGCGGTGTGACCGCCTTTTTAAATTCACTGACCGCCACCCCACCGGGATGGTCAGACATCAACCCGGGCGCACCATGGTGCAGGTGCTGGGCATGCTGGCCTGCTCGGGTTTGATCTGGCGGATCACCTTGAAGCCATAACCGGAACCTTCCACGTCAAACGGCACGCCTGCTGTACCTTGGCGCTCCATCACGCCCACCACCAGCGGCTGCTGGAACTGGTGGTCCTGCGCGCGCATGGTGCCGGTCTGACCGGCCATGCTGACGCGGGCCTTCTCCAGTGCCAGAGCCACAGCCACCGGGTCGGTACTGCCCGCTTTTTCGACCGCTTGCGCCAGCGCCTCGACCATGAGCTGCATGCGCACATGCACATAGTCTTCTGAAGGCTTGGCAAAGCGCTGGCGGAAAGATTTGTAAAACGCTTCGCTGGCCTGGCCTGGCACATTGGGAAGCCAGTCGGCCACCGCGATCACACGGCCCACACCCGCGTCGCCCAGCGCCGCAGGTGCGCCCAAGGCGTTGCCGTAAAAAGTGTAGAACTTACCTTCGTAACCGGCTTCACGGGCAGCCTTGACCAACAGCGTCAGGTCGTTGCCCCAGTTGCCAGTGATGACGGCCTGTGCGCCGCTGGCCTTGATCTTGGCCGCATAGGGCAAAAAGTCTTTCACACGGCCCATGGGGTGCAATTCATCGCCGACGATTTGCACATCGGGGCGCTTGTCGGCCAGCTGGCGCTTGGCTTCGCGCAGCACGGCCTGGCCAAAGCTGTAGTCCTGACCGATCAAATACGCCGATTTGACGGTCTTGTCCTGCTGCAAAACCTGCATCAAGGCGCTCATGCGCATGTCAGCGTGCGCATCAAAACGGAAATGCCAGAAGCTGCACTTCTCGTTGGTCAGCGCCGGATCGACGGCCGAGTAATTCAAAAACAGCACACGCTTTGCAGGCTCGCGCTCGTTGTGTTTGTTGATCGCATCGATCAGCGCCGCCGCGTTGGCCGACGAGTTGCCCTGCAAAACCACTTGCGCGCCGTCATCGATGGCCGACTTGAGTGCAGACAAGGCCTCATCACTTTGGCCCTTGCTGTCGTAACGCTCCAGCGCCATGGGCCGCAGGCCCTGCGCGGTCTTGACGCCGCCACGCGCATTGACGCGGTCCACGGCCCAGGCGATGTTGCGCACCACGGCTTCGCCGGTGTTGGCAAAGGGGCCACTCAGGCCTTCGATCAGGGCCAGCTTGATGGGGGCCGATGATTGGGCCCACGCGGGTGACAAGGCCAGCGCAGTGCCCAAAGACAGCAGCGCACGGCGAGAAATCAAAGACAAACGCATATGAAAAATAGAACCCGCGCCAAGGCGGATGGGTACTTGAAAGGGGCGCAGTGTAACGGGTCTTTGCTCAAGGCACGCGAAGACATGGACCCCGGGTCTTCGCCCGGGGTGACAAGTCCTGCTTCATCCCACATAAACAGGGCCTCCCAAACATGGAAAGCGTCATGCAGCATGGACCGTGCCATCCCACACGGACTGAGCCATCCCACATGGACCATGTCATCCCGCACTTGATGCGGGATCCATCTGCGCCGAAGGCCTAACCACCCGATTGCGCCCGAACAATATTGCGCTCAGGCCAGTTCGTGCAAAGGCCAGCGCGGCTTGACGTCGAAGCTGTAACGCGCCTCGGCTGTTTGCGCACCTGACTGCAAGCGCATGGCCGCCGCCATGGCGATCATGGCGCCGTTGTCGGTGCACAGGTGCAGCTCGGGGTAATGCACGCGCACCTGGGCTTTGGCGCAGGCGGCGTTGAGCTGCGCGCGCAGCTCGCGGTTGGCGCCCACGCCACCGGCCACCACGAGGCGTTTCATGCCGGTGGCCTTGAGCGCGTTCATCGACTTTTTGACCAGCACTTCCACAATCGCGGCCTGGGTCGATGCGGCCAGGTCGGCCCGCTCGGGTGCGCCTTCGGTGTGGGCGGCGGGGCCGATCTTCTGGCTTTGTGTGAGCACAGCGGTCTTCAGGCCCGCAAACGAAAAATCAAAGTCGCCGCTGTGCAGCAAGGGGCGCGGCAACTTGTAGGCCGCCGGATTGCCCTGCTCGGCCAGGCGCGACAGACCCGGTCCACCGGGGTAAGGCAAGCCCATCAGCTTGGCCGACTTGTCAAAAGCTTCGCCTGCGGCGTCGTCGATCGTTTCGCCCAGCAACTCGTAACGGCCCACGCCGTCCACCCGCATCAGCTGCGTGTGACCGCCTGACACCAGCAAGGCGATGAACGGAAACTCGGGCGGGTCGGTGCTCAAAAACGGCGAGAGCAAATGCCCCTCCAGGTGGTGCACACCCAGCACCGGTTTGCCCAAGGCCGCAGCCAGCGCACAGGCCACGCCCGAGCCCACCAGCAGCGCCCCAGCCAAACCCGGCCCCCGGGTGTAGGCCACCACATCGACATCGGCCAGACTGGCGCCCGCCTCGGCCATGACCTGGCGCGTGAGCGGCAAGACCCGGCGGATGTGGTCGCGGCTGGCCAACTCGGGTACCACGCCGCCATAGGCTTGGTGCATCTCGATCTGGCTGTACAGCGCGTGCGACAACAAGCGCGGCAACGCATCACCGGTGGTCTCCACCAGGGCCACGCCGGTCTCGTCGCAGGAAGATTCAATACCCAAAATTCGCATAACAGGTAGTTTAGATGCGTATGCACCCAAGCCCCGGGCTTTGGTTTAATTCTTCATCTGCTGTTTTTTGATCTGCCCCACCATGTCCACCACCACCCTGCACGTCATCTCTTCCATGGCCACCAAGCCCTTGCTGGCCGACCTCGTCCAGATGTTCAAAGCCCATGCGCCCCAATACGAGGTGCAGGTCGAGTCGGTCGGCGGCGTGGATGCCGCCAAGCGCGTGCAAGCCGGTGAAGCCTTTGACTGCGTGGTGCTGGCCAGCAACGCCATCGACAAGCTGCAGGCAGACGGCCAACTGGTCGCAGGCAGCCGCACCGACCTGGTCCACTCTGGCGTGGCCGTGGCCGTGCCGGCAGGAGCCGAACAGCCCAACATTTCTACCGAAGCCGCACTCAAAGCGGCCATTCTGAGCGCCCGCACACTGGGCTATTCCACCGGGCCTAGCGGCGTGCAACTGGCCAAACAATTTGATCTTTGGGGCATCACCGAGCAGATCAAAGACCGCATCGTGCAAGCCAAGCCCGGCGTGCCGGTGGGCGCCCTGATCGCACAAGGCGAAGTGGCCCTGGGCTTTCAGCAGTTGAGCGAGATGATGGGCGTGCCCGGCATCACCGTGCTCGGCCCCCTGCCCGATGCGGTGCAAATCACCACCACCTTCTCGGGCGGCGTGGCCAGCACCAGCGGCCAGCCCGACGCGGTGCGCGCCATGCTGGCCTTCTGGGCCTCAGCCACCACGGCCGAGATCAAGGTCCGTCACGGGATGGTGGCGGCCTGAGCGGTAGCCCTGCGCGCAAAGTGGGGCGAAAACCGAAGGCCAATACACGGCGCACTTCTTGCATGCCCCAAGGCATGCAAGAAGCTTTGAGAATCGTCGTCATCATTTCAGACCCTGCCCTGGTGGCCGAGGGGGATGACCACGCGCAGGCCATTGAGGAGCGCTCGCGCCTCTTGCGCATTGGCTTGCTCGAAGCAGGCTACAACCTGGTGGCCACGCTGCCCGCCGATGTCTTTTTGACCGAGCGCCTGGCCCAGTTGCAGGCCGACATGGTGATCGTGGACGCCGAGAGCGATGCCCGTGATGCGCTGGAACATGTGGTCATGGCCACACGCGACGAGCGCCGCCCCATTGTGATGTTCACCAACGACAGCGACACCCGGCCCATGAACGAGGCCGTGGCGGCAGGCGTGACGGCCTACATCGTGGCCGGACTGGCGCCCGAGCGCATCCACCCGATCCTGACGGTGGCGATGGCACGCTTCAAGCACGAGCAAGCCTTGCTGGCCGAACTGGACAACGCCCGAGGCGAATTGCAAGACCGCAAGCTGATCGACCGCGCCAAGGGTTTGCTGATGCAGCGTCAGGCCTTAAGCGAACCAGAGGCTTACGCAAAGCTGCGCAAGGCTGCGATGAACAAGGGCGTGAAGCTGATCGACCTCGCGCAACAGATGATCGACATGGCCGAGTTATTGGGCTGAAGCAAACCATGTCGGAGCTAAAGCTGCTGACCTACCCACTCGCGACACAATTTTTTGTAAGTCGGCGGCTTCAGCCCCGACATATCACCTGCGCCAAAGCAAGCCATGTCGGAGCTGAAGCTACCGACCTACAAACTCGCGACACAGTTTTTCTGTAGGTCGGCGGCTTCAGCCCCGACATATCGCCTGGCCAAAGCAAGCCATGTCGGAGCTGAAGCTACCGACCTGCGCCATCGTTCACGCATTCGGGCACCGGCACAGTGCACCCGCACCACCTGGGTGCAACTCAGGGCACCAAAGCCGATGAACTCGGCTTTTCATCCCCAGGAAAACCCTGGCACGCCCCTTGCAATACCGAAGGCAAGACCAACGAAGGTCAAACGTGACAACACCCAACGGCGGGTGAAGTCACACCGGACAAAGGCGTCCCCATGTGTTCGCGCCCTGCATTGCAGGCGCAGACATCATGAGGACGCCTTTTTTGTTTTTTCATTCTCGCAAGGAGCATCGCCATGACCGACCTTCTCAAAAACAGCCTGACCCGACGCCATGTGCTGCAAGCCGCCGCCGTAGGCGCTGCTGGCATTTCGCCCGCCCTGCGTTCGGTGGTCTATGCCGCAGGCTCGGACGCCCCCGAGAAAAAAGAAGTCAAGATCGGCTTCATCCCGCTGACCGATTGCGCCAGCGTGGTCATGGCCTCGGTGCTGGGCCTGGACGTCAAGCACGGCGTGAAGTTCGTGCTGAGCAAAGAAGCCAGCTGGGCCGGTGTGCGCGACAAGCTGGTCAACGGCGAACTGGACTTTGCCCATGTGCTGTACGGCCTGGTCTATGGCGTGCACTTGGGGCTGTCCGGTCCCAAGAAGGACATGGCCGTGCTGATGACGCTCAACCACAACGGCCAGGCCATCACCCTGTCCAAAAAGCTGGCCGACAAAGGCGCAGTCGATGGCGCAGGCCTGGCCAAACTGATGCAAAGCGACAAGCGCGAATACACCTTTGCCCAGACCTTTCCCACCGGCACACACGCCATGTGGCTGTATTACTGGTTGGCCAGCTACGGCATCAACCCGATGAAAGACGCCAAAGTCATCACCGTGCCGCCACCGCAAATGGTGGCCAATATGCGCGTGGGCAACATGGATGGCTTTTGCGTGGGTGAGCCCTGGAACCACCGCGCCATCATGGACGGCATCGGGGTGACAGCCACCACCACCCAGGACATCTGGAAAGACCACCCGGAAAAAGTGCTGGGCACCACGGCCGAATTCACCAAGAAATACCCCAACACAGCGCGTGCCGTCACGGCCGCCATCATCGAAGCGGGCCAGTGGATCGACGCCAGCTTGCAAAACAAGCTCAAGATGGCCGAGACCGTGGCCGACAAGTCGTACGTCAACACCGGTGTCGATGCGATCAACCAGCGCATTCTGGGCCGCTACCAAAACGGCATGGGCAAGACCTGGGATGACGCCAACCACATGAAGTTCTACAACGACGGCACGGTGAACTTCCCTTACCTGTCTGACGGCATGTGGTTCCTGACGCAGCACAAGCGCTGGGGTTTGCTCAAGGACCACCCCGACTACCTGGGTGTGGCCAAACAGATCAACCAGATCGCGCTCTACAAAGACGCTGCTGCCGCTGCCAAAGCCCCGCTGCCCAAAAGCGAGATGCGCAGCCACAAACTGATCGATGGTGTGGTCTGGGACGGCAAAGATCCCAAGAAATACGCCGACGGTTTCAAAATCAAGGCGTGAAGGAGAACACCATGGTCAGTGCCGTTTTCCATTCACCCACTGGGGGCAAAACCATCCCGGTGACCGCCCCCGCTGTGGCCACACCCACGCCCGCGATGACCGCCGCCGAGCACCAACGCGCCCGCCAGTGGCACAACTTCTGGATGGCGGTCTTGCCGCCGCTCATGGGCCTGGGCCTCTTGATCGGTGTGTGGGCGCTGGTGTCCATTACTACCAAAGGCAGCATCCCCAGCCCCTACGAAACGGGTGTGCAGGCCATCGAGATCTTCAGCGACCCGTTTTACCGCAAAGGCCCCAACGACCAAGGCGTGGGCTGGAACGTGCTGATGTCGCTTGAACGCGTGGCCGTGGGCTTTGGCCTGGCGGCACTCGTCGGCATCCCTGCGGGCTTTGTCATCGGACGCTTCACTTTCCTCTCGCGCATGTTCAACCCGCTCATCAGCTTGCTGCGCCCGGTATCGCCACTGGCCTGGCTGCCCATCGGTTTGCTGGTGTTCAAAGGGGCCAACCCGGCCGCCATCTGGACGATCTTCATTTGCTCGATCTGGCCGATGGTCATCAACACCGCCGTGGGCGTGCAGCGCGTGCCGCAGGACTACCTGAACGTGGCCCGCGTGCTCAACCTGTCGGAATGGAAGATCGCCACGACCATCCTCTTTCCTGCTGTGTTGCCCTACATGCTGACCGGCGTGCGCCTGGCAGTGGGCACCGCCTGGCTGGTCATCGTGGCCGCCGAGATGCTGACCGGCGGCGTGGGCATCGGTTTCTGGGTCTGGGACGAGTGGAACAACCTGAACGTCAAGAACATCATCATCGCGATTTTTGTGATCGGCGGCGTGGGTTTGATCCTCGAATACGCCCTGATCCGCATCGCCACCGCCTTCACCTTTGAGGAGGTCAAATCATGACCAAGGACAACAAATACATCCAGATCCAGAGCGTGGAGCAGACCTTCAAAACCAACAAGGGTTTGTTCCCGGCACTGCGTGACATCCATCTGGACATCGCCAAAGGCGAGTTCGTGGCCCTGATCGGTCACTCGGGCTGCGGCAAATCCACCTTGCTCAACCTGATCGCCGGATTGACCACACCCACAGCCGGTGTGCTGCTGTGCGCCAACCGCGAGATCGCAGGCCCCGGCCCCGAGCGTGCGGTGGTGTTCCAAAACCACTCGCTGCTGCCGTGGCTGACCTGTTTTGACAACGTGCACCTAGGCATTGAGCGGGTGTTCGGTGCCACCGAAACCAAAGCCCAGCTCAAGGCCCGCACCGATGCGGCGCTGGCCATGGTGGGCTTGACCCATGCCGCGCAAAAGCGCCCCGGTGAAATCTCGGGCGGCATGAAGCAGCGCGTGGGCATTGCCCGCGCCCTGGCCATGGAGCCCAAGGTGCTGCTGATGGACGAGCCTTTCGGCGCACTGGACGCGCTGACCCGCGCCAAGCTGCAAGACGAGTTGCTCGAGATCGTGGCCCGCACCCAAAGCACGGTGGTCATGGTCACACACGACGTGGACGAGGCCGTGCTGCTGTCCGACAAGATCGTGATGATGACCAACGGCCCCGCCGCCACGATTGGCGAAGTGCTGAGCGTTGACTTACCTCGACCGCGCCAGCGCGTTGAACTGGCCGAAAGCGCCGACTACCAGCGTTACCGCAAAGCGGTGATCGACTTCCTTTACACGCGCCAGGCGCATGTGGAAAAAACCGCTTAAAGGACTTGCGTAGGAGCCCACCCCGTGGGCGATGGCTTGCGGTTCACCAGAACCTGATCGCCCACGGGGTGGGCTCCTACAGATCACCCGCATCAATGAGCTTTATCTACATCAGGAGAACACCATGGACATGCGTGTCAATGCCAAAGAAAAAATGAAACTGGTCATGGTCGGCAACGGCATGGCTGGCGTGCGGGCCATCGAGGAGTTGCTCAAGCTCGCGCCCGACCTGTACGACATCACTGTGTTCGGCGCCGAGCCGCACCCCAACTACAACCGCATCCTGCTCTCGCCGGTGCTGGCAGGTGAACAGACGCTGGAAGAAATCGTGCTCAACGACTGGGCCTGGTACACCGACAACGGCATCACCTTGCATGCGGGCTTCAAGGTCACCCAAGTGGATCGCGTCAAGCGTGTGGTCACTGCGCAAAACGCCGCTGGCGAAACGCTGACCACGCCCTACGACCGCCTGGTGATCGCCACCGGCTCCAACCCTTTCATTCTGCCCCTGCCCGGCAAAGAACTGCAGGGCGTGCTGGCCTACCGCGACATTGCCGACACCCAGGCCATGATCGACGCGGCTGCGCAATACAAGCATGCGGTCGTCATCGGTGGCGGCCTGCTGGGCCTGGAAGCGGCCAACGGCCTGATGAAGCGAGGCATGCAGGTCACGGTGGTGCATGTGAGCGAGTGGCTCATGGAGCGCCAGCTCGACAAGGTGGCGGCGCAGATGCTGCAGGCTTCGCTGGAGGCACGGGGCATGCAGTTCCGCATGAGCGCACAAACCGCCGCGCTGGTAGGCGATGACACAGGCCGCGTGAACAAGGTCGAATTCAAAGACGGCACCCATGTGCCCGCCGATTTGGTGGTGATGGCCGTGGGCATCCGCCCCAACACGGCCTTGGCCGAAAGCATGGGCCTGCATGTCAACCGGGGCATCGTGGTCAGCGACACCCTGCAAACCGTGACCGACCCGCGCATCTGGGCGGTGGGCGAATGCGCGGCGCACCGGGGCATTGCCTATGGCCTGGTGGCACCCTTGTTTGAGCAAGGCAAAGTGCTGGCCAACCACCTGGCCGAATTCGGCATTGGGCGCTATCTGGGCTCGCAGACCTCGACCAAGCTCAAGGTCACCGGCATCGACTTGTTCAGCGCGGGCGACTTCATGGGCAACCCCGAGTGCGAAGAAATCGTCATGAGCGACCCGGCCGGTGGCGTCTACAAAAAACTGGTGCTCAAGGGCGACCAGCTGGTGGGTGCCTGCCTGTATGGCGACACGGTGGACGGCAGCTGGTATTTCAAGCTGCTGCGCGATGGCCGCAGTGTGGCCGACATCCGCGACAAGCTGATGTTTGGCGAATCCAACATTGGCGACGTGGGCCACCAGGGCCAGAGCAAGGCAGCTGCCATGCAGGATGCCGACGAAGTGTGCGGCTGCAACGGCGTGACCAAGGGCGCGATCTGCAAGGCCATCAAGGACAAAGGTCTGTTCACGCTGGACGAAGTGCGCAAGCAGACCAAAGCCAGCGCCAGCTGCGGCTCCTGCACCGGACTGGTGGAGCAGATCTTGATGTTCACCGCCGGTGGCGATTATTCGGCCACACCCAAGCTCAAGCCCATGTGCGGCTGCACCGAGCACGGCCACCAGGCGGTGCGTGATGCCATTCGCGAACACCAACTGCTCACGGTGGGCGGCGTGTTCAAGTTCATGGAATGGCGCACCCCCAACGGCTGCGCCAGCTGCCGCCCGGCCGTCAACTATTACCTGATCAGCACCTGGCCCAAACAGGCGCAGGACGATCCTCAAAGCCGCTTCATCAACGAACGCAGCCACGCCAACATCCAGAAAGACGGCACCTACAGCGTGATCCCGCGCATGTGGGCGGGCGAGACCACCGCCGCCGAGCTGCGCCGCATCGCCGATGTGGTG
>Ga0228702_1001098_pt1 | contig 18219 bp, 12 predicted proteins | sample McNCre217_Aug_MG_2_FD_178018 | JGI IMG/M metagenome (GOLD analysis project Ga0228702, IMG submission 178018) | Freshwater microbial communities from McNutts Creek, Athens, Georgia, United States - 20-17_Aug_MG | ecosystem: Environmental > Aquatic > Freshwater > Creek | place: USA: Georgia... | reverse complement strand
AAGACAGGCTGACGGCCTGCCGTGACGGTGGTCAGCAGATAAATTTGACCCGCCTGCGTGTGACGCCCCATACGCAAGCTGTGCGAGTGGGGTTGATCCGCCATCTTCGCGCCTCCTTGCAAGAATTGTCGCGGCGAGGGCGCCGCTCCTACAAGGGGTGACCTGTGGGAGCCCCGCCCTCGGGGCGATGGTTTGCGGTCTGCGAAGGCCCTATCGCGGCGGGGGCGCCGCTCCTACACGGGGTACCTCCTACGGGCGGGCGAGCACGGGGGCCAAGGCTTTGCCGGTGTGGGTGCCCAAGCGCACCACATCCTCAGGCGTGGCAGCGGCCACGATGCGCCCGCCCGTGTTACCGCCTTCCGGTCCCAGATCGATGATCCAGTCGGCTTCGGCGATCACGTCCAGGTCGTGCTCGATCACCACCACGCTGTGCCCGGCGTTGACCAGTCGGTGCAGCACGCGGATGAGCTTGTCGACGTCGGCCATGTGCAGGCCCACGGTGGGTTCGTCGAGCACGTACAGGGTGTGCGGCACCTTCTGGCCACGCTTGCCCACTTCGTCACGCACCTTGGTCAACTCGGTCACGAGTTTGATGCGCTGCGCCTCGCCGCCACTGAGCGTGGGTGAGGGTTGCCCCAGCGTGAGGTAGCCCAGGCCCACGTCCTTGAGCAGCTGCAGCGGGTGCGCGATGCTGGGCATGCTGGCGAAGAATTCCACCGCCTCGTCCACCTCCATCTGCAGCACATCGCCGATGCTCTTGCCACGCCAGCTGACGGCCAGCGTTTCGGAGTTGAAGCGTGCGCCGTGACAGGTTTCGCAAGGCACCTTCACATCCGGCAGGAAGCTCATCTCGATGGTGCGCATGCCCTGGCCTTCGCAACTGGGGCAGCGGCCTTCGCCGGTGTTGAAGCTGAAGCGCCCCGGGCCATAGCCACGGGCCTTGGCTTCGAGCGTTTCGGCAAAGAGTTTGCGGATCGTGTCCCAGAAACCGATGTAGGTGGCCGGGCAGGAACGCGGGGTCTTGCCAATCGGCGTCTGGTCGACTTCGAGCACGCGGTCGATGACTTCGAAGCCTTGAACATCACTGCAGCCAATCAATGGGACGCGTTGGCCTTTGTCCTGCGCGGCGCGTCCGGCTTGCGTGCTGCGCTGCTGCACCAGCGCTTGCACGTTGGTGAGCAGCACGTCTCGGGCGAGCGTGGATTTGCCCGAGCCGCTGACACCAGTGATGGCCACCAGGCGTTTGAGGGGCACTTGGGCGGTGACGTTTTGCAGGTTGTGGAGAGTGGCGCCGGTGAGGGTGAGCCAAGACAGATCGCCAGCAGGGCTGGCTCCTGCAACGGTTCGGCGAGTTTGCAGTGGATGCTTCATCGCGTGCAGCAGATAACGACCCGTCTGGGATTCCTCAGCCTTGGCGATGTCTTCGGCCGTGCCTTCAGCAATCAGACGCCCGCCGCGCTTACCAGCACTCGGACCGATGTCGATGATGTGGTCGGCACGGCGGATGGTGTCTTCGTCGTGCTCCACCACGACCAGCGTGTTGCCCTTGTCACCCAGCTTGTGCAAAGCGTTGAGCAGGATCTCGTTGTCGCGGGCGTGCAGGCCGATGGTGGGTTCATCGAGCACGTAGCACACCCCCTGCAGATTGCTGCCCAGTTGCGCGGCCAGGCGGATGCGCTGGGCTTCGCCGCCGGACAACGTGGGCGCGCCACGGTCGAGCGTGGGGTAGCCCAGGCCCACTTCTTCGAGGAATTCGAGGCGGCTCTTGATCTCAGGGACGAGGTCGCGGGCGATGTCGGCTTCGCGGCCGGAGAGTTTCAGTGTTTCGACCCAACGCCGCACATCACTGACCGACAGGCGGGCGATGTCGGTGATGCGCCAGGCCTGTGAGCCTGCACCGTGTAACTTGACGGCGCGGGCTGTGGCGTTCAGGCGTGTGCCTTCACAGCTGGGGCACGCCACGTCCATCAGGTCTTCGACTTCGGGCTCGGCAAAGGTCTGTTCTCGACCTTTTTCTTTATCGTCACGCACCGAGTCGTCAAACACCTTGCGTTGTTCCTTGCTCAGCTGGGTGCCGGTGCCCACGCAGTCTGGACACCAGCCGTGCTTGCTGTTGTACGAGAACAGGCGCGGGTCGAGTTCGGCATACGAGGTGGCGCAGGCGGGGCAGGCACGCAACGTGGAAAACACGCGGTGCTGTCCGATGCGGGCGGTGGAGGCACCACTTTCCATGGCCTCCTTCAGGCCATCCAGGTGGCTGAGCACATGCACCACACCCTTGCCGTGTTCGAGTGCGGTGCTCAATGCGCGGCGCAGCACCGTCTCTTGCGCGGGCAGCACATCCAGGCTGGCCACGGGCAGTTCGATGGTGTGTTCCTTGAAGCGGTCAATGCGCGGAAAGCCTTGCGTCGGCAAAAATTCGCTGTCCACGCGCAAATGGGTGTAGCCGCGTGGACGGGCCCATTCGGCCAGTTCGGTGTAAACACCTTTGCGGTTGACCACCAGCGGCGCGAGCAGACCGATGTGCTGGCCCTTGAACTGCGTCATGAGCTGTGCGGCGATGCTGTCGGAGGTTTGCGGTTGCACCGGCGTGTCGTCGTGCACGCAGTGCTGGATGCCAAGTTTCACGTACAGCAGCCGCAAGAAGTGCCAGACCTCGGTGGTGGTGCCGACCGTGGATTTGCGACCTCCACGCGAGAGGCGCTGCTCGATGGCCACCGTGGGGGGAATGCCGTAGACCGCATCGACTTCAGGGCGACCAGCCGGTTGCACGATGCTGCGGGCGTAGGCGTTGAGGCTTTCGAGGTAGCGCCGCTGGCCTTCGTTGAAGAGGATGTCGAACGCGAGCGTGGATTTGCCGGAACCGCTGACGCCGGTGATGACGTTGAACTGGCCACGCGGGATGTTGACGCTCAGGTTTTTGAGGTTGTGTTCCTTGGCGTTGACGATTTGAATGGCGCCTTGTTCTTGCGAGCGCCGCGAGTCCGGGGGCGCACCGGGCTCCTCAGAAGTCGCTGCGCGCCACACATCGTCGCCCGATGCGACCCCGGACTCGCTCGTGAGGTAGTTCACACTTTTCTCAGCAACGGTCACCACGCCGTCCATCGCCTCGGCGTAATCGCGCAAGGCCTTGCCGGTATGCGACGTCGGGTGCTGGCGCACATCCTCGGGCGACCCCTCGGCCACGACCAGACCACCGCCCTCCCCGCCTTCGGGGCCCAGGTCTATCAGCCAGTCGCTGGCACGGATCACATCGAGGTTGTGCTCAATGACGATGAGCGAGTGCCCGGCTTCCAGCAGTTTGCGCAGGGCACGCATGAGTTTGGCGATGTCGTCAAAGTGCAGGCCGGTCGTCGGCTCGTCGAACAGGAACAGCGTGCCTTTGCGCGCCAGGCTCTGGCGGCTGTTGCTGGCGCTCTTGGCAGCGTCGGCCAGGAAACCCGCGAGCTTGAGGCGCTGCGCTTCGCCGCCCGAAAGGGTAGGCACGGGCTGGCCCAGGCGCACGTATTCGAGGCCGACATCCACAATGGGCTGCAGGGCTCGAATGACTTCGCGGTCCTGCGCGAACAAGGCTGCGGCTTCGCTGACGGTGAGTTCGAGGATGTCGGCGACGCTCAGCACACGGGGCTGAGCGCCCATGGCCTGGCGCTCGATCTTGATCTCCAGAATTTCTGGACGGTAGCGCTTGCCATCGCAATCCGGACAGCGCAGGTACACGTCTGAGAGGAACTGCATCTCGACATGTTCAAAGCCCGAACCACCGCAGGTCGGGCAGCGGCCATCACCGCTGTTGAAGCTGAACTTGCTGGCGGTGTAGCCGCGCTGGCGCGACTCGGGCGCGGTGGCAAAGATTTCGCGGATCGCATCCCAGGCACCGACATAGCTGACCGGGTTGGAACGGGCCGTTTTGCCGATCGGTGACTGGTCGACAAACACCACATCGCTGAGGTGGTCGGCGCCCATCAGGCGGTCGTGTGCACCGGGCGATTCGGTGGCTTTGCCAAAGTGACGCATCAGCGCCGGGGCCAGCACGTCCTGGATCAGCGTGGACTTGCCCGAGCCACTGACGCCGGTCACGGTGACCAGGCGCTGCAGCGGAAAGTCGACCGAGACGTTTTGCAGGTTGTGCTCGCGTGCGCCTTCGAGGATGAGGCGCGGCGTGCTGTCAGTCACCATGCGTTTGAGGCCCAGGCCCACTTGCTTGCGGCTGCCCAGATAGGCACCCGTCAGGGTGTCTGCACGGCGCAAGTCCTCGGTGGTGCCGTCAAAAACGATCTGCCCCCCGCGCTCGCCCGGACCAGGCCCCATGTCGATCATGCGGTCGGCGGCGAACATCACGGCCGGGTCGTGCTCGACCACCACCAAGGTGTTGCCCGCATCGCGCAGGCGTTGCATGGCCTGGGTGATGCGGTTCATGTCACGCGGGTGCAGGCCGATGCTGGGCTCGTCCAGCACGAACAAGGTGTTGACCAAACTGGTGCCCAGCGCGGTGGTGAGGTTGATGCGCTGGACTTCACCGCCGCTCAGGGTGCGGCTTTGGCGGTCGAGCGTGAGGTAGCCGATGCCCACATCGCACAGGTATTGGAGGCGGGTGGTGATTTCTTCGAGCAGCAGTTGGAGTGCTTTTTGTTCTGCGCTTTGTGCCTCCGTTGTGGGCCGGCTTGAGGCAGAGCGGGGCGCGGGCTCCTCAGAAGTCGCTTGAAGCCTCTGTGTTCGCTCGGAAACCAATGCAAAGAAGCGCCGCAGGCGATCCAGCGGCATGATCATCATGTCGTGCAGGCTCAGCCCAGGCAGCGCTTCGAGCTGCTCCCGAGCCCACTTCACACCGGCAGGCATGAAGCGTTTGGCGGGCGCCAGCACGGCATCGGCTTCGTCCTTGGCGCCGATGCGCCAGAGCAGGCTTTCGGTCTTGAGGCGGGCACCGCTGCAGGTGGGGCATTCGGTGTAGCTGCGGTACTTGGACAAGAGCACGCGGATGTGCATCTTGTAGGCCTTGCTTTCGAGGTATTCAAAGAAGCGCTTGATGCCGTACCACTGCTGGTTCCACTTGCCCTTCCATTCGGGCGAGCCGTGGATGACCCAGTGTTTCTGGGCCTCGGTCAACTTGGCCCAAGGGGTGTCGCGTGGAATGCCTGCCGTCTCGGCGTGGCGCATCAGATCGTCCTGGCATTCCTTCCAGGCAGGGGTCTGGATGGTCTTGATGGCCCCGGCACGCAGGGTGAGTTTTTCATCGGGAATGACGAGGCCGTAGTCCACCCCGATCACGCGGCCAAAGCCTCGGCAGACCTCGCAGGCCCCCACGGCCGAGTTGAACGAGAACATCGACGGGATGGGATCGGTGTAGCGCTGGTCGCTGTCGGGGCAGTGCAGGCCGGTGGAGAAGCGCCAGAGGTCAGTGTCGTCCACATACACATTCAACCGCCCGCTGCCGCGTTTGATGGCCACCTCAATGGCCTCGACCACGCGGGCTTTTTCAGCATTCGACAAGCGAAAGCGGTCGGCCACCACGTCAAGCACCTTGCGCGGGCCGGTGGGCGTGGCCACTTCGCGTTCGGCCTGCACCTTGGTAAAGCCGCTGGCCGAGAGCCATTGCTCAACCTGTTCGGCGCTGGTGTTGGCAGGCAGCTCGACCGGAAAGGTCAGGTACAGGCGCGGGTCGCCCGACTCGGCAGCGCGGCGCTGCAGTTCGGCGTAAATGGTTTCCGGGTTGTCGTGGCGCACCGGTTGGGCTGTGTCCTTGTCAAACAGCTGGCCCAGGCGGGCAAACAACAACTTGAGGTGGTCGTTCAGCTCGGTCATGGTGCCGACTGTGGAGCGCGAACTGCGCACCGGATTGGTCTGGTCGATCGCAATGGCCGGGGGCACGCCTTCCACCTTGTCCACCGCCGGTTTGTCCATGCGGTCCAGGAACTGGCGGGCATAGGCACTGAAGGTTTCCACGTAGCGCCGCTGGCCTTCGGCGTAGAGCGTGTCGAACACCAGGCTCGATTTGCCCGAACCACTGGGGCCTGTGACCACGGTCAACTCACCCGTGCGGATGTCGAGGTCGAGGTTCTTGAGGTTGTGCTGGCGGGCGCCACGGATGCGGATGAGACCTTGGGACATGGTTGGCTTTTTCGGGTGAAGGCCAAACATTCTAGGGCGGGTACAAAGCCCTTGCGACCACCGATGGTCAGGTATTTTGTGGGAGCCCCGCCCCCGGGGCGAATGCACATGGTCTGCGGACGCCCCATCGCGGCGAGGGCGCCGCTCCCACACTCATCGCGGCGGGCCGCAGCTCTCACACAGAAGGGCAGCCCCCAAACAAAAAAAGCCACGCATTTGCGTGGCTTTGGGCTGGCAGGGTCAGCGCTTACTTGGCGGCGCTGGCGTCTGAGGCTGCAGGTGCAGCAGCAGAGGCGCCGGCCTTGGCGGGCTCGGTATGGACGGCATCGGCACCGTGCTTTTCGCCAGTCATGTCGAGGCTGTCACCGCCTTTGCTGATCACATACAAGGCCAGGGCGGCAAAAATCGCGAAGCCAACGGCAATCTTCCACATGGGGGTATCTCCTGAATCATGAAAAAGGCCCTCCACAGAGGGAAGGCCTTGAATCTAGCACCCGAGTCACCCCGAGATGCTTACAAACCTCAGTCGTTGGCGTAAATGTCCACGTCTTTGGTTTCGCGGATGAACAGCCCGCCGATCACGACCGTAGCACCGGCGATGATGATGGGGTACCACAGGCCGTTGTACATGTCGCCGGTCTGGGCCACGATGGCAAAGGCGGTGGTGGGCAGCAGGCCGCCGAACCAGCCGTTACCAATGTGGTAGGGCAGAGACATGGAGGTGTAGCGGATGCGGGTCGGGAACATTTCCACCAGCATGGCCGCGATCGGGCCGTACACCATGGTCACCAGAATCACCAGGTAGGTGAGGATGATGATGACGGTCACTTTGTCGAACTTGGCCATGTCGGCCTTGGCGGGGTAACCCGCGGCCTTGAGTGCAGCGCCCAGGTTGGAGCCCAACAGGGTTGCACCAGCGGTCTTCTCGTTGCTCAGGTCTTTGACGGACTTGGTGGCAGCGTCGATGGCTTTGGCATCTTTGGGTTCGGCTGCGTTCAGTGCGGCCAGTTTTTCCTCGGCCTTGGCTTTGGCAGCAGCAACGTCTTCAGCGCTGTACTTGACGTTCACCACAGTCTCACCGACCTTGATGATGGCTGGGGTACCCGCAGCAGCCACTTCGTTGGTGTAGCTCACCGAAGCGCCGGCCAAACGTTGCTTGGCGATATCGCAAGACGATGTGAACTTCTTGGTGCCTGTGGGGTTGAACTGGAACGAGCACTCGGCAGGATCAGCCACCACCACCACTTTGGATGCCGCTTGCGCAGCAGCCAGATCAGGGTTGGCCGCTTTGGTCAGTGCCTTGAACACGGGGAAGTAAGTCACCACGGCCAACAAGCAGCCTGCCAGGATGATGGGCTTGCGGCCGATCTTGTCCGACAGCGAACCAAACAGGATAAAGAACGGTGTGCCGATGATCAGGGACACGGCCACCATGATGTTGGCGGTCGCGCCGTCCACTTTCAGGGCCTGGGTCAGGAAGAACAGCGCATAGAACTGACCAGAGTACCAAACCACGGCTTGACCCGCAGTCAGACCGATCAGGGCCAGGATCACGATCTTCAGGTTTTTCCATTGGCCGAAAGCTTCGGTCAAAGGGGCCTTGGAGGTCTTACCTTCAGCCTTCATTTTCACGAAGGCAGGCGACTCGTTCATGCTCAGACGGATGTAGACCGACACGGCCAACAAAGCGATTGAGACGATGAACGGCACGCGCCAGCCCCATTCGGCAAAGGCGTCTTCGCCAATCGCAATGCGGGTGCCCAAAATCACCATCAGCGACAGGAACAGACCCAGCGTGGCGGTGGTCTGGATCCAGGCGGTGTAGGCGCCACGCTTGCCCTGAGGCGCGTGCTCTGCAACGTACGTGGCCGCGCCACCGTATTCACCACCCAGCGCCAGGCCTTGCAGCAAACGCAAACCGATCAGGATGACCGGGGCGGCCACACCGATGCTGGCGTAGTTGGGCAAGACCCCCACGATGAAGGTCGACAGACCCATGATCAGGATGGTCACCAGGAAAGTGTATTTGCGACCAATCATGTCGCCCAGGCGGCCGAACACCAGCGCGCCAAAAGGGCGCACGATGAAACCGGCGGCAAATGCCAACAGCGCGAAGATGAAGGCCGAGCCCTCGTCCAGTCCGCTGAAGAACTGTTTCGCAATGATCGCGGCGAGCGATCCATACAGGTAAAAGTCATACCACTCAAAAACGGTGCCCAGGGAAGAGGCAAAAATCACCTTCTTCTCTTCCGCCGACATGGGGCGGGGTGCGGTTGTCGCCATAAAGCTGTCTCCAAAATAAGTCTCCGGAACGGAAACGTGGGCCGATTCTTGGCGCGCCCTCTGACCTTTTTCTGACAAGAAACCAACACGAACTTACAAAGACCGCATTAACCCTTTGTATTCTTTTCACATCGTGAATATATTCGCTGGTTTTCGGGTAATCCCTAGTCATTGATGTGCGCCAATGCACATGCTGTAGGGGAGTATTCTTGACCCATGTCCCCCCAAAGCGCAGCCCACCAACAGTTCAATCGCAAAGTGCGCCGCCTGACCTGGTGCTGCCTGTGCGTCTGGGCTGTGGTGACGTTGATGCCTATCCTGGGGGCCAGACGTGTGACCACTGAACTTTGGGGTTGGCCTTTCAACTTCTGGATGGCGGCCCAAGGTTGTGTGCTGGTCTATTTGGCGTTGGTGGTGTATTTCGCCTGGCAGGTCAACCGTTGGGAAGCCGAGCTGCCCGACGACGAGGACAGCACAGCCCCACAGGCTTAGATCGGTCACATCAGACCCAGTCGCTGTAAGTCGTTGTGGGAGCCGCGCCCTCGCGGCGATGGCTTGTGGTCTGCAGACGTCGATCGCGACGGGGCGTCGCTCCCACAAGGGGGCACCGCTCCTGCACAAAACATCAAGGGGTACGGCGCACGCCCACCGTGGTTTGGTTCACGGCGTTCCAGTCAGGACCATCAAACCAGGGGTCACCCAGCAGATAGGCCCGCAGCATGGGCAGCGCGTCTTGCCCCCAGAACACCTTGTCGTCGACCACGAAGCTGGGCACGCCAAACAGCCCCAACGCGATGGCCTGCTCAGTGTGGCTTTGCAGGGTTTGCTTCACTTCAGGACTGGTCACGTCACGCGCAGGCTGCAGCTCGGCCGTCAGCGCGGCCAGTCGCCCAGGGTCGGCGGCATCCTGGCCCGAACACCAGACATGGCGAAACACCTGCTCACACACATAGCGGTTGGGCGTGCCTTGCGCATCGCAGGCCACAGCCAGGCGCAGCAGGCCCAGCGGATTGAAGGGGTGCGCAGCAGGCAACTTCAGTTCTAGACCTTGCTGGTGTGCCAGCCACAGCACCTGGCGGTAAGTCCAGTCGCGCTTGCTGTCGATCTCGGCAGGACCGAGCTGGCCATGGTGCTTGAGCATGGCGCCGAACAGCACAGGGCGATGCTCTACACGGTGGCTGATGCCTTGCAGCGCATCGGGCAAGGCGTTGAAGGCCAGCCAGGCGTAGGGCGAAATGAAGTCCAGGTAAAAGTAGATGGTTTTCATGGGGCATCTTCCAGTGCAATGCGTTGTGCCAGCCGCTCGGACAGCTGTGCCCAGACCGCCAGTTTGCCGGGCTTGTCCATGCGGCTCCAGTCGGCGATTTCACCGATGGTGCGAAGGCAGCCTTCACACCAGCCGGTGGTGGGGTGCATGATGCACACCGACTGGCAAGGCGATGCCACATGCGGGCCGGGTTCAAGCGCCACTTGCGGCGCCATCTCGGCCACACGGCGCCAGCGGCGGTTGGTGATGGTTTGAGGGTCGAGGGTCATGGCTGTCCTCCGCCGGGCCGCCCCAAGGAGGACAGGGCCCCCTCGGAGGGCAGTGAGTACACGAAGTGACGAGCGTGGGGGTTCATGACACCACCACATCGGCCACAGGCGCGCCTGTCAGGCGTTGGAGGTCTTCAGGCTGCAGCTTGAACACACCATGCGGATGCCCGGCAGCCGCCCAGACTTCGTCAAAACGCCACAGGTCCTGGTCGAGCAAGGTCACAGGCGGGTTCAGGTGCGCTACGGGCGAAACGCCGCCGATGGTGAAGCCGGTTTGCGCTTTCACGAAGTCGGCATCCGCACGGCCGATCTTGCCCACCAGCGCCGAGACTTTTTTCTCGTCCACACGGCGGTCGCCCGAGGCCACCACCAGCACGGCCACGCCGTCATCTTTCCGCTTGAAGATCACGCTCTTGGCAATCTGCCCCAACTGCACACCCAGGCCGTCTGCGGCCTCTTGCGCGGTGCGGGCCGCGCCATCGAGCATGAGCGGAGCGTGAGGATGTGACGCGTCTTGCAACGCCTTGGCCACGCGTTGCACGCCTTCGGGCAGGGCGTGGAGTTCAGATCCGCACATGGTTCAGCCCAGACGTTTGTTGAGGATGGCCTTGGCCACGTTCGAGTTGGGTTGGCGACCCAGAAAATCACTGATGAACGCCCCCGCATCCACCAACTTGTCCAGATCGATGCCGGTCTCGATGCCCATGCCATGCAGCATGTAGACCACGTCTTCGGTGGACACGTTGCCCGTGGCCCCTTTGGCGTAAGGACAGCCGCCCAAGCCTGCAATGGAGGACTGGAAGTTCCACACACCCAGTTGCAACGCGGCCAGCGTGTTGGACAGCGCCTGGCCGTAAGTGTCGTGGAAGTGGCCGCAAACGTGGTCCACATCGAAGTGCTGCAAGGTGGCCTCGATGGCTTTTTGCACCTTGAACGGTGTGCCCACGCCAATGGTGTCGGCCACGTCCACACGCTGCACGCCGATCTGTTTCATCAGGCCCGCCAGGTAGGCCACGCGTTCGGGCGCGACCTCGCCCTCGTAAGGGCAACCCACGGTGCAGCTCATGGCCCCGCGCACCGCGATGCCTGCCGCCAAAGCGGCTTGCACCACGGGGGCAAAGCGCTCGATGCTTTCAGCGATGGAGCAGTTGATGTTCTTGTGGCTGAAGGCCTCGCTGGCCGCACCAAAAACAACGATCTCGTCGGGTTGTGTTTTCAGGGCCGCTTCAAAACCTTGCAAGTTGGGTGTGAGCACCGAGTAACGCACGCCGCTTTGGCGATGGATGCCCGCCATGACTTCTGCGTTGTCGGCCATTTGCGGCACCCATTTGGGGCTGACGAAACTGGTGACTTCGATCTCGGTCAAGCCTGCGGCCTGCAGGCGATGGACCAGTTCGATCTTGACCGCTGCGGGCACCGGCTGCTTTTCGTTTTGCAGGCCGTCGCGGGGGGCGACGTCGATCAATTGCACTCTTGATGGCAATTTAGAAAAACTCATTTTTGTTTACTCCGTCAACATTTTCTATACAATCACGTGTAACACGGCCCCCTTCAACGTAACTGCCTAGGCAGCCAAGTTGCTTGGGGGTTTTTTATTTCTTCTTTGGTTTTCAAGTCCATTCTTCAGCCCAGTTGGCTGGGGCACCCATCCCTAAATGATTGAGCCCTAGGTGGCTCAAATCCGGAAACTTCAGCAAGTGCTGCTTCATGCGATCAGGCCAAGACGAAGTCGGGTTGATCACCCCCAGCAAATGCCGCAAAAGGCGGATCAGCAAAAAGCAACGCGCCAGTGCGTGAGGGTTGTTCGCAAATGAGTTGACCCACGGTATGTCTCCCGCAGGTGGCAGTTTGGGCTGATCCACGATATTGCGATTCCACAAACGGCTGTGGTGTGCACAGACATTCCGTAGGTAGTTCAAGCTACGCAGCCACGAAGCAAATACACGCCCGTTGCGTACGCCATATTTAGCCGAAATCGCATCTTGATCCACCTCATGCATGCCGCCAAACAACGTGGACAAGGTGCCAAAGTCCCACACTTCACACGCCACCCAAATGGCCAAAGGTAAGCCGTATTTGGTTTTGTTGTGGGTCACGAACTCTTCTTTGGAACGTGAAATCAATTGAGCATGCTTGGCCAGCCACTCGTGATGGCGAATCAAGCCCGTATCTTTGTTCAGCACTTGGCTGAAATTGGCATGGAACAAGTCACCGCGCAGGTAAGCAAACTTGTCTTGAAGCCCCAGGGTGTGTGCCACATCTACACGCAGCGCAATTTCCACACGCTCCAATGCATCCATGACCAACAAGCGCAACTGCTTGTCAAACACATACAGGTCCACCGCATTTTGGAAAGTGGCACCGGGTTTGAAACTGTCCAGCGCAATCGTTTCCCCCTTGGTCTGAACCTTGGCCGCTCGCGGCTTGTCAATGGAACAACAAGGCCCCGAGCGCTCACGAAACGCAAACCAATAGCCACTTAGCCGGTAGTAGCCAATTCGATGCAAATAGTCCAAGGCCTTAGCACGGTCAGAGACCTGCAAGCCACGTGCTTGCAGCTGGTTAAGTTGCTGCTCGATGTTGAGCCAAGGCTTGGGGTAACTCATCATTGGCTCTCGGCTTTGGCCTTGCAAGAGTTCTCCCAAAGGCTTCGCACCAAGGAAAAACCATTCTTGATCACAGGTTTTTCAGGGTTATTCAGAAATCGCTCATACGCGTATTGTGCTGCCTTTAGTAGCCTCTTTGGTGGTCCACGATGCCGTTGATTGCCTCCCCGCGCTGCAAGGCCTGGATTTTGCCAACGATCTGCGCAATGCTTTCGTCGCGCAGGGTGCGGGCAGAGGTGTGGGGCGTGACCGTGATTTTGGGGTGCAACCAGAAAGGGTGATCGGCAGGCAGCGGCTCGCTGCGGAACACGTCGAGCGTGGCCCCGGCCATGTGGCCGTTGTCGACCAGGGCGATCAGGTCTTCTTCGACCAGGTGCTTGCCGCGGGCCACGTTGATGAGGTAGCCGCCGGGCTGAAGCTGGGAGAGCGTGTCTTTGTTCAAGATGTTCTCGGTCTCGGGCGTGAGCGGCATCAGGTTGACCAGCACCCGTGTGGCGGCCAGAAATTCGTTCAAACCCTGCGCACCACTGAAGCAGCGGATGCCGGGCAGGTTTTTAGCGCTGCGACTGTAGCCGTTGACCGGGAACTCGAACACCTGCAGCGCTTTGGCCACACGCTCGCCGAGCACGCCCAGGCCCATGACGCCCACTGCAAAGTCGGCACGGCTGCGCGGCTTGCGGTACGACCATTTGCGCGCTTGCATGTCGACGTCGTAACCATCGAATTCGCGAAAGTGCCGGATCACCGCATGGCAGACGTATTCGGCCATCTGCACCGACATGCCGGCATCGTCGAGGCGCACCACTTTCAGGCCAGATGGCAAGCGCAGTTGCAGCAAGGCGTCCACGCCTGCACCAATGTTGAACAGGGTTTGCAAATCTGGCTGCTCGTCGATGAACTGCTGGGGCGGCGCCCAGACGATGGCGTGGTCGGCCTGCGGTGCGCCGGGGGTCCAGGCAGACACCTGGGCCTGGGGAAATGCTTTTTGCAGACCCTGCACCCAGGGGGCGGGGTCGAGCTTTTCAAAACAGATGGTGATGTTCATGGCGGGATTTTGTCAGCAAGGCGGCGGCCCTTCTGTCGCCTGGGTTAGGACGTCCTTGTGGGAGCTCCGCCCTCGGGGCGAATGGTTGTGGTCTGCTGACGCCTCATCGCGGCGGGGGCGCCGCTCCCACAGGGGACGCCCCCCATCAAATCAAGCCGCCAGCTTGAGCAGCTCGGCCCCTTCGGTCACCTGATCGCCTGGCGCGTACAGCAGCTCGGCCACGGTGCCATCGTGCGGTGCAGCGATGGTGTGCTCCATCTTCATGGCTTCCATCACGGCCAAGGCTTGACCGGCCTTGACCTTGTCGCCCGCCTTGACAGCAAACGACACGACTTTGCCCGGCATGGGGGCCGTGAGGCGACCGCCTTCTTGCGCAGCTTCACCCGCATGAGCCAGCGGGTCCAGCAGGCTGATGCGGGCTGCGCCTTGCGGGGTGAACACATGGCGCACCTCGCCCTGCGCATGCACCGTGCTGTGGATGCGCTGGCCGTTGAATTGCACCCACAAGCCATCGCCCTGCGGGGTGAACTGCAAAGGCGATTCAACGCCCTCGCCCACCTGCAAACGCAAGGGCGAACCATAAGTCAACACCGCACGCACCGGCTGGCTGTCGTATTCCAGATCGAAGCGGCGGCGCGTGCTGCCGTGCGACTGAAAACCATCACGGCGGCTGAACGGGTCAGTGCCTTGCGCTGCGGCTTCGGCCTGCAGGGTATCGACCACCACGGCGGCGGCGGCGGCCTGCAGACCCACGGGGTCTTGTTTGAACAGCACGGCACTTTCGCGCTGGATCAGCGCGGTATCGAGCTTGGCCGTGGCAAATGAGTCGCTGCGCAGCACATGGCGCAGGAACTGCACATTCGTGTTCAAGCCCACGATGTGGGTTTGCGCCAAGGCCACGTCCAGGCGGGCGAGCGCCTGCTCGCGGGTGTCGCCATGCACGATGAGCTTGGCCACCATGGAGTCGTAGAAGGGGCTGATGGTGTCGCCTTCACGCACACCGTCGTCAAAGCGCACATCTCCCCGCTCAAAGCTCACGGCTTGCGGCTTGCGGTACACCTGCAAGGTGCCTGTGGCGGGCAGGAAATTGTTGTCGGGGTTTTCGGCGCAAATGCGGGCCTCGATCGCGTGGCCCTGCATGCGGACTTCGCTTTGCTTGAGCGGCAGCGGCTCGCCGCTGGCCACGCGCAATTGCCACTCCACCAGGTCCAGGCCCGTGATGGCTTCGGTCACCGGATGCTCGACCTGCAGCCGGGTGTTCATCTCCATGAAATAGAACTTCATGGATTCGGGCTGGTCATAAGCGGTTTGCTCGACGATGAATTCCACCGTGCCTGCGCCCACGTAGTTCACCGCCTTGGCGGCCGATACAGCGGCTTCGCCCATTTGCTTGCGCAGGGCTTCGGTCATGCCGGGGGCGGGGGCTTCTTCGAGCACCTTCTGGTGGCGGCGTTGCACCGAGCAGTCACGCTCAAACAGGTACACACAATTGCCCTGGGTGTCGCCAAACACCTGGATCTCGATGTGGCGCGGGCGCTGCACATACTTTTCAATCAGCACCGCATCGCTGCCAAAGCTGTTGATGGCTTCGCGCTGGCAACTGGCCAATGCGGCAGCAAAGTCTTCGGACTTTTCGACCACGCGCATGCCCTTGCCACCACCACCAGCGCTGGCCTTGATGAGAGCGGGGTAACCAATGCGGTCGGCTTCGCGCTGCAGCAGCGCCGGGTCCTGGTCGGCCCCGTGGTAGCCGGGCACCAGCGGCACACCGGCCGATTCCATCAGACGCTTGGATTCGGCTTTGAGGCCCATCGCCAGAATGGCCGATGCGGGCGGGCCGATGAACACCAGACCCGCTGCGGCGCAGGCTTTGGCGAAGTCTTCGTTCTCGCTCAGGAAACCGTAGCCCGGGTGCACCGCCTCAGCCCCTGTGGCTTTGGCCGCCTCCAGAATGCGCTGCCACTGCAAATAGCTGTCCTTGGGAGCCGAGCCGCCCACATGCACGGCTTCGTCACAGGCTTGCACATGCTTGGCACCGGCATCCGCGTCGGAATAAACGGCCACGGTCTGGATGCCCATGCGGCGTGCAGTGGCCGCGACACGGCAGGCGATTTCGCCACGGTTGGCGATCAGGACTTTCTTGAACATCGGTAACCTCATTCCATATTTTGTTTGGGAGCCGCGCCCCCGCGGCGATGGCATGCTTTTCGCGACGAGGGCGTCGCTCCTACAACATCAGGCCAACCAGCCCGGTTGACGCTTGTCCAGGAAAGCCGAGAGGCCGTCCTGCGCTTCGGGGGTGGCGCGCAGCCCTGCGATGCGCTGCGCGGTGTCTTCCACCACGGCGTCGTTGATCGGTTGGTTGTCGACGGCACGAATCAGGTCCTTGGCCGCGGCCTGCGAGAGTGGGCCACCCTGAATGAGTGCATCAACGATCTCCTGCACCTTGGCGTCCAGCTGCTCGGGCTCCACCGCTTCGTGCACCAGGCCCAGGTCGCAGGCCCGCTGCGCGTCGATGCGTTCGGCCGATTGAAAGTAGCGGTAGCTCTGACGCGCACCGATGGCCCGCACCACATAGGGGCTGATGGCCGCCGGGATGATGCCGAACTTGACCTCGGAGGTGGCGAACACCGCTTTGGTCGACGCCACCGCGATGTCGCACGCGGCCGTGAGACCCGTGCCACCGCCCAGCGCCGCGCCCTGCACGCGGGCGATGGTGGGCTTTTTCATTTCGGCCAGCACACGCAGCATGCGGGCGAGCGCACGTGCATCGCGCAGGTTGGCGTCCAGGCCGTTTTGCGCGGCGCGCTTCATCCAGTTCAGGTCGGCCCCAGCCGAGAAGCTCTTGCCGCGTCCAGCCAGCACCACCACGCGCACGCTGTCGTCCGCATCGAGTGCTTCGCAAGCAGCGGTCAGCTCCGCGATCAGGGCTTCATCAAAGGCGTTGTGCACATCCGGGCGGTTCATCCACACGGTGGCCACACGGCCTTGGCGTTCAATTTCAAGGGTTTGGTACATCGCGAACTCCTTACATGCGGAACAGGCCGAACTTGGTCTCGGGGATCGGCGCATTCAGCGATGCACTCAGGCCCAGCGCCAGCACGCGGCGCGTGTCGGCGGGGTCGATCACGCCGTCGTCCCAGATGCGGGCGGTCGCGTAATACGGATGGCCCTGGTCTTCGTACTGCTGCTTGATCGGGGCCTTGAAGGCCTCTTCTTCCTCCATGCTCCACTGGCCGCCCTTGGCCTCGATGCCGTCGCGCTTAACGGTAGCCAGCACGCTCGCGGCTTGCTCGCCGCCCATCACGCTGATGCGTGCATTCGGCCACATCCACAAGAAGCGTGGCGAGTAGGCGCGGCCGCACATGCCGTAGTTGCCCGCGCCAAAACTGCCGCCAATGATGATGGTGAACTTGGGCACCGCAGCGGTGGCCACGGCCGTGACCATCTTGGCACCGTTGCGGGCGATGCCTTCGTTTTCGTATTTGCGGCCGACCATGAAGCCGGTGATGTTCTGCAAAAACACCAATGGAATCTTGCGCTGGCAGCAGAGTTCGATGAAGTGCGCGCCTTTGAGGGCCGACTCGCTGAACAGGATGCCGTTGTTGGCAATGATGCCCACCGGCATGCCTTCGATGCGGGCAAAGCCGCAGACCAGGGTGGTGCCAAAGCGGGCCTTGAACTCGTCAAACTCCGAGCCATCCACGATGCGGGCGATGATCTCACGCACATCAAAAGGCTTGCGCGTGTCGGTCGGGATCACGCCGTACAGCTCTTTGGCCTCGTATTTGGGCGGCACCGGTGCGTGGGTGGCGATATTCGGAGCCTTTTGTGCATTCAGGTTTTTGACCGCCTGACGGGCCAAAGACAAAGCATGCAGGTCGTTTTGCGCCAGGTGGTCGGCCACGCCCGACAGACGGGTGTGCACATCGCCACCACCCAGGTCTTCGGCGCTCACCACCTCGCCCGTGGCGGCCTTCACCAAAGGCGGGCCGCCCAGGAAGATGGTGCCCTGGTTCTTGACGATGATGGTTTCGTCGCTCATGGCGGGCACATACGCGCCGCCCGCCGTGCACGAGCCCATGACGACGGCGATCTGCGCGATGCCTTGCGCGCTCATGTTGGCCTGATTGAAGAAGATGCGGCCAAAGTGGTCGCGGTCCGGAAAGACCTCGTCCTGGTTGGGCAGGTTGGCACCACCCGAGTCCACCAGGTAGATGCAGGGCAGGCGGTTTTGCTGCGCGATCTCTTGCGCACGCAGGTGCTTCTTCACCGTCATCGGGTAGTAGGTGCCGCCCTTCACCGTGGCGTCGTTGCAGACGATCATGCAGTCGATGCCGCTCACGCGGCCGATGCCCACGATCACACCCGAGCTGGGCGCGTCGTTGTTGTACATGTTCAGGGCCGCCAGCGGCGCGACTTCGAGGAAAGGCGTGCCCGGGTCCAGCAGCATTTGCACGCGCTCGCGCGGCAGCAGCTTGCCGCGGGCCGTGTGCTTGGCGCGGGCGGCCTCGCCGCCGCCCTGGGCGATGCGCTCCAGGTGAGCGCGCAGGTCGTCGACCACGGCCTGCATGGCCTGGGCGTTGGCGGCAAATTCGGCCGAACGGGGGTTGAGTTGGGTTTGCAAAACAGTCATGACGTGTT
>Ga0228702_1001096_pt1 | contig 18238 bp, 12 predicted proteins | sample McNCre217_Aug_MG_2_FD_178018 | JGI IMG/M metagenome (GOLD analysis project Ga0228702, IMG submission 178018) | Freshwater microbial communities from McNutts Creek, Athens, Georgia, United States - 20-17_Aug_MG | ecosystem: Environmental > Aquatic > Freshwater > Creek | place: USA: Georgia... | reverse complement strand
CTGCACCGGCAGGTGCTCAAAAGCTTCGGGGAACAGGCGCGAGATGATGAGCCGGTTTTCCAGCAGGTAACCCAGCCCCGAGGGGGCCTGGGTGCGTTGCGACATCAGCCACCACAGGCCATCGGGTCCGCGGGCCAGGTCAAAAGCGGCCAGACTGAGGTGCTGGCCACCCACCGGCGCGCAGCCCTGCATGGCGTGCAGGTAGCCGGGGTGGCCCTGCACCAGCGCTGCGGGCAGCAAGCCTTTGGCCACCAGGGTTTGGGGGCCGTAGGCATCGGCCATGATGTGTTCAAGCAAGGCCATGCGTTGCCGCACGCCACGCTCGATCTGTGCCCAGTGCCGGGTGCTGATGATCAGCGGCAGCAGGTCCAGCGCCCAGGGGCGTTGGGGCTGCTCGGCGTCGGCATAGACGTTGTAGGTGATGCCGTTGTCCCGCACTTGGCGACGCAGATGGGCCATGCGCGGATTCAGACTGGCCAGACCTTCGGAGCCGAGCCGGGTCATGAAGTCTTCCCACAGCTGCCCGGGTGGTTGCGTGAGTTCGCCCTGACTGGGCGCTGTGGCCCCGAAGCGGTCACGCAGCTCGTCCCAATGTCCTGCGGGGGCGGCCTGGGCGTGTTGTCGCAACCAGTTCATCGGGTCGGGCGCGGCGAGGTCGGACGGCAAGGGATGTGTCGGTTCGGACATGCCGTGATTGTGGGGCCATTTTCATGGGGTGCAGCTGCGTTGGCCGTCTGTGCGGACGGCCAACGCGCAGGCAGGGCATCAATGCGTGCATCAATGGGCACGGCGCAAATCCAGGGTGTACGGGAACTCAGGACTGGCGTGCAGCGTGGCGTTGGGGTCGAGCGCCGCCAGCTGTTTCATCGCGCCAGCCGTGTGGCCCATGCGGAAGAAGCGCGCCAGGCGGCGGCTTTCGGCCTCGTAGGCGTTGACCGGGAAGCTGTCGTAGTTTCGGCCACCGGGGTGGACCACGTGGTACTGGCAGCCGCCGAGCGAGCGCTTCATCCAGGTGTCCACCAAATCCACCGTCAGTGGCGCGTGCACGCCGATGCTGGGGTGCAGCGACGAGGGCGGGTTCCAGGCCTTGTAGCGCACGCTGGCCACGTACTCGCCGACCACGCCGGTGGGTTGCAGGGGCAGGGGCTTGCCGTTGACGGTCACGGTGTGGCGCGAGGAGTTCATGCCGGTCACATGCACCTCGATGCGTTCCAGCGACGAGTCCACATAGCGGGCGGTGCCGCCTGCGCCACTTTCTTCGCCCATGACGTGCCAGGGCTCCAGCGCATTGCGCAGGGTGAGGACGGCACCATCGACCTTGACTTGTCCCACCAGCGGAAAGCGGAACTCGAAATGCGGCGCAAACCAGCTGGGGTCGAAGTGGAAGCCCGCGTCACCCAGTTCGGTCAGCACGTCGTCAAAGTCCTTGTGGATCCAGTGCGGCAGCATGAAGCGGTCGTGCAGCTCGGTGCCCCAGCGGGTCACCGGGGCCGAATACGGCTCGTCCCAAAAGCGGGCCACCAGCGCACGCAGCAGCAGTTGCTGCACGATGCTCATGCGGGCGTGGGGTGGCATCTCGAAAGCGCGCAGCTCCAAAAGACCCAAACGCCCGGTGCTGCTGTCGGGCGAGTACATCTTGTCGATGCAAAACTCGCTGCGGTGGGTGTTCCCGGTCACATCGATCAGGATGTTGCGCAGCGTGCGGTCCACCAGCCACGGGGGCATGTCGGCGCCGTACTTCTGGCGGTTGCGCATGATCTCGCGCAGCGCGATCTCCAGCTCATAGACCTGGTCGTTGCGGGCTTCGTCCACACGCGGGGCCTGGCTGGTGGGGCCGATGAACATGCCGCTGAACAAGTAACTCAGGCTCGGGTGGTTGTGCCAGTAGAGGATGAGACTGGCCAGCAGCTCGGGGCGGCGCAAAAACGGGCTGTCGGCGGGTGTGGCCCCTCCCATCACCATGTGGTTGCCGCCGCCGGTGCCGGTGTGGCGGCCGTCGGTCATGAACTTTTCGGCCGACAGGCGCGTCTCGAAAGCGGCTTGGTACAAGAACTCTGTGTGGTCCACCAACTCTTTCCAGTTGTGGGCCGGGTGGATGTTGACTTCGATCACGCCCGGGTCGGGCGTGACCTGCAGCAGTTTCAGGCGCGGGTCGCGGGGTGGCGGGTAGCCTTCGAGCACGATCTTCAGACCCAGCTGGCGGGCCGTGGTTTCGACGGCGCTCACCAGGGCCAAATAGTCTTCAAGCCGCGCCAGTGGCGGCATGAAGACATACAGCACGCCCGACTTTTCGCCTTTTTCCTCTGCATCTCGTTCGGCTTGGGGCCCATTGGCGCGGTTCGGGTCACGCACTTCCACGCACAGTGCGGTGCGCACCACCGAGGGGTCGGACGCGAAGCGCGGGGCGGGCTGAGCGGGCACGGCGTCCAGGCTACGGGCAGCGCTGCTGGCGCTGGCATGGCGCGTTTGCAGCCGCGTGGGTGTGGCGGGCAAGGTACCTCTGGGTGCAAACGGGTCCTGCTCGATCATGTGCCAGCGGTCGGTCGGCGCAGCCCAGGGCAGCGAGTCCAGCGGCAGCCGCCAGCCCATGGGCGAGTCGCCCGGCATGAGGTACATGCGCTCTTCACGCACAAACCAGCGCCCGGTTTGCCAGGCACTCACTGCCGGGTTGCCTGTATCGACAGGCTGCAGCGGCAGCACATAGCCCACGGCCTGGTCCAACCCTTGGCTGAAGACGCGGCGCAGGCGGTTGCGTTCCATCTCGTCGTCCAGCCGGGCGTCAAACGGGTCCACGTTCACGGGCAGGCGGCGTTCGCGCCAGAGGTAGTACCAGGTGTCCTCAAACCCGGGCAGCACCGTGTCTGCACTCAAGCCCAGCTGCGTCGTGAGTTCTTCCATGAAGCGCAGGGCGTCAGCGCTGGTGTAGCGACTCGGTTCGCGCTCGTCGGCAAACACCGTGGGGTCTTGCCAGCAGGGCGTGCCATCGGCGCGCCAGTAAATGGACAGCGCCCAGCGCGGCAGCTGTTCGCCCGGATACCACTTGCCCTGGCCAAAGTGCAAAAAGCCGCCCTGGCCGTATTGCTGGCGCAGCTTGTGCACCAGCTCGGTGGCCAGGCCGCGCTTGGTGGGCCCCAGGGCGTCGGTGTTCCATTCGGCGCCATCGCGGTCTTGCGTGGACACAAAAGTGGGCTCGCCGCCCATGGTCAGGCGCACGTCCTCGGCCACCAGTTGCACGTCCACCTGTTCGCCCAGTGCGAGCACGTTGGCCCATTGCTCGTCGGTGTAAGGCTTGGTCACGCGGGGCGATTCCTGGATGCGGGTGACCTTCATCTCGTGGCTGAACTCGACTTCGGCCTTGTCCATCAGGCCTTCGATCGGCGCTGCCGCCGAGGGTTGCGGGGTGCAGGCCAGTGGAATGTGCCCCTCACCGGCAAGCAGGCCCGAGGTTGGGTCCAGCCCCACCCAGCCTGCGCCGGGCAAATAGACCTCGCACCAGGCGTGCAAGTCGGTGAAGTCGACCTCGGTGCCGCTCGGGCCATCGAGCGATTTCACATCAGGTGCCAGCTGGATCAGATAACCCGAGACAAAGCGGGCCGCGATGTTCATGTGGCGGAACAACTGCACCAGCAGCCAGGCCGAGTCGCGGCAGGAGCCGCTTTTCAAGGTCAATGTTTCTTCAGGTGTTTGCACGCCGGGCTCCATGCGGATGGTGTAGCGGATGTCCCGGTGCAGCCGCTGGTTGATCTGCACCAGAAAGTCGATGGTGCGTTGGCGCTGGCGGTCCAGGCTGGCCAGGTATTTTTTGAATTGAGGGGTTTTGTTGTCCTTGACCAAGTAAGACTGCAATTCTTCTTTGACCATGGCCGAATACTTGAAGGGTACCTCTTCGGCCGATGGCTCCAAAAAGAAGTCAAAGGGGTTGAACACGGCCATTTCGGTGACCACATCCACCGTGACTTTGAACGAGGTGGTCTTTTGGGGGAAGACCAGCCGCGCCTGGTAGTTGGCAAAAGCGTCTTGCTGCCAGTTGATGAAGTGCTCTTCGGGCTCGACCTTGAGGCTGTAACTCAGGATGCGGCTGCGGCTGTGCGGTGCGGGCCGCAGGCGAATGACTTGCGGGCCGAGCTGAACCGGGCGGTCGTAGGTGTAGTGGGTGACGTGGTGCAGGGCAACGTGTATCGACATATCTCGTTCGGCGCAACAGGGGCTGCACGCATGACAAGTGCAGCTTGGGCATTTACAACTAGCAAGACACGCGCCAGCCCACGGCCAGGCGCCCATGAACAAGCCGATTCAGGGAGGCTGACGATGCATGACTTGCGTTGGGCGCAGGGCTTGGGGCCTGCGCTGCTGGCTTGGTGCGCGGGTGTGGCGCTGCAGTTGCAGCAGCCCGCCCTGTGGCCCGCAGAGGCTTATGCCGCTTTGGCTGCACTGGCGGTGTTGTGGCTGTGGCGTAGCCCATGGCGGGGCGCGCTGCGATGGGGCGGTGTGTGTTGGGCTTTTGCTGCTTTGTCTTTCGCCTGCACCGGTGGGCACGCGCTGTGGAAGTTGCCGGGCATGGACCCGGCGCTGGAAGGGCAAGACCTGGATCTGGTGGGCGTGGTGCAGGCCATGCCGCAGCGGCAAGACATCGGATGGCGTTTCAGTTTTCAGGTGGAGCAGGCACATGCGGCCCAGGGCGGCTTGCGCGTGCAGGTGCCCGAACACATTTATCTGGGCTGGTACGGGCAAGACGGCGTGTCGGACAGCGGCTGGAATGTGTCGGCCTTGCCCGAGCCTGTGCAGGCCGGCGAGCGCTGGCGTTTGCGCGCCCGCCTGAAGGCGGCACACGGCAATTTGAACCCCCGGGGCTTTGACTACGAGTTGTGGCTGTGGGAGCAGGGCATTCGCGCCACCGGAACGGTCCGCGCTGGGGCATCTCACCCCGCACCCCTGCGCCTGGCGCAGACCTTGCGGCACCCGCTGGAGTGGTGGCGGCAAAGCGTGCGCGACCGCTTGCAGACGCGCCTGGGGGTGACCGCTCCCGCGTGCCAGGCGGGTCAAAACGTGGGTGGCATCGTGGTGGCGCTGGTCACGGGCGATCAAGCGGCGATTGACCGCAGCGACTGGGATGTGTTTCGGGCCACGGGCGTGGCGCACCTGATGAGCATCTCGGGCCTGCACGTGACCATGTTCGCCTGGCTGGCGGCCATGGCGGTGGGCTGGTGCTGGCGCCGGTCGGCGTTGTGGGGTTTCAAGGGCGCTTTGCACTGGCCTGCGCCGCAGGTGGGGGCGGTGGCGGGCTTGGTGCTGGCGGTGTTGTATGCCGCCTTCAGTGGCTGGGGCGTGCCTGCGCAGCGCACGGTCTGGATGCTGGGCGTGGTGGTGCTTTTGCGCTTGTCGGCCCGGCAATGGTCTGCGGCTTTGGTGTGCCTGCTGGCCGCTGCGGTGGTGTTGGCGCTGGACCCTTGGGCGTTGCTCCAGCCAGGTTTCTGGCTGAGCTTTGTGGCGGTGGCGGTGCTGCTGTTGACCAGCCAGCGCGAGGTGCCCCGAACCGATGCGTTGCCGGGCGATCCGCGCACCAAGCTTGTGCCTGAGCGGGGTGTGCACCGCTGGCGTGCATGGCTTGGGGTGCTTTCAGGGCGGCATGTGGTGTGGCCGCAAGGTTTGGCGCGTTGGGGTGCTCGGGTGTGGGGCTTGTTGCGCGAGCAATCGGTGGTCACGCTGGCGCTGGCGCCTTTGTGTTTGCTGTTTTTTGGGCAGGTCTCGCTGGTGGGTTTGCTGGCCAATCTGGTGGCCATTCCGTGGGTGAGTTTTGTGGTCACGCCGCTCGCCATGCTGGGGGTGCTTTGGCCTGGCTTTGCGGTGTTGGCGGCGGCAGCGCTGAAGCCTTTGACGGCGGGCCTGGTGTGGCTGGCCAGCTGGCCTGCCGCGAGTGTGAACCTGGCATTGCCGCCCTGGGGTTTTGCAGTCTTGGCTTTGCTGGCGGCGCTGTTGTGGGTCTCGCGCTGGCCCTGGTCGTGGAAGCTGGCCAGCTTGCCCCTGCTGTGGCCGGCACTGTTTTGGTCGGTGCCACGTCCGGCCATGGGAACTTATGAATTGCTCATCACCGATGTGGGGCAGGGCAACGCCGTCTTGGTGCGCACGGCGCATCACAGTTTGTTGTACGACGCAGGGCCGCGCTATTCGGCCGAAAGCGATGCCGGTCACCGCGTGCTGGTGCCTTTGCTGGCGCAGTCGGCCGAGCGGCTCGATGTGCTGATGCTCAGCCACCGCGACAGCGACCACACCGGGGGCGCGGCGGCGGTCATGGCCATGCAGCCTCAAGCGCGCTTGCTGTCGTCGCTGGAGGACACGCATCCTTTGCTGACCATGAGCGCAGAGCCCAAGCGCTGTGTGCAAGGCCAGACCTGGGACTGGGACGGCGTGCATTTTGACGTCTTGCACCCGCCAGCCGAGTGGGCTGGGCGCGATCCCGCCCCCAAACCGAATGCCTTGAGTTGTGTCTTGCGCATCAGCGCCGGACAGCACATCGCTGTGTTGGCAGGCGACATTGAGGCACCCCAAGAGGCGGCGCTGCTGGCCCGGGGGCTGGCGCCGGTGGACCTGCTGCTGGTGCCGCACCACGGCAGCAAGACCTCGTCCACACCCGAATTTTTGCATGCCTTGAGTCCCAAGCTGGCGCTGGTGCAGGCGGGGTACCGCAACCGCTTCGGGCACCCCGCGCCTGCGGTGGTGGCGCGTTATGCGGGCATGGGCATCCGGCTCATCGACAGCGTGCATTGCGGTGCCGCCACTTGGCGCAGCGATGCGCCCGAGCAGGTGGTCTGCGAGCGCGAACGCTTACGCCGGTATTGGCACCATGTGCCGCCTTGAATACCTCGGCGGGGCTGAAGCCAGTGAGTTGTCTGCCAAGCGGTAGGTCGGCGGCTTCAGCTCCGACATGTGGGGCGTGCCTTGACACCTGTCAACCGAAGCGGGTACGCATCTTGCTATCCTCCATGCAGGAGTGATGAGTTATGCGCCAATTCGACGAGATGTACAGCCGCTTGCCTGCCACAGGTGATGCGGGTGAGGTGAGAAAACACTACGAGGCCTATGCCCGCTGGTTGCAGACCCAGGACCCTCAGATGATGGCGTCGCGCCGTGAAGAAGCCGAGATGATTTTTCGCCGCGTGGGCATCACCTTTGCGGTCTACGGAGACAAGGATGAGGACGGCTCGGGCACCGAGCGCTTGATCCCGTTTGACCTGATCCCTCGCGTCATCGCCGCTCAGGAGTGGAAAAGCATGGAAGCCGGTCTGGTGCAGCGCGTCACGGCCCTCAACCGCTTCATCCACGACGTGTACCACGATCAGGAGATATTGAAGGCCGGGGTGATCCCACGTGAGCAGATCGAAAACAACGCGCAGTTCCGCCCCGAGATGGTGGGGGTGGATGTGCCCAACAACATCTATTCGCACATCAGCGGCATCGACATCGTGCGTGCGCCCGACAGCGCGGGCAAGGGCGAGTACTACGTGCTCGAAGACAACCTGCGCGTGCCCAGCGGCGTGAGCTACATGCTGGAAGACCGCAAGATGATGATGCGGCTGTTCCCTGAGTTGTTCAGCCAGCACCGTGTGGCCCCGGTGGCGCATTACCCCGACCTGCTGCTGGAGACCCTGCGTGCCTCAAGCCCCGCCACCACGGCCGAGCCCACAGTGGTGGTGCTCACGCCCGGCATGTACAACAGCGCCTACTTTGAGCACGCCTTTTTGGCGCAGCAAATGGGCGTGGAGCTGGTCGAAGGGCAAGACCTGTTTGTCAAAGACCAGTTCGTCTACATGCGCACCACGCGCGGCCCCAAGCGGGTGGACGTGATCTACCGCCGGGTGGACGACGACTTTTTGGACCCCAAGGTGTTCCGCCCCACCTCGACTCTGGGCTGCGCGGGCCTGATGGAGGCCTATAAAGCCGGGCATGTGGCGATCTGCAACGCGGTGGGCACGGGCGTGGCCGACGACAAGTCGATCTACCCCTATGTGCCCGACATGATCAAGTTCTATCTGGGCGAGGAGCCGATCCTGAAAAACGTACCGACCTTCATGTGTCGCAAGCCCGACGATTTGCAGTACACCCTGGCCAACTTGAAAGACCTGGTGGTCAAGGAAGTGCATGGGGCAGGGGGCTACGGCATGCTGGTTGGTCCGGCTTCGACCAAAGAAGAGATCGAACGCTTCCGTGGCGCACTGCTGGCCAACCCCGAGGGCTATATCGCCCAGCCGACGCTCAGCCTGTCGAGCTGCCCGACCTTTGTGGAAAGCGGCATCGCGCCGCGACACATCGACCTGCGCCCCTTTGTGCTGAGCGGCCGCACGGTGCAGATGGTGCCCGGCGGCCTGACCCGGGTGGCACTCAAGGAAGGTTCTTTGGTGGTGAACTCGTCGCAGGGCGGCGGCACCAAGGACACCTGGATTTTGCAGGACTGAGCCATGCAAAAGCCCCCTCAGCCTGTAGGTCGGCGGCTTCAGCCCCGACATCTTGCTTGCACACAGACCCACGGCCATGCGAATCACCAGTTTTTCGTAGGTCGGTGGCTTTAGCTCCGACATCCTGGTCGTGCACAGGCCCATGTCGGGGCTGAAGCCTCCGACCTACAAAAACCAAGCACCGCCAGTCGGTTTTAAACCCGCCCACACAGCCCAAGACCCGCCACGAATCGCCAAGGAAACCTCATGCTTTCAAGAACCGCTGACCACCTCTTCTGGATGTCTCGCTACATGGAGCGGGCCGAAAACACCGCCCGCATGCTGAATGTGAGCTATGAAACCTCGCTCTTGCCCCAATCTGCCGCCGCAGTGGAGGCCGGTTGGGAGGGCATCTTGTCCATCAGCGAGTTGCTGCCGTCGTATCTGGCCCTGTACAAAACCATCACGCCCCGCGATGTGATGGCCTTCATGGTCCAGGACGTGGACAACCCGTCGTCGATCATCTCGTGCTTGCGCGCTGCCCGCGAAAACGCCCGAGCCGTGCGTGGCACCTTGACCACCGAAGTGTGGGAGACGCAAAACCAGACCTGGCTGGAAGTCAACCGCATGCTCCAAAGCGGCGAGTTCGAGCGCGATCCGGGGCAGTTTTTTGAGTGGGTGAAATTCCGCTCACACCTGTCGCGTGGCGTGACGGTGGGCACCATGCTGATGGACGAGTCCTTGCACTTCATGCGGCTGGGCACTTTTCTGGAGCGTGCCGACAACACGGCACGGCTGGTGGATGTGAAGTTCCACGCCATGAACAACGATTTTTTTGGCGCACCGCAGTACGGCGCGCCCGAGACCGAGAGCACGCAGGAATACGACTTCTACCACTGGAGCGCCATCTTGCGCAGCGTCAGCGGCTTTGAGGTGTACCGCAAGGTTTACCGCGATGTGATCCGCCCCGAGCGGGTGGCCGAGTTGCTGATCCTGCGCCCTGATATGCCACGCTCGCTGCACGCGAGCTTGAATGAGGTCTTGTCCAACTTGAAACTGGTTTCGCATGACAGCGAAAGCGACACCTTGCGCCACGCAGGCCGTTTGCTGTCGGAGCTGGCCTTTGGCCGCATCGACGAGATTCTGGCCACCGGCTTGCACGCTTACCTCACGCAGTTTCTGGACCGTGTGAATGTGCTGGGCGGCTGCATCAGCCGCGAATTTTTGCTGCCGCAAAGTGCGTGAATGAATCGGTAGGTCGGTGGCTTCAGCCCCGACGTGGCCCCATTTGCACAGGACCTGCAAACGTCGGACCTGAAGGTGCCGACCTACCGGGCGTGCATCAAGCGCCCAGCGTCAACACCACCGGCGCATGGTCGCTGGGGCGTTCGTTCTTGCGGGGGGCGCGGTCGATCACGCAAGCCGTGGCCTGCGCCTTGAGCGCCTGGGTGATCAGGATGTGGTCGATCCGCAGGCCGCGATTGCGGCGGAAGGCGAACTCGCGGTAGTCCCACCAGCTGTAGCTTTTCTCGGGCTGCTCGAACAAACGGAAGCTGTCCGTCAGTCCCAGATCGATCAAGGCCTGCAGCTTCTCGCGTTCGGCATCGGTGCAGTGGATGGTGCCCGCCAGCGCAATCGGGTCCCACATGTCCAGCGCATCAAAGGTGATGTTGTAGTCGCCCATCAGAACCAGCTTAGGGTGGCGTGTCATCTCGTCCTTGACCCAGTCGTGCAGCGCGTCGAGCCAGCGCATCTTGTAGACGAACTTGTCGCTGTCAGGCGCTTGGCCGTTGGGGAAATATGCGCCGATCACGCGGACATCGCCACCAGTGCCGTCTGGGTATGTGGCCGCAATCACGCGTGACATCTCGTCTTCAAAGCCCGGGATGTTCTTGACCACATCCACGCCTTCGCTGCGCGAGATCAGCGCCACGCCGTTGTAGGTTTTCTGGCCAAACCAGTGGGCTTGGTAACCGGCTTCGTTGAACGCGGCGACCGGGAACTTGTCATCGGTGAGCTTGAGTTCCTGCAGGGCCAGCACATCGGTGGGGTTGGCGGCGAGCCAGTCCAGCACCTGAGGCAGGCGCACGGACAGCGAGTTGACGTTCCAGGTGGCGAGTTTGTACATGACGTAATCTATTGAAAATATTAAAAAATTTGCGCTTGATGATATGGCTACTCAATGAGCGACACATGGTTTGTGCCTTTTAATTTCCATGATGCAGCAGCGTTGTGTCCTTGGTTCAAGTCTACTTTGCGTGGCTGCATAGGCGGCGCTGGAGTCCAAAAAATGCACCTCATACGCTGCGTCACTGACATTGGGTGCTGAGTGCCTGCTTGATGCTGGCAGCCGCCACTTGGCTTGTGAGAGCCGATGACTGCGGCGGACGATACCCGCGTTGACACATGGTGTCATGCGGTGTGCAAATAAAATCGCAAAAATACAGGCAGAGACTGGACTTATTCCTTATAAGTCATACACTTACGTCAAATGAAAAAGTCGCAGAAATTCGAGCTTTATGATCATCCGGCGCAGATGGAGCCACTCCTTCCGAGCGAGGCACGCTTGGCGCCTGTCCTGGAGCGCGCGCATGACCTGATCCGTCAGGCGGATCGTTTGGCAGGGTGGAGCCGTGCAGGCGCACTGTCTGGCCTGCGGCAGTTGTTGCGTGCGATGAACTCGTACTACACGAACAAGATCGAAGGACAGCACACTTTGCCGCTTGAGATCGAGCAAGCGCTGCGCAACGATTACGCCAAAGACGCAGACAAAGCGCGCCGCCAGCGTCTTGCGCTGGCTCACATGGCAACAGAACTGCAGATTGAAACGCGGTGGTCCGAGTGGGATGCCCAAAGAGTCTGGTCGGCTGAGACGGTTTGCGATATTCACCGGGATCTTTTTGCCCGCCTTCCAGAAGCTGATTTGGAGCAGGGGAGTGGGACTGATAGGCAGCTCTTGGTGCCAGGGCAGATGAGGCAACGTGAGGTGAGTGTGGGACGGCATGCGGCTCCTGCGGCAGCTGCGGTGCCTGCCTTCATGTCGCGATGGGCGCAGGTCTATAGCGGTACGCGCAGAGGTGAGATGCAGATCGTGGCCATGGCAGCCGCACACCAGCGTCTGGCGTGGATTCACCCCTTTCTAGACGGCAACGGTCGCGTTGCGAGGTTGCATAGCCATCTTGTTTTGGGCCATATGGGGCTCACCAACGGTTTGTGGTCGCCATTAAGGGGCTTTGCAAGATCGCATGAGGCTTATTACGCCCATTTGGCGACTGCAGACGAGCCGCGTGCAGGCGATTTGGACGGACGAGGAAACCTCACAGAAGCGGGCTTGCTCAACTGGATCAATTACGTGATCGGGGTCTGCATCGATCAGGTGGAATTCATGACGTCCTTGCTTTCGTTGGACGGTATGAAAGACCGCATTGCTGCATGCCTGAGCTTTGAAGAGCAAGTTGTTCGGCAAGGCGTTCGCACGGCGTCATTGCGCGCCTTGCACTATTTATTCTCGACGCAGTCAGAGCTCGACCGTGCCGATTTCAAGGCCATGCTCGGCTTGGGAGATAGGTTGGCCACAGCACAGGTTTCTGCATTGCTCGGTCGCGGTATGCTGTTAACCGATTCCCCTTACGGGAAACTCCGGTTCGGTGTCCCGCAGCATGCCTTGCGGTTTTACTTCCCCAACCTTTGGCCTGAAGCCGAAGCTCAGACCAAGTAAGTAAAGCCATCAAACTGATTGACAACATCACCCGGCTGCTGGGGGACGGGCAAGATCAGCCCGTTTGCAGCGCGTGCGTTTCTTTTCAGCGCGAATGCAGTGGACTTCCCGCGCAAGCCATGTCGGCCTTCAGAATATTTCCGTGCGTGGAATCGGTGCAGAACAGGCTGCGCCGATCAGGGCCGCCAAAAGCCAGGTTGGTGACGGACGCGCCCGAGGGCCCGGTCAGCACTTCTTCGGGCTCGGCACGCGGGCCCAGCACCCACACATAGGCCAGCCCCGGGTTGGCGATCAGCAGGCGGCCGCGTTCGTCCATGGCCAAACCGTCTGGGCCGCTGGGGCCATACGAGTTGAAAAACTGCCCCGCTTTGGAGACGCTGCCGTCGGCCAAAAGCGGCATGCGCCAGACGCAGTTGCCGCGTGTGGCGGCCACGAACAAAAAACGCTCATCGTTGGAGAGCACGATGCCGTTGGGGCTGGGCACATTGGACAGCAACATGTCCAGCCGCCCGTCGGGCGCCAAGCGGTAGACGCGGCCCGTGGGGTCGTGCAGGCCGGTCTGACCCTGGTCGGTGAAATACAGATAGCCTTTGGCGTCGAACACCAGGTCGTTCACGCCCTTGAAGCGTTCGCTGTTGCGCCGCTCCAGAAAGGGGCGCACCTGGCCGCTTTGAATGTCGAGCACCACCAGGCCGTTCTTGTAGTCGGTGACCAGCAGTTGCCCTGCGTTCAGAAACTTCATGCCGTTGGGCTCGCCGTCCCACTGGGCCACCAGGTCCCACTCGCCTTGCGTGTCGATGCGGAACACGCGGCCAAACGGGATGTCGGTCACATACAGGTTGCCTGTGTCGTCGAACACCGGCCCTTCGAGGAACGAATCCGCCAGCCGTCCGCCCTGGTTCACGTCGGCCCAATGGCTGCGCACGCCGGTGTTGCGGTATTTATCGGGCATGGAACTGAACAGTTCCAGGGGGCGAACGGTGGGTGGATTCAGAAGGAACATGGTGGGCTTATTCTGCCTTGAGGTGGAGTTCGGCGGCCAACTTGGTGTAGGCCTTGGCATCGCGGTCCATGTCGGCTGCAAAAGCTTCGCGGCAGCTGAGCTGCGGCTCCATGCCCAGACCTTGCAGCTTGCTCACGGTGCTGGCCTGTTCGGTGAACTGTTTGGCCACTTTCTCCAGTGACTGCAGCACGGCCACCGGCGTGCCCGCAGGGGCCAACAGGCCATACCAGGCGTCGGCCGAATAGCCCTTGACGCCCGCTTCGGCAAAGGTGGGCACACCCGGCAGCAGGGCCGAGCGGCGCGACGACGCCACGGCCAGCGCCGTCAGCTTGCCCGCCTGCACCTGCGGCAGCACCGAGCCCAGCGTGGCAAACGAGCTGTCGAGCTGGCCGCCCATCACATCGGTCACCACCTGGGCGGCACCTTTGTAGGGGATGTGGTTCATGCTCAGGCCGGTCATGCGCAGGAATTGCTCCGTGGCAAAGTGGCCCGAGCTGCCGGTGCCCGGTGTGCCGTAGCTGCGCTGGCCCGGTGCTTCACGCACCTGCTGCATGAAGGTGCTCAGGGTTTTTGCCGCTATGGCCGGGCCGGTCACCAGCACGGTGGGGCTCACGGCCAAAGTGCAGATGGGTGCAAAGGATTTCACCGCATCGAACTTGACGCGTGCACTGTAGAGCGCCGGGATCATGGTGTGGTTGGTGGCCGCCAGCAGCAGGGTGTAGCCATCCGCCGGAGCCGAAGCCACGGCCTCGGCCGCCAGGATGGTGTTGGCACCGGGCTTGTTGTCCACGATGACGGGCTGGCCCAATGCCCGCGCAGCGTGCTCGGCAAAGGCGCGGGCCACCACATCGGTGGGGCCACCGGCCGAGAAGCCGACGACGATGCGCACGGGCTTGCCGGGCCAGGCCTGCGCCCAGGCGCTGACCGCAGCCAGACTCAGCAGCGCAGTGGCAGCCAGGCGAAGTTGAAATCGCAGTGTCATGCGGGGCCTGCCTTTATTCTTTCTTGATGCCTGCGGCCTTGACCGTGGCGGCCCAGCGGCCGGATTCAGCCGTCAGGTACTTGCGGAAGTCTTCGGGCGAAGACGCCACGATGCGCGAGCCCAGGCTGTCAAATTTGGCCTTGATCTCGGGCGTGGCCAGCACTTCGCGCAGGGCGGTGTTCAGGCGCTTGACGATGTCTGCCGGTGTGCCGTGCGGCAGGAAGACGCCGTTCCACTCGTAAGACTCGTAGGGCTTGCCGATCACTTCGGCCACGGTGGGCACGTCGGGGAACAGCGGGTTGCGTTGGGCCGAAGAGATGGCCAAGGCCCTGACCAGGCCGCTCTTCACATGGCCGCTGATGGCGGGCAGGTTGAAAAAGCCCATGTCGACTTCGGCCGCAATGGTGCCAGTGATCGCCAGGCCGCCGCTCTTGTAGGGGATGTGCAGCATGCTCACCCCGGCGGACTGGTTCATCAGTTCAGGGGCCATGTACTGCACCGTGCCCTGACCGCCTGAGGCGAAGGTCAGCTTGCCGGGTGCAGCCTTGCCCGCCTTGATCAGCTCTGCCGCCGTGGCGGAAGGCGACGCCTTGGGTACGGTCATCAGCATGGGGGTCACGCCCACCTGGGTCACCGGGATCAGGTCCTTGTCGGCGTCGAATGGCAGTTTTTGCAGGTGCGGGTTGATCGAAAACGGGGTGGCGTCGTACAGCACGGTAAAGCCGTCGGGCGTGGCCTGGGCCACGGCCTGCGCGCCAATGACGCCGCTGGCCCCGGCCTTGTTGACCACCACCACCGAGGTGCCCAGCTTGGGGCCCAGGTGCTGGCCAATCAGGCGGGCCAGTGCGTCGGCCGTGCCGCCGGGCGCATAGGGCACGACGATGCTGATGGTCTTGCCCTCCGGCCAGGCGGCGTAGGCGGCAGGGGCTGCCACGGACAAAGCCAGGCTGACGGCGGTCAGCAGCGTGTTGAAGGTTCTGCGTTGCATGTTGTCTTCCTCTTGAATGGTTGGGTATTTAAACGGTAGCGATGGGGGTGACAGGTGAGCCGGCCGCGCCCGGCAGGCGCAGCGGCGGGGCGGTCAGCAAAAAGCGCGAACGGCCAGCGGCGCGCAGCCAGTGCGCCAGCGGCGTGAGCCACCAGAGTTCGCCCAGGTGGATGCCGTTCTTGAACAGGCAGTGTTCGTGCAGCGGTAGGCGCGGCCCGCGCAGCGGGGTGCTGCGCGTGAGCGATGGGCCGGGCACCAGCTCGACGGCCGGGTTGTCGGCCACCAGACAGGCCAGGCGTGTGTCGGTGATCCAGTTGAGCAGGCGTGCGTCCGAGCCATCCAGCCCACTGCCGGTGGCGTGCAGGTGTTTCACGTCGGGCTGCTTGCGCATGGCCAGCAGGGTGTCGGCGTAGCCGGTGTGCAGGCAAACCATGTCGCCTTCTTCCACCGCGATCCGGTCGGCGTCGAGGATGCGCATCAGCTGCTCATAGCCCACGGCCACGCGTTGGCGGCCGATGTGCTTGTCCAGGTCGATCAGCACGCTCCGGCCTTGTGCGCCGTGCACGGCCAGATTGGCCACGCCCAAAGCGCCCGCGTTCGGGTCGGGGTAGCGCGCCCAGTCTTGCGGGGCTTGCGCATCGGTGTGGCCGGGGTGCAGGTCGGTGCCCGCCCGAAAGCCGTTGTAGAACACGGCCTCGGCTTCGCCGTCACCGTCTGCATCGAAGCGGCTGCCGATGTGCGCCAGGCTGTCCCACTGGGTGGAGTACTGGGTGTTCATCAGCATGACTTCGTCGCAGACGACATCGGTCAGATTCGGGTCTTCGCTGGCATACGACCAGCAAAACCCTTGCACGCCCTGGCTCGCGCCATCGCGCAGCGTGCCGTAGAGCCGGGGTGGCAGGCGACGCCCGTTGAGCGCCATGCCACCGGGCACATCCAGTGGCAGCGAGAGGCAAAACGTGAGCCCCTCGCGCACCTCGGCCATGCCCTGGCGCACCTTGGCGGGCGTGACCAAGTTCATGCGGCCCAGACGGTCGTCAGGCCCGAACTCGCCCCAGTGGCTGCCGGGGGGTGAATGTTTCCAGCGCGGCGTCATGGCGCGATCCTGTCAGGCCGCAGCGGGCTGGGCCAGCACGTCCAGCACATTGCGCGCCGCGCCCACACCCATGTTGATGTAGGCATCACCCGTCACGCCGCCGATGTGCGGGCTCAGGAGGATGTGCGGCGCGTTGTGGAAGATGTGCGGCGCGGTCATTGGCTCGACCGCAAAGCTGTCCAGCCCTGCGGCAAACACCTGGCGCGACTGCACGGCGGCCAGCAGGTCGGCTTCGTTGACCAGGCCACCCCGGGCGGTGTTCACCACAATCACGCCTTTTTTGCACTGCGCCAGTGTTTGCGCGTTGACCATGCCCCGGTTCTCGGGCGTGAGCGGGCAGTGCAGCGAAATCGCATCGGACTCGCGCCAGAGCGTGTCCAGATCGACGGGCTGGATGTAGTCAGGCAGGTTCTTGGCAAACGGGTCAAAGCCCAGCACCTTCATGCCCATGGCGTCGCACATGCGTGCAAAGCGCTGGCCGATCGCGCCCAGGCCCACCAGGCCGATGGTGCGGCCGTGCAGCTCGATGCTCTTGTGCGTGGCCTTGTCCCAGTGGCCGGTGTGCATGCGGGTGTTCAGGTCGACCACCGATTTGGCGCAGGCCAGCAGCAAGGCCAGGGCCTGCTCGGCCACGGCGGCGGCGTTGGCCCCGATGGCGGCGCGCACTTCAATGCCACGCGCCTGGGCGGCGGCCTTGTCGATGGTGTCGGTGCCGCTGCCGTGCTTGGAGATCACGCGCAGCGAAGGCGCGGCGTCCATCACCTTGGCACCCACCGCGCCGTAGCGCACGATGATGGCCACCGGGTCATGCTGCTGGCACAAGGCCACCATGTCGTCCTCGGTCGGGGTCTTGCCCGCGTAGACGATCTCGAAGTCGGTCAGCAGGTCCAACGCTGGCTGCGCCAGATCGGCACCGGTCACGATGAGGCGGGGGCGGCTCACAGGGTTTCTCCGTCCTTGAGCACGCCCGCAGCGCGCAGGGAGGGCACCAGCCAGGAGGCGGCCGTCTTGCCCTCTTTGATTTGGGCGATGCGCTTGGCTTCGTCTTCGACCTTTTTGTGGGCCGCCAGGATCAGGCTGGCGAGTTTTTCACGCTCGACCACCACGATGCCGTCGGCATCGGCCAGCACAAAGTCACCGGCCTGCACGCTCACGCCACCGCAGCTGATCGGGTGACCGATGCGGCCGCCGATGTTCTTGGTCGGGCCGTTGGGGTTGGTGCCCACCGAGAAGACGGGGAAGTCCATCTCGTCGATTTCCAGGCTGTCGCGCACCGCGCCGTCCACGATCACACCCGCAATGCCCAGCTGGCGGCAGGCGGTCATCATGATGGTGCCCATCAGTGCCGAAGTCTGGTCGCCCTTGCCGTCGATCACCAGCACATCGCCGGGCTTGGCCATCGCAATGGCGGCGTGGATCATCAGGTTGTCGCCCGGGCGCACTTCTACTGTGAGAGCGGGGCCTGCGACTTTCATACGTGGGCGCAACGCTTGGATTCGGCCATGCATGGCACCACGGCGTCCGGCCACGTCGGCCAGGATGGCTGCTTGAAATTCTTCAGCTTGTTTGATCAGCTCAGGGGAGACGCGCTCGAAGTCGCGGAGGATGTCTTGGCTCATGGGGTTGTCCTTGTGTGAAATGAAGAAGAAATTCAGTCGGCTTTGATGTTGGCCGTGCGGATGACGCGGGCCCAGGTAGCCGAGTCGGTGGTTTGCGTGTCGGCCAGGCGCTGCGGTGCGCCGCCCACCAGCGTTACGCCCAGCTTGTCGGCCAGCTCCAGCACGGCGGGTTCGTGCAAGGCTTTGTTGATTTCGGTGTTCAGGCGCTGTACCGTGGCGGCTGGCGTGCGGGCAGGCAGGTAAATCGCCAGCCACTGCTCGACCACAAAATCCTTCTGACCGGCTTGCGCCATGGTGGGCACGTCCGGCAGGCTTTTGAGCCGAGCGGCCGATGTCACCGCCAGGGCGCGCAGCTTGCCGGCCTGGATGTGCGGCAGCGCGGCGGCCACGGGCGTGAACATGA
>Ga0228702_1001088_pt1 | contig 18316 bp, 16 predicted proteins | sample McNCre217_Aug_MG_2_FD_178018 | JGI IMG/M metagenome (GOLD analysis project Ga0228702, IMG submission 178018) | Freshwater microbial communities from McNutts Creek, Athens, Georgia, United States - 20-17_Aug_MG | ecosystem: Environmental > Aquatic > Freshwater > Creek | place: USA: Georgia... | reverse complement strand
TTGCCTACGGAAATCTGAATGCCACCGATGAGGAGATCATCGCCGCCGCGAAGGCAACCTACGTAGACCGCTTCGTGCGCACTCTGCCAGATGGATATCAGACAATCCTTGACGATGAGGCGTCCAACGTAAGCGCGGGCGAAAAGCAGTTGCTCACCATCGCGCGAGCGTTCCTAGCCAAGCCAAACGTGCTGATTCTCGACGAGGCAACCTCATCGGTGGACACCCGCACCGAGGTTCTGGTGCAGCGCGCCATGGCGGCACTTCGGGCCGACCGAACCTCGTTTGTGATCGCACACCGCTTGTCTACCATCCGCGACGCCGACCTAATCCTGGTTATGGAGCACGGCGACATCGTGGAGCAGGGTACGCACGCATCGTTGCTGGCTGCCGGCGGAGCCTACTCGCGACTGTACGCTAGTCAATTCGCTGGTTCTGAGGAGTAACTAGCAGCAGTGCTCTGCGTCGATGTCCACTACCTTCTGGACTCGACGAGCGTACTTCGGCTCGGTAGTGCCCAACCATTCGGTGGTCATCCAAACACGCACGATCTCCATTGCAATAGCCGAACCGATGATCTTGCCGCCGATGCAGAGTGCGTTGGTGTCCGAGTGTGATCTGGCCAACTCGGCGCAGAAAGAATCCTGGCATACCGCTGCAAAGACGCGGGGGAGTTTGTTGGCAATCATTGCGCTGCCATAGCCAACACCATCCACGAGGATGGCACGGTCTGCCTCTCCGTTGGAAAGCGCCTGAGCGGCCGGGAACACGAAGTCTGGCAAGTCTGCAGCCTCGGTGGTGTGAGTGCCAAAATCAATCACTACGTGGCCCTGTGCCGTCAGCCAATCCTTGATTTCAAGCTTGAGTGCCAGACCAGCGTGGTCGTTTGCCATTGCGATTTTCATGATTTCCCATCTGAGATTTGCACCCGTTTGATTCGTGAAGTGTAGCCGGATTCGATGGTTACGTCTTGTTTGCGTAAATCGAAGTGATCGGCAAGTACCCGGATTAGACCCTCGTTGGCGGCACCATCCACCGCGCGTTCCTTGATGAATACGGTGAGGCTGCCATCGGGTTGAACCTCCACTAGAGGACCCTTTTTGGAACCCGGTTTCACCATGACTGTGTAGCGCACAAAACAAAACTAGACTCAAAACATGTCTAAGACCTATCGCGGCTACACCGTGGCGCAAATTGCGGCCGCCATCGACCACAGTGTTTTGAAACCAAACAGCCTTTCCAGCGAGGTTGTCGAAGCCTGCGCCCTGGCAGCCAAGGTGAAGACCGCCTCGGTGTGCATTAGGCCCATCGATGTTCCGTTGGCGGCAGCCAGTCTGGCCGGCAGCGGTGTTCCGGTCTGCACCGTCATCGGATTCCCACACGGTACCTCCACCACTGCCTCCAAGGTTTTTGAGACCGTTGAGGCCATCAATGCCGGCTGCGACGAGGTTGACATGGTCATCAACATCTCGGCTCTGCTGGAGGGTCAGTACGATCTGGTCTTGGCCGACATCAAGGCAGTTGTCGACGCCGCTCACGGCCTAAAGTCGACCTCAATCGTGAAGGTCATCTTCGAGACCGCGCTCCTAAATCGCGAGCAGATCATTAAGGCCTGCCAGCTGAGCGAAGAGGCCGGAGCCGACTTCGTGAAGACCTCCACCGGATTTGCCTCTGAGGGCGCCACCGTGGAGAACATCCGCCTGATGAAGGAGTGTGTTGGCGATCGCCTCAAGGTGAAGGCTTCCGGGGGTGTGCGCACCCTCGACCAGGTGATTGATTTGCTTGAGGCTGGTGCCGACCGCTGTGGCTGTTCTGGCACCGAAGCGATTCTGGAATCTTTTTAGTCAAGGTGTGGTTTACTTAAATCGAAATCACTGATTGGAGTAAGCCATGACCCTTCCAGCTCTGTATCTATCGCACGGTGCACCGCCACTTCTAGACGACCAGCTCTGGATGTCGCAGCTGCGCGACTGGTCTGGCTCCATCGAGAAGCCAAAGGGAATCCTGGTGGTTTCGGCGCACTGGGAGAATGCTCCGGTTGCCATCAGCTCAACTGACGCAGCTACTCCATTGATCTACGACTTCGGTGGCTTTGCCCCGCGCTACTACAACGAGAAGTACGCGACCCCAGACGCAGCCTGGCTTGGCGCCAAGGTGGCATCGGTGTTTCCTGCCACCGAACCGCTGCACCAGAGCCCAAAGCGTGGCCTAGACCACGGTGCCTGGGTGCCTATCAAGATCATGTATCCAGACGCCGACATCCCAGTTATTCAGCTTTCGCTGCCAACTCACGACCCGGTCAAGTTGATCGAACTTGGTCGCCGACTGCGTCCGCTTCGCGATGAGGGAATCCTCATCGTTGGTTCTGGATTCATGACTCACGGTCTGCCATTCCTGCGTGACTTCAGCATCGATGCCGCTGCACCTGGTTGGTCTAAGGAGTTCGACCTCTGGTCGGCGGAGATGCTAAACCGCGGCGACATCGATTCGCTCATCAACTACAAGACCTTGGCTCCTGGTATGCCTTACGCCCACCCAACGGTGGAGCACTTCACTCCGCTCTTCGTTGCCCTTGGTGCTGCTACCAACCCCGAGACCCCAACCGAGCAGAAGATCGATGGCTTCTGGATGGGCCTCTCCAAGCGTTCGTTTGAGGTGGCTTAGTTGGCCGGTTCAATCGGCTCTACCACCCGCAGGCCGCACGTTTGGAGGCCTGCTTCGGATGTGGCATCGGCGCGCACTCTGCTTTTGCTGCACGGTACCGGTGCCGACGAGCGTGATCTGCTGAGTCTGGGTAAGTCCCTCGATCCTGAAGCCAACCTGCTCTCTCCGCGGGGTTTGGTAGTTGCCGACGGCATGAATCGCTTCTTTTTGCGCTACGAAGATGGCCGCTTCGACGAAGCCGGCATCAGAGCAAATGCGCACGAATTGGCCGAGTTCATCGCCGCTGCCGCTTTCGAGTATGGCTTCGATGAGTCGAAGGTATGGGCTGTAGGTTTTTCCAACGGTGCCAACGCGGCCGGTTCGTTGCTTTTACTGCACCCCGAGGCGCTTGAAGGCATCGTTGCTTTTGGAACCACCAAGTCTTTTGTTGAACCGCCTAAGCCAGTGCCAAACCTTTCAGGGAAGCGAGTCTTCATTGCCAATGGCAAACAGGATGGTTACTCACCGGCTGAGAAGACCGAGGCCATGGTCAAGGAGTTCCGTCAGTACGGTGCAACCGTTGAGCTTATGCTGCACAGTGGCGGGCACAGCATCTCGCACGAGCACCTAAAGACAATCTCGGCGGCTCTGGCAAAGTAGCGCCTAGCTGGCCACCGATAGTTGACCGGCTTGGGTCTGGCGCTTTTGCAGCCACTGCTTGTGCAGTTCTTTTAGGTCCCAGGCGTTTTCCGCCATCACCGAGACCCCGCGAACTCCGGTGCGCCTGGTCTTGCCCGCTATGACCATGAGCCTGGTGTTGAAGAGCACGTGGCTACAGCGTGCCTGGGCATCATCGAAGAAGGTGGCATCGGCGCAACCGCTGCCATCGTCCATGCTGACGAACACTACGCGCTTGCCAGACCTCATTGGAGGGGTCTGGGTGGCAACTCTGACTCCGGCAATCAATACCTCGGTCTTGTTGCGCAGCCCAACCAGTTCGCTGGCTTGCACCACGCCCATCTCGTCCAGCATGGGTCGATACAGTTCGATCACGTGCTGGCTGACATCCAGTTTTAGCAACCGCAGCTCGTTTTGAACCTTGTTCTCGATGCTGGGCTCGGGGTTGCCGGTGGGAAGCGGCTCGGCTAGGTCTATGAAGTCCAGCATTGGCTGCTCGGGGTCGATCTTGGGTCGCTTTTTGGCTGCGTTTAGCTGCCGAACCTTTGCCATAACATCGCCTCGAGTTGCCTTGGCGGCCTCCGGTTCAGCCGATGTCAACGAGAGCGCGCCCGCAACCCCCGAAATGGCGTCTAGCGCGCCCACCAGGGCTAGATTCTCGAGGGTTCGCCTAGATGGCTCGGCGCGCAGGTAGAAGTCTCCCAGGTCGGTGTATGGCGCGTTCTTGATGATGCGCTTGATCTCGGTGACACTGATGGACTGCAGCTCGGTGAGCGCCAAACGCACCGCCAGCGCACCATCGGGGAGTTTTTCTACCAGATACTCGTCGGTGGATTTGTTGACGTCCAGCGGCAATACGTTGACGCCCAACCTGCGAGCCTCGGCCAGCAGCAGGCGTCGCGGATACATGCCTGGATCGTGGGTGAAGAGCCCCGCAACAAACTCGGTTGGGTAGTGGGTCTTCAGCCACGCGCTCTGATAGGTGGGCATGGCGAAGGCGGCTCCGTGGGCCTTGCAGAAACCAAAGCTGCTGAAGCTCTCGATTGTGTTCCAGACGGTGGCCACCACCTCTGGCGTGTAGCCATTCTTGGCCGACTCCTCGCGGAAGAACTGCTCGATCTTGGGCTTGAGGCGCGGGTCTTCCATGGAGCGCCGGAACTCGTCGCCCTTGGCCAGGCCGCACTTGGTCATCTGGTTGAAGATGCGGATGACGTGCTCGTGGAAGATGACCACACCGAAGGTCTCGCGCAGAATGGGCTCGAGGCTGGGGTGAGGGTAAATGGGCTTGGCAAATCCGTGCCGCGAATCTAGGTAGGGGGCAATCATGTTGCCCTTCATTGGCCCCGGCCTAAAGAGCGAAATCTGGATGGTGAGGTCGTTGAATACCGTGGGCTGGTGCTTGCCGGTTAGTTCGCGTTGGCCTGGGCTTTCAATCTGGAATATGCCCAGGGTGTTTGTGGTGCGAATGGAACGGAAGGTCTCTGGGTCATCCAGGGCGATGGCGTCTAGATCTATGCGTTCGCCACGGACTCGTTCGATCTCACGGACGGCATAGGCCATGCTGCTCTGCATGCGAACCCCCAGCACGTCCAGCTTGAGCAGGCCCATGGGATCCATGTCGTCTTTGTCGAACTGGCTCATGGGTAGGTCTAGCCCCGATGGCTCTACGGGAGTGAGATTTAGCAGCGAGGCATCTCCGAGGATTACCCCGCAGGGGTGCATCGAGATGTGGCGGGGGAGCCGGTCTAACCGTTCAGTTATGTCAACCAAGAGGTTCATCTTGCGGTCGTGTTCGAGTGCGGAGGCAATCTTGGCTAGCTCTGGTTTGCTGCCGGTGGCAGATCTAAAGCTGCGCGCACTAAAGCGCCAGATGCTCTTGGCGATCTCATCGATTTGTTCGTCTTCGAAACCCAGAGCAAGTCCGCTATCTCTAACGGCACCGCGGCCGCGATAGGTGGACTGCATGGAAAGCAGAGTGACCCTGCCGGCGCCGTACCGCTTGAAAATGGCTCGGTAGATCTCGTGGCGACGAGCGCTCTCCACATCGATGTCGATATCCGGCAGGCTGGTGCGTTCGGTGCTGAGGAAGCGCTCGAACAGGAGGTCGTGTTCTACCGGGTCTACTCCGCTGATGCCCAGCAGGTAGTTGACCAGCGAGCCGGCGCCGCTACCTCGGGCAGCCGTGCGAATCTTCATGTCGCGGATCATCTGGGCCACATCGGCCACGGTGAGGAAGTAGGTTGCAAAGTCCAGCTTGTGGATGGTCATTAGTTCTTGCGAGAGCCGGTGTTGAACCTGCTGCAGTTTGCTCTGGCTGATGCCCGGGTAGCGCCAGCCGATTGCGCCGTGAGTCTTTTGCCAGAGCAGTTCGAACGGGTTGCCATCGATGCCCAGAGCCGATTTCTCTGGGGTCTTAGGTTTGCCCCAACTGCAATCGGTAATTGGTTCTAGGCGACAGCGATTGGCCAGGGCGGCCGTGGTGTCTAGCAGCTTCTGGGATCGCTTGTATTCGGTGCAGATCTCTTTGGCCAGTGCCACCATTTGGCCGTGCGGCTTTAGCCAGGCCTGGGCGTTGGGTTGTGGTTCGAACTGGCCAAGTGGCTCGAGGAAGCGGGCGGCATCAAGCACATCGGCGGTTAGGGCGTCGTCTGGTGTGAGATAGCGCACCGAATTGGTGAGCACCGTGGGTACACCAACGGCGTCTGCCAGCTGCAGGATTCTTGCAGCCTGCATGGTGGACCACTGAGTGCCGGGTTCGGTGAGCCAACTGACGATCTCGACCGCCAGTGCGCCGTGCGCTGGAAACAGGCTGGCCCAGCTGGCCAGGGCCTCAAGGGCCGATTGGCGATTGGAACCCAGGGCAAGTTGGCCAAACGGATTCTCGGGGGAGAGCAGCACGGTTGCGGTTGCGGTGTACCCGGTCTCGGGGTCTCCGGACTGCACCAAGCCGGCCAACTGCCCGATGGTGAGGCCCGGCGGTTGTTTCTTGCCGTGCTTCTGTGCCACCGAGACCAGCTGGCAGAGCGTGGCCCAGCCGGCTCCTTGATTGTGGCCGTGAGCCAAAACCGTGGCGCGACCGATTGGCTGCGCCAGATCGTTGAGAATGGCGATGTCTACGCCAACTATTGGACTGATGCCCAGTTTTAGGCAGGCTCCGATGTGCTTGACGGCACCGTATAGGCCGTTGCGGTCTGTTACCGCCAGAGCGTTTGCCCCCATTGCGGTAGCGGCTTCGGCCAGGTATTCGGGGCGGGTAACCCCGTAATGCCCTGAATAGGCCGAGGCTACGTGCAAATGGGTGAACTGGCTCATGAGAACACGCGCACCAGTTGCCAAAGATTGCCGATTACCTGATGGATTAGCTCGAACTGCATGAGCTGACCGTTGCAATTGGCGGTTAGGCGCCACATCTCGGTTTCTAAGACGCCGGCACCGATGCCGCGTTGCACGCGAGCAGACTCCACCCACCATTCGCGTCTTGCAAACCAGCGCACCGGGCGATTTGTCACCAGGTAGCACTCTTCTCGCCAGCTAAAGCCGATGGGCTCGCCGGACTGATTTACCGAAACCAAAACGGCTTCGTCGACCCTTGTCATTGTTCCCTCCAGAAAACACACATTCGAACAAATGTTCGAATGTTAAGAGTGTAAGTGGGGGTTCAGACATTTTGATATTTTCACTTCAAGCACTACTTGAAGGTTGTGAAACCGGGCCTGCTTAGAGCGCGCGAATCAAATCTGGGCCGCTGGCCGAAACCTTTGCAACCTCGCTGGAAACCTTGTAGAACAGCGCATCGCCGGCAACCAGATCGGAGTCTTGGCCAATGGCGCGCAACAGGTCTGAGTCGCCTTCAATGCTGGAATCCAGCCAGACATCCATGGTGTCGCCACTTAGGAATACCGGGTTGCGTTCGTGCAGGTGCGCCAACTCGGGAGCGGCTGGTTTGGTGAGGATGGTGGTAGACAGCAGCCAACGCTGTGGGTCGTTGGCGGGCTTGCTTGGATCTGCCCACCACTCGAAGAGACCGGCAAAACCAAAGACACCATCGGTGCCGGCATTGATGTAATAGGGCTGCTTGTTGCCAGCGGCGTCGACAACCCATTCGTAGTAGCCAGAGGCGGGCACCAGGCAGCGGCGGCGCACCACCGAATCCTTGAACGAAGGCTTTTCCAGCACGGTTTCCATGCGCGCATTGATGAGGGGAGCGCCCTCGGCCGGACCCTTGCTCCAGCGGGGCACCAGGCCCCAACGTGCAGAGTGCAATTCGCGGCTGATATCGCCCAGCGGCGAGCCATCCTGGTCCTTTTCGAAGGCGCGATCCACCACGATGGTTACCCGATTGGTGGGGGCAATGTTGAAGGACGGAGCAACCTCATCGATGACCTCGTCAGCCTCAAAGATGGTGGCGATTTGGCCGCTGGTCTTGGCAACCACAAAACGTCCGCACATGTCTAGAGTCCTCCAAGTTGATTGTTTTCCAGGGTGGGGTCCGAGTTGGGCTCGGCGGCCAATTCCGCGGCCGCCTCGGTGCTGGCAATCATACGTTCGGCGGTGTTTTCTAGGCGCTTCTTCACCAAGCGCACCACCACCAGAACCACAATCACCAGACCGGCAAAGATGAGACCACCAAGCTTGAGGTTGCTGAGGTACTGATCGTAGGCCTTGTGCGCCAACCAGCCCACGCCCACGTAGGCAGAAGCCCAAACCGTGCAGGCACCTAAAGTCCAGCGGATGAAGCTGGAGTAGCGCATCCGGGTCATGCCGGCGGTAACCGGTACCAGCGAGTGCAAAACTGGCAAGAATCTACTCACGGCAACGGCAACGCCTCCGCGGGTCTCAACAAAGCGATCCGCTATCTGCCAGTTGTTTTCACCGATGCGGACCCCTAACCGCGAACGACGAATGCGCATGCCGAAGGTGCGTCCAACCCAGAAGCCGATGGATTCACCCACCAGCGAGCCGGCAACCACGCAGGCCAAAAGCCCAAGGAAGTCTGGAAAGTTCTGAACACCAGTTGCCGCCACCAGCACAACCGTGTCGCCGGGCATGATGAGTCCCACAAAAAGCGAGGTTTCCATCAGGATTGCCAAGCCAGCAATCAGATCTCTGGCACCCCAGCCAAGGCCCTGCACCGAGGTGAGCAGCCAATTGATGATGTCGGTCATAATCAGCCGATCTGGCGCGAAAGTAGGCGCAGGCGCTTAGCGAAAGATTCGTAGTGCTTGATGGCGCCAACCGGGCTGCCCAGGTTTACCCAATCAACCACGGGCCTGATGCCGTGCAGCGAGCTAAGTGCCCAAATCTCAAGCCCAACCAAATCGGCGGGTTTGGCGCGCTCGGTTCGGGTGGCAAAACCCATGTCGCGAGCTATGGCAAAGACCGCATTGCGGGTAACGCTATTTAGCCAGGGAATCGAGTCGTCGGGGGCACAGAGCACGTCGCCTCGCCACCAAACGATGGAGGTCAGGGCGCCCTCCTCAACGAATCCGTTTGCGTCGAGGATCACAGCCTCATCGGCGTTGTGCAAAATGGCCTTGCGGCGAATCTGCATGCCCAAACTGAGGTCTGGACCCTTGACCAGTGGCATTGCGCGGGGGTCTGGTTCATCCAAGGTCCATAAAGTTATGTCAACCAAAGACTCCGGTGCTTCGCGAAGTCGCAGGAAAAGTGATGGTTCGGCTGGGCCATTCGGTTGGGTGGAGTCAGCCGCAAGGTGCAGCTCAATGCGCGGGAACCAGCGACCGTCTAAGTTGGTGGCCTTGGAGACCAGGTCGTAAAACACCGATAGCGAAGGGTAGAGCTGCGGCGCAAAGCGGTTTACCCAAGCCCCGAATCGCGCGTAGTGCTCGTCAAGCGCCCGCACCCGGCCGTTTTCCACCAGCCAAGAATCGGCTGCCGCCAGCCTGTCATCGGAGGCATGTTCCTGCCAAGGAACCAGGGTGGTGCCATCAAAGCGATAGAAATCGTTTTCGTGCAATTGCCACCTCCTGGGGTTGTGCCGGACCTGCTGCGTTTAATCTATAGGTTATTGGCAAATGGTTTCAGGGAGTGTCGTGCAGCTGTTCAACAGAAACATGCGTGGTTGGGTTGAGCCCGCCGACGCATTTGTAATGTTGTTCGCCAACGACGACCACGCCTTCTGGCTGGACCGCCTCAACGCTGGCTCAAAGCGATTCTCGGTGATTGGTCACGCTTACAACAGCACCCCGCTGGCAACTGCGGAGATGTTTAGCCAACTGGCCGCACGCAGGCAGTGGCCCACCGAAGTGCTGGGGGACGAGCCGCCCTTCGATTTCCGTCCCGGCTTTGTGGGCTGGTTCGACTACCTGCAGGACCCGTTGGCCTCGGCTGAGATTGCCGGTTCTTGGCTGGATGTTCGTGAGGCGTTGATTTTTGACCACGACGCCAGACGAATCTTCCTGATGGGTTATTTCACCGATGCCACTCGCTTCGAAGAGTGGGTAAAGGCCGCCATGATTCGCCTGCCGTTGGCCGGGGGCAGCCAGATCAGGTTCCTCCAGAAGCACGCCAACTCTTCGCTGCCAGTACTGAAATCGCTTGCACACGGGCGCCGCGATTACCTTGCCATGATCGATTCGGCCAAGGAGCACATCAAATCCGGCGATGTTTACCAGATTTGCCTGACCAACCAGATTCGCTACCAGCACCAGAGCAATCCGTTGGACGTCTTTCTAAGACTGCGCCAGACCAATCCGTCGCCTTATTCCAACTTCATCCGCTGCAACCAGAAGACTCTGGTCAGTTCCTCGCCAGAGCAGTTCCTAACCGTCTCCGCTGCTGGACTCGCCTCAACCAGCCCAATCAAGGGCACGAGGGCTCGGCACGAGTTGGCCGACGAAGATCAGGCCTTGGCGGATGAACTGCTTTCCAATGCCAAGGAGCGCGCCGAGAATCTCATGATCGTCGACTTGATGCGCAACGACCTGGGCAGAGTTTCTCAGGTGGATTCGGTCAGGGTGTCGCAGCTCTTCCGGGTCGAGACCCACGCCACAGTACATCAGTTGGTTTCTTCGGTGGAGGCCCAATTGCGCCCGGGTGTTGGCCTGCCCGAGGTCATTTCATCGGTGTTCCCGGCTGGCTCAATGACGGGTGCACCCAAGATCCGGGCGATGCAAATCATCGATGAGCTTGAAGGAGTGCCTCGCGGCGTGTACTCGGGTGCTGCGGGCTATCTGGGCATCGACGGTTCTGCCGATCTTGGCATGGTCATTCGAAGCCTGATGTTTGAAGCGGACGAGGTTTCCATCGGTGTTGGTGGCGGAATCACCATAGATTCGGACCCACAGGCCGAGTTCGATGAGATTCGATTGAAGGCAAAAGCCTTGCTTGACGTGCTCGGGGTGCAAGACCCTTGGGCTTCGGCTTGATAACCTTGTATTTTGGGCCGAAGGTTCGAGTATTTGATGTCGCCCAGCGACAAAACTGTGAAGCAAGTGAGTAAATGAGCGATTCACCTGAGAGCGTCTACGACGTTACCGCCATTCAGGACAAGTGGCTGCCAATCTGGGACGAGCTGCGTCCATTCGCCTCTGGCAAGCCTGGCGACACTCGCCCAAAGAAGTACGTGCTGGACATGTTCCCTTACCCATCGGGCGACCTGCACATGGGCCACGCCGAGGCGTATGCCCTTGGCGACGTTATCTCTCGTTACTGGGTTCAGCGTGGCTTCAATGTCATGCACCCAATCGGCTGGGACAGCTTTGGTCTGCCAGCGGAGAATGCCGCCATCAAGCGCGGTCTCGACCCTAAGGGCTGGACCTACGACAACATTGCGCAGCAGAAGGCGTCCATGCGCCGCTACGCCTGTTCCTTCGACTGGGACCGCGTAATCGTCACCTCTGATCCGCTCTACTACCGCTGGAACCAGTGGCTGTTCCTCGAGTTCTACAACAAGGGTCTTGCCTACCGTAAGAACTCACTGGTCAACTGGTGTCCTTCCTGCCAGACCGTGCTTGCCAACGAGCAGGTAGTGGGCGGCCTCTGCGAGCGCTGCGACAGCGTTGTTACCAAGAAGGCCCTCACTCAGTGGTTCTTCAAGGTCACCGAATATGCAGACCGCCTGCTAGACGACCTCGACACCCTCGAGGGCAACTGGCCGGGCAAGGTTCTCTCGATGCAGCGCAACTGGATTGGTCGCAGCTACGGTGCAGACGTCCAATTTGAGATTGAGGGCCGCGACGAGCCGGTTCACGTCTACACCACCCGCCCAGACACCCTCTTCGGTGCCACCTTCATGGTGGTTGCAGCCGATGCCGCTCTGGCCGCCGAGCTGGTAGCCGTAGCCACCCCTGAGATTCAGGCCGAGTTTGCCACCTACCTAGACCAGGTAAAGCAGAGCAACGACATCGAACGTCTTGCCACCGATCGCGAAAAGACCGGTATCTTCACCGGTCGCTATGCCATCAACCCGGTAAATGGCGAACGCCTGCCAATCTGGGCAGCCGACTATGTGCTGGCAGATTACGGTCACGGCGCCATCATGGCAGTTCCGGCCCACGATCAGCGCGACTTCGATTTTGCCAAGAGTTTCGACCTGCCGATTCGAATGGTGCTAGACACCGGTGAGGGAGACCCAAACGAGACTGGTGTGCCAACCACCGGCGATGGCGTCTTGGTCAACTCTGGTGAGCTAAACGGTCTGACCAAGGCCGATGGCATCAAGAAGATGATTTCCATCCTTGAGGCTGCTGGCAAGGGCAAGGCAGCCAAGAACTACCGCCTGCGCGACTGGCTCATCTCGCGCCAGCGCTACTGGGGCACCCCAATCCCAATCATTCACTGCCCGGTTGACGGCGAAGTTCAGGTTCCAGCAGATCAACTTCCGGTTGAGCTTCCAAGCGCTGCCGGTCTTGACCTGTCGCCAAAGGGCACCTCGCCACTGGGCGCAGCGGCCGACTGGCTGAACGTAACCTGCCCTAAGTGTGGCGGAGCCGCTCAGCGCGATACCGACACCATGGATACCTTTGTGGACTCGTCCTGGTACTTCCTGCGCTACCTATCTCCAAACAGCACCGAAGTTGCCTTCGACCTGGAGCAGGCAAAGCAGTGGGCTCCGGTTGACCAGTATGTGGGTGGTGTGACCCACGCCATTCTGCACCTGCTCTACGCCCGTTTCTTCACCAAGGTGCTACACGACCTGGGCTACGTTGATTTCGAAGAGCCATTCACCCGCCTGCTAAACCAAGGCATGGTTCTCATGAACGGTTCTGCAATGAGCAAGTCTCGCGGCAACCTAGTGCGACTGAGCGAGCAGCTTGACGAGCACGGTGTTGACGCCGTTCGCCTGACCATGGCCTTTGCCGGTCCTCCTGAGGAAGACATTGACTGGGCTGACGTATCGCCAGCTGGTTCGGCTAAGTTCTTAGCTCGCGCCTGGCGCTTGGCCAACGATGTAACCTCTGCTGCCGGAACTTCGGCCGCTGGTGGAAACAAGGACGTTCGAAAGGCAACTCACTCGTTCCTGCGTGACTTTGGTGCCAACATCGAATCCTTCAAGTTCAACGTTGGCGTTGCCAAGATCATGGAACTGGTTAACGTTCTCCGCAAGGCCATCGACACCGGTGTTGGAGCGGCAGATCCTGCCGTGCGCGAGGGTGCCGAGGAAGTTGCCAAGGCGCTGAGCTTGTTTGCGCCTTACACGGCCGAGGAAATGTGGTCGTTGCTTGGCCACCAGCCTGGCGTTGCTCTAGCCGGGTTCCAAGCCGTGGATGAGAGCCTTCTCGTTGAGTCTTCGATTACCGCAATCATTCAGGTTGACGGCAAGCTGCGCGACAAGTTCGAAGTGTCGCTGGACATCACAGCCGAGGCACTTGAGGCCCTGGCGATGGAGTCTGCAGCAGTGAAGAAGGCAATCGGGGATAAGACTGTGGCCAACGTCATCGTTCGTGCCCCCAAGCTGGTAAACATCGCAACAAAATAGGGTTTTTACCCAGTTTCAACTAGACCACCTTGCCCGCTTGGGCGGGTGGTTTAGTTTTTAGAAATGAATCGGGTCAAGGCGTTTGTCTCGGGCTTCTGGCAGGCGATGGATTCCAGGGCTCGAAAAATCATTCTGGGCCTCGCAGCGGCGGTTGTGGTGCTTCTGGTTTGCATTTTCAGCGGCCAGTCAACCCAAAACGTCATAACTAACAGTTCGTGGCAAAACCCACTTCCGGCGGCCAGTTCCGTCTCGAGTGCCCCTCCGATGGCGCCCGAGGCGCAACTGATGGTTCACGTTGTAGGTGAAGTCATAAGCCCAGGGGTCTATAGGCTACCCAACAACTCGCGGGTGATTGACGCCATATTTGCGGCTGGTGGGTTTACAGCCCAGGCCGATCAGGGCAGCATCAACCTAGCTCGGTTGGTCAACGATGGCGAACAAATCCTGGTGACTGTTGCTGGCCAGACCAGTGGTGCGGGCACTAACTCTCAGTCTGCATTGGTAAATCTAAACTTTGCAGATGCCAGCCAACTAGATTCCCTTCCGGGTATCGGACCTACGCTTGCCCAAAGGATCATCGACTATCGAAGAGTCAATGGCGGTTTCACCTCATTGAGCGATCTGGGCAGGGTAGCCGGATTCGGCCCAAGCCTCATCGCCAAACTAGCCAACTCCGTCACGTTTTGACTAACTCATCCTGGCGATTCGTCCGGCTCTCCATAGTAGGGGCGTTCTGGCTTGGCTGCTGCTTGCAGCAAAGCCAAACGGGGTTTCTGGATGGGCTTGGTACCTTTCTCGTTTGGTTTGCCGCTGCAACAGCGATGGCACTGTCGGTTTACTTCAGGGCGGTGCTGATTCCGCTTGCGTGGCTATTCTTGTCTCTCTTTGCGTCTTTAGGCTCCGCTACCGAGGGCAGCCAATTGGCGACCGTAGTTGCGGCTATGGGAAACCAAGCCAGAGCGGTCGTTGCCACTCATATTGCAGGCATCACAAAGCCCGCTGCGGCGTTGGTGCTTGGCATCACTGATGGCGACACTCAGCTGCTGCCGCTTGAAACTAAGAACCAGCTCAACCTGCTTTCCCTAACTCACCTCAACGCGGTCTCAGGCACCAACTGCACCATCATCGTGGCTATGATTCTGGGCATTTTGGCACGTGTGCCGCTGCTGCGCTGGCAAAAGGTGGCAATCGTGGCAGCCTGTTTGTGCGCATACCTGCTGCTGGTTGGAAATCAACCCAGTGTTCTTCGCGCTGTTGTGATGGCTGCGGCCATGCTACTGGGGCGTGCTGCCGGAAATAGTTTTGCGGCGGTGGATGTCTTGGGTGTGGCTTGCGTTTCTCTATTGCTGTTGCAACCGCAACTAGCTACCAGCCTCGGAATGGTGCTCTCCGCCAGTGCCACACTGGGCGTCCTAGTCCTAGCGCCATTGTTGGAGCAGAAGCTTCGCAGGTTCTTGCCCCAGCTGTTAGCAATGGCAATTTCGGTGGCATTCGCTGCCCAGATCTTCTGTCTTCCGTTTCTGGCGGGAATTCAGACGGCCTACAGTCCGCTGGGCTTGGTGGCCAACCTGCTTGCAGAGCCAGTGGTGCCGGTTGTCACGATATTGGGCGTGATTGCGGCCTGCCTAGCGGTCTTCAATCTGGCAGCGGCAACACCCTTATTTTGGCTCGCCTCTTTGCCGGCGCAGTTTATTGTGGCCATTGCTGATGCGCTGGGTAGCGATGCAAGTCGCATTCACTGGCCAACCGGTGTAATAGGCGTGGCGACTGCGATTGGCCTAGCCGTGGGTCTCGGTGTGAGCCTGGCGCGGGCTGGGCGATCTCGGTGGATCGGCTATCTGCTGACGGCGGTCAGCCTGCTCGTGCTGCTTCCGGCTCAATACCTAAGCGGTCCGTCCGGAGAGTTTCCAGGCAGGAATTGGTTTTATACCGCCTGCGACGTTGGGCAAGGGGATGCCACAGTTATCAAATCGGGGAGCGCTGTGGCTGTTATCGACGTTGGCAGAGATCCAGGGCCCATCGATGCCTGTCTCAAGAAGCTTGGGGTTAGGCGCATTCAGCTTCTGGTTCTCACCCACTTCGACCTAGACCATGTTGGAGGCCTTGCCGGGCTGCTTGCAGGTAGAAAAGTGCAAGGGGCGCTGGTAACAGACTTTGTCGATACCAGACCGGGTGCACAGATAGCCGAAAACCAGCTGCAACGCAGAGGAGTGCCGGTGACTCACGCATATCTTGGCCTCACCGGCAAGCTGGGTACGTTCGGCTGGCTGGTGCTTTCCCCGCACAAAAAAGGCGCAGACTCGATCGATTCGAACGATGGGTCGATTTCGATGCTCTGGGTAGGACCAGATGCAACCATATTCACCATGGCCGACCTGCCGGCTAGTGGGCAGATTCGATTGATGCGAGAGCGAGCCATGTGGTGGCGCGAGTCGTATCGTGCGCATCCGGTGATACTGAAACTCAGCCACCACGGCTCAGCCGATCAGGATCCAGATTTTCTAGCCTGGGTTCACCCAGTGCTCGCAACAATTTCGGTTGGTGTGGATAACGGCTACGGCCACCCAACCCAAAAGGCGCTGGATTGGCTGGCTATGGATGCTAAAACAACCTTGCGCACAGATCGCCTCGGTTCGCTCGCCATATCTGCAAGCAAGCGGGGCCTTATCTGGGCTGGTAGCGGAGCCTCCAGTCATTGATGAGAAATGGGCTTCGATGTCTGTCGCTCTGGGTAGGCTGGATGGATGAGCAAGGCGAAGCAGGTGGCGTGGAATGGCGCAATCGATTCGCCCATCGTTTTAGTCTCAGGACCAGAGGATTACCTCGCAAGCCGCGCCATCCGAGGATTCCGCGAGCAACTCAAGTCGGTTGACCCGCTAATCGAAGTTTCAACCATCGATGCCAGCACATATGCTGCTGGTCAACTAATCGAACTGACCACACCAAGCCTCTTTGATGAGCCCAGGTTCGTCATCATCGAGAACGTTGAGCGCTGCACCGATGCGCTGATCGAAGACGGCTTAGCGTTCCTAGCCTCCCCGGGCGAAGGCTCCTCGGTGCTGTTTAGGCACTCCAGTGGTGTTCGCGGCAAGAAGCTTCTGGATGCCCTAAAGGCCAATGCCCTGGTAACCGTGGTGGCCTGCGACAAGATTTCCAAAGATCAAGAACGCATGGATTTCGCCGCTGGCGAGTTCAAGGCCGCCAATAAAAAGGTCACCAATGCCGCGCTGCGGGCTATCGTGGAGGCTTTCTCCGAGGACATCGCCGAACTGGGTTCTGCCTGTCAGCAGCTGATTCAAGACACCGCCGATGGCATCGATGAAAAGGTCGTCGACAAGTACTACGGCGGCCGAATCGAGACCAGCAGTTTCAAGGTGGCAGATGCCGCGGTGGCCGGAGACGCCGGAACTGCCCTAGCTTTGCTTCGACACTTGGTGACCTCGGGCCAAGATCCGGTTGCAATCATTGGCGGTATCGCTCTAAAAACCCGAAACATGGCCAAGCTTTATCAAAACCGCCAGGTCACTGCAGCCCAACTTGGTGTTGCTCCGTGGGTTCTAGATAAAACCCGCCGCGATCTCACCGGCTGGAGTGACGAGGGATTGGCAAACGTCATCCTTGAGATGGCGGTGGCCGATGCCGCTGCCAAGGGCGCCGAGAAGGACTCGGTGTTTGCACTCGAACGTTTGGTACTGCTCATTGCGCACAAAGGGTTAATCGTTGAGCGGCGCTAAGCAACGCACCGCGCTCATCGTGGCCGCGGTAACCCTAATGGCCATGATGCTTAGGGCTCCACTCACCTCTCTGGGTCCAATTTTGGACAACATTGCAGCCTCTTACCATTTGGCTGGCTTCGAGGTTGCACTGCTTACTTCGGTACCGATTCTTTGCTTCGGAGTGGGTGCCTTCGCCGGTCCCTGGGTGGTTCGCCGTTTCGGGCTGCGTACCGGCTTCACCCTCATTTTGGCCGCCATGACTGTGGGCGTAATCGTTCGGCCCTGGTTTGGTTTTGGATTCATGCTGGCACTTTCGGTGGTCATTGGTCTTGCTATTGCCGTCAGCAACGTTTTGTTCCCAACCCTCATCCGAACCGAGTTTCCGGACAGCGTCGCAAGGATGACTGCCTTCTACACGCTGGTTCTGCCAATTTTTGCCTCGTTGGCGGCAGCTACCGCAGTGCCACTGATGCAGGGCCTGGGGGACTGGCGCCTCAGTACGGCCCTCTGGGCATTACCGGGCGTGGCTGCCGTGGTGGTTTGGCAGCTAGCCAACCGAGCCAACCTTTCGCAGCCAGCATCGGTTCCGGATCTTCCACATTCGTCCAAGCAGGTATGGCTTTCGCCGGTTACTTGGGGAATCGTTGGTTTCTTTGGCTTCCAATCGGTGGGCTACTACGCAGTAGTCAACTGGCTGCCTGCCATCCTCATGTCTCAGGGTTACAGCCAGGCACAGGCCGGCACGCTAATCGGCTTCACCACAATGGTGGGTATTCCATTTGGGTTCGCCATCACCAGCAATCTAAAACGCTTCAAATCGCTAACTCTGCTCATCGTTGGTATCAGCCTGCTGACCTCTATTGGGTTCGCCATTCTTTTGCTGGGCAGTTCGCTTTCGCTACTAGCTGGTTCGCTGATCGGTATCGGAATGGCCTCAACCTTCCCACTATCGCTGGCACTCATTGCCTTGAAGGCTCAGAACCCGCAAACCACAACGCTGCTCTCGGCCATTTCGCAGGGTCTTGGCTACCTCGTAGCTGCTGCCGGCACCTTCCTGGTTGGTCTAATCCACATTTCCACTGGGGGATGGGTGGCCTCGATCGGTTTCCTGGTTGCGCTATCGCTGCTGCAGATTGCTGCCGGCGTTATTGCCGCCAAGCGCAACCTCTAACCCACCCCGCTGTGCCTAAGCCTCAACCGGGCGAATCTAGGCACGCAGAACCCCGCTTAAACCAAAAGCACCGCCCCAGAGGAGCGGTGCTTTAGAAGATTGCTATTTAGAGAGCAGCAGCCTTGGTGGCGATTGCCGACTTCTTGTTTGCAGCGTTGTTCTTGTGAA
>Ga0228702_1001082_pt1 | contig 18359 bp, 17 predicted proteins | sample McNCre217_Aug_MG_2_FD_178018 | JGI IMG/M metagenome (GOLD analysis project Ga0228702, IMG submission 178018) | Freshwater microbial communities from McNutts Creek, Athens, Georgia, United States - 20-17_Aug_MG | ecosystem: Environmental > Aquatic > Freshwater > Creek | place: USA: Georgia... | reverse complement strand
GAGTTCACACCATGTCCCAAGACGCATTCGTTGATTTCCAGAATGTCTGGCTGGCCTACAACGACGAGTTGCTGGCGCAAAACCACTTCGCGGTGGAAGACATCAACCTGCAGGTCAAGCAAGGCGAGTTCATCGCCATCGTCGGGCCCTCGGGTTGCGGCAAATCGACCTTCATGAAACTGACCACGGGCCTGAAGATGCCCAGCAAAGGCCGCATCCTGGTGGATGGTCAGCCTGTGACCGGTCCACTCAAGATCAGCGGCATGGCCTTTCAGGCCTCGTCACTTTTGCCTTGGCGCACCACGCTCGACAACGTGTTGCTGCCGCTGGAAATCGTGGAGCCCTACCGCTCCAATTTCAAGCAAAGGAAAGCCGAATATGTGGAACGCGCCCGCAAGCTGCTGAACACCGTGGGCCTGGCCGGTTACGAAGACAAATTTCCGTGGCAACTCTCGGGCGGCATGCAACAACGCGCCAGCATCTGCCGTGCCTTGATCCACGAGCCCAAAATGCTGCTGCTCGACGAGCCCTTTGGCGCGCTGGATGCGTTCACCCGTGAAGAACTCTGGTGCATCTTGCGCGACCTCTGGACCGAGCAAAAATTCAACGTGATTTTGGTCACGCACGACCTGCGCGAATCGGTCTTTCTGGCGGACACGGTGTACGTGATGAGCAAGAGCCCCGGCCGCTTTGTGGTGAAAAAGGAAATCGACTTGCCACGTCCGCGTGACCTGGAGATCACTTACACACCCGAGTTCACCAACATCGTGCACGAGCTGCGCGGCCACATCGGTGCCATGCGCAAGACCGGTGCCACGATCAACCAATAAACGGGAGCCACGCACATGAAACAAAAAACACTGGAACGCTGGTCCCCCTGGGTTTTGCTGGTCATCAGCATCCTGATCTGGGAAGGTCTGTGCCGCGCCTTCAACGTGTCGGAATTCGTTTTTCCCAGCCCCTCGCGCATCGCGATGCAAACCATCGAGTTCAAGGACGTGATCGCTGGCCACGCCTGGCGCACCTTCTGGGTCACCATGGTGGGCTTTGGCATCGCCATCGTCGTCGGTGTGTTGCTCGGCTTTGTGATCGGCAGTTCGCGCCTGGCTTATGCCGCCGTCTACCCGCTCATGACCGCCTTCAACGCCTTGCCCAAAGCGGCCTTCGTGCCAATCTTGGTGGTGTGGTTTGGCATCGGCATCGGCCCAGCCATCCTGACAGCTTTCCTGATCAGCTTCTTCCCGATCATGGTCAACATCGCCACGGGTCTGGCCACACTGGAGCCGGAGCTGGAAGATGTGCTGCGCGTGCTGGGCGCCAAACGCTGGGACGTGCTGGTCAAAGTCGGCCTGCCCCGCTCCATGCCCTACTTTTATGGTTCGCTCAAAGTCGCCATCACGCTGGCCTTTGTGGGCACCACCGTGTCGGAGATGACGGCCGCCAACGAAGGCATTGGCTACCTGCTGATCTCGGCTGGCTCTGCCATGCAGATGGGCCTGGCCTTCTCAGGTCTGGTCGTGGTGGGTGCTATGGCCATGGTCATGTACGAGTTGTTCAGTTACATCGAAAAGCACACCACCGCCTGGGCACACCGCGGCTCGCAAGGCGAATGAGGCCTGCGCCGGAGCAGTTACAATAGCGTCCATCGACGGAAGCGTGGCAGAGTGGTCGATTGCAACGGTCTTGAAAACCGTCGACTCGCAAGGGTCCGTGAGTTCGAATCTCACCGCTTCCGCCAAAAATCAAAAAGCGCTGAGTGCCATGCACTCAGCGCTTTTTTCTTTGGAGCTGCTCCACCGGTTAACTCAAACTCACCCAAAGTCTTGTGCTTGACGTTCAACGCCCACCCTCGCCCACTAAGGCATATGGCGCCCAATAGGCCGGGTGGCCATAACGGGCGTCTTGCATGACTTTGAGCATGCCGCGCTGCAAGGATTGCGCCCGGGTCGATTGATTCTCCGCGCCATAAGCCTTGAAGGTCTCGGTGGTCAACAGCATGGCGCTTTCGCTTTCGACCGACCAATGCGTGACCAGCAAGCTTTTGGCACCTGCATAAAAGAAACCCCGCGCCAAACCCGACAAGGCTTCTTCGTTTTTGCCATCGGCGCCTGCGGTATTGCACGCAGACAAGATGACCCAATCAGCGTTCATGCGCAGGCCCAAGACATCTTGCAAGGTCAGCAAGGGCGATTCATCACGGGCCCCTGAACTGGCCATGGCCAACGCAGGCTCGGACAATCCGGGCAAATCGCCGGCCAGCAGGCCGTGGGTTGCAAACACCACCACCTTCTTGGTTTTGAGCTGGCCACTGTCACTGGACTGCAAGACCGACATGCGCGTGGCCTTGTCGCCCAGCAGCACGTCTGTTGCGGTATTTGATTTCATCAAACGCGCCAGCGCCAGAACTTCATCACGCGTTTCGGGCAATGGCGGCAAGGCGGCATACGTGACCGGGTCCACATGCGGCTGGCTCAAGTCCGCACTGCGCACCGCGCGGGTCGACACAACAGCGCGCACACCGTTTTTCTGAGCGGCTGCCGGGTTCATTGCAAAGGAGGGATCACCCCAGGCGATCATGGAGGCTTGGCCAGACACCGTCTTGGGCATCTTGCGCAGTGCAAGCCAGGATTGCGCAGATGAAATTTGACTGATGGCGTGGTCCTTGATCAGCCAAGGGGCATCTTTGTCTGCGCCTTGGGGCCAAGGGGCATTGACCAGGACGGCATAAGGAATTTGGCCTAAATCACCGCTGGCCGCGATGATCAATTGCTGAACACCGATCATGTAGCTGGCTTGGGGGGCCAACAGTTCTTGGTACAGGCGATAGGCATCGTCATAACGAAACCTGGGGGCACGCGGCCCCAAGCCCGCCACATCCAGCGATGCGCGCAATCGCTTGACGATTTGTGCCACCTCACTTTGCGTCAGCACACTGCGGTGGAAATGCAAACCGCCGTCGGCCCCAACACCAAACACATAAGTCTGGTCTTCTGTGGGCACAACGGCCAAGAAGTATTCCTTCGGTTTGAGCACACTGGCAATGTCTGACGATGTGGGTGTGCGTGGCTGCAACAGCTGGAAATAGTCCGGGAATTCTTTCTCGATTTTCAACTTGTACGTTTTGCGGGTTTTGTCCAGCTCCTGAACCCGCAACGCATATCGGCCACTACTTGGGCTTTGTCTGCCGCAGCACCCGACATGGATTGGTTGTTGATGAATTGAACCAAAAACGCCAACTCAGACTTGGCATCTTGATCTGCGCGGGCAATCTCGCCCAATGCGGGCTGAGTGATGGATGCGCGCGCAGCCGCCTCGCCGATGGCTTTTTGCACAGAAGATGAAATCAACGTATTGGCCACGACAAAGGCCTGGCCCGCATCGGTCTGTTGGTTCGCCTCGGATGGCTTGGCTGTGCGCGCAAGAAAGGCCAAGTATTCCTTGTAGATTTTCTTTTTGACCTTCAAGTAAAACGGATGTTCTTGGTTAACGTCGGGCAAGGTCTCCGCATCGGTCAGCGTCTTGAAGGCATTTTCAAACTCGGCTTTGGCCTGAGCTGCCTTAGCCGGGCTCCTCGACAAGGCCACCGCGTACATGCCGCGGCTCAGGCCCGCTGCATAGGACTGCGAGCCGATATTCGCCACTGCCCAGTTCAAATGTCCCCTATACCAATTTTCTGCAGCCTGTGTTCGCCCCGTCTGCAAGTAAGCAAAGGCACGGTATTCGGTCGATGCCGCGATGGGCTTGAGCGCAGGGTCGTTGGCGATGGCTTTGTCGAGCTGATCGGTCAAAGCGACCAAGTCTTGCCACCGCTCCAAGCCCGCCAACGCCATGACGATGCGGTTGGTGGTCCACAATGACTGTGCAGTGTTTTCTTTCAACCCACTGGCAACAACCATCGCTTTGACTTTGTTGGCGGTGTCGAGCGAATCCTGAAAACGACCTTGAATGAAATACAGGTCTGCCGTGGTGCGGTACAAATGCCACAGATGCTGGTCAGTAAACCCATACGATTTGAACAAAGCCAGCGCACTGCGCAAAGACTCCTCGGCATCCGATGTCGCGCCCATCTGCATCTGGATCATGGCATGTGAAACCGCCGCATTGGCGTGGATGTTCCGGCTGAAGTTAGCCAACCACGGACTCACGTAACGGTCATGCGAGGCCGCCAATTCAACGCCTTTGGTCAAGCCTTGCTGGCTGAATTTCAGCGCTTCACCGTACCGCCCCTGGTACTGGAAATACCGTGCTTGCGTGATGGCAAACTCCATTTGCGCCCTCACTTGCCAGTAGCGACCCTCAGGACCGCGTTGCCGTTTCAAATCTTCAGCAATCAAGCCACTGGCCTCCGTCAGCATGCGCTGCGCATTCTGGTATTTGCCATATTCCAGATACGACTCAGCCAGCTTGATGCGCACCCGCATCGCGGCAATCGGCTCTTTGGTGTCCTGGTAAATTTGCTCCATGATGCCAAAGCCTTCAGGCGCGGCACTGCCGTTTTCGATCAGCAGCATGCCCAGATTCCAGCGTGGGGACAAATTGTTGGGCTGTGCGCGGTACCATTCTCGGAGGACACGCTCACGCTCATTGCGATCATTCAGTTTGAACGTGGCTTCTTCAAGCTTTTGATAATGCAGCCCCACCTCTTTGTCGGCCAACCCCGCAGGCAAAGCTTGCTTGAGTACGCCACGCAACTGCGGTTCTAAAACAGGTGTCATTTGGGCGCCCGAAGGCAAGTCTTGTGCTGCGCACCAGGCTGGCCAGGCAAACGCACACAGAAAACTCAAGGCATATTGAACGATTGACCTAGACAAGCGTGTCATGGATTTCCTTGGCCCATCAGGCATTCAATGCATTTCATTCCACTTCGATGCGCAACTCACGCTCAGCCAATCGCTGCTTGGCGTCCTGAATTTGCAGGGTCAACCGGTGCTTGCCTTTGGGAATGTTGGCGTTTTCCAGCTTGAATCCCTCGGCGGTGATGTGCGTGTATTGGGCCAAACGCGAAGTGATGTCGAACTTGAGCCCGCCGTACAAGACCTTGAAACTGCTCGCATCAATGGGTGCGTCGTTTTGAGGCCGGAACGCCACAGCGATGGCAAAAGGTGCCTTGAGCTTGCCATCGGGTACCGACTCGGGCTGCAAAATGTCAATCAGCGGCATGACCGCACGGGCTCGCAAGGCAGGTTGCGCCATGAAACCCGCTTCGCCTTCAAACTGAATGGCCTCTTGCGGGTTGACCAACCAGTTCTCCTGAGCACAGGCAGTCGTCCCTGCGCATGCCATCGACAACACCAAACCTGCGAAATAGAAAGGTTTCATGGGATCTCCTTGATGGGCAACAAAACAGCACCGTAAGCATCAGAGCACAAAGGGTTGTTACGCGCACTGGCCGGTGTTTGACACGCTTGCGTGCTGACAACCCGAGAGGTGGTCAGCAACGCGCCCAGTTGTGCACGCCCCGCGGCATCATTGAGCGATGTCAGGAAAGGTCCTGACTTGCGGCCACCCAAGGCCGTCAAATCACGTGGCGCATCGGCCACCATGACCAGCAAATGGTTGGTGCCCGCAGGCCCAGAAGACTTGATCCGCCAATTGCCTTGCGGCAGCGTCAATGCTTGACCGGCTTCAACTTTGTTGTTCTGGTCCAGATCGTTGGGGAACAGCATGTACAGCGCTTTGCCGTCCGAGCCCGCCAGCGCGGCATATACATAGCCCGCACGGTCTGACTTGACAGAAAACTCCAGCGCATCTTGGCCAATGACCAAGGCATCTTTGGCCAAGGTGACCTGCACCTTGCGTTTAGCGTTGCGCTGATCAAACATCTGCTGCAAAGCCTGTTCGCCCGTCAACATCTTGACCGGCGCAGCCACCGGGGCTGGGCCGCTGGGCGCGGTCTGCACTGGGGCTGCGGCTACAGGCGTTGATGCAACAGGCGCTGGTACAGGTGTAACGGGCACTGGCACAGCAACAACTGAGGGCGGCGCAGGAGGCTTCACAGTGGGTGCAGTGGCTGTGCTCGGCTTGTTCTCAACCAGCGCCAATACGGGCTGCATCACAGCTTGCGGTGCAGCCTGACTGAACCATGCAGGCACAAATCCCGCATTGCCCGACAAGACCAAGTTGTGAGGTTTAAAGTTGCTGTCGTTTTGCATGCGCTGGTTGATTTTTTCTTGCGCACACTGACGGATCTCATCGATGCTGATAGCGCCCGACCCATCCAGATCCTTGGCATCGCGCAACATGCAGTCGCGCATGTACTGCGTGGCCAGGCCACCTTTTTGCTCGTCATCAAAACTGATTTCGTTGTTGCGTGCAGCGGACAAATGAATGATGTCTTGCGGCAAGGCACCGCGGCCGACTTGTTCATTGACCAAGCCCCGTGTTCTGACATTGACCGGGTTACCGCAAGTCTCGGAAGTGCCTGCGAACTTGGGCCGCAAGGCACCCTCGTCGTTGGTGTTGACAAGGCCTCGCGTGCGCGCTGCTGACGTCGGCGGCACCAACCCGCCAGAATGGCAAGCGTCGTACATCACAAACAATTTGTCGGTTTTTTGCGTGATGGAGGCCAGTAAATTGGCCATATCTTTGTTGGTGATGGTGCCCTTGCTCATGCCGTCATACGGCAACAAAGCCTCCACACAACCACCCGCCTGCGGGTCTTCGTAGCGCGTGCCATGACCAGAGTAATGGATGAACACACGGTCACCGTCTTGCACGCGCTCGTTCAAACCCTTAAGTGCGGCACGAATGTTGTCGCCCGTGGCTTGGTCATCTTGCAAGTACTGGATATTGCCTTCAGGCACTTGCATGACTTGCGCCATCTGCGTGGCCGAATACCGGTCGAGCTTCGTGCCTGGCAAAGGCGGGACGCTGGGGTCGCCATAACGCCCCACCCCAATGATGAGCGCGTGGCGGTTGATGCGTGGCGCCGCCGTTGGAATGCCTCGAACACCCAGTGTCAAAGCGTTGTTACCAGCCGCCTCTCGACCACTGGACAAGCCAGCCACTGCCGAGGCACCTGCCTGCAAGTTCAAGGCATTCGCCCGCACCCAACCTGAGACCTTGGCGCCCAAGGGGTTGTTCATTTCCACCAGCACCCAACCACCTTCTACCGACAGCACACGCACGGCAGCGCCAGCGCTGATCGGGGTCAATACAGCAGCTGTGGCCAATTTTTCTGCTCTGAGTTCAGCCGCACGACTGACAGTGGCGTTTTGCGCCCCCACCCCCGTTGCCAACAGTGTCAGACCCAGAAGCCCATAACGAATGAATTGAGACATGGTGGAACTTTTCATGAAGAAACCGGTGATTGCAATGCCGTCCAGCCCGCCAAGGCCAGATGTGTGACCGCGTGACGCACTGCCTGCTGCGACAAACCTGGGGGCACCAAAGCGATTTCGCCTTGACGAACCGTCAAACCCTTGACCATGCGCAGCAGCAGGGGCTGCGCGCTCAGCAATTGCGCATGTGGCCCCACAATGGCCAGGCACGGGGCAAACGGACGCCAGCGCGTGGACGCATTGTCCCCTGGCGTCAAGTCGAGTGACACCAAGCGGCAATCCTGAGCGGAGGCTTGTAGGCACATCATCAAACGGTCAAGCTGGTCATCGCTCCAAGTGGCGTCAGACATCCAGGGCAAGACCGCCAAATTGTCGGTTTTCTCAGGCAAATCCCCGCACCAATGCCGTTTACGCAGCAAATACCAAAACTTCAGCACAGCCAAAAACAAAATCGCCAAACCCGCTGACAGGTGCAGGTCAATGAAGGCATGCTCAGTGTGCAAGCTGGCAAAGCCAATGCCCAGCAACACGCTGGGCAAAACCAGCATCGCAGGTGCCAGCGATGACACGCTGCGGTGATGGCTCCACAGGGCGATGCCTGCACACATCAAAATGGCCACCACAGCACCTGCCCATTGAGGCAACTCCCAGATCGCCCGGCGGTGCAAGGCGTTGTCAATGCCCGTGGCCAGCGACTCGACACCGGCTTGCGTGCCCGACAAAGGCGTCGGGTGCGTGTCGTGCAGGCTCGGGGCCGTGGCGCCAATGATCACGATCTTTCCTGCCATGGACGGCACCTGGGGATTGGCTTGTCCGCCATCGGCCTGCTCAAACAGATCGGCAAAGTTCACGCGCTGGTAGGTTGTTGCTGTTTTGCGCCAATGAATCAAGGTGTCATCGCGCGTAGCTTCTGAAGATCCCATCTGCTTGGGCTTGCGCTTGAAGTGGTCTAACCAATAGCCATACGCCGCAGGATCAACCGAGCGGGCCACACTCATGGGCAAGGACTGGATGATGCTGCCATCGCCCAGGCGCTCAAAGTAACGGTAACGCCGCAACATGCCATCGTGATCGACATAGCCATTGTTGAAACCCAGTGGGTGCATGGCCACATGCGGCAAAACCGGAGGAATCAAGGCCAATGTGGCATCTGCGGCGACATCTGGAGCGCGGGTCTGTGCCCACAAACCGGGCAAATGCTTTTGGCTGAGATCACTTTTTCCATCGTTGACCATGGGCAAGCGCACCACACTGAAATGGCTGTGTCGACTTCTTTGAGCAGCCTGGTCCATCGCGGCGTCGCCGCCTGGGCTGAGTCTGTCGGCATCCGAAAAAATAATGTCCCATACCACTGCCGCGGGTTGTTGGCTTTCAATGTGGTCCAACACCGTGGCCAGGGTATCGCGCGGCCAGGGCCAGCGGCCAAACTCGGGCGCCATACGGGCCAGGGCCGATTCGTCAATGTCCACAATCACGATGCGTTCATCGTGAGGCACTGTCAGTAAACGTGCACGCACCATGGCGTCGTAGGTGGTCTGTGCCATGCCCCCGCTGACACTCAGAAAAAAAACATCCAGGATCACCCAGGAAGAAAAAGCCAGCACCAGGCCCGTAAGCACCCACCGGTCTGACCAAGAAGCCAGACGCGACAGCAGTGCACGTTCCAAGGCAGCCGCAAAGGACTGCCTGGCTTCAGTCGAGGTTGACAATACGCACTCGGCGGTTTTCTGCGCCCAAGGGATTGGCCACATTGGCCAGTTGTGTCGAGCCTTTGCCTGCCGCCGTCAAGCGAGCAACAGTCACCCCATTTTTGACGAGGAAGGCCTGCACAGCCTCGGCACGTTGCTGACTCAACTTTTGGTTGTAATCTGCCTGGCCTTTGGCATCGGTGTGGCCTTCCACTGCAAACTTGGAAGGCGCCAACTCTGGCGAATTCAAGGCTTGCGACAAGTTCAGCAAGGCTTGCTGGCTTTCGGGGCGGATTTGCGACGAATTGAAATCAAACTGAATCAGCAAAGACAAAGATGGCTTGACTGCAGGCGCAACCGGTGTAGATGTTGTCACAACCGGGCCATTGGCTGCAGGTGTCTGCGCAGAAGCCTCATTGACATCAGTGGGGCTCCCAACGGTGGCCTCCACTGTCAAATTTCGCAAACTTCGCAGACGAGGCCCTGGTGTTGGTGCCTTCAGTTGCTCAATCATCTGCTGCGCACTTGGAGCCGCTGTTTGGGCATACGCCCCCCAACTCAAAGAGACAACAAGCCCAACGAGAAGAATTCTGCACACAGAGGTTTTCATGACTGTTATCGCTTTAACAATAGACACATGAATTATGTGCCCTCTGTGGCCAACGAACCACAGTAAAAACCATCCAAAAAATCAAAATTGAGTTTTTTAGAATTCATTTCAGCACTCTATTAACTACAGCATCCCTGGAGAACGCCAAGTTTTGGTGTGTGTCAGCAGATATTGACAAGTACTTGAAATCCCATTCAGATCAAGAGCGGGCTTTAGAACAAATCGGTAAAATCAAAAATATGGAAACCAACAAAAGTCCCTTTGCCTCTGCTTATTTGCGATTTCTGCAGTTGGCTCGTGCTGTGCAAGCCCTGCCAGAAGGCGAAGAAATGGATGCCAACGAGTTGGCCTTGCTGGAAGCCGTGGTCTTGCGCTGGCATGAAGACAAGCCCATGACCGTGCGGGAAGCCATCGGCTTGGAGCGCTTGGGATCGCCAGCCACATTGCACAAACGCATCACCCGCTTGCGTGAGAAAGACATGCTCGCCACCTTGAATCTCGAAGGTGACCGCCGCGCCAAATACCTGACGCCCACAAAGCGCAGCTTGGCCTATTTCGACCACCTCGGGCAGTCCTTGACACAGGTTCATCAAGCAACGCTGGCATGAGGCTTTCATTACGCCACGCGGCAGAGGCAACGATTCTGAGCTTGATCAGTGCCGCCCTGTTTGTGGGTTTCTTTCGACTGAACAATTTGATCTTCTCCGCCTTGGAGCATAGCCAGGGTGTGAACTGGATTTTTCTGCCCGCGGGTTTTCGGGTTTTGCTGGTTCTGGGCATGGGCCTGCCAGGCTGCGTGGGGATCTTTCTGGGCAACTTGTATCTGGATCAAGAGCATCTGCGCCATGGTCATGCCACACTCAGTTTACTGACAGGTGTTGTTTCCGGCTTTACCCCATGGGTTGTCATGCGAGTCATGAACCACTGGCGAATGCTCAGCATGGAGCTGAAAAACCTGAACCACCAGCAATTGCTCAATTTCACACTGTATTACGCCGCAGCCAATGCCATCGTGCATCAAATGCTGTGGGCACTGCTGAAAGTTCACGATCATCAAATGTGGGTTGAACTGTGGCCCATGTTTGTCGGCGATCTGCTGGGTGCACTGCTGATGCTTTATGCATTCAAAGGCCTCTTGCACATGATCAAGCCTGGCTTCCCATCATCCAGCAGCCTCTGACAAAAACAGCGCCTGCAAATCGCTCAGAAAATCAAACCCGCGTTCGGTGGGCCACACGCGGTGGAGATCGCGTTCAATGAGCCCCAAACGCTCAGCCTCTTGCAGGCCTTTCTGAATGCTGGTCATGGCCAGTCCCGTGCGGTCGACGTAATCGCTCAACACAAAGCCTTCGCGCAAGCGCAGCGCATTCAGCATGTATTCAAAAGGCAAATCCTGGCGTGACACCTCGGTGTTTTGCGTGACCGGCTCGCCCTTCATGGCTTGCTGCATGTACAGAGCCGGTTCGCGGTAACGCACCTGCCTCACCACCCGGTGTGCAAAGCTCAGCTTGCTGTGGGCACCCGCGCCAATGCCCAAATAGTCGCCAAACTGCCAATAGTTCAGGTTGTGCGCACATGGGTGCCCAGGCTTGGCATAGGCCGACACCTCGTAACGTGACAAACCTTGGGCAGCCGTCAACTCGGTGATGCGGTCCATCATCTCGTAGGCCAGATCGTCTTCAGGCAAGGTCGGTGGAAACTTGGCGAACACCGTGTTGGGCTCAATCGTCAGGTGGTAGATCGAGATGTGCGGCGGCGCAAACGCCAGCGCCGTCTGGAGGTCTTGCGTCAAACCCGCGAGCGTCTGCCCAGGCAAGGCATACATCAGATCCAGGTTGAAGGTGTCAAACACCTGAGCCGCTTCGGTCACCGCCGCCAGCGCCTGGTCTCGGTCATGCACACGACCCAGCGCTTTAAGGTGTGCATTGTCAAAACTCTGCACACCGATCGACAAACGGGTGATGCCCGCCTGACGGAAAGCCTTGAAGCGGTCTTTTTCAAAAGTGCCAGGATTGGCTTCCATGGTCACTTCGGCATCGGGCGCCAAACGCACACGGGCGCGGATGCCACCGATCAAACGGTCAATGGCTTCGGGATCAAACAAGCTGGGCGTGCCGCCACCCAGAAACACCGTCTGGATGCTGCGCCCCCAGATCAAGGGCAAGCTCGCTTCCAGATCGGCGAACAAGGCATTGATGTAGGCGTCCTGCGTGGATGCCGCATCGTCACCCGATCGGAACTCATGCGAATTGAAATCGCAATACGGACACTTCTTGAGGCACCAGGGCAAGTGCACATACAGCGACAGCGGCGGCAAAGCATTGAGCTGCAGCACGCCCGACCGCATGGCGTGAACCGGATCCAGCGGGTTCATGGTGAAGTGGCGGTTGTGGGGGCGTCCAGCCAGCGCTCACGCATCAAGGCCAGCATGGCTTGCGCCGCACGGCCACGGTGGCTGTTGGCGTTTTTGACTTCGACGGGCAACTCGGCAAAGGTCTTGCCGAATTCGGGGATGAACATGATCGGATCAAAACCAAAGCCGTTGCTGCCACGGCGTTCGCGGGCGATCTCGCCCACCACACGCCCCACAGCGATCAAAGGCTCCGGGTCGTCGGCGCTGCGCACCGCCACCAGCGTGCTGACCATCGCAGCGCGGCGCTGGTCCATGCCCTGCATTTGCGCCAGCAAGGCGGTCACATTGTTGTCGTCGCTCTTGGCGTAGCCAAAGCGGGTGGCGTAATACGCCGTGTCCACACCCGGCTGCCCACCAAAGGCGTCCACACACAAACCAGCATCGTCTGCCAAAGCGGGCAAACCGCTCAACTGCGCTGCATGACGGGCTTTGGCCAAAGCGTTTTCCACAAAGGTGCGAAACGGTTCTTCGGCTTCCGGAATGTTCAACTCTGACTGGCGCACCAGCGTCATGTTCAGCGGCGCGAACATGGTTTGCAGCTCGGCCAACTTGCCCGCATTGTTGGAGGCGAGGACGATCTTCATGGCCTCAGGCGCTGAAGGTCAAGGTTTTGGGCTCATCGTGCGCCTGGGTTTGCAGGCGCACCAGCTGGGCAATGCCTTGCTCGGCCAAAGCCAGCATGCGGTCCATCTCGACGCGGGTGAACGCCACGCCCTCGGCGGTGCCCTGCACTTCCACAAAGTTGCCAGCGCCGGTCATGACCACGTTCATGTCGGTGTCGCAGGCCGAGTCTTCAGGGTAGTCCAGGTCGAGCAAGGCCGTGCCGTCTTTCAAACCCACCGAGATCGCTGCCACGCGGTCGATGATGGGAGATTCTTGCAACTTGCCGGTGGCCATCAACCAGGCCACGGCATCTTGCGCGGCCACAAAAGCGCCGGTGATGCTGGCCGTGCGGGTGCCACCATCGGCCTGCAACACATCGCAGTCGAGGTGGATGGTGCGCTCACCGAGCTTTTTCAGATCGAACACGGCACGCAGCGAGCGACCGATCAGGCGCTGGATTTCCTGCGTGCGGCCGCTTTGCTTGCCACGCGCGGCTTCGCGGTCGCCACGGGTGTGGGTCGCGCGGGGCAGCATGCCGTATTCGGCCGTAACCCAGCCTTCGCCGCTGCCTTTTTTGTGACCCGGAACTTTCTCTTCGACCGAGGCGGTGCACAGCACGCGGGTCTGGCCAAACTCGATCAACACCGAACCTTCAGCGTGGATGGTGTAGCCACGGGTCATGCGCACAGGGCGCAAAGCATCGGCCGCACGGCCGGAACGAACATAAGTAGTCATGAGTGTGTCTTTTGCGAATGGTGTGATGCCGTTGCGGCCAATGGTATCGGGCGAGTTTGCGATAATGCCCTGTTTCATGCTTTGCCATGCCCTCGAAGGGCCTGCGCAGGGCACATGCCCCAAGCCGGTGTTCGGCCTGCGGTGCCAAGGACCCCGTTCAATGTCAGTTTACAGTATGACCGGCTACGCCAGCGTGCAACACAGCACGCCGGTGGTGGACGGTGACAGCCCTGCCAACACGGCAACCGCAACCCGTCTGGGACTTGAAATCCGCTCGGTCAACAGCCGATTTCTGGACCTGAGTTTTCGCCTGCCCGAAGAGCTGCGTCAGCTCGAACCCGGCCTGCGCGAACTGATCACCCGCCAAATCAAGCGCGGCAAAGTCGAAGTGCGCGCCAGCCAGGACAGCGCCGACGGTGCCGCCCTGCAAGCGCCCAACCACCAGACCTTGCAAAAAATCGCAGCCTTGCAAGACAAGATTCAGGACTGGTTGCCCAAAGCCCGCGAGCTGAGCGTGGCCGATGTGCTGCGCATGAGCGCGGGCAGCCACAGCCAGGCTGCCCCCGACGAAGCCGCCTGGATGCAGCTGGCCAACCAAGCGGTTGATGCCCTGCGTGAAGCCCGCGCCCGCGAAGGCGCCCGCCTGACCGAGATGCTGCAAGGCCACATTGACCAACTGCGCACCCTGGCCGAATTGGCTGGTCCGCTGGTGCCCCAACTGGTCGAGCAGCAACGCCAGCGCTTTCTGGAACGCTGGAAAGACGCCATGGCCCTGGCCGATGGCAGCCACCTGCCCGAAACCGCTCAGGATCGCGCCCTGACCGAAGCCACCGCCTTTGCCATCCGCATCGATGTGGCCGAAGAGCTGACCCGCTTGCGATCACACCTGGACGAAATTTCGCGCTTGCTCTCCAAGGGCGGCGACATCGGCAAACGCCTGGACTTTCTGATCCAGGAGCTGCACCGCGAAGCCAACACCCTGGGCTCCAAATCGGCCGTGCTGGAGATGACCCGCATCTCTGTGGACATGAAAGTGCTGATCGAGCAAATGCGCGAACAAGTCCAAAACATCGAATAAAGCCCCCACCATGGAATACCCAGGAAACCTCTTTGTCGTGGCCGCCCCCAGCGGGGCGGGCAAATCCAGTCTGGTCAAAGCCCTGATGGAGCTGGACTCGGGCGTGCACCCCTCTGTATCACACACCACCCGCGCACCGCGTGGCCAGGAAAAGCATGGCCGTGAATACTTCTTCGCCTCGCAGCAAGAATTTGACGCCATGGTGCTGGCCGATGCCTTTGTGGAGTGGGCCAATGTGCATGGCCAGCGCTACGGCACCTCCAAAAAGATGATCGAAGAGCGCATGAGCCAGGGCTCGGACGTGGTTCTGGAGATCGACTACCAGGGCGCCATCCAGATCAAGCAGATGTACGCCAACGCGGTGCTGATCTTCATCTTGCCCCCCAGCTGGGAAGAATTGCGCTCACGCCTGGAGCGCCGTGGAGAGGATGCACCCGACATCATTGAGCTGCGCCTGAAAAACGCCGCCGTCGAGCTCGCCCAGGCCAAAGAATTCGACTTCGTTATAATCAACGAAGTTTTTGAACGTGCCTTGTTTGACCTCAAAGCCATCGTTCATGCCCAAAGGCTCAAATACGTCGCCCAGCGAAGAGCCCGCGCTGACACATTCACAGCGCTCCATCTCGCTTAAATCTCTGAAGGAAATCACCATGGCCCGCATCACCGTTGAAGACTGCCTGGAACAGATCCCGAACCGCTTCCAGCTGGTTCTGGCTGCAACCTACCGCGCTCGCATGCTGAGCCAAGGCCACACGCCTCGCATTGAAAGCAAGAACAAGCCCGGCGTGACCGCCTTGCGCGAAATTGCTGCCGGCAAAGTGGGCGCAGAAATGCTCAAGCGCGTCGTCTGAGCTGTCTGTCATCCGGGTCACGCCCGGTCCAGGAAAGCCCCAGCCATGGGGCTTTTTTTCGCCTGTTTCACTCTGAGAACTGCGCTGCTTCAGTTACATTGATGCCATGAGCGCCGCCTTGCCCCCCTCTTCTGCCGCCAGCCAGCACCGCCCCAAAGCGGTCAGCCCGGCCATGGCCAATGCGGCAGCAGCCAGCTTTGCGGCCTTGACGGCCCGTCTGGACTATCTGAGCACCCAAGATGCGGACATGGTCCGCAAAGCCTATCGCTTTGCAGATGAAGCCCACCTGGGTCAGATGCGCAAAAGCGGTGAGCCTTACATCACCCACCCGATTGCGGTGGCGGCCTTGTGCACCGAATGGAAGCTCGACGCACAAGCCCTGTCGGCCGCCTTGCTGCATGACGCCATGGAAGACTGTGGCGTCACCAAATCCGAGCTGATTGAGCGCTTTGGCGCCCCCGTGGCCGAACTGGTGGACGGTCTGACCAAACTGGAAAAGCTGGAGTTCAACACCCGCGAAGAGAACCAGGCCGAGTCCTTTCGCAAAATGCTGCTGGCCATGGCCCGCGATGTGCGGGTCATCCTGATCAAGCTGGCTGACCGCACCCACAACATGCGCACCATGAGCGACATGCCGCGCAGCAAATGGGGACGAATCGCCTCGGAAACACTGGAAATTTACGCCCCGATCGCGCACCGGCTGGGCCTGAACCAGATCTACCGCGAACTGCAGGACCTGTCTTTCAAGCACTTGCTGCCCTGGCGTTATGCGGTGCTGACCAAAGCCGTCGCACGCGCGCGCAACCGCCGCCGCGACCTGATCCAGAAAGTGCAAGGCGAAGTGGAGGCGGTGTTCAAACAAGCGGGCATGGATGTCCGCATCAGTGGTCGCGAGAAAACCCTCTACTCCATTTACAAGAAAATGGACGACAAGCACCTGAGCTTTGCACAGGTGACCGATATTTACGGCTTTCGGGTCATCGTGCCCACTGTGATCGATTGCTACACCGCCTTGGGTCTGCTGCATCAGACTTACAAGCCCGTGCCCGGCAAGTTCAAGGACCACATCGCGATTGGCAAAGTCAACGGCTACCAGTCGCTGCACACTACCTTGGTCGGGCCATCGGGGGTGAACGTTGAATTCCAGATGCGCACCGAAGCGATGCACCTGGTGGCCGAATCGGGCGTGGCCGCGCATTGGCTCTACAAGGAGGACAGCGCCGCCAGTGCCCAGTCCGAGCGTCTGGGCACACAGTGGCTGCAGTCGCTGCTCGACATTCAAAATGAAACCCGCGATGCGGCCGAGTTCTGGGATCACGTCAAGGTGGACTTGTTCCCCGATGCGGTCTATGTCTTCACGCCCAAGAGCCAGATCATGGCCTTGCCGCGTGGCGCCACCGTGGTGGATTTTGCCTACGCCATCCACAGCCGTGTGGGTGATCACGCCATGGCGGCCAAGATCAATGGCGAACAAGTGCCGCTGCGCACCGAGTTGAAAAATGGCGATGTGGTCGAAGTGATCACCGCAGCGGTATCTGCACCCAACCCCGCATGGCTGGGCTTTGTGCGCACAGGCCGTGCACGCTCGAAAATCCGTCACCACCTCAAGACCATGGCCCAGACGGAATCCATGGATCTGGGAGAGAAACTGCTCAACCAGGCCTTGCGGGCCGAGGGCATCGAGCAATTGCCCAAAGACAGTGCTCAGGTGCAACCGCTGTGGGACAAATTGCTGCGCTTCACGGGCAACAAAAACAGATCCGATTTGCTGATGGACATTGGCCTGGGCAAACGCATCGCCAGCATCGTGGCCAAGCGCTTGGTGCTCTTGTTGGGCGAGTTGGGGCAAAAACCCGATGCACTGCTCATGACACGCGAACGGTTCACCGCGCACGAGAAAGTCTCGCAAGGCGCCATCACACTGGACGGCAGCGAAAACGCGTCCGTGGTTTATTCGCCCTGCTGTCGCCCGCTGCCAGGCGACGAGATTGTGGGTTACCTGGGCCGTGGTGAAGGCCTGACCGTGCACACGCGTGATTGCCAGACAGCACGCAAGCTGGAGCACAAAGACAGCGAACGATTCATTGGCGTGGAGTGGTCAGACGAGCCGGTTCGCAACTTTGAAACCGGCATAGCGGTCACTGTGGTCAACGGCAAAGGCGTGCTGGCACGCGTGGCAGGTGCATTGGCTACGGCCGAAGCAGACATTGTGCATGTGGACATGGGCCATGAATCGCCACAAGACACCGCCGACTTGCGGTTTGTGGTGGCTGTGCACAATGTGGCCCATCTGGACAGTGTGCTGCGTCAACTCAAGCGCACCCCCTCGGTCATCCAGGCCGAACGCCAAACCAACAAAGGCGCTTCAGCCCTGTGATGCGCCCGGTTTGCTGGGCTCCGCCTTGGCAGGGTATTGAACATTCAGCACCTCAATGGCGATCACGCCCGAAGGTGTCACCAATTTCAACTCATCGCCCACGCGCGACTTGAGTAAGGTGCGGGCAATTGGCGAAATCCAGCTGACCTGCCCCTTCAGACTGTCAGCTTCGTCAATGCCCATGATGGTGACGGTGCGCTCCACGCCGGTTTCTTCCACATAAGTGATGGTGGCGCCAAAAAAGACCTGCTCACTGTCCTGGTGCACCGAAGGATCGACCACTTCGGCCACTTCCAGCCGCTTGGTCAGAAATCGGATGCGGCGGTCAATTTCACGCAGGCGCTTTTTGCCGTAAAGATAATCGCCGTTTTCCGAGCGGTCGCCGTTGCTGGCAGCCCAGTGCACGATCTCCACCACTTTGGGACGCTCCACATCGATCAACTCGAACAACTCGGCTCGCAAGCGGGCATAGCCCGCGGGCGTCATATAGTTGCGCGCGCCGCTGGGCAAGGCGGGCAAGCTCAGATCTTCGTCATCGTCCTGATCGGTTTCTTTGGTGAATGCTTTGCTCATGACATGCTGACCAATGATGCGAAATGCGCAGGCCACAAAGAGAAAAAGCCCACAACTTTCGTTGTGAGCTTTTCAATATGGTGCGGCTGGCAGGAATCGAACCCACGACCCCTTGGTTCGTAGCCAAGTACTCTATCCAGCTGAGCTACAG
>Ga0228702_1001080_pt1 | contig 18388 bp, 19 predicted proteins | sample McNCre217_Aug_MG_2_FD_178018 | JGI IMG/M metagenome (GOLD analysis project Ga0228702, IMG submission 178018) | Freshwater microbial communities from McNutts Creek, Athens, Georgia, United States - 20-17_Aug_MG | ecosystem: Environmental > Aquatic > Freshwater > Creek | place: USA: Georgia... | reverse complement strand
GCGGGCATCACCGGCCCCAACACCCAGGTCTGGGACTACCCGGTCGATGCCTGGAAGCAGGTGTTCGACGTGAACGTGCATGGACTTTTCCATTGCTGCCGTGAACTGAGTGCGCACATGAAGGCGCGCAACTACGGCCGCATCGTCAACATCGCCTCGGTGGCAGGCAAGGACGGCAACCCCAATGCCAGCGCTTACAGTGCCAGCAAGGCGGCAGTGATTGGTTTGACAAAATCGCTGGGCAAGGAGCTGGCCGCAACAGGTGTGCGCGTGAACTGTGTCACCCCGGCGGCTGTGAAGACGGCGATCTTTGATCAAATGACGCCCGAGCACATCCAGTTCATGCTGTCCAAAATTCCGATGGCTCGCTTTGGCGAGCCCGAAGAAGTTGCCGCCATGGTGACTTGGCTGAGCACCGAAGAATGTTCCTTTTCCACCGGCGCGGTCTTTGACCTGTCCGGTGGCCGTTCCACGTATTGATTTTTTTCACACTGAGAGGTTTTATGAAACTCGTTCGCTATGGCCAACCCGGCAAGGAAAAACCCGGTCTGATCGACGCCGATGGCCGCTTGCGCGACCTGAGCGCCGTGGTCAAGGACATCACGCCCGATCTGTTGAACGACAAGGCCTTGGCCAAGTTGGCCAAGGTCAAGACCGACAAGCTGCCTTTGGTGCGCGGTAAAAAGCGTTTCGGTACCCCCATCTCGTCGACCAGCAAATTCATCGCCATTGGTTTGAACTACGCTGACCACGCGGCCGAATCGGGCATGCCCATCCCCAAAGAGCCGATCGTGTTCACCAAAGCCATTTCCTGCATTCAAGGTGCGGACGATGACGTGATGCTGCCCAAAGGCTCCAAGAAGTCCGACTGGGAAGTCGAGCTGGGCATCGTGATCGGTACCCGTGCCCGTTATGTCTCGCAAAAAGACGCGATCAGCCATGTGGCCGGTTACTGCGTCGTCAACGACGTGAGCGAGCGTGAATACCAGCTGGAGCTGGGCGGCAGCTGGGACAAGGGCAAGGGTTGCGACACCTTCGGTCCCGTGGGTCCATGGTTGGTCACGCGCGATGAAGTGCCCAACCCCCAGGCTCTGAACATGTGGCTGGATGTGAACGGCGTGCGTTACCAGACCGGTAGCACCAAGACCATGATTTTTGGCGTGGCCAAACTGGTGAGCTATGTGAGCCAGTTCATGACATTGGAGCCTGGTGACATCATCACCACCGGCACCCCACCCGGCGTGGGCATGGGCGTGAAGAAAGACGGCAAACCTGCGCCCGTGTTCCTGAAGCGTGGCGATGTCATGCACCTGGGCATTGAAGGTTTGGGCGAGCAAAAGCAGAAAGTCGTTGCCTTCAAGGCCTGAGGCTGCTGCAAGGGCCGTCGGTGGGTGCGTGTCGCCTGCTGACGGCTTTTTTCATGGGGCATTCCCTCGGGATTTACCCTCAAACGGGCAGGGGCATGGTGCGGTGGATCGGAATTCGTGCAAAATAGCACGACCGTTCTATTTTGCTTTTCATGAACCTTCGAAAAATTTCCACCCTGCCCAAACGCGCGTCAGACAGCAGTGACTCTGGCAAGCGGGTCATGCTCAAAGGGCAGCAGACCAAAGCCGTCATCATCGATGCCGCGCTCGGCCTGGCCTCTCAAATCGGGCTGGAAGGCCTGTCCATCGGGGCCCTGGCTGAAGTCACGGGCATGAGCAAGTCGGGTGTCTTTGCGCATTTCGGCTCACGTGAAGAGCTGCAGATTTCTGTCATCCGCGAGTACCACGACCGCTTTGAAGCCGAGGTGTTTTACCCGGCCATGCAGCAGGCCCGTGGCGTGCCCCGTCTGCAGGCCATGTTCGACAACTGGATGGTGCAAACCTCCAACGAGATCGACTCGGGTTGCATCTACATCAGCGGTGCGGTCGAGTTCGATGACCGTGCCGGACCCGTGCGCGACGCCTTGGCCTCGTCGGTGACCAGCTGGCAAGCCGCCGTGCGCCGAGCCGTGGAGCAGGCTCAGGAAGAAGGCCACCTGATGCACGAGGTGGACCCACTGCAGGTGGCTTTCGAGATCCATGGCCTGATCTTGGCCTTGCATTACGAAGCGCGCTTTCTCAAGGTGCCCGGAGCGGCAGACCGTGCGCGCCAGGGCTTTGCCCGCATTCTGGAGCGTTACCGCATGGCAGACGCAACGCCCGTGCGCAAACGTTGAACCCCTTTCAAATCAACCATTCCGACCAAGAGGATCCCCATGCCCGTCTACAACCCACCCCTGCGTGACATGCAGTTTGTCTTGCACGAATTGCTCCAGGTCAGCGATGAATTCAAGGCCTTGCCTGTGCACGCCGACACCGATGCCGACACCATCAACGCCGTGCTTGAAGAAGGTGGCAAGTTCGCGGCCGAGGTGGTTTTTCCGCTCAATATTTCGGGCGATGCGCAAGGCTGCCAGCTCAACCGCGACACGCACGACGTCAAGGCCCCCGACGGCTTCAAGGCCGCGTATGGGCAGTACGTGGCCGGGGGCTGGCCATCGCTGAGCTGCGATCCTGAATACGGTGGCCAGGGCTTGTCCTTTGTGGTCAACCAGTGTTTTTATGAAATGCTCAACTCCGCCAACCAGGCCTGGACCATGTACCCCGGCCTGTCGCACGGCGCCTACGAAGCCCTGCACGCGCACGGCACGTCCGAGCAAAAAGCCCTGTACCTGCCCAAGCTGACCAGTGGCGAATGGACCGGCACCATGTGCCTGACCGAGCCGCACTGCGGCACCGACCTGGGCCTGCTGCGCAGCAAGGCCGAGCCGCAGGCGGACGGCACCTACCGCATCACTGGGCAAAAGATTTTCATCAGTGCAGGTGAGCACGACCTGGCGGCCAACATCGTGCACCTGGTGCTGGCCCGTTTGCCCGATGCGCCACCCGGCAGCAAAGGCATCAGCTTGTTCTTGGTGCCCAAATTCAAGGTGGCCGCAGACGGCAGCATCGGTGAGCGCAACGGCATTTACTGCGGTGGCCTGGAACACAAAATGGGCATCCACGGCAACGCCACTTGCCAGATGGTTTTGGACGAAGCCGTGGGCACCCTGGTGGGCCAACCCAACAAGGGCTTGGCCGCGATGTTCGTGATGATGAACGCGGCCCGCCTGGGCGTGGGCAACCAGTCGCTGGGTTTGACCGAAGTGGCTTACCAGAATGCATTGGCCTACGCCAAAGACCGCGTGCAGATGCGCTCGCTCACCGGCGTCAAGGCACCGGGCAAACCGGCCGACCCGATCATCGTGCACCCCGATGTGCGCCGCATGCTGATGACCGCCAAGGCCTATGCCGAAGGTGGCCGGGCCCTGGCGTGCTATTGCGCCTTGCTGCTGGACAAAGAAGTGAACCACCCCGACGAGGCGGTGCGCGCCGAAGCCGCCGAGCTGGTGGCCTTGCTCACGCCCATCGTCAAGGCCTTCACCACCGACAACGCCTGGCAGGCCACCACCGAATGCCAGCAGGTGTTCGGCGGTCACGGCTACATCAAGGAGTGGGGCATGGAGCAGTTCGTGCGCGATGCCCGCATCAACATGATCTACGAAGGCACCAACACCATCCAGTCGCTGGACCTGCTGGGCCGCAAGGTGCTGGGCAACCAGGGCGCTTCGCTCAAGAAGTTCGGCAAGCTGGTCGAGCAGCTGGTCAAGGCCGAAATGGCCAACGAAACCATGGGCGAGTTCATCAAGCCCTTGGCCGACCTGGGCGGCAAGCTCACGCAGCTCACAGGCGAAGTGGGCATGAAAGCCATGAGCAATGCCGACGAAGTGGGCGCCGCCGCGGTGGATTACCTGCGCGTGGTGGGGCACCTGGTGCTGGGTTATTTCTGGGCCCGCTCGGCGCAGATTGCGCTGAAAAAACTGGCCGAAGCCGAAGAGGAGGCCCAGCGCCCCGACCCGTTCTACCAGGCCAAGCTGCAGACGGCGCGTTTTTATTTCACCCGCTTGATGCCCGAGACATCGAGCCTGATGCGCCGCATCCGTGCGGGCAGCGATGTGCTGATGGACACCGACGCGGCGCTGGCTTGATCCGCTCCAAACCCGAGGAGACTGTCATGATCAAAAACACAGCGGTCTTGGCCGCTTCGCTGCTGGCCTTGGCTGCGCAGGCCCAGATGAGTCCGGTGGGCTTGTGGCGCAGCATCGACGATGAAACGAACCAGCCCAAGGCCGAAATCCGCATTGCCCAAAGCGCATCGGGCGGCTTGACGGGTGTGGTGGAGCGGTCCTTGCTCACCACCCCCAGCCCGGAGCCGAACTGCAACTTGTGCACCGATGACCGCAAGGGTAAACCCAAGATCGGCCTGGAGATCATCCGGGGCGGTCAACAAAGTGACGGCAAGGCCGTGTGGGAAGGTGGGAAAATCCTGGATCCCGAAAACGGCAAAAACTACAGCTTGCGCCTGACCCCGATCGAGGGCGGCAAAAAGCTGGAGGTCCGAGGCTACATCGGCGCACCGCTGCTGGGGCGCACGCAAACCTGGATTCGGGTTCAATAACCATTCACACAAGGAACGCCATGTCCGATATCCTGACCCACATTGACGCGGGGGTGATGACCATCACCTTCAACCGCCTGGACAAGAAAAACTCCATCACCTCGGACATGTATGCCGCCATGGCCGATGCGGTGGCCCAGGCCAGCGCCGACGCCAGTGTGCGCGTGGTGGTCTTTCAGGGGCATGAAACCATTTTCAGCGCGGGCAACGACATTGGCGACTTCCTGAACAAGCCACCGTCCACAAAGGAGTCGCCGGTGTTCCGCTTCCTGCGCGGCATCGCCAGCTTCCCAAAGCCGTTGCTGGCTGCCGTCGCCGGGCCTGCGGTGGGCATTGGCACCACCATGCTGTTCCATTGCGATCTGGTGTATGCCGGTGACAACGCTGCTTTTTCCATGCCCTTTGTCAATCTGGGCCTGTGCCCCGAGGCGGCATCGAGCCTGTTGGCGCCGCGCATGTTCGGCTACCACCGCGCTGCCGAAGCCTTGCTGCTCGGTGAGCCCTTTTTTGCCGAAGCCGCGCAAGAGGTCGGGCTGGTCAACCGTGTGGTGCCACCGACCGAGGTCAACGCCATTGCCCAGTCGCAAGCCCGCAAGCTGGCCGCCAAGCCTTTGTCTTCGCTCATCGAGACCAAGCGCCTGATGAAGGGCGGCTACCAGCAAGAAGTCCTGCAAAAGATGGACGAAGAGGGCCAGAGCTTTGGCCGCATGCTGCAAGAGCCTGCCGCCAAAGAAGCCTTTGGTGCGTTCATGGAAAAACGCAAGCCGGACTTCAGCAAGGTATGAAGGCGGTGCATGCACCGGCGGCGGCGGTCGTTTTCGAGCCGGACTACCTGGAAGGTTTTCGCCAGATCTACGAAGAAAAAATTGTCTTCAACCAGACCCTGGGGCTCAAGCTCGTGCGCATTGCCCCCGATGGGGTGCAGGCCCGCATCGACATGCGCCACGAACTGGTGGGGCACTTTGCCTACAACCGCATCCACGGCGGCGTCATCAGTGCGGCGCTCGATGCGATCGGCAGCGCCGCTGTGATGGCGGCGCTGGCGGCCAAGCACATGGACGAGCCGCCTGCCAAGCGGCTGGAGCGCTTTGGCAAGCTGGGCACCATTGATTTGCGCATCGATTACCTGCGCCCCGGGATTGGCGAGCACTTCACCATCCATGCCGAAGCCTTGCGCGTCGGCTCACGGGTCGGCACGTCGCGCATGGAGTTTCGCGGGCCCGATGGCACCTTGATGTCGGCCGGTGCTGCGGCCTACATCGTGTCCTGATCAGTGGGGTGTGCTGATCGGGCGGGGCTTGCCCGCCTCGTCGATGGCAACATAGGTCAGTGAAGCCTCGGTCACCTTGATGTAGTCGCCCTGCGAGCGGAAACGCTCGGCAAACACTTCCACCTTCACGGTCACCGAGGTGCGGCCGACTTTCACGATCCTGGCAAAGAACGACAGGATGTCGCCCACGCGCACGGGCTGCTTGAAGATGAATTCGTTGACCGCCACGGTGGCCATGCGCCCGCGCACCTGGCGTGCGGGCAGGACCGAACCGGCCAGGTCGACCTGGGCCATGACCCAGCCGCCGAAAATGTCGCCGTTGGCATTGCAGTCGGCGGGCATGGGGATGACTTTGAGCACCAGTTCCTGATCGGTCGGCAAGTCAACGCTGGGGCGGGTGTTTTCGGACATGGGCACAATCCACAGTTGGTTTCTACAGGATTGTCTCTCATGCGCCACCACGGCGGAACTTCTCCCAACCCCCATGCAGGCGCGCACAGCGGTGACTGGCACACGCTGTCGCGTCTTTTTCCTTACCTTTGGCAATACAAATGGCGTGTGGGTTTCGCCCTGCTGTTCATGGTCGGGGCCAAGCTCGCCAACGTGGGCGTGCCCCTGCTGCTCAAGCAGTTGGTCGACGCGATGAATCTGCGACCTGGCGATGGCCGTGCTGTGTTGGTGGTGCCGGTGGCGCTTTTGCTGACGTATGGCGCGCTGCGCCTGGCCACGTCGGCCTTCACCGAGTTGCGTGAACTGGTGTTTGCCAAGGCGACGCAGGGGGCTGCGCGGGCCATTGCCCTGCAGACCTTTGAGCACCTGCATGCGCTGAGTTTGCGTTTCCATCTGGCGCGCCAGACCGGCGGCATGACGCGTGACATCGAACGCGGTGTGCGTGGCATTGAATCGCTGATTTCGTATTCGCTCTACAGCATCGTGCCCACGCTGATCGAAGTGGCCCTGGTGCTGTCCATCCTGGCGGTCAAATTCGACGCCATGTTCGCCTGGATCACCATCGCGGCGTTGGGCATCTACATCTTTTTCACCGTGCGCATCACCGAGTGGCGCACCCAGTTTCGCCGTCAGGCCAACGAGTTTGACTCGGCGGCCCACACCAAGGCGGTCGATTCACTGCTCAATTACGAGACGGTCAAGTATTTTGGCAACGAGGGCTTTGAGGCACAGCGCTATGACGAGAGCCTTGAGCGCCTGCGTCGTTCCCGACTGAAGGCGCAGACCTCACTGAGCCTGCTCAACACAGGGCAGCAGCTGATCATTGCCGTGGCGCTGGTGGCGATGCTCTGGCGCGCCACGCAGGGCGTGGTCGATGGCCGCATGACGCTGGGCGATCTGGTGATGATCAACGCCTTCATGATCCAGCTCTACATCCCGCTGAACTTTCTGGGTGTGCTGTACCGCGAGATCAAGCAAAGCCTGACCGACCTGGACAAGATGTGCGTGCTGATGGACCGTGAGCGCGAAGTCGCGGATGCCCCAGGCGCACAGGCGCTGGTCTTGCAGGGCGCACCTGCGGTGGTGTTTGATCGGGTGTCGTTTGCCTATGAAGCCGAGCGGCCGATCCTGAAGAACATCAGCTTCGAGATCCCGGCGGGCAGGACGGTGGCGGTGGTGGGGCCCTCGGGTTCCGGCAAATCCACACTGGCGCGTTTGATGTTCCGTTTTTATGACGTTCAGCAAGGCACCATCCGCATGGCGGGGCAGGACATCCGCGCCGTGACGCAGGCCAGTGTGCGCCGCGCCTTGGGCATCGTGCCGCAGGACACGGTGCTGTTCAACGACACCGTGGCTTACAACATCGCCTATGGCCGCACCGGCGCCAGCCAGGCCGAGATCGAAGCGGCGGCACGGGCCGCCCGCATCCACGACTTCATCGCAGCCACGCCCAAGGGCTACCAGACTTCGGTGGGCGAGCGAGGGCTCAAGCTCTCGGGGGGCGAGAAGCAGCGCGTGGCGATCGCCCGCACCTTGCTCAAAGACCCGCCGATCCTGGTTTTTGACGAAGCGACCTCGGCCCTGGACTCGGCCAACGAACGCGCCATTCAGGCCGAGCTGGCCAGCGTGGCGCAGAACAAGACCACGTTGGTGATCGCGCATCGCCTGTCCACGGTGGTCGATGCCCATGAGATTTTGGTGATGGAGGCGGGCGAGATCCTGGAGCGCGGCACCCATGCCCAGCTGCTGGCACTGCAGGGCCGCTACGCCCGCATGTGGGCGCTGCAGCAAAGCGGCGAGACTTCATAATCGCCCTATGGAAACCAAGTGGCTTGAAGATTTCGTGAGCCTGGCCGAGACGCGCAGCTTCAGCCGTTCGGCCCAGTTGCGGCACGTGACACAACCGGCGTTTTCGCGCCGCATCCAGTCGCTGGAGGCCTGGGCGGGGGCCGATCTGGTGGACCGCAGTTCCTACCCGACCACGCTCACGCCCGCTGGTGAGACGCTCTACGCACAGGCGCTGGAGTTGCTGCAGTCTTTGCAAAGCACACGGGCCATGCTGCGGGGGCACGACACGGCGGGTCAAGACTTCATCGAATTTGCGGTGCCGCACACCCTGGCCTTCACTTTCTTCCCGTCCTGGATTGCGGCGCTGCGTGACAGCTTTGGACCGATCAAAAGCCGCTTGAAGGCACTCAATGTGCACGATGCAGCCATGCGCCTGGTGGAGGGTGGCTGCGATGTGCTGATCGCCTACCACCACCCCTCGCAGCCGCTGCAGCTCGACACCGAGCGCTACGACATGGTGGTGCTGGGGCATGAGCTGATCGCGCCCTATGTCAAACCCGGCCCTGACGGCGCCCCCTTGTACAGCCTGCCTGGGCAGGAGAGCCGTGCCTTGCCTTATCTGGGGTATGCCCCGGGGGCCTATCTGGGCGCGGTGACCGACTGGATCCTCAAACAGGCCGCGACCCCCATCCATCTGGATCGGGTGTATGAAACGGACATGGCCGAAGGCCTCAAGGTGATGGCGGTGGAAGGCCATGGCATTGCCTTTTTGCCCAGCAGCGCCGTGAAGAAAGAACGGCATGCCGGGCAGCTGGTGTCTGCCACGCGGGACAAGTCGCTGTCACTGGAGTTGAGCATGGAGGTGCGGGCCTACCGGGCCAAATCGGGGCACCGTCAGGTGCACAAACGCATAGCGCAGGATTTGTGGCAATTCCTGCAGTCCCAAGGGCATGAAGGGTCATGATCCGATGCATTTTTTGCATGACTCCTCGGGAACACCCTGATGCAGGCCTGACAATCGACTGACTATAGTCAACGATGTTGAAAACAGGCATGTTTTCTGCATGCTTCTGCATGTGCCCGGCTCGGTTGAGCCATGGCGGTGCATCAAAATCGGGCATTGGATGATGTGAACCCGCTCATGGCGGAATTTTTGGAGATGGATATGAAAAAACATTTGCTCGCGCTGGCCGTGATGGCCATGTCTGCTGTAGCCGTTCAGGCAGATACCCTGGACAAGGTCAAGGCTTCCGGCTCGATCACCATGGGTGTGCGTGATTCTTCGGGCGCACTGTCCTACACACTGGGTGACGGCAAGTACGCTGGCTTCCACTATGAAATCTGCCAGCGCATCATCGGCAACGTTGAAAAAGCCGTGGGCAAGAAGCTGGACGTGAAGTTCCAGTCGGTGACCTCGCAAAACCGCTTGCCTTTGGTGCAAAACGGCACGGTGGACATCGAGTGCGGCTCCACCACCAACAATGCTGCCCGTCAAAAAGATGTGGCTTTTGTGGTGACCACTTATGTGGAAGAAGTGCGCATTGCCGTGAAGGCCGCTTCGGGCATCACCTCGATTGCACAGCTCAAGGACCGCAACGTGGCCACCACCACCGGCACCACTTCTGTGCAGCTGCTGCGCAAGCATGAGCGTGCCAACGGCATCGACTTCAAGGAAGTCTTTGGCAAAGACCACGCCGACAGCTTCCTGCTGCTCGACTCTGGCCGCGCCGATGCGTTTGTGATGGACGGCTCCATCCTGGCGGGCAACATCGCCAACGCCAAGAATCCTGCTGATTTCAAGATCGTGGGTGAAGTGCTGTCGGTGGAACCCATCGCCATCATGATCCGCAAGGACGATCCGGCTTTCAAGAAGCTGGCCGACGACACCGTGCGTGACCTGGTCAAGAGCGGTGAGATGGCCAAGCTGTGGGACAAGTGGTTCCTGCAACCCATCCCACCCAAGAACGTCAAGGTCGGTCTGGCTTTGAGCGACAGCACCAAAGCCGCCTGGGCCAACCCCAACGACAAGCCTGCTGAAGACTACGCCAAGAAGTGATGCTTCTTGAGCGCTGAGCAAACCCCGCCGGGGATGACTTGGGCGGGGTTTCTTTTTGGGCAAATGCATTGCCTTTGACGGGAGTTGAAAAATGACATGGGACTGGCAGGTTTTTCTGCAAGACGACGGCAGTGGCCGGACGTATCTGGAGTGGATGCTCGAAGCCTGGCGCTGGACGCTGGCGGTGGCGGGCAGCTCCTGGCTGGTGGCGATGGTGGTGGGAGCCGTGGTCGGCACCTTGCGCACCTTGCCGAACCGTCCGGTGGTGTCGGCGCTGGCCAACGCCTGGGTGGAGCTGTTTCGCAACATTCCGCTGCTGGTGCAAATTTTCCTTTGGTACTTCGTGGTGCCCAAGGTATTCCCGGCGTTCCAGAAAGTGCCTGGTTTTGTGCTGGTGGTGTTTGGGCTGGGGTTTTTCACCTCGGCGCGCATTGCCGAGCAGTTCCGTGCGGGCATTCAGGCTTTGCCCAAAGGCCAGCGTTATGCCGCCATGGCCATGGGCTTCACGACAGCCCAGTCCTACCGCTATGTGATCCTGCCGATGGCGTTTCGCATCATCTTGCCGCCGCTGACCAGTGAGTCGATGAACCTGCTCAAGAACTCGTCTGTGGCGTTTGCTGTCTCCATTGCCGAGCTCACCATGTTTGCCATGCAGGCTCAGGAAGAAACCTCGCGTGGCATCGAGGTGTATCTGGCGGTGACGGCTTTGTATGCGGTGTCGGCCTTTGCGGTCAACCGTGTCTTTGCGCTGATTGAAAAGAAAATGCGCGTGCCCGGTTTCATCGTCTCTGGCGGAACGGGAGGGCACTGAGATGTTAGGACTTGATTTTTCCTACTTCGACCTCGAAGTCCTGCGCAAGTTCGTTTTTGGCGGGCTGTTGTTCAGCGTGCAACTGACCATCGTCGCCACCATCGGCGGTGTGATCTTTGGCACCTTGCTGGCACTGATGCGTTTGTCGGGCTCCAAGATCCTGGAGGCACCGGCCACCTTCTATGTCAACGGCATGCGTTCGGTGCCGCTGGTCATGGTGATCCTGTGGTTTTACCTCCTCATGCCCTTTGTGATCGGTCGTCCTATCGGGGCCGAGTGGTCGGCCATCATCACTTTCGTGGCGTTTGAGGCGGCGTACTTCAGCGAAATCATGCGCGCCGGCATCCAGTCCATCCCGCGTGGCCAGGTGTTTGCCGGGCAGGCCCTGGGCATGACCTATGGCCAGAACATGCGCCTGGTGATCCTGCCGCAGGCCTTTCGCAACATGCTGCCGGTGCTGCTGACGCAGACCATCATCTTGTTCCAGGACACCTCGCTGGTGTATGCCATCGGGGCCTATGACCTGCTCAAGGGCTTCACCAACGCAGGCAAGATTTATGGCCGCTCGGAAGAGGCCTACATCCTGGCCGCGCTGGTCTATTTCGTGATTTGTTTTGCACTGTCCTGGAGCGTCAAGCGCTTGCAGGCCAGGATTGCCATCGTGCGCTGAAGTGCGTGCTGAATTGGGGAAATGAAAATGATTGAAATCAAGAATGTGTCCAAGTGGTACGGCCCGGTGCAGGTGCTCAACGACTGCTCGGTCAGCATCAACAAGGGCGATGTGGTGGTCGTGTGCGGCCCCTCGGGCTCGGGCAAGTCCACCCTCATCAAGACCGTCAACGGCCTGGAGCCGGTGCAGCAGGGCAGCATCCATGTGGATGGCGTGTCGCTGATGGACCCGGGCACCGATCTGCCCCAATTGCGTTCGCGTGTGGGTATGGTGTTCCAGAGCTTTGAGCTGTTCCCGCACCTGTCGGTGACCGAGAACCTGACGATTGCCCAGGTCAAGGTGCTGGGTCGCAGCGAGGACGAGGCCCGTGAACGGGGCTTGAAGATGCTCGACCGCGTGGGCCTGCTGGCGCACAAGGAAAAGTTTCCGGGCCAGCTCTCGGGCGGTCAGCAGCAGCGTGTGGCGATTGCCCGCGCCCTGTCTATGGACCCGATCGTGATGCTGTTCGACGAGCCGACTTCGGCGCTGGATCCCGAGATGGTGGGCGAGGTGCTGGACGTGATGGTGCAGCTGGCCAACGAAGGCATGACCATGATGGTGGTCACGCACGAAATGGGCTTTGCCCGCAAGGTGGCCAACCGCGTGATCTTCATTGACGTGGGCGGGCGCATCCTGGAAGACTGCTCCAAGGACGAGTTTTTCAACCACCCGGAAAACCGCCAGCCGCGCACCAAGGATTTCCTCAACAAGATCCTGCAGCACTGAGAGAGAAGCACCATGAGCCAGACCCTGCCTGCCATCGAGGTCATGCCCCGTGACTTGTCCGCTTACCGACAGGGCAATGTGGGCGTGGATTACGTACACCGTTTCGAGTCTGGCGTGCCCGGGCCGCATGTGCTGATCAACGCCTTGACGCATGGCAACGAGTTCTGTGGCATGGTCGCGGCTTGTCATTTGCTGGACACGGGGGTGCGCCCGCTGCGCGGCACGCTCACAGTGAGCTTTTCCAATGTGGCGGCTTACGAGACATTTGATCCGGCCAAGCCTTTTGACAGCCGCCAGATCACGCACAACTTCAACCGCATCTGGTCGTCGCAGTGGCTCGATGGCCCGGAGGACAGCGTGGAGCTGCGCCGTGCGCGGGCCATGCGCACCGTGGTGGCCGAGGCCGACCACATCCTGGACATCCATTCGACCAGCCAGGACGTGGTGCCTTTCTGGGTCTACCCCGACTTCGCCCGCAATGCCCAGGTGGCCAGTGCCCTGGTGGCTCCGGCGGTGCATCTGGTGATGCCGCAAGGGCTGGGTTCGGGCACCCCGGTGATCCAGCATGGCCAGCACGGCCTGGCCAACAGCCAGGCCGGGGCGGCGCTGGTGGCCGAATGCGGGCAGCATTTCAAACAGAGTTCGGCCGATCTGGCCACCAACGTGGCGCTGGATTTTCTCGGTCATTTCGGGCTCATTGAGCGAGCGGTGGGTACAGGCGCTGCGCCCCGGCGTTTTGAATTGCTCAGGACCCACGTGGTGGCCCAGGCGGACTTCCGCTTTGTGCGTCCCGTGATCGGGTTTGAAACCTTTGCCCAGGGCGAACTGATCGCCATGGACGGTGACGAGCCCATCCATGCGCCTTGCGATGACTGCACGCTGTTCATGCCCACCCGCGAGCCCATCGTGGGCCGCGAAGGGGTCTACCTCACTCGGCCATTGACTGACTGAATCAGGTCAGAAGGGGTGGGGCTGGCGTTTGAGACAATACGCCACATGACCTCAAAAATCACCCTCACCCGTCCCGACGACTGGCACCTGCACGTGCGCGATGGCGCAGCGCTGTCCACCGTGGTGCCGCACACGGCTGCCCAGTTTGGCCGCGCCATCATCATGCCCAACCTCAAGCCGCCGGTGACCACCGCCGAGCAGGCGCTGGCCTACAAGGCGCGCATCCAGGCGGCCGTGCCAGCGGGCATGGCGTTCGAACCTTTGATGACGCTGTACCTGACCGACAACCTGGCCCCGGCCGAAATTGCCCGTGCCAAGGCCGCGGGTGTGGTCGCCTGCAAACTTTACCCGGCGGGCGCCACCACCAACAGCGACGCGGGTGTGACCGATCTGCGCAAGATCTACCCCGTGCTTGAAGCCATGCAGCGCGAGGGTGTGCTGTTGCTGGTGCACGGCGAAGTGACCTCGCAAGACATCGATCTGTTCGACCGCGAAGCCGTGTTCATCGAGCAGCAGCTGATCCCGCTGCGTCGGGATTTCCCGGGCCTCAAGATCGTGATGGAGCACATCACCACGAAAGAAGCTGCGCAATATGTGGCCGAGGGCGATGCCCATCTCGGCGCCACCATCACCGCGCACCACCTGCTCTACAACCGCAACGCCATCTTCACGGGCGGTATTCGCCCGCACTATTACTGCCTGCCGGTGCTCAAGCGTGAAACGCACCGTGTGGCGCTGGTGCAGGCCGCTACCAGCGGCAATGCCCGTTTCTTTTTGGGCACCGACAGCGCGCCGCACCCGGCCCACCTCAAGGAGCATGCTACCGGCTGTGCGGGCTGCTACACCGCGCACGCGGCCATCGAGATGTATGCCGAGGCCTTTGACCAGGCCGGGGCTTTGAACCAGCTCGAAGCCTTTGCCAGCTTCAACGGTGCCGATTTTTATGGCCTTCCGCGCAACAGCGGCACCATCACGCTGCGCCGCGAAAGCTGGACGCCAGCAGAGTCCTTTGCCTTTGGCGAGGCCGAACTCAAACCCCTGCGCTCGGGCGAGAGCTTGCCGTGGCGACTGGTCCCGGCTTGAACCTGAACCCGAACCGCCCCGGGCACCGGTGCGAGGCCGCATCCACCCTGGGCGTGGCCGACATTGACTGGTCTGCCCCTTGGCTGGCCGATTGGCGCGCTGTGGGTGAGCCCATTGCGCAGCGCGTGGTGGCCGGTTGCGCGCAGCCGCAAGCCCTGAGCGAGGCCGCGCTGGCCCCGGTGGGCTTTGTGCCGCAGGCCGAGCTGCCCGAGGGCCAGGCTTACGAAGACTTCATTTTTGCCAAGGGTCAGGTGCCGACCCGTGAGGGCCTGCACGACTTTTTCAACGCCCTGTGCTGGATGCATTTCCCGCTGGCCAAATGCCAGCTCAACCGGCTGCAGGCGGCTGAGATCGCCCGCCAGGGCGTGGGCCAGGTGCGCGGGCCGGTGCGCGATGCAGCCACCGTGTTCGATGAAAACGCCTGGCTGATCCAGCCTTCAGACGCCTTGTGGGCGGCCTTGACCGAGCACCGCTGGCAGGATGCCCTGGTGGGGCTGCGCCACGAATGGACCCATACCCGCCTGTGGGCCTTTGGTCATGCCGCACTTGAAAAGCTGGTGCAGCCCTACAAGTCGATCACCGTGCACCTGTGGCGCGTGCCGCCAGGGGTGGCCCAGGCCGACATCGACGCCTGGTTGGCGCAGGACCTGGTTGCAGAGAAACTCGCCACCAAGCCTTTCAGCCCCTTACCTGTCTTGGGTGTGCCAGGCTGGTGGCCTGCCAACGCGGCGCCTGGCTTTTACGACGATGCCCAGGTGTTTCGGCCCCGGCGTGTCCGCGTGCAGACGGAAAAACCGTATGCCTCTGCGGAAATCGGAACCTGCGCTTGATTTTGGTGCCTCAGCCCCTACCATTCGACTCCACGTGTCCGCATGTTCCGGACGGAAAGTGAAATCCTCATGAAACGCATTTTTCTGTTTGTCTTGACCAACATCGCCGTCGTGGCGGTGCTGGGCATGGTGGCCAGCCTGCTGGGCGTCAACCGCTACCTGACGGGCACGGGCCTGAACCTGGGCGCCCTGCTGGGTTATGCCCTGGTCATGGGTTTTGGTGGTGCCATCATCTCGCTCCTGATCAGCAAGCCCATGGCCAAGTGGAGTTCGGGTGTGCGCGTGATCGAACAGCCCCAGAACGCCGATGAAGCCTGGATTGTGAACACTGTGCGCCAATTCGCCGACAAGGCCGGCATCGGTATGCCCGAGGTCGGTATTTTTGAAGGCGACCCCAATGCCTTCGCCACAGGTGCGTTCCGCGACTCGGCCCTGGTGGCCGTGTCCACGGGGCTGCTCTACAACATGACGCGCGAAGAAGTGGAGGCGGTGATCGGTCACGAGGTGGCCCACATCGCCAACGGTGACATGGTGACGATGACCTTGATCCAGGGCGTGATGAACACCTTTGTGGTGTTCCTGTCCCGCGTCATCGGTTATGCGGTGGACAGCTTCCTGCGCCGCAACGACGACGACAACCGTGGTCCGGGCATCGGTTACATGGTGACCACCCTTGTGCTGGACATCGTGCTGGGTTTTGCCGCCGCCATCATCGTGGCCTGGTTCAGCCGCCAGCGCGAGTTCCGCGCCGATGCAGGCTCTGCCCAGTTGATGGGCCGCAAGCAGCCCATGATCAACGCACTGGCCCGTCTGGGTGGTGTGCATGCAGGCGAGTTGCCCAAGAGCGTGGCCGCCATGGGCATCGCTGGTGGCATCGGCCAGCTGTTCAGCACCCACCCGCCGATTGAGGAACGCATCGCTGCTTTGCAAAGCAGCTGACCTGTCCTGCAAGGGGTAACCCAAGCGACTGACAGTGCGCGGTGGCCCGCCTACATTGGCGGGGTGAAACTGTCCGACTCCCAGGGGCTTGCATGAATTCACGCAAGCCCTTTTTTCATTGGTCTTTGCGGCGCGCAGCGCTGGCGCACCGCCGCACCCGGCGCGAGCTGCTGACTTGGCCTGCACCTGTGCGGGGCATGCTCTGGATGGTGATGGGTGGTGTGCTTTTCTCCCTACTCAATACCCTGGCGCGTGGACTGTCCATGCAGCTGGATGTCTACGAGGCCCAGTTTCTGCGTTATCTGTTTGGCCTGTTCGTGATGCTGCCACTGGTGTGGCGACACGGCTGGCGTGCTTACCGGCCCGTCAACGTGGCGGGGCAATTCTGGCGCGGCGGGGTGCACACGCTGGGCCTGATCCTGTGGTTCACGGCCTTGCCCAACATTCCGCTGGCAGACATGACTGCCATCGGTTTCACCGGGCCGATCTTCATCATGCTGGGGGCTGCCTGGTTTCTGGGGGAGCCCATGCACCGCGACCGCTGGGTGGCGGCGCTGATTGGCTTTGCCGGGGTCATGGTGGTGGTCTTGCCCAAACTTTCGGGGGCAGGCGGCTGGTACAGCCTGGTCATGCTGGCGTCCTCGCCCGTGTTTGCGGCTTCGTTCCTCATCACCAAGGCGCTCACTCGCTACGAAAAAGCCGGTGTCATTGTGCTCTGGCAGGCCCTCACGGTGACTGTGCTCAGCTTGCCCATGGCCTTGCCGCACTGGCAAACACCCACGCTGGTGCAATGGGGGGCCTTTGCCATGACCGGGGTGCTGGGCACCTTGGGGCATTACTGCCTGACACGGGCTTTCCACACGGCCGACATTTCGGCCACGCAGTCGCTGCGCTTTCTGGACCTGGTCTGGGCATCGGTGATGGGCTGGCTGGTGTTTGGAGAAGTGCCCAGCCAGTGGACTTGGGCCGGGGCCCTGGTGATTTTGAGTGCCACCGTCTGGATCGCCCGGCGTGAAGGTCGCCGTCCGGCCGAAGCGACCCCGGATTGATCAGGCCTTGTTGGCCACGCCGGAGGCCACATGCCCGGCAGGCACATGCTGGGCAGCCGACTCGATGTGTCCGGTCTGGTCGTCAAAAAAGAAATCGGGCTCGAACTCACGCAGGAACTCGCCTTTGGGCAGGCCACCCAGGAACATCGCTTCATCGACCTCGATGTTCCAGTCCATCAGGGTGCGGATGGCGCGCTCATGCGCCGGCGCGCTGCGCGCCGTGACCAGTGCGGTGCGGATGCGCATGGCCGGTGTGCCCTCTTGCTGCAGGCGCTGCAGAGCGGCCAACAGGGGTTTGAAGGGCCCGGCGGACAGGGGTTGTGCGGCCTTGTCGCGCTCGTGTTTTTGAAAAGCCGACAGGCCCTCGGCCTGAAAGACCCGTTCGGCTTCGTCTGAAAACAGCACCGCGTCGCCGTCAAAAGCGATGCGCACTTCGTGCGGGTGGTCTTCGGAGGCGTGGGCCGAATGCGGGTAGACCTGTGCGGCGGGCACACCCGCGTCGAGCGCAGCACGCACATCGGGCAGATGCGCCGACAAAAAGAGGTTGGCGTTGAGCGGCTTGAGGTAGCGCCAGGGGGATTGGCCGCGTGTGAAACTGCCGCGCTGGATCGGCAGCCCGTAATGCTGGGCCGAACGGAACACCCGCATGCCCGACACCGGGTCGTTGCGCGAGAGGATCACCACTTCGACACGCTGGCTGTCGGCATCGTTGAAGGCCAGTAGCTTGCGCACCAGCGAAAACGCCACGCCCGGTTTGGCGGGCTCTTCCAGACGGTCGAGCTGCAGCTTCATGTAAGCCCGGTCATCGCCTTGCTCGAAAACGTGGTTTTCTTCCTCAAAGTCGAACAAGGCCCGCGACGAAATCGCGACGACGAGCTGGCCTTCCAATGTGGCGGGCATACGATACTCCAGAAGCTTTCGACGATTGTAGGAGCTTGCCCTGCAAGTAACTCGCAGCAAATCCCAACCGCCTCATCGCCAGCAGGGCTGGCTCCTACAAGGGACCGGCCTGCTGTAGGAGCTTGCCCTGCAAGCGATTTGGCTGCACATCGCCAGCAGGGCTGGCTCCTACAGAGTCATTTCACCCATTGATTCAGTTCCATGATCGGCATCAACACCGCCAGCACGATCAGCATCACCATGCCGCCCATGGCCACGATCAGCAAAGGCTCCAGCACGGTGGCCAGGGCCATGGCGCGGCG
>Ga0228702_1001079_pt1 | contig 18389 bp, 16 predicted proteins | sample McNCre217_Aug_MG_2_FD_178018 | JGI IMG/M metagenome (GOLD analysis project Ga0228702, IMG submission 178018) | Freshwater microbial communities from McNutts Creek, Athens, Georgia, United States - 20-17_Aug_MG | ecosystem: Environmental > Aquatic > Freshwater > Creek | place: USA: Georgia... | reverse complement strand
TTTTTTAGGTATCACAGGAACAATGGTTGGAGCGGAGGGTGCCGTCATCGGCATAAAGCTGTTCTTGGCTGCGTTAGACGCAACCACTTGAGCTGGCGGGGGAGGAACCAAAGCCGCCATCTTGGCAGCTCTGGAGTTTTTCTTGTGCACCACAGGGGTGTAACCAGGAATGATGGGCGTCACATGCACCACAGGTGCAGGAGCCGCCGCTACAGGCTTGGCTTTGGGTTCTTTGGCAGGCTTAGCGGCCTTGACCACCACGGCTTTAGCAGGTGTGGGTTTCGCAGCCGGCGCCTTCTTGGCGGGAGCCGCCTTGACGACGGGTTTAGCCACGGCTTTGGTCACAGCTTTAGGAGTCGCTTTTGGCACAGCCTTGGTTGCAACTTTGACAGCAGGCTTCGCCGCTGCTTTTTTAGCCACAGGTTTGGCGGTGACTTTGACCGCCTTTGCTGGGGCCTTCACAACCTTGATTGGCGCTTTCTTAGCCACAGCTTTTTTAGCAGGTGCAGCAGCCTTCTTAGCGACCACTTTTTTAGGCGCGGCCTTGGGTGCAACTGGCTTTTTAGCAGGCGCTTTTTTGGCGACCACCTTCTTTGCAACCGCTTTCGCGGGTGCAGCCTTTTTAGCCACAGGCTTGGCCGCTGGCTTGGCAGACTTTGCGGGGGTCTTCACCGCCACAGGTTTTTTCACAACTTTCTTCGCAACCGCTTTGGGCGTTGCAGCTGTTTTAGCCGCTTTTTTAGCGGGAACAGGCTTCTTAGAAGCGGTTTTCTTGGATTTAGCGTTCACTGTGGGTCTCCTAGCGGCCTCTGACAGCACGGGTGTGCTGGCAGGGTCTGGCGCGCGGGATTGTAGCCACAAACCCCAAGGCTTCATTAATTTAGAGAAATCTAACAAAATTCATCAAACCAAGGATTGATCGAGGCCTTGGATCAAGATGTCTTTGGGCAGGTCAATGCCAATGAACACCATCTTGCTGACGCGCTCTTCGCCTTCTGCCCAATCAGGGCCTAAGTCGCTGCCCATCAGTTGGTGCACGCCTTGGAAGATCACCTTCTTTTCGGTGCCCTTCATATTGAGCACGCCTTTGTAGCGCAGCATCTTGGGGCCATAAATATTGACGATGGCGCCCAAGAAATCTTCCAACTTGGCGGGATCGAACTGGCGCTTGGATTTGTACACAAAACTCTTCACATCATCGTCATGGTGATGATGGTGGCCGTGGTTGCAGTGTTCGTCATGCACATGGTCATGGTCGCAATGCGCGTGGTCATGACCGTGGTCGTGTGCATGGTCGTGCTTGTGTGAGGGATGGTCGCAGTGCTCGCCGTGGTGATGGTGGTCGTCCTCCGACAAGAAGTCGGGGTCGATGTCGAGCTTGGCGTTCAGGTTGAAGCCGCGCAGGTCAAACACTTCTGACAAAGACACTTCACCGAAATGCGCTACTTTTTGTGGCGCGCGTGGGTTCATGTGCTTCAAGCGGTGTTGCAAAGCATCCAACTCAGCAGGTGACACGAGGTCGGCCTTGCTGATGAAGATTTGGTCCGCAAAGCCCACTTGGCGGCGAGCTTCTTGACGGTCGTTCAGCTGCTGAGCGGCGTGTTTGGCGTCGACCAGCGTGAGGATGGAATCGAGCAAGAAGCTCTCAGCAATCTCGTCGTCCATGAAGAAGGTTTGCGCCACAGGGCCTGGGTCAGCCAAGCCGGTAGTTTCGATCACCACGCGCTCGAAGTCGAGCAAGCCTTTGCGTTTTTTGGCAGCCAACAGTTGCAGCGTGGTGCGCAAGTCTTCACGGATGGAGCAGCACACGCAGCCGTTGTTCATCTGGATGATTTGCTCGTTGGTGTCAGACACCAAGATCTCGTTGTCGATGTTTTCTTCACCAAACTCGTTTTCGATGATGGCTATTTTTTGGCCGTGGGCCTCGGTCAGCACGCGCTTGAGCAAGGTGGTTTTGCCCGAGCCCAAAAAGCCGGTCAGGATGGTGGCGGGGATCAACATAGGAGAGAAGCCTTATTTCTGAACGTTTCAATCAACCTGATATTGTGGCCGACTTGGATTTTTCAACCAGATCCTCCGCCTTGATGACCACCAAACCCTTGAGGTATTCACCCTCGGGAAAGGTCAGGGTCATCGGGTGGTCGGGCGCGCCTTGCATGCGCTCGCTGATGTAGCCATCACACGGTGCATCAATGCCTGCGGAGGCAATGATTTTGTGGAATAAATCCGCGCTGATGCCGCCCGAACAGCTGTAGGTGAACAGCACACCACCGGGCTCTAGCAGCTTGAAGGCCAAGCGGTTGATGTCTTTGTAAGCACGTGCTGCGCGGTCGGCGTGTGCGGCAGACGGCGCAAACTTAGGAGGGTCGAGCACGATGGCATCAAACGTGCGGCCTTCTTGAATGAATTGGCGCAAGGACGCGTTCACATCGGCATCCATCATGGTGGTGCGTGCAGCATCAAAGCCGTTCAGCGTCACGTTGGCTTTGGCCAACTCAATTGCAGGGCCGGATGAATCAATCGACGTCACATGCGCCGCACCGCCGGCCAATGCGGCCACGGTAAAGCCGCCCGTGTAGCAATAGCAATTGAGCACACGCTGGAACTGCAAGCGTTTGGCGTAATCGGCAAACTTCTTGCGGCTGTCGCGTTGGTCCAAATAAAAACCGGTCTTGTGGCCCTCGGCCACGTCGAGCGACAGCTGCCAATCGTGCTCACGCAACACTACGCCCGTAGCGCCCTCGCCGCGCAACCAGCCTGTGACTTCGGGCAAACCTTCGAGCTTGCGCACGTTGGAATCTGAGCGTTCGTAGAGTTTGGTCAGGCCAGTTTGCGCCAACAACTCGTCAGCAATCACAGCCTTCCAGCGTTCGGTGCCACACGACAGAAACGAGGCCACCAAGATGTCGTCGTAGCGGTCCACGATGAGCCCAGGCAAACCATCGGATTCGCCGTGAATCAAACGCACGCCGTTGCTTTGAATGTCAAAGCGGCTGCGTGCTGCGATGGCGCGGGCAATAGAGGCTTTGAAGAACGTGGCGTCAATGCGTTGGCCTTCGTCAAAACTCCAAATGCGCGCGCGAATTTTGGAGGCTGGGCTGAACGAGGCCCAGCCGAGGAACTTGCCATCGTGGCTTTCGACACGCACGGTTTCACCCGCGTCACCGCTGCCTTTGGCAATGGCGCTGTCAAAAATCCACGGATGGCGGCGCAAGGCAGAACGCTCTTTGCCTTCTCTTAACTTGATTGTTTTCATTGACTCAATTGTCGTTTGAGTCGTTGATGGTTTGCCTCGTGTTTTGCGGTTTATTTCGCTTCGCCAACAGCGTTACTTTTTACGAGCCCGAGGATGCGCCGAGTCATAAGCCTGCGCCAAATGCTGAAAATCCAACCGCGTGTACACCTGCGTGGTGGTGATGTTGGCGTGCCCCAGCAACTCTTGCACGCCGCGCAAATCTTGGCTGGACTGCAACACATGACTGGCAAACGAGTGGCGCAGCATGTGGGGATGCACAGGCGTAGACAAGCCCGCTTTCAAGCTGCGCTGACGCAGGCGCTGCCACACAGCTTGCGCCGTTAAGCGCGTGCCGTTGCGACCAATGAACATCGCTGTTTGTTCGGCAGTGGCGGGAGTTAGGCCTTGGTCGCGCACCGCCACCCACGCTTTCATAGCTTCTAGCGCTTTGCCGCCCACAGGCACGCTGCGGCGCTTGCTGCCTTTGCCCAACACGTGGGCTTCACCACCGTCAAAGTCAATCCAACCTTTGGCTTGTGCGCCGGCTTGCACGTCCAAGCCCACCAGCTCGCCCACACGCAGGCCACAGCCGTACAGCAGCTCCACCAGCGCGGCGTCGCGGCACTCTAGCCACGGGTCCGCGGTGTCGGGTGCGGCTTGGTATTCGGCCAGTTGCACGGCATCGTCCACGCTCAGGGCTTTGGGTAAAGGCTTTGGGGCTTTGGGGGCGCGCACATCTTGCACGGGGTTGTTACTCACCAAGCCTTGTCGACCCAGCCACACATAAAAACCGCGCCAGCCCGAGAGGATGAGCGCAATGCCGCGCCCACTGCGACCACCGCTGTGCATCTGCGCCACCCAGCGGCGGATGTGGGTGCTTTGCACAGCCTCTAGCGCCACGTTGGCTTGGGTAGCGTAGTCGGTGAGCTTTTCTAGGTCGAGTGTGTAGAGCGTGACGGTGCGCTCGGCCAAGCGCTTTTCAAAACGAACGTGGTCGAGGTAGCGGGCGACCAAGTCCATGGGCTTTGAATGCTTGTTGTTTTAACGCAGATGCGACAACGCCGCGCTGGCCAAATCACCCATGCGTTCGATGATGGTGGTGCCCATGCCTTCGTAATAGCGCTGTGGGTCGGGCGAGGCCAAGACCAACAAGCCGATCACGGGCTGCTCGGCAGCGGTTTGTGGGGTGTCTTCGGGACGTGTGGCACGCAAGGCGATGAAGGCCACCGACTGTGCGGCAGCTGGGTCAGCCAGCCATTGCACGGCGTCGAAGTTGTTGTTGATGCCGACGTAGGGTTTGGTCAATGAAGCCGCGAAATCTTTGATGGGGTCAATCACGCTTTGCGCGAAGGGCTCAATTTTGAAATCCTCGCGCACGTCCCACACCTTGATGGCCACTTGCGGCACCATGAAGTCGTGCTGGATGTGGTCGGCAATGGTGTGTGGCAAGTCGCGGGCGTTGCTGGTCATCAACAAGGTTTTGACCCAGCGCTGCATGCGCTCAATCAGCACCTCGTTTTCTGTGCCGTGGCGCATCATGTCCATCATGCGCAGCTCTAACGCACGAATCTTCTCGCGCATCATTTCAGCTTGGCGTTCTTGCAAGCTCACCGCGCGGTGGCTGTGGGGGCTGGTCAGTTTGACGGCTGACAACAGCTCGGCATGACGTTCAAAAAAATCAGGCGTGTTCACCAAAAAGTTGGCGATGTCGTCTTCGGTGATGGGGTTCATGGCTGCGTTGTTCATAGGGTGTCTGGAATGGTGATGTCGCCTTGAAAGACGGTGGTGGCTGGGCCGGTCATGCGCACAGGTGTGTCGCCGCCCTGCCATTCAATGGTGAGTGTGCCGCCGTGGGTTTGCACGGTCACGCGTGAATCCAGCAAGCCCCAGCGAATGCCGGTAACCACTGCCGCGCAAGCGCCGGTGCCGCACGCCAAGGTTTCGCCAGAACCGCGCTCGAACACACGCAAACGCACGGCGTCGCGGCTGAGCACTTGCATGAAGCCGGCGTTCACGCGCTTAGGAAAAGCGGCGTGGTTTTCAATCAAGGGGCCTTGCGCCAGCACGGGTGCGGTGTCCACATCAGTCACCACTTGCACCGCGTGCGGGTTACCCATGGAGACAACGCCAACGCTCACGGCGTCGCCGTTGCTCAGTGCCAGTTGCCAGGTGGTGTCGTTCACGGCAGTGGCATGTGCGACAGCAAACGGCACTTGGGGCAAGTCAAACACAGGCGCGCCCATGTCCACCGTCACTTGGCCGTCTGGCATTTCTTGCAGGGTGATGACGCCGCCATGCACTTTGACGCGCACCGTGGTTTTGTCGGTCAGGCCTTGTTCGCGCACAAAACGCACAAAGCAGCGCGAGCCATTGCCGCACTGCTCCACCTCGCCGCCATCGGCGTTGTGGATGACGTATTCAAAGTCCACGTCAGGCTGCGGCGCGGGGCGCACAGTGAGAATTTGGTCTGCGCCCACGCCAAAGTGGCGGTCGGCCAGAAAACGGTAGTGGGCGGGCGTGAGGTGCAAACGCTGCGTGGTCTCGTCCAAGACCACGAAGTCGTTGCCTGCGCCCTGCATTTTGGTGAAGCGAATTCGCATGCGCTGATTATCGGGCACGCAGAGATTGGTGTCAGTGCTGTCGCTGAGTGGTCAGGCATTAGGTTGTTCTGCACGTATGCTTCACCACTGCTTTTAACCAACCACCGACTCACATGCGCATTCCTGCCTGGACCCCCGAACAAAAACATCAACCCCAAGACTTGGTTGACGCCATCCTCGCCCGTCGTGGCGGTGAACTGATGAACCTTGACCGCGCCCTGCTGTGGAGCGAACCCGTGGCACGCGGCTGGAACGTGTATTTGAAAAACGTGCGCACCGGTTTGCCCACCAGCCGCAAGCTGTGCGAATTAGGCATTTGCACCGTGGCCTTGCTGACCGGCGCCAAGTACGAGTACCACCACCATGCGCCCGACTTCTTAACCGCAGGCGGCACACAAGCCGAACTAGACGCCTTGAACCGCGTGGTGCAAGGCGATGCATGCCAAGCCGTGACCGATGCCGCCTTGAGCGACATCGAACGCTTGGTGGTGCAATACGCCGCGCAGATGACACGCAACGTCAAGGTAGACGATGCGTTGTTTGCCGCCTTGCAAGCGCGCTTCACCACCACAGAGCTGGTCGAGCTGACCATCGCGATTGCCACGTACAACATGGTGGCGCGCTTTTTGGTGGCATTGCAAATCACGCCTGACGGCGAAGCACCGCGCTAAGCCACGCACCTTGCGTGACGCTGCAAGGCACATGAAAAAAGGCCACCCAACTGGGTGGCCTTTTCATTGGCGAATGCGATTGAAAAATTAATCGGCTTTGATGGCGTTGTCTTTCACGACCTTGGCCCACGTGGCAATTTGTTTGTCGATGAAAACGCTCGCTTGCGCTGGTGTGCCACCCATGATGTCAATGCCTTGTGCATCGAGCTTCTTGGCGACTTCAGGGTTCTTCAACACTTTGTTGAGTTCTTCATTCATGCGCTTGACGATCTCGGGTGGCGTCTTGGCTGGGGCCAACACCGCCCACCATGCGGGGGCTTCAAAACCGGGGTAGCCGTTTTCAGCCACGGTAGGCACATTGGGCAAATCGGCTGCGCGCTTGCTGGTAGTCACAGCCAAGGGGCGCATGCGACCGCTGTCAATGTGGGGCTTGGTCACAAACACCGATGCGATGGACAAAGGCACGTGGCCCGAAATCGCATCGCTCATCAAGGGGCCGCCGCCTTTGTAGGGCACGTGCGTCCATTCCACGTTGGCTTCTTTGCCCAACAAGGCCATGGCCAAATGACCCAAGCTGCCATTACTGATCGAGCCAAAGCTCACATTCTTTTTGGCCTTGGCAGCATCCACCACATCTTTGAAGGTTTTGTATTCAGAGTTGACGTGCGTGGCCAACACCATAGGCGATGTGCCCACCAACACCAAAGGTGTCAGGTCTTTTTTGGTGTCGTAGGGCAGGTGTGGGTTGAGGCTGGGGTTCACGCCGTGCGTGTCAAACACCACGGCAAAGGTGTAACCGTCGGGGGCCGACTGTGCCACGGCGGCCGTGCCAATCGCACCTGATGCCCCGCCACGGTTTTCCACAATCACGCTTTGGCCGAGTTGCTGTGACATGGCTTGCGCCAAGATGCGCGCCACTTGGTCGACCGAGCCGCCAGGTGGGAACACCGCAATGAACTTGATGGGCTGCTTACTGGGCCACGCTTGCGCAGTTGCCAGTTGTGGCACGGTGAGGGCGGCCAAAGCCAGCGCGAAACCGAGGGCGGCTTTGAATGTGCGTCGTTGCATGCAGGTCACTCCTTAAAAATATCTTGGGCAAATTGTTGGTGAAACTCACCCTTCATATGATGCGGCAATTACGCAAGGGTAAACGCGAATAAGCCTTGAAATTTCTCCTATCTCCATAATGTGTCTATGGCCCGCTCTACCCAACTCTTACACCCCCACCAAGAACCCGCCCGCCTCTTGTCGGCCGCGACCGTGCTGTTGCTGCGCGATGGCCCGCAAGGCTTAGAAGTGCTGATGACGCGTCGTGCGATGACAGCCAGCTTTGCGCCGGGCGCCTATGTGTTTCCAGGCGGTGGCATCGACGCCGCGGATGCGCTGGCACACCCCCATGCTCAACGACGTGCCACGCAAAGCGACACGGCACTGACCCAAGCCATCGCCGCCATCCGTGAAAGTTTTGAGGAGCTGGGCATTTTGCTGGCCCGCCATGCCAACGGGCAAATGGCCAACGCCGCCGACATCGCCGCACTTGACCGCCACGCCGCCCAAGGCGACTTTTCGGCGCAGTGCGCCGCACACGGCCTGACGTTGGCCGCTGACGAAGTGTTTGTGTTGGCCCACTGGATCACCGACCGTGACCTGCCGCGCCGCTTTGACGTGCCCTTCCTCGTGGCGCGTATGCCCGATGCACAAACGCCAGTGGCTGACGAAAAAGAGCAGTTCGAGCCCGTGTGGGTCCGCCCTGTAGATGCGCTGAGTCGCCATGCCGAAGGTGACTTCTTCATCATCTTTCCCACCATCAAAACCCTGGAGCGTTTGCAAAGCTACGCCACGGTAGACAGCGTATTGGCCGACTGCGCCAGCGAGCAACCCTGGTTCACCAGCTGCCCACGTGCGGGCTGGCTAGAAGGCAAAGAGGCGCGCTACATGGAGCACGAAGCACCGTTTGGCGAACTGGCACTCACCTGCCCCGATGGGCAAATGCTGCACCACCTCGATTGGGTGACTGACCAACCCGTGCTGTTGCTGAAGAACGTGCAACGCCTCACCGCCCCCAACCCCGGCGTGATGACTGGCCCTGGCACCAACAGCTACTTGGTGGGCGACCCCGACACCGGCTACGCCGCCATCGACCCCGGGCCTGCCGACCACGAACACCTAGACCGCTTGTGGCGTGCCGCAGGCGGCAACATCCGTTACATCGTGTGCACCCATTCACACCCCGACCACTCGCCGGGCGCGGCACCGTTGCAAGCGCTGTGTGCGCAACACGGGCACACGCCGCCGATTCTGGGTTTGGCTTCACACCCCACCGCACGCGCAGCCAGTGCCTTCACCCCCGATCGCGAAGTCAGCGATGGCGAGCGTTTGGTACTGCAAGGCGCAGACATCGCACACACCCTGCGTGTGATGCACACACCCGGCCATGCGGCCAATCACCTGTGTTTGGTGTTGGAAGAAGATGGTTTGTTGTTCAGCGGCGACCATGTGCTCAACGGCAGCACCACCGTCATCGACCCGCCTGATGGCAACATGAATGACTATCTGAATTCACTCGACAAACTGCTGAATGCTTGCGAGCAAGACCGCATTGATTTCATCTTGCCTGCGCACGGCTATGTGATGGGCAACTTGTGGGATGAGCCGCACGATGCCCGTGCCTGCATCCGTCATCTCAAAGCGCACCGCCTCAAACGCGAAGCCAAGATTTTGAAAGTCATGCAGCAGCACCCCGATGGCAGCATGGACGATTGGGTCAAGCTGGCCTATGACGATGTGCCGCCGCGTTTGTGGCCCGTGGCCATGCGTTCGTTGCTCGCGCATGTGGAGCGCATTCGCGCCCTTGCCCTGTGATGACAACTGCGTCATTTAGAAGCGAATGACACAGACGTCACCTGTGTGTGCACCGATGCAGGCTATGGTTTCACCATGCCCATCATCAACCAGAGAAACTGCCAACCGTGCACTGCGTGTTGCGAAGGTTGGCTGGACATTCGAACCCCTGTCGCCACAGCCCACTTAGGCAAAGCCTGCGCGCATTGCGCGAGCCACGGCTGTGGCATCTACAACACACGTCCAGCCGAACCCTGCCAAAGTTTTCATTGCGCTTGGCGACAAGAAGGCTCGTTGCTGCCTTACCAAATGCGGCCAGACCTCTCTGGTGTGATCGTCATGACCGATCAGCTGCAGTGGCAGGGCGAGGATGTGATCGTGGCCGTCGCGACAGGCTCGCATATTCCGGCTCGGACTTTTCACTGGTTGTGCAGTTTGGCGCAACTCACGTCACGACAACTGGTCGCGGTGGAACACAAGCAAGATGCAGACGGCTTCAGTGGGGAGTTGAATTTGCGCATGATCGGCCCGGAAGAGTTCAAGCAAACCATGGTGACGTATTTTGCAAAGCAAGGGTTCGTGGGCACCACCCTGCTCACAGAATCGCGTGTTCTAGAACACGCCGCGCTTTAAGCTTCTGCTTCTTTTTGTGTGGCCAAAAACACCCGCGCCACACTGGGTGAAATTTGCGCCCACGCCTCATCGCTCATGTGCAAAGGCTTATGTTTGCTGAACGTGATTTTTGTCTCTTTAGAAAAATCGTGCACCGCAAACACCACGCAGTTGGTCGTACCCGGTGCATTGACTACCCAGAGCGCACCGTCAAACGCCGCTTCGATGCGGTCGACATACACATCGCGGTAAGCGCTGAAACGATGCAAGTTGGCCACCATCACCCCACCGGTGTTCAACACACGGCGACAGTCTGAATAAAACTGCGGCGAACACAGCTGCTCGGGCATGCCGTGCTGGTCAAAACCATCGACAAACACCACGTCAAAGGTTTGTTCGGTGTGAGCCATGAAATGCGCAGCATCCATCTGCACCACCTGAAAACGCGCATCGTCATCGGGAATACAAAAACTCTGGCGCAAGGCAATGACGTGCGGGTTGATTTCCACCACCGTGATGTGCGCGTCAGGCAAATGCTTGTAACAAAACTTGGCCAACGAACCGCCGCCCAAACCCACCATCAAGATGCGTTTGGGTTGGGGTTGCAACAGCAACACGCCCATCATCAAACGCGTGTATTCAAACTGCAGTTCGTCGGGTCGCGCCACGCTCATGCGACTTTGGATGTCGATGTCTGAAAACACCATCGATTTGCTGAGTGCGGCTTCTTGCACGATGGGTTGCTCAAAGCCGTCTTTGGAAATGGGGTCTGACATCTGCGGCCTTGAATAAATGAAAAGTGTGAAGCTCGCCGATACGCCGGATTCTGTGCACCGTGGTTGCCCACGGCGTGACCGTCATTAATCTGGGCCGAGGGTCACCCACTCGGCTCGGTGCTACCTACCCGCCAACTCTGCGGAACCACATCAACGCTGGCCTACTTGGTATTGCTGCGCGTAGAGATTGCCCGTTTCACCCGCACTAAAGCGGCTCGTCTCTGTTGCTCTGATCCTCACCTCACGGTGGAGAGGTGTTACCTCTTACGCTGTCCTTCGCAGTCCGGACGTTCCTCCAGTGCCTGGTTTCCCAGATTGCACCAGCGACGGCCTAGCGAGCTTCACGGCTTGATTATCGACGGATAATCAAAGCCCTCGACATAACTTGCCCGATCACCACGGGCCACACGCTTGTGATTCGACTCTCAGAACTCAAACTCCCGCTGTCTGCCCTTCCCGTAGAAGAACGCCGCGCCGCCGATGCGCCCGCCGAAACCGAGGCAGACCGCCAGCTTCCACCTCATCCGATTGATGCACTTCGCACACTCGCTGCTGAAGCTTTGGGCGTATCGACAGACGCCATCGCCACGCTGAATGTGTTCAAGCGCAGCTTTGATGCACGCAAACAAAACTTGTTGGTGGTCTACATCGTGGACATCATGTTGGTAGACGCATCGCAAGAAGCTGCGCTGTTGGCCAAGTACGCCAAGAACTCACACATCCAGCCCACGCCCGACATGACATGGCACGCACCTGCCCACGCACCCGGCGACTGGGGCACGAACACAGGCGAGCGCCCCGTGGTGGTGGGCTTTGGACCTTGCGGCATTTTTGCGGCACTGGTGTTGGCGCAAATGGGTTTCAAGCCCATCGTGATTGAGCGCGGCACCACCGTGCGTCAACGCACCAAAGACACCTGGGGTTTGTGGCGGAAAAAGATTTTGAACGTCGAAAGCAACGTGCAGTTCGGCGAAGGCGGCGCAGGCACATTCTCAGACGGCAAGCTGTACAGCCAAATCAAAGACCCACGCCACTTGGGCCGCAAGGTGATGAACGAGTTTGTGCGCTTTGGTGCGCCCGAAGAAATTTTGTTCACCGCACACCCGCACATCGGTACCTTCAAGCTGGTGAAAGTGGTGGAAGGGCTGCGCGAAGAAATCATCCGCTTGGGCGGTGAAGTGCGCTTTGAACAACGCGTGACCGATGTGGAATACGACGAGCAACGCCAGTTGCAAGCCCTGCGCATTCACAACCACGCCACCGGCGAAACCTACACCCTACCCACCCGCCACGTGGTGATGGCGCTGGGCCACAGCTCGCGCGACACCTTCACCATGCTGCACCGCCATGCAGTGGCGATGGAGGCCAAACCGTTCTCAGTGGGCGTGCGCATTGAACACCCGCAAGGCGTGATTGATCGCGCACGTTGGGGCCAACACGCCGGTCACCCACTGCTGGGCGCTGCCGACTACAAGCTGGTGCACCACGCCGAAAACGGCCGCGCCGTGTACAGCTTTTGCATGTGCCCCGGCGGCACGGTGGTGGCGGCCACCAGCGAAGCGGGCCGCGTGGTGACCAATGGCATGAGCCAATACTCACGGGCTGAGCGCAACGCCAACGCAGGCATCGTGGTGGGCATTGACCCGAGCGACTACCCCACAGACCCCGCCGCTTTTGAAGCCGAGTTGGGTCAAGAGCTCGGCAACGCCGTGCGTCACACCACACACGATGCACCCGGTGGCTATCACCCCCTTGCAGGCTTGGTGCTGCAACGCCAACTCGAAGCCCACGCGTACACACTAGGCGGCAGCACCTACGAAGCGCCCGCACAATTGGTGGGCGACTTTGTGGCTGACCGTGCATCCACCACCTTGGGCAGTGTGGAGCCCTCCTACAAACCTGGCGTGAAGATGGTCAGCTTGAACAGCGCACTGCCTGATTACGCCATCTCCGCCATGCGCGAAGCGCTGCCGGTGTTCGGCAAAAAAATCAAAGGCTTTGACATGCACGACGCGGTGATGACGGGCGTGGAAACACGCACCTCATCGCCCCTGCGCATCGCACGCGAAGACGACAGCTTGCAAAGCCCCAACCTCGCTGGCCTTTACCCCGCAGGCGAAGGCGCGGGTTATGCCGGCGGCATTTTGTCGGCGGGCGTGGATGGCATTAAAGTCGGTGAAGCCGTCGCACGACAGATCATTTCTTCTAGGAGCAAACCATGAAAGCCAACAGCGTTTTAGACACCATCGGCCACACGCCGCACATTCGCATCAACCGTTTGTTTGGCAACACACATCAGGTGTGGGTCAAGTCCGAACGCAGCAACCCCGGTGGCTCCATCAAGGACCGCATCGCCTTGGCCATGGTGGAAGCGGCTGAAAAGTCGGGCGCGCTCAAAGCGGGCGGCACCATCATCGAACCCACATCAGGCAACACAGGCGTTGGCTTGGCGATGGTGGCTGCTGTGAAAGGCTACAAACTCATCTTGGTCATGCCCGACAGCATGAGCATCGAACGCCGCCGCTTGATGCTGGCCTACGGCGCATCGTTTGATTTGACACCTCGCGAAAAAGGCATGAAGGGCGCGATCGCCCGCGCCGAAGAACTGGCCGCACAAACACCGGGCGCGTGGATTCCGCAGCAGTTTGAAAACCCCGCCAACATCGAGGTGCACACACACACCACCGCGCAAGAAATCATCGCGGACTTTCCCGAAGGCGTAGATGTGCTCATCACTGGCGTGGGCACGGGCGGCCACTTAACTGGCACAGCCAAAGTGCTCAAAGCCAAATGGCCCAATTTGAAGGTGTATGCGGTGGAGCCCACCGCTTCGCCCGTCATCTCCGGCGGTGCGCCTGCACCCCACCCCATCCAAGGCATTGGCGCTGGCTTCATTCCTAAGAACTTAGACACCGCGTTGCTCGACGGTGTGATTCAAGTGGAAGCTGATGCTGCCCGTGAAATGGGCCGCCGCAGTGCAGCGGAAGAAGGTTTGTTGGTCGGCATTTCATCGGGTGCCACACTGGCCGCGATTGCGCAAAAGCTGCCTGAGATTGCAGCAGGTGCAACCGTGCTGGGCTTTAACTACGACACGGGTGAGCGTTACTTGTCGGTGGACGGCTACTTGCCGGTTTAAGCATTACAAGTATTTGGTCGTTTTCTAGAGAAGCGAGACATGTCCAATCGAAGTATTCACCTTCATCGCGTTTTAAAAACGTCTCCCGAAAAGGTCTATCGCGCTTTTCTAGAAGGTGGCGCTTTGGCCAAGTGGTTGCCGCCTTATGGCTTCACTTGCACCGTGCATCACCTCGACGCCAAAGTAGGTGGCACGTTCCGCATGTCGTTTCACAACTTCGGCAATGGCAACGGCCATTCGTTTGGCGGTGAGTACTTGGAACTCGTGCCTCACGAGCGCATCCGCTACAACGACAAGTTTGACGATGCCAACTTACCAGGCACCATGGAGGTCACGGTGTCGTTGACGCCCGTCATTTGCGGCACTGAGTTGAATGTCACCCAAGCAGGTATTCCAGATGTCATACCTTTGGAGATGTGTTACCTCGGTTGGCAAGAGTCGTTGGAGCAATTGGCCAAACTGGTGGAGCCGGATATTCCGGGCTAAGCACTCAGCGGTTGAATGATTGAACAGCGCCCATCTAGGGCGCTGTTTTTATCGGTACAGCAAACGATCCAAATCGGTCAACTCTGCCCGCGCTTCTTTGGCCAACTGCGCTTGTTCTTTGAGCCAACGTTTGAGCTCTGCTTCATTTTGAATGCGGCGCAAATCACGCTCTAACGTGTCGACCTCGTGCTCTTTGTCACGCAGCTGAATGGCCAGCGCGCGTGCCAAGCTCTCGGCGCTGATGTGGTCGAGCTCATTCACACCGAGATAGTGGCGAATTTCAAACTGGGCTTGGGCTTCGTCTTCTTCCAACGCTTCTACTTGCTCTTTGAGCAGCAGGCACATGGCGTTGAGTTTGTCGTCCGCTATGCGGCTCAAGGCCGCGCTGTCGATTTGGGCAATGTGCAGTTGCAGCTTGAGCAACTCCGACAAGTTCTTGCGGTCATACGCGGCGTTGACTTCGCTCATCAGCGCAGTCTTGCGCAAGCGCTCGGCCTCATCGGGTTCGCGGTCAGGATGCAAGGCGCTGGCGAGCTGGCGATACACGGTGCGCAGCGCGGTATTGGCATCCATCTTTTGCTGCGCGTCTTTGAGCTGGCGGGCTGCTGGCTTCTTCTTGGCCTTCTTGGCTTGGCGTTTGTCTTCAAGTCGCTGCTGCTGTTCACGGTATTGGCGCAGACCCGCTTCAAAGACGGCCTCTGCCGTGTGCAAGTCATCCGCGCCGTGCAAGGGCTTGCCGAACAAATCTTCAAACACGGCTTTGGCATGTTCGGCACCTGCACGCGCTTCTTCGGCCAAGGCTTGTGCGTCTTCTTCGCTGTGGTGTTGGTTGAACACGGCTTTCACTTGCACATCGTTCTTGTGCTCTAACGCTTCGCACAGCGCGAGGATGATTTGCGTGGCGCTGCGTCTGTGCGAGGCAGTGAGCTCTGCCTGATGCAAACGGCCATCTAAAAACAACAACAGGTTTTTGCGTGCAGTGTCTTCTTGGGTCTTCAACGCACTCATCGCGGTTAAGTGACTGCTGCGGTGCTGCGTAGACAACGCCTCTAACGTGGCGATGGAATCAGACAACGCCGACACACGCGCGAGCAAGGTGTTGAAACGTTTTTGTGCAGGCGTGAGCTCAGCAGCAGGCTGAATGGCAACGGTCGCCACTGCTTGCACAGGGGCGACCGTCCAAGGAGAGTTAGGCGCGCTCAAAAATCAGCGAGCCGCTTGCAAAGCCGCAATGCGCTCTTCCAACGGTGGATGCGAGGCAAACAACTTGCCCAAACCCCCCGTGATGCCCATGGCAGCCACGCTGGTGGGCAGCTCGCCAGCTTGCATGCTGTTCAAGCGGGCCAATGCGTTGATCATGGGTTGCTTATTGCCCAAGAGCTTGGCTGAGCCTTCATCTGCACGGAACTCGCGGTAGCGGCTGAACCAGGCCACGATCATGCTGGCCACAAAGCCAAGCAAGATGTCGAGCACAAAGCTGGTGATGTAGTAGCCAATGCCGGGGCCAGTGGATTCGTCGTCTTTGCTGCGCAACATGCTGTCGACAAAGTAGCCGATGACGCGACTCAAGAACACCACAAAGGTGTTGAGCACGCCTTGGATGAGCGTGAGTGTGACCATGTCGCCGTTCGCGACGTGTGCAATCTCGTGACCCAGCACCGCTTCAATTTCTTCTTTGGTCATGCCTTGCAGCAAGCCCGTAGACACAGCCACCAAAGCTGAGTTTTTAAAGGCACCGGTGGCAAACGCGTTGGGCTCGCCTTCGTAGATGGCCACTTCGGGCATGGCAATGCCAGCACGCTCAGACAAGCGTTGCACCACGCTGACCAGCCAAGCTTCGTCTTGGTTGCTGGGTTGGTTGATGACGTGGGCGCCCGTGCTCCATTTGGCCATGGGCTTGCTCATCAAGAGCGAAATGATGGCGCCACCAAAACCCATGATGAGCGAGAAGCCCAGCAAGGCCGACAAGTTCAAGCCGTTGGCAGTGAGGTAGCGATTGACGCCGAGCAAACTGGCGACGACCCCCAGCACCACCATGACGGCGAGGTTGGTGAGGACGAACAGAAGAATGCGTTTCATGATTTCCTTTTCAGCGGGTAGTACAAAGGTCCGCTGTTGTGAATGGTAGGGGCGAATGCTTGCAATTCAATGCACGCATGTCAAAAAGCCACACAAAAGTTAGGCAAAGCCAGATGAGACTTTGCTGCTTGATGGCGCGATTGCTTGGGTTGGTTTGACGACTGCCTCACGCTTGGGGCGAAACACATTTATGTCTTCGTAAAAGACACGCTCGGCATTGGCAGCACACCAACCGGGAATGCCCAACACGGGCAGAGGCTCATAAGGTTTGGTGGCGAGCTTCGCGGGTTGCAGGTCTTGCACCAGCCAGGCATCCAGTGCAACTTCATCATGTGGATTCACTTCACTCGCGATGCGGTACACATGGCCCGTGATCGACTTGTAGGGCGTGACGAGTTTTTCCACCAAGGCATGGCCAAACAACACCAAGTGCACCTGCTGCCATTGGTCGCGCAAATCGACAAAGAGTTTGAGCCAATCACGCGTTTGCAATGCATCCCACACCTCGTCGGGCGCGTGCATGAGCACCACGTTTTCGTCAAACAGTGTGAGCGCATCACGCACGGGGCCGCGTGTGGCGCGAACACCTTGGGCTTCGATTTCTGCCGCTTGCAGTTGGTTCAGTCGGCGCTTCGCTAATGGGAAGCGATGCCAGCACAAGCCGTTGAAGAAGTCGTGCAGGCCGTCGCGTGTGGGAACTTGGGCTGTTTTGAAGATGAAGTCTTCGTAGGCTTGGCCTTCGGGCAGCGCTGATTGGGGGACGAACTTCACCTCGTTGGCATCGCCAAGCGCGAGGCCAGCACGGGTCGTGTTCACGCTCGCTGCGCTCGCAATATCACCCGAGCCCGCGCTGGCCTCGCCCTTGGCTGCGTATGTGATTGCGTTAAGAGCTTCGGCGACGCTTTGCTGTTGCAGTGCTTGGCGTGCCGTTGGTTCACCAAGTTCACGCCACGGAGTGAACCACGGTTGAGACCAATCAATGTCGGCTAAAACAGCGCCTGCAAAGCCTTCAGTTTTTGGACTTAAACCACGCGCCAAGGCAATGCCTCGCCAGAGCGCAGAGGTTTCAAATCGGCTTCACCGAACGCAAAGCTCTCAGGCGGTGTCCAGCTCTCTTTGCGCAGCGTGAGCGTGCCCGTGTTGCGTGGCAAACCGTAGAAGTCTGCGCCGTGAAAACTGGCGAAGCCTTCGAGTTTGTCGAGTGCACCCGCGTTGTCAAACGCTTCGGCATACATAGGCATGGCGGCGTGTGCGGTGTAGCAACCGGCACAGCCGGTGGCGTGCTCTTTGAGCTGTGCAGGGTGTGGTGCGCTGTCAGTACCCAAGAAAAACTTGGGTGAACCGCTGGTGGCGGCCTTCACCAAAGCTTGGCGATGTGTCTCGCGCTTCAACACGGGCAAGCAGTAGTAATGTGGACGAATGCCGCCGGTGAAGATGGCGTTGCGGTTGTACAGCAAGTGGTGCGCGGTGATGGTCGCGCCCGTGTACTTGTCTGCAGAGGCCACGTATTGCGCGGCTTCGGCGGTGGTGATGTGCTCGAACACAATTTTGAGTTCGGGAAAATCTTTGCGCAGCGGAATGAGCTGGGTGTCGATGAACACGGCTTCGCGGTCAAACAAGTCGATGTCGCTGCTGGTGACTTCGCCGTGTACCAACAACAGCATGCCCGCCTTTTGCATAGCTTCGAGTGTTTTGTAGGTTTTGCGCATGTCCGTCACACCGGCATCGCTGTTGGTGGTGGCACCAGCTGGGTAAAGCTTGGCGGCGACCACGCCTGCATCTTTGGCGCGGGCGATTTCGTCGGCGGGCAAGTTGTCGGTGAGGTAGAGCGTCATCAAGGGCTCGAAGCTCACGCCTTTTGGAACAGCGGCCAAGATGCGTTGTTTGTACTCAAGCGCTTGCGCCGCCGTTGTGACGGGGGGCTTGAGGTTGGGCATGATGATGGCACGGCCA
>Ga0228702_1001074_pt1 | contig 18448 bp, 16 predicted proteins | sample McNCre217_Aug_MG_2_FD_178018 | JGI IMG/M metagenome (GOLD analysis project Ga0228702, IMG submission 178018) | Freshwater microbial communities from McNutts Creek, Athens, Georgia, United States - 20-17_Aug_MG | ecosystem: Environmental > Aquatic > Freshwater > Creek | place: USA: Georgia... | reverse complement strand
GGTTGGCTCGCATCGAAGGAGTCCAAGGTACTTCTACCCATTTCTTTCTTCGAGCCTACAAGAAGGATGGTTTCGTGATTACGGATGAAGCCTCTCGTCGCGATCGTCCATCCGTCAGCCCCTAAAGCGCACTCTTTAAACTATGGATGATTCTGGTCGATTCGTGGCGCACCATGTGGCGTCGCTTCCTAAGTCAGGTATTCGGGACTTTTTTGCAATCGTTTCCAAGATGAAGGACGCGGTCTCGCTTGGTATTGGCGAACCCGATTTCGTCACGCCATTCTCCATTCGCGAAGCCGCCATGGCGGCTTTGGAAAAAGGCCGTACCTCGTACACCGATAATCGCGGTACTCTGCAACTACGTGAAGAGATTTCACGTTATGTGGCCCAAAATTACGGGCCTGAGTATAATCCCGAAGATGAGATTTTGGTCACCGTGGGCGTTTCCGAAGGTCTTGATGCTTTACTGCGCGCGACGCTAAACCCTGGAGATAAAGTTCTCTACCATGAGCCTTGCTATGTTTCCTATGCACCGAGCGTGAAGCTGTGCCACGCTATCCCGGTTCCAGTTCGCACCACCTCCCAAGATCAGTTTGCGCTTGATCCTGCTGCTTTGCGTGCAGCTTGGCAGCCTGGTTGTAAGGTCTTGATTTTAAATTTCCCCACCAATCCAACGGGCGGTACAGCGGATCGCCAAAAACTCGAGGAGATTGCGAAATTTGCTATCGAGAAAGATCTGCTCGTAGCCTCCGATGAAATTTATTCGGAACTTACTTTCGAAGGGAGCCATGTGTCTATCGCTTCTTTGCCTGGAATGCGTGAACGTACGGTTTTTCTTCATGGTTTTTCCAAAGCCTTTGCCATGACCGGTTTTCGTATTGGCTATGCTTGCGGGCCAGCTGCCGTCATTGATGGTATGCTTAAGGTGCACCAGTATGGCATTATGTGTGCCTCGATTATCAGCCAAGAAGCCGCCGTAGAAGCTTTGCGAAATGGTCGCGACTCCATGTTGCAAATGCGTGATAAATACCGCGAGCGTCGTGATTTCATCGTCCGTCGTTTTAATGAACTGGGGCTAAAATGTCATTCACCACGCGGAGCGTTTTATGCCTTTCCTAATATTACGAGCACAGGTTTCGATTCGATGACTTTTGCTTCAAAATTACTCGAGGCACAAAAAGTTGCGATGGTTCCAGGTACCGCTTTTGGCGAAGCGGGTGCAGGATTCTGTCGTGCTTCATTTTCGACGAGTTACGAGCGGATTCACGAAGCTTGTGAGCGTATTGCTCGTTTCCTCGATCGTTTGCCTCATCGCCCCTAGGCTCTTGGCTTGCTCTTGGGGCATCTCGCCCAGCACACTACACTCATGGAACGGAACACCGAAATCTCTCGCTCAGTTGCCATTGTGGGCCGTCCGAATGTAGGAAAGAGTCGTCTCTTTAATCGACTGGTCGGTCGTCGTATCTCGATTGTACACGATCAACCAGGAGTCACGCGTGACTTAATTACCGCAGAGGTTACCGAGGGTCGATACACTCTGATGGATACGGGTGGTATCGGTTTATATAAAGCTGAACTGACTCCTCAAGTCGTGGCAACAGCCGTCGAAGAGCAGGTGGATTTTGCGTTGGCCGCAGCCAGCCTCGTTTTACTGGTCGTCGATGCGCACGAAGGGTGTACTCCATTGGATTTAGATGTGGCATCAAAACTCCGTCAGGCCGGGAAAAAAGTAGTCGTGGTGGCTAATAAAGCCGACACCGAAGACAGAGATGGTCGAGTCGGTGAGTTCTATGATTTGGGATTTGGCGACCCGTTATTAATCTCTGCCGAACATGGACGTGGTATTTCAGAGTTAAAAAAATTGATTCTCCAAAAGATTGGACCAGCTCCACAGAATGAAGCTCCAGCGGGCTCCCATCCGATTCGACTGGCCTTGGCGGGTCGGCCCAATGTGGGCAAGAGTTCTCTCGGTAATCGTCTACTGGGGGGTTCTCGCTTAATTGTCAGCGAAGTCGCTGGTACAACCCGTGATCCAGTTCGCTCGCGTTTAATACGAAAAAAATCCGACGGATCCAAAACTGAATTTGCTTTAGTCGATACGGCTGGACGGCGCACCGCGAATAAACGCGATACGCTCGATTTCTTTTCTCAGATTCGTGCGGAGGAAATTTTGGCCGACACCGATGTCGTTTTTTTAGTTCTCGATGCCCAGCAAGGTGTCACGCGTGTGGATAAGCAACTAGCGGGTGAACTCGCTCTCATCGGCTGCGGTATTGTTTTAGTGATTAATAAATGGGACTTGGCTAAAGACGCTTTTCGCCAAGAGGCCTTATCGGGTTATGAAGATGAAGAGGAGTTTCGATCGAAATTCCGTAACGCGGTTCGCCGTGAACTCTTTTTCTTACCTGAACCTCCACTTTGCTTTGTTTCGGCTAAAACGGGTTTACGTACGGAAGACTTACTCGATGCAGCGGAAGGCGTTTATCAACGGGCAGGGGCGACGATTTCCACGGGAAAGATTAACCGGGTTATTCAAGATCTCATGATTAAACGCCCTCCACGCATGGTTTCGGGTAGACGTTTTAAATGTTACTATGTCACTCAGACCTCGCAGCGCCCTGTTCGTTTTCGACTTTTCTGTAATTCAGAGGAGCGATTAGAAGAGGCTTATCAGCGTTACTTAGTCAAAGGCGTGCACGAGAATTTTGACCTTTCAGGTGTGCCCGTTTTTCTTGATATCGTCGGCAAGCCGAAACAAGAGGGCAGAAAGTATTTTGCACCTCCAGGCACTCGTCCGGATGGTACCAATGCACATTTGGAAGGTGTTAAACCTCGGGTGACAAAAAATACCTCAAGCCAACCTCGAGTCGGTAAGAGTAAGGTAGGAAAGAAAAACGCTAAACCCTCCCGCACCTCATTTTCTCGTTGGGATAAACCACGTTCCTTGAAGGGCCGTGCGGCTCGCCAGGCACGTAAATAATTTTCCGGCTATGGCTGAACCTCGCCGACATCGTTTGGTCTTACTGGGGTCAGATGAAATCGCTTTGCCCGTTTTTGAAGCGATTGGCAAAATGCCTATGGTTGAAATTGTTGCGGTATACTCGCAACCCGACCGCCCTGCAGGACGGGGGCAAGAAATAAGATCCAATCCCATCGCGGCTTGGGCTAAGCAGACCGGTTTGGTTTTGTTACAACCTGAACGTCTGACGGAAAATGATGCTTTGGCTTTAAAAAATCTCCAAGTCGACTTGGGCGTGGTGATGGCCTACGGGCAAATTTTACAAGAGGCTTTTTTGCAATCGACCCGTTTGGGCTTCATTAACTTTCACGGCTCTCTCTTGCCCGCTTTGCGTGGTGCCACTCCAGTTGAAGGTGCATTGGCTTTGGGGTTAAAGACTACGGGCGTCTCCTTGCAACAAGTTGTGCGTCGATTAGACGCTGGACCACTCCATGGTTATGCCGAGATGACGATTAACCCGACGGAGGGTCGTGCTTCGCTTCGCCATCGACTGGGAGAGAGGGCCGTTGATTTAGCACACGAAAAACTACCTTCCATTTTACTAGGTCAGTCTCAACCTATATCACAGGATGAAAGTCGAGTGACTTATACTCGAAGATTAACGCGGGAGGATGCTAATCTTGATTTCAATACATCGGCTAGCGAATGCGCTCAGCGCATCGCCGCTTTGGAGGGCTGGCCGGGCTCAACCTTTCCCTATCGCGATGCTTTGCTTAAAATCGGTAGTGCTGAAGCTGAAGTAGCGACCGCACAGGCTTCGCCAGGAACCATTTTATCGGCGGATGACAAAGGTTTGCGGATAGCCTGTCAATCGGGCGTACTGGTGATTAAGTCTTTGCAAAAACCAGGCGGCAAAATGTTACCCATCCGTGAATTTTTAGCCGGTCATCCGATGAAGGAGGGTGAAGTTCTGCCATCAAGACCGATGCCAGTTTTAGTCAGTCCTCATCCTTTTCCGAGGGTGTCCAAAGCATAAGCGCTTGATTTGCCAGCACCCCTAAGGTGTCATAGTCCTATGCGTGCCATTGCTCTGACCTTCTTCCTAGCAATAGGGCTTTTGGCTCAACAAAAAGAAATCACTTTTGAAAATGTTGGTGGTGGTTCATTAGCAGGTTACACCGAGGATGAAAAAGCGGAGAAAGCTTGGGAGGTACGTTCGGCTTTGATGAAGCCTGCTGGCCAACTGGGTAAATGGAATTTAACTAATTTGGAGGGTCAGACTTTTCGTGATGGAGAAGTCGCTCTCACTTTTTCCAGTCCTTCAGGTGTCATGACGCCCGCACAAAGGACCGCAGAAGGAGTGGCTCAATTTAATGCTCAGTCGGATAGCTTTAAACTGCAGGGTATTGGCTGGAATTGGCGAGGTGGTCCGCAGGGAGATTCTTTTTCAGTCTTGGCTGAAGTTGTCGCTAATCTTGATTTAGCGAAAGCCGAGCCACAACAGTTTAAGGTCAAAGCAACCCGCTTGGATGTTATGCCATCTCCACAAGGAACGCTGCTCGTTTTTAAAGGAGAGGTGACCATGAATCGTGCTGGGGAAAAACTGACCTGCCAAATGGCTACCTGTCTCTTGAACGATGTGTCGGGTGGAGATAAGACTTTGCGGAGTATTAAAGCCGAAGGTCAGGTCGTTCGCGAAATGAATGGCCAGAGAGTGGAAAGCGACGTGGCTGTTTTCGAGCAATCTTCGGGGCAAATTAACCTTACGGGGCATGTGCAATTTCAGGAACCCGACTTAAAAGTCACGGCACAATCGCTTAACTATGATCCGAAGACTCAGGTGATGTTGGTTAAGTCTTTTGAAAAAGACCGTGTTAGCATTAAGTCCACTCGTGCCGGTTATGCAACGGGTGAACTTTTTGGTACTTTAGGAAAGTTAGAGCGTAATTTGGATACGGGATTACAAGTTCTAACCATGGAGGGAATGGCGGAGTTTATCTCGGAAAGAGGTAAAGTTACTTCGAAGAAGATTGTGGTTAGTGAAATCGAAAAAGGTGAAACTTTAGTGGTGGCCGATGGTTCCGTGAAAGGGGAATTATCCGAGGGAGATTTTGCAGCACAGGCTGCACAGTGGAATCAGACGAAAGGAACGATTGAGTTGTTAGGTGGTGCCAGTTTACGAGATCTTCGGGGAATCGAGGTATCAGGAACTGTCATTCGTTCGAATACTTTAACCGAAGAAATTGTCGTTTTATCGACTCCAGGCTATCGAGCTAAGATTAAAATTCCTCGTGTCGGTAATTTACCCGCCGATGCTTTGGCTGAAGCCGAGACAATTTTTGTGAATAATGAATCGAGCGCTATCGAAATTGATATGAACGGCGCGGTGAAGTTCACCATGGGAAGTACGCAAAGTGACTCGAATCGATTGGTGGCTTACTCGCTACCGCGTGCGAAGAATGAAACGAAAAGAGAGTTTAATTTACAAAAAGTTTTCCTGACGGGAGCAGTGAAGTTTAGGCAGCCGGGATTGCGCTGTCAGGCTGAACGTATCGATTATCAGCCTACGGTTAAGGTGGAGGAAATTCTTCCTGCCGATAATCTCACAGGAACTCCCCAATGGCTGGTTCTCAGTGGGGGATCCGACGAGAATCGACCACGATTGTTTATCGATTCAGAATCTGGAAAAACTTCCGAATACATCGCCGATAAGCACGAGGTGCTGAAGACGGCTGAGATGACGAAGTTCTTCTTGCGTGGAGACGTCATCATGCATGGCGACGGTCTCGATGCGAAGTGCGATTTACTGGAGGGCTTGGCCAAGGCGAACGCAGAGGGTCGTCAAACCGCTCGTTTGATTGTGGGGCGTGGTGGGGTTGATATCGTGACCGAGAATTCTAAGGCCTATGGCAAGACGCTCGAGATTAACCCGGAAATCGGCGAGGCCCGACTTTTTGGCGATGCTTATTATCGAGACAAAGAAGGACGTGAGGCAGTTCCCGCTAAAGAGATTGTCTATGATATGACTAAGCGTGTTTGGCGTATGGAACAATCGAAGAACCCCAATAACCCGAATCAAGTTGTCCGTCCTAAGATTTACCTCGGACCAGAGTTTACGCTCCCGAAAGTCAAAAACCTCGACAACTGACCTGAACCACATCCTCATTGTCTTATGTCTGACAAAAGCGAAAATGGATTAATTCGCGTTGATTCGCTGGGGAAAGTTTATGGTCAAAACGCCGCCGTTAAAGAGGTTAGCATGCAGTTGCGAGCCGGCGAGATTGTTGGATTGCTCGGACCTAATGGGGCAGGGAAGACCACGACTTTTTACATGGTGGTCGGATTGATTCCTGTTTCTTCCGGCAAAGTCTATCTTGATGGAAAAGATATTACAGCGATGCCGATGTGGCAAAGAGCTAAAAAGGGAATCGGCTATCTTCCTCAAGAAGCTTCCATCTTTCGTAAGCTAACGGTTTGGCAAAATGTTATGGCCGTTGTCGAAACTTTGGGACTGTCACCGCGTGATGCCCAAACCCGAACTGCACAGCAGCTTGCTGACCTTGGTTTAGAGAGATTAGCTCGTCAGCCTGCCTTTACCCTTTCCGGTGGTGAGCGTCGCCGTCTCGAGATTGCTCGCGCCTTGGCTACCAACCCCCGATTTCTTCTTTTAGACGAGCCCTTTAGTGGCGTGGATCCAATTTCGGTGGCGGAAGTTCAGACGATTGTTCGTCGGCTGAAGGAAAGAGGTATCGGGGTATTAATTACCGACCATAATGTTCGGGAAACCCTTTCGATTGTCGACCGGGCCTACCTTATTCACCAAGGACGCGTGCTTGTCTCCGGCACTCCCCACGATATAGTCAATAATCCAGAAAGCCGACGTCACTACCTTGGCGAAAGTTTCAAACTTTAAATTCAATGCCCGATTCCGCTCCCGAAACCCGACCCGAATCTGTCTCCGTGAGTGAGTTCTTTCACTCCTACCGCGACATGCTACAAATGGAATTGCTAGCAGGAGCTGAAGGATTGGAAAATGTCATTTCAGAAAAATCCATTAACCGTCCTGCTTTAGCGGTAACGGGTTACTTTAAGGAATTTGCTAATCGACGTTTGCAATTACTGGGCGCCGGCGAAATGGCCTACTTAATGGATCAGGCTCCAGACGTTCGTCAGCGTCTGATGGAGGATGTTTTTACCAAACAAATTCCAGCCATTGTGATTTCACGCGGGCTTCAAGTGGACGAATCGATGAAGCAATTGGCGGATAAACACCGCGTGCCGGTCATTCGCACACAGTTGAAATCAAAAGACTTTTCAGCCGAGGCGACGGTTTTACTCGAGGAAAAGTTCGCTCCACGGACCAATTTGCATGCCACGATGGTCGACATTAAAGGCGTGGGAGTTCTTTTACGGGGAGCTTCTGGGGTTGGTAAAAGCGAATGTGCCTTGGCTTTGATTGAACGCGGTCACTCCCTCGTGGCTGACGATTTTGTGTTGGTGACTTTGATTGCCGATCGCGAACTGCAAGGTACTTCCAAGGAGTTAAATCGCGGGTATATGGAATGTCGGGGTATTGGTATTATTAATATCGCCTCAATCTTTGGCGTACGCTCGGTTCGTCGCGATAAGCGGATCGATTTAGTGATTACTTTTGTCCTTTGGCAGCCAGGTATGGAAGAAGAGCGATCGGGTTTGGATGTTGAGACGGTCGAAATTTTGGGAAGAAAAGTTCCTCATATGACTTTACCAGTCCGACCTGGTCGAGACATGGCTCGCCTTGTCGAAGTGGCAGCCATGGTCCAAGCCCTGCGTGGCATGGGTCACGACTCCGCGAAAGAATTCAGCGATCGCCTCATTCAATTCATGAATCGAGGCGATAAGGATCGCGAGTAATCTTAGTTACGAGAGCCGTCCCAGCGACAATCGGCCATCACTCGTAAACAAATTTCGCGCAAATCAAAAAGGGCGTTTTCGATGTCGCTCGTTGCTTCGGCTGAGCTGAGTTTGGCTTCGATGGGTAAATGAGCGGTTAAACCGATGGCCTGATTGATGGCGGAAAGAGCTCGCTTCATGTGTACAAGGGCGAGCGACATGTCACCTGTATCAGTCGCATTGATGGCCATAATCATCTCGTGTTGCACATCCCAAAAAGAATGCATCAGGTCGCCAGAGGCACTGGCAGTAATGGTGTCACCAGCGTTTTTGTTAAGAACGTTAAGAGAGGAGGTGAGTTGTTGTCCAAGTGCCCGTGCTACCACATACACGGGGTGTTGATGTATGCAGTAGGGTAGGTCGAAAGACTCACCTTCTTCATCGCGAACTTCATCGGGAGGATCGCCTGGACCCCAGTCTGCATTTTCCCATCCCATGCGCCGCGCACTGATGTCGAGGCGATCGGGGAGGGTTTTTATTTCGCGATAATAGGAAAGAAAGCGGGCAATTTCACGGTCGTTACGGCGCAAATAATTCGCCCAGTCGTTCTCGCCCCATGAGGCATTTCCTGAACCATCAAAATCGCCCGAAGAATGGTCGCCATCGTGCATGAGTCTCATCTTTGCACAATTTCCCTTATTTGCAAACCCCTAGTCACAGAAAATCCCCTTGTCCCAAGGGGGCTGTCCGTGGCTAATAGGGACATGCAGCTTGCAGCATTAACCATGGCCTTATCCGCTGGGCGAAATCTATCCCGCCAAGAAGCGTGTTTGGCTGCGCAAGCTCTCGCCGACCCCCATTTACCTGATGAACAGAAAAAAGTCTTTCTTTTGGCCTTAGCCCAAAAGGGGGAGACCGCCGATGAGGTGACTGGGTTTGCCCAAACTTATCGAACCTTAGCTCGGAAGATTGATCTCGGTGATCATCCATCCAAGGGAATCGATATTGTGGGAACGGGTGGAGATAAGTCGGGGAGCTTTAATATCTCCTCCACGAGTGCTCTGATTGTTGCAGCAGCTGGAGTTCCTGTTATCAAACATGGAAATCGTTCCATCACATCGAAATCAGGCAGTGCCGATTTCTTAGCGGGATTAGGGGTTAATCTTGAAGCCACCGATGATAAAATTCGGCAAGCGCTTCACCAAACCAATTTCTGTTATCTTTTTGCTCCTGCATTTCATCCAGCATTTAAGGTGATTGCTGGAGTTCGCAAAAGCATCGCTGAAAAAGGACAAAAAACGATTTTCAATATCCTCGGTCCGCTGATTAATCCAGCACAGCCCGCTTACATGATGGTCGGCGTTTATGATGAGCGTTGGGTTGATCCCATTGCTTTAGCGCTAGGCGAACTTGGTGTGCGTCGAGGTTTAGTAACGCATACTCAGGCAGGGGGTGGAATGGATGAAGTGACGACTGCAGGTCCAGTCCGTGTACGAGGATGTGGTGAGTTGGCTAAGATTAATGCAACTTGGCTACCTGGTGATTTTGGTTTCCGCCAATGCACCCTTGAAGACCTCCGCGGAGGAAGCCCCGAGGAAAATTTATCAATGTTCAGTGACTGTCTCGTGGGGGCGGTTTCTGAGGGCTTAATGGATACACTTTGTTTGAGTGCAGGCACGGCACTCTGGGTGGCCAATAAAGTACCCCATCCCTTGGACGGAGTTAAACTTGCCCGTGAGATTATTCTGCAAGGGGCCTTGCGAGAAGAGGTGCGACGAGTTCGCGACGTCTACCGCGATTAAGATAAAAGCTTTTGTAGCGTCCTCTCAGTGGCTCCGCGATTTTTTTGATGCCATGTGACGGCAGCTTGGCTCTGCTGAAGCCGTTTTTTTTCATCCTTTGCCAGTGCCATTAAGGACTCTTTGGCAGAGGTTGCATCGAGTGCCTTGGTTGCAGCACCAACAGCTTCGAGACCACGACAAATTTCGCGAAAGTTACTCATGCCAGGACCATAGACCAGTGGTACTCCAGAGGCGGCACAGTCAATGGGAGTTTGTCCTCCTTCATGCGGTGATAAACTTTTTCCGCAAAAAGCTAAATCGGCGGCAGGAGTTAATGTACGTAGTTCGCCTGTCGTGTCCGCCAAATGGATAATGGTATTGGCGGGTGCTAGGGTGCCACCGACGGATCTTTGGTGATAAGAAAGTCCAGAGAGACGAATTTCCTTCATTAAGGCTTCGCATCTTTCGGCATGTCGTGGAACTAAGAGCAAGCGGGTATCAATTCCCGAGTTTCGTAACTGTTTTACGGTTTCCAATAAAAGGGTTTCCTCACCTTCCCAGGTTGAGGATCCCAAAATAACGACCGTGGATGATGCTTGGCCAAAACCCAATGATTCTCTTAGTTTGCTTTTTTCTGCGTGGGATAAAGGACCAGTCGATGGCACATCAAATTTCAAGTTTCCCGTAACTTCGATTCGATTAGCGGATGCACCGACATTTTCTAAACGATTCGCGTCATCTTCGCTACCAGCTCCAATCCAACTGAATTTTTGCACCAGACTTTTAGTAAACCAATTAAACTTTTGGTGACGCCGAAATGACTTATCGGATAAACGAGCATTGATCAGTAGGGCAGGGACGTGACGACGCTCTGCATGGCCGAGGTGTTCTGGCCAAAGTTCGCCTTCCGTTAAAACAACGGCATCCGGTTGAATACGTCCCCAGGCAATGTGGCTGCAGGGCCAAAAATCGATGGGGAAAAGTCCGATTTTGAGACAGAGTTCAGCGTAGAGTTCGCGGGCGAGGCGATAGCCGGTGCTTGTCGTGGTCGTGAGTACAACTTCGGTTTTTCCTGAGTTTTTCAGGCCTCGAAGTAGCGGACCGATTGCCTGAATCTCACCCACAGAAACCGCCTGAATCCAAAGTCGGCGTCGCGATGAATCTTTGGGGGGTAACAAAGGGAAAAAACCTAAGCGCTGGCTAAAATCCTTCCGGTATCCCCCTCGTTTAATCATCCGCCAAAGATAGTAGGGGGAAGCGATGAGCAGGGCTGGTACAAAGATTATCCGATAAAGCCACTTCATGAATGACCTCAAAGTGAGACACTTACGCAGAAAGTCACACCCTTTTTCCCTTGCCAGAGGGGGTTGAGGGTGTTTGAACCCACTTTCCCTCGTTTGAAGCGACTGCCGATTGCTTTGAACATTAAACCCAAAACACCAAAACTACCTGATCCAATATTCCCCTCCTTCGGCAAGATGCGGGATACGGAGCTAAAAATACCTATGAACGTAACAGTCAAAGACCTCCTCGACGCCGGTGTCCACTTCGGTCACCAAACTCGTCGCTGGAATCCAAAATCCCGTCCTTTCATTTTCGATCACCGCAATGGTGTTTCGATTATTGATTTGGAAAAATCCCACGCGTGCCTCGCGGCCGCCGCTGCCTTCCTCGAGGAAGTATCAGCGAAAGGCAAAGAAGTTCTCTTCGTTGCCACCAAACCCCAAGCCCAAGAAGTTGTCCGTCAGGCTGCCAAAGCCACTGGCATGCCCTTCGCGGTGAACCGCTGGCTCGGTGGAACGTTAACCAATTTTTCGACGATTAAGAAGTCGCTCGATTCTTACCGAAACTATTTGCGCATGGAACAAGATGGTTCCTTGGCAAAGATGCATAAAAAAGAAGGTGCTGCGGTTCGTCGTGAGATGGCTCGTATGCAACGTAACTTTGAAGGTCTGCTCGAATATCGTGATCTACCTGCCGCGATGATTGTCGTCGACACCAAGCATGAGGCAATCGCGGTCAATGAAGCCAATCGCCTAAAGATTCCGGTGATTGGTCTTTGCGATACCAATTCCGATCCCTCGGTTCTGCAGTATCCTATCCCTGGAAACGACGACGCGGCTAAGTCGATTCGTCTCGTTGTTGAAGTCCTTACCCAAGCCGTACAAAACGGTATTGCACGCCGTAAGGTTGAACGCGATCCACGTAAGACTGTGACCCCAGTTGCTCGTGTAGAATCTGGCGAAACCGTCCAACCTGAGGTAACCATTTCTTCTGAACTTTTAGCAGCGAGCGATGGTGCTGATGCGGATGAAGCTCCAGCAAAGGGTACGAAAGCTCCTCGCGCACGTAAGTCCTCCAAGTAATTTATCTATGTCAGCCATTACTGCACAGACCGTAAACGATCTGCGCCAGCGCACGGGTGCTGGCCTGATGGATTGTAAGAAAGCTCTTACGGAAGCCCAGGGCGATATGGAAAAAGCCGTGGAAATTCTCCGCATTAAGGGTATTGCAACTCGCAATAAGAAAGCCGATCGCAAGGCCAGCGAAGGTATCATCGCCGTGAAGGTCGACGATTCTGGTAAGTCTGCTACTTTGCTTGAGTTAAATTGCGAAACCGACTTCGTGGCAAAGAACGAAGCCTTTGTGGCATTGGCTAAAGATTTAGTTGGTCAGGCCGCTCAGGTTGGTGTCGATCACTTGCTCGATCAGCCTTACCACGCGGATAAATCCCGCAAGGTTAACGATTACTTGAACGATCAGGTTACAAAAATTGGTGAGAACTTAAAGGTTTCACGTGTCCTGAAGTTCGAGGCATCGGGTAATGGCCGAGTCTCTGCCTACGTTCATACGGGAGCTAAGATTGCTGTCTTGCTCGAACTTTCGACAAAGTCACCTGCTGGTGCTTCTCACGCCGAGGTTGCAGAATTTGCCCGTCAGATGGCGATGCAAGTTGTCGCAAATAATGCACGCTTTGTTCGTCGTGAAGACGTATCGGCCGAAACCGTCGCTAAGGAGCGCGAAATCGCTCTCGAGTTTACCAAATCCGAAGCCGATAAAGCGATTGAGGAAGTAAAACGCATTATCGAGGACTATAAGGGTCAATTGGTTGAACAAACTGCAGCCAATAATGCAGAAGCGATTGCCGAATTGAACAAGCGATTGGCTGTGGCCGATAAGCAACTCATCGCTGCGGAAGGTCGCAAGAAGTCACAACTCTCCAATATCGAAAAGATTATTTCTGGACGTGTGGATAAATACTTCGCTGAAGTCTGTTTGCTTGAGCAAACCTTCTTCCGCGATGCCGATAAAAAGATTGTACAACTCTTATCTGAACTTTCCAAGAAAGTCGGCGAAGAGGTATCAATCGTTCGCTTCACTCGCTATCAAGTTGGCGAAACGGCTGCGGAATAATTACCCAAATCCACTCCCTTGAAAGGCTGATTTTCTTGATGAAAATCAGCCTTTTTTTGGTCCATCCGATTTGACAGTGGGCGGGGTTAGACCAGTCTCACTTTATGTCATTTCGTTTCGATATTTTCTGGCGAAGTGCATGCGGACAGTGTCCCGATTGCGGAAAGCCTCTCCGCTTTTCGCATGATGCTTCATTGTTCGAGCGGCTGAGTAATATTCCATCCAGCTGCTCGAGTTGCGGGTTGGTCTTACGGCGCAAAGAAGGTTTTTTCCTTGGGGCGATGGTTTGGAATTACGGGCTGATTGCTTTTGGCATTTTACCAGTGCTGCTTCTGTGTCTGAGCAAAGAATGGCTAACCATCGGTTCGACGGTGAAGATAGCCGTTGGCGTTGTTTTGCTATTACCTCCCTTTATTCACGCACTCGCTTGGCGTTTTTGGTTGGGTACCTATTATGGTTTTTTACCCGATCAACTTCCCTCGCAAGGTCGTCGGGTGGATGACTAGATTAGCGGTCGCGTGTGGCCATGCGTGCCACTAAGGCACAAAGAAAATCCATTTTCCCCTGACAGGCTTGTAAGTGTTTTAGAGCCTCTTCGGTGAGGGTTTGGATTCGTTGCTCTGTTGCCTTCACTCCCATCAAGCGGACAAAGGTAAATTTTCCATTGTGTGTATCAGCACCGACTGGCTTTCCCATTTTTTCAGCATTACTGCTTTGGTCCAAGAGATCATCCACTAACTGAAAGGCTATTCCTGCCGCACGGCCAGCACGGCGACAGTGTTCGATATCAGATTTGGATCCTCCGCCAATCATGGCTCCCATCGCAAGTGGAGCGGCAATCATCGCAGCTGTTTTCCCCTGTAAAATATACTCTAAACGGTGTTCTTTGTTTTCGGCGCTGGATGTTTGCATATCTTCTACCTGTCCCCCGACCAAAAGCGAAGAACCTGCGGCGACAGAAAGTTCGACAATCAGCTGTCGTGCCAGTTCAGCATTCGCTGCATACCCTTGAGCTAAAAGTTGGAAGGATAGAGGTAGGAGTGCATCTCCTGCGAGAAGGGCGGTGGCCTCATCGAAAGCCTTGTGGCAGGAAAGTCGTCCGCGGCGAAGGTCAGAATTATCCATGCAGGGCAAATCATCATGGATGAGAGAGTAGGTGTGGATGCACTCGACTGCCGTTGCCGCACAGCGTGCGTCGGCCTGACTCGAGAAAGCCTCGGCTGCGGCTAGACAAAGGGTGGGACGAAGTCGCTTACCTCCCGCCTGCATCGAATAGCGCATCGCGGTATGGAGTCGTGCTGGATGCATGTCGGCCGGAGGGAGAAGGGAATCAATGGCTCTTTCGGCTTTTAGAATAAAAGCCTCATGGAGTTTTTGAAAATCCGTTGCCTCCATTTTTATTCAGCCGAAGCGGATGATCCTAATCGAAAGAAGGTCGCTGTTCGACCAACGCTACCAATCACCTCGCTCTGCGTCAGTTTGGCCAGTTCTTGAGCTTGTTGCTCCATTAAATCTCTTTCCGCTGTAAAACGCACTTTAACTAAATCGGCATTTTTGAATGCATCGTTTAAGAGTTTAGCGATGCCAGGATTGATGCCTGCTTTGCCGACAAAGACTTTGGGGTCGAGCGTTTGAGCCAGACTGCGTAGTTTACCGCGTTCCGCACCCGTCAGACTGGAATGTTCATTGTGCATGACTTTTTATTCCAAAGCCAGCAGGGAGAGAGTCAACGGGCTAATCCAAAGCCACTTTGTCTAAACTTCCCTAGTTTGACGATTTATCACCCTAAAATCTGGATAAATTTCACTTATATTCCGGCTTGCCTAGGGTAGTTCTACCTGTCACGAATTGGGTTCAACTTCGTTAGGGAGAGGGGCGGAGCCCTTCTCACGCTGGCCGGGGAGCGAAAGCTCTCTCCAGACGGAGGTACCGGCCATTCGGCGGGTCCTCGGGAATTCCTCCCAAGTCGGCCAAACTCCCCAAAAAACTAACCAAAACATATGTCATACAATAAGTCGGAAATCATCAAAGCCAACCAGCAAGACGCCAAGGACACAGGTTCACCAGAAGTCCAAGTCGCTCTTCTCACTGGTCGGATTAACCACCTCACTGAGCACCTACGCGATCATCGTAAAGATTTTCACTCGCGTCGCGGTCTTATCATGCTGACCAACCGTCGTCGCAAGCTGCTCAATTACCTTAAGTCTAGTAATTTAGACCGCTATAACGCCTTAATTGTTAAGCTCAATTTGCGTAAGTAATTTGTCCGCTTCGGCGTAGGATTACTTCGCGCGTCCCAGCTCACGCTGGGACGTTGCCTTTTCACCCAACAAAATAAAAACCGCTAGGCAATTCCGCCTGGCACAAGATAAAACAAAAACATGAAACAACAACACTCCGTGACTATCGAGGAACTCGGTATCACTATCAGCACTGGATCCTTAGCACGTTTAGCGAATGGCTCCGTAACGATTCGCAAGGGCGAGACAACCGTCTTCGTTTCTGCGACCGCCGCAGAGGAACTGCGTTCACCTGATCAAGATTTCTTCCCTTTAACGGTAGATTATCGCGAGAAATTTGCCGCCGCGGGACGTTTCCCAGGTGGTTACTTCCGTCGCGAAGGAAAACCTTCAGATAAGGAAATCTTAACGTCGCGTCTTTGCGATCGTCCTCTTCGCCCTCTTTTCCCTGAGGGTTTTCTAAACGAAGTACAGGTTATCGGTTTACTGCTTTCGGCTGACCAAGTTAATGAACCTGATGTGCTCATGGTGAACGGTGCTTCCGCCGCTTTACTTTGCTCCGATATCCCTTGGAACGGTCCAATCGGATGTGTGCGTGTTGCCCGCATCGATGGTCAATTCATCGCTAATCCAACCCACGAACAGCAATTCGCTTCAGACTTAGATTTAATCTATGTCGGAAATGAAAATGACATGATGATGATTGAAGGTTCGGCGGATCAAATCCCTGAAGCTGATTTCATTGCAGCGTTGGATTTTGCTCATCGTGCGATTCAGCCCATTATTGCTGCTCAACGTAAATTGGCCGCTCTTTGTGCGAAGAAGAAAAAAGTTTTCCCTCTCGTAGTGTGCGAACCGAAAGCTTTGGCGATTTGCGAACGCGTTGCCGCCGAAGGCGACCAATTGCAAAAGGCTATCTTCTTAGCCTCGAAAAAAGAGCGTGGTGATGCGGTGAAGGCTGTCATCGAAAAAGCGAAAGCAGCTTGCCAAGCTGAATTAGGCGATGGCTTCGACGCTCGTCATATCAAGATGGCTTTCGAAAAACTCCAAGAAAAAGTCTATCGCTCGGCGATTATCGAAAAAGGTCAGCGTGCCGATGGACGTGGTACTAAAGATTTGCGTGCGATTTCTTGCCAAGTCGATGTGCTTCCTCGTGTTCACGGTTCAGCTATTTTCCAGCGTGGTGAAACACAAGGTCTTGTTTTAGCAACGCTCGGTACCTCCAAGGATGTTCAGGAATTGGACTCCATTACGGGCGGACCGAAATCGAAGTCATTCCTCTTACACTACAACTTCCCTCCATTCTCAGTCGGTGAGACGGGTCGTTTCGGTGTCACTAGCCGTCGTGAAACCGGTCACGGTAATCTCGCTGAGCGTTCCTTGCTTTCCGTTCTGCCTTCGGAACAAGATTTCCCGTATTCCATTCGTTTGGTTTCTGAAATCATGGAATCCAATGGTTCGACCTCGATGGCCTCAGTTTGCGGTGGTACCTTGGCTTTGATGGATGCGGGTGTGCCGATTAAGGCTCCTGTTGCTGGCATTTCTTGCGGTCTCGTGACCGAAGAAAAAGATGGTAAAGTGGTGAAGCACCGCGTGCTTACCGATATTATCGGCGCCGAAGATCACTATGGTGATATGGACTTCAAGATTTGCGGTACCCGCGAAGGTATCACGGGCTTCCAGTTGGACCTGAAAATCCACGGCTTGCCGATTGAAATCGCGAAAGAAGCAATCATGCAAAACAAAGTAACCCGTGACCAGATTCTTGGTTACATGGAAGCTTCGATTGCTGCTCCTCGTGCTGAACTTAAATCGCATGCTCCACGTACACACCGCATGAAGATTCCCGCCGAGAAAATCGGTGCTCTCATCGGTCCTGGTGGTAAGAACATCAAACGCATCACCGAGTACACCGGTTGCCAAATCGATATCGACCAAGATGATTCGGGTTGGATTACGATTTTCGCTACCGATGGTGAAAAACTCGCTCGTGCCGTTAACGAAGTGAACCTTATCTCTGCACAAATCGAGTTGGATAAAACCTACAAAGGTATCGTTCGCTCGGTGAAAGAATTTGGTGCCTTTGTGGAATGTCTCCCTGGTCAAGAAGGCCTCGTCCACATTTCCGAGCTTGCCGACTTCCGCGTTAATCGGGTCGAAGACATCGTTAAACTTGGCGATGAAATCATCGTTAAGTGTGTGGGTATCGACGATAAAGGACGCGTACGTCTCTCTCGTCGTGCAGCCATCGCCGAGAAGGAAGGTCGCGAATACGTGCCTGCTCCTAAGCCTAGTTTTGATCGTCCGCGTGAAGACCGACCAGCCCGTCGTCCTTTCCGTGAGCGCGCTAACGAAGGCGAAAGCAATCAAGGATAATTCGCCCAGCGAACTATCCCTCAAGCCTCAGGAAACTGAGGCTTTTTTATGCCTTTAGCTTTTGCGAGCTTACTTCTTTTTGTCGTCCACGACATAAGTCCGGGTGAGCATATCATGCCACGCCCGACGGTCTCGACGAAATAAAGGAATGTGAAAATTGATTATCCCTAAAATGAGAATGAGGGGATTGACCAAAGCAAGAAAGGCAGCTTTCCAGGCTGAGCGAAGGAAGCAGGACATCATTCCTGGAGATTGCTGAGTATAAAAATCGACCGTGCGTAGATTAAAAATCCGTTTACCGATGGTCTGTCCAGAAGCGACAATTTCCTGCAAGGCAAGTCCGACTAAGAGAATGAAAAAACAAACAACACCTTGGTGGGTGTACCATGTCTGCACGGCCGTTACGTCTTGAGAGTCGGGCTGCATAATCATTTTCCGCAATGCGGTTTGTTCCCGTTCGCTGGGGTTGGAAAGCGTCTTCATGTATTGTTGTTCGAGTCGCTTCTGAAAATCATCGACCCTCTGTTTTGCCTCCAACTGTTCTGTATTTGCAAAATAACCTCCGAGGAATACGCCCAAAATAATGAGCGGAATGATGTCCGCAAGGCAGGCGAGGGTGCGCCAGCCAAAGCCAGCGGGAGGCAAGGGTAGGGGGGGTGGTTTTACTTCAGCCACGGGATTGGGCGCGTTCGCAAGCGTTTAAAGTGTTTTGCATCAGCATCGCCACAGTCATTGGACCAACTCCACCTGGGACAGGCGTAATCGCTGCACACTTCGGCGAAACGGCCTCAAAGTCTACATCCCCA
>Ga0228702_1001072_pt1 | contig 18492 bp, 7 predicted proteins | sample McNCre217_Aug_MG_2_FD_178018 | JGI IMG/M metagenome (GOLD analysis project Ga0228702, IMG submission 178018) | Freshwater microbial communities from McNutts Creek, Athens, Georgia, United States - 20-17_Aug_MG | ecosystem: Environmental > Aquatic > Freshwater > Creek | place: USA: Georgia... | reverse complement strand
ATCTGCGGCGTCGATTGGACTGAAGGGGTCCAACCACACGGCATGAATTACGTTGACAGAAGAAGCATTCACTTTGAGTACAGTCCGAAATAAAGGTAAGACTGTTATGCAAAGGCCGTGCCAGGTGTTTTTGTAACCTATGTAATTAAATTTATGTGCGTGATGGGCCTGCCAGTGGCAGTTTCTCGACGTTGCGACGAGTTACCGACAGGCTTTTTAGACGCTTCTTGGGCGTTTGCTTTGGCTGGTTTAGGCGAGAACCCGCCACAAAACCGCCCGTCCGTGCGCAGCACCTCCAACGAGGGAACTACTTTCGAACGAAAGCCCATGAGCTTGCAGCCATAAGGCATGCGCACATCCCACGTGATCGCCATGTAGCGACACTCCCAGCAGTTGGGGCCCTTTGGCAAGGGCGAGGATGAAGGCGCGGTGCCTTGATCAGCTTTCATGCGTGAGATCAACGGCGCTTATTAACCGCCCAAGAGCTTCATCACCGACTGCTGGCTGGTGTTGGCTTGCGCCAGCACCGCGGTAGCGGCTTGCTGCATGATTTGTGTCTTGGCCAACTCGGTTGAAGCATGTGCGTAGTCTGCATCTTCAATCTGGCTACGCGAAGCAGACATGTTCATCGACACGTTAGTCAAGTTGTTGATCACGTGGTCGAGGCGGTTCATCACCGCGCCCATGGTGGCGCGTGTGGCGTTCACCTTGTCCATCGCTGTATCCAACAAGTTGAGCACGGCTGTAGCACCATCACGGGTATTGATACGAACTTTGCGGGCATCTTCAGCCAAATCAACGTCGCCGGTAATTTGCCCTGTGATCGAACCATTTTTACCAAAGTCAGCCAAATCGATGGTGACCACTTGGTTGGCAGAGCCGCCAACTTGGAAAGCCATACGACCCACTTTGGGTGGATCCATCTCTTGGCTCGCGCGTCCACCAAAGGTACCTTCATGAAAACCTAAGGATGAAAAGTTACTCAAGTCACCAAAGCCATCAGCACCACTTGTGATCTTGATCGGCGCACCAGTCAATCCCAATTGTGATGGAACGATGCCATCAGCACCTGGCAAACCAGGCAACATAGGTGCATCAGAAACCAGCTTGACAGAACCATACATGGTCGCTGCGTTGACGGCATTGCTGCCACCACCCAATACATTCGTACTGTAAGCGTCACTTAAATCGAGAGCAGTCACATCCGTCTTACCCACGATGTTGGGGGAGACTGTGCTGAGCTCAACCGTTTCAGAGCCATCAGCTGTTGTGGCACCACGCAAGTCAAAGCCACTACCCGCAACAGTTGAAGTAATTAAGACAGACGTGCTGTCGTTAGGGTCAATCGAGGCCACCACATTTTTCAATGTCGACTCTGCATTGATCGCTTCACGCATAGCAATCGCAGCTTGAGCTGCAGTTTTACCCGCCGTGTTTGCTGTGACTTTTACGCCATTAATCATGACTCCAGCAGAGTCAGTGCTGATAGCAGAATCAATTTTGATTTTTGAAATTTGAGCAGCAGAACCGCCTTTATCTAAGCCAAAGTTAGCTGCTGACAAGTCTTCTTTGCTGGAATCAAACCAGACCGACATGTTGCGACCATCCGAAGACAAAGTCACACCATAACCGTTGTCGCTAGCCATCACACCGTGTTGACCTACGCGCTCGTTAATGGCGGCAACCACCTTGCTGCGTCGATCAGTGCCCGACTCGTTTTGAACGAAATCGACTTGAATTTCAACACCATTGACCCACAGTGATTGTTTACCACTCAATGGTATTTCTGTCTTGGTGTTCACACCTGCAGAAACTACAGGGTTAGCTTCAGCGCGAACCCCGGTCATAGTTGTGCTGTCGTTAATCGCGGCAGCCAAAGCTTTGGCACTTGAACCTGGATCGCTACTAGTCACTGCAACATTTGAGAAACGGTCATCATCAGGTGTGCTAGGGCGAATTTTGATGCCATTGATCATCAAATCGTCCATCCCCAAGTTCTTGAATTGAGCTGGAGAATTTGCTGTCAACTCTTGGGAGGCGATGCCAAATGTGGCACCTGCACTCTTGTTGGCAGTCATAGTAAAGCCAGTACCAGGATTCTTGGCGGTCAGAATAACCTCGCCCACCTTAGAACCTACTGATGCAAAGACGCCTAAGTTTTGATCAGCGTTGATCTTGTTAATCAAACTGTCGCGTACATCTTGCGAATTAGCCAAGCCAGTATCTGAAGTAAACGAATAACCATTCACCACCACGGTTGCTGTATCAGTCGTAGCAACGTTCCCAGAAATCAATACACGATCAACCTGTGCAGCAGCAGGCGCCACATTAGCGCGAGGCTGTGTGTTCAATACCGATTCATTTTTGGTGTAATTACCAGCATCCAAGCCTGCACGGGCGATATCTCCCGTCGAGGTCGAAGTGAGCACTACTGGTGCTTGAATTTTGGATTCCAAAGAAATAGTAGAACTCTGAACACCTTCACGCATACCGATACGATCACCAAATATGCTGGCATTGTCAGGCGTTTCAAAACGTACTTCAATGTTGCGGCCATCGACAGCAACCAAGGTTACGCCTTTGGTTTCTGAACCAGTGTCAATCGCTTTGACACCAGTTTTATCGCTGATGAGGTTAATTGCACGCACCACACTTTCACGCGTGGCTTGCGGGTTGTTCAAAACAGTACTGATATTGGCTGAAGCGTAACCGTTGATAAACACAACGCCTGATGTGACAGAGGCACCAGTCATCGCCTTGCCAGTGAACACGTTTTCGTTGACTTTAGCGAACACTCCAGTGCCTGGCACCGATGTCATGTATTGCGCCGTCGTATTTACATTGCTCGCTAGACCTGTTGCACCAGGCGCAATTTCCATGGCAGGTACGTTGCCCTCATTCACCGAAAAGTCCACACCAATCACGGCAGAACCTTTGGCATGCGTTATCAGTCGACCAGTTGAACCGTCAAATTGTGGACTTGCCTGCAACGCTGCTGCAATTTTTTCTGCAGCATCGGCTGGTGTTTTGTCTGCTGCAGTCAGCGTAACAGTTACGCCCGCAACCACGATATTGCCTGGCATTGGTGTGCCAGAGAACGTGATCGACTGGGACTCACCTTGGCTAATACCTTGATCCACCGCCATGCGGTTGATAGCTGCGGCCTTGGCAATCGCACTGCCTGAAGCATTGTTGCGGGGTGATACTGAATCATCAGCAGCCACTGATGGACCAATGTTGACACCGTTAATTTGCAAGTCACCAGAACGCAAGGTTGGAATACTGCCTGAAACATCAACGTTAACTGACAACTCACGCGGTTTAGTGACCAAGTCAACTGCAGTACCCGATGGATCACGGAATGTGTATGTCAAATTATCAGACATCACTGAGCTATTTAAGCCCGCCGTCACATCAAACGACACCACACCTTTGACTTTGTCCAATACGCCTGTCAATGCGATTGTTTTGTTGTCTTGCGTCAAAAATGTCGCATTGACTGTGCTGCCACCAGAGGCAACAGACATCTTTAAAGCACCGCTCTTTAAGAACTTGCCGTTGTTGTCAAACACCTCTGACGCTTGTGTCATTGCTTTGCGATCAACCGTCACACCGGCAACCGTCAAGGACAAGTTCGTAGAACCGAATGTCACAGCAGTCTCTGGCACATCACCATCAGTGCTGTTGTATGTCAAAGTAACTTGATTTCCTGTCACGTCTACACTTCGGCCTGAATTGGCATTGAAGTAAGTGGTGTCGCTCAAAGCTGATTTGATTTTGTTCATCACCGCAGTGGAACCTGCAGCAGCTTCTGTGGCCGTGATCTGCACTGTTTGACCTGCAACCGTGATGAAGCCCTCAGCAGGAGTACCTGAGAGCGTAAATTTCTGCACCTCACCTGTACCTGCGCCTGTAATGGTTCGCGTAGTAGTGGGGTCAATAAAGACGCTTCCAAACTGATTCATTGATGTGGCTTTGAAAACCGGCATCTCACCCACTTGTTGTCCAGCAGTACCGTTGAGCACGGGGAAACCGTTCCACTCGGTATTGTTAGAAATCTGGACAATTTGTTGTTTGAGCTGTTGGAATTCCAAGTCCAAATAACTGCGCTGAGCATTGTCGTTGGTGTCGTTAACTGCCTGTACAGCGAGTTCACGCATACGTTGCATCATGTCAGTGATTTCACTGGTCGCACCTTCAGCCGTTTGAATCAACGAGATCGCATCGCCTGCATTACGCACAGCTTGATTCAAGCTGCGTACTTGCTGCGTCATGCGCGTTGCGATCGCCATACCGGCAGCATCATCTCGAGCCGAGTTGATGCGTTTGCCCGTAGACAACTGCTGCATAGCGACTTGTTGGTTGCGCTCAGTAGACCGCAGAGCGGCTTGAGAGAACAATGCTTTTACGTTTGTGTTAATTACTGCCATCTTTATCTCCTGACCTATGTCGGCCAATCAAAGTTACAAACAACCAAGCAGATACCGTGCCAACTTGTTTTCCGACAACTTGAGGGGTTTGAGATAAATAAAGTTGCGCTCAAGTATGAGAACTTTGGGTCGAACGGCAACTTTTGGCACACCTGCGGCAAACCTTTGCCGTAGGTTTGCCGCACCTTGCCGCAAGCCACTATCAACGCCATCTTCCCTAGAAACAGATATTCAGCGTTATGTATATCTATATAGAGGAACTACCTGTCAATACAAATTGGAACAAAAATTGCTTTAGCCATCACAAGCTTTAACCAAGCATTTGTTTATCCCTAAGGAGCCTCTCATGACACTTATCCAAGAATTGATGAACCAATCATCTTTGAACGTATTTTTCGAAAACGGGGGCATGAAGCGTTTTGCACCCGCTGAAATTCGCGAAGCCATTCAAAGCTTGGTTGCGACAGAGCAAGTGAACCTAGCGTGCGCCTTGGGCGACGCTGGTTTGGCCATCTATCCACATAGCGAAGACATGTTGGCCATCAATGGCTTGCTCGCCATCATTCGCCAAGACTGGGTGGAAGCTGTTGAACTTTTGACAGAATTGATGGAATTCCAAGGCCAAGCCGTGCAACCCTTCACCTATGTCATGCTCGTTCGCGCTCTGCGCTGCAATCTAGACCCAGCAGCCGCCATGAATGTGGTGCGCAAAGGCTTGGAGCAATACCCTAACCAATTGGAATTGGTGGCCGAGAGTTTGGCACTGGAAGAATACGCCCATGCTATGACACCAACTTCTGCATTGACACAATAAGCACATGAACGCCAGAACCTTTGCTGCAAGCAATGAAATGAGCTTGGCCACATCCGGCCAAATGGGCATCGACCAGCTATTTCAACACTGCGAGACCCTGCAAAGCTCTGGCGAACCTGCTGCGGCTATTGGGCTGTATCAAACATGGATTGAACACACTATCAGCCCGCACAAAGCGCTGGCCATGTTCAATCTTGGTTCTTTGCTGCAAAGCAGGGGGGACTTTCAAACGGCCATTGCGACTTATCAGCAATGCATTGCGGAGCAGCCCCACCTTGCACAAGCCCATATTAATTTGGGCCTGTTGTACGAAAAACTGGGGCAACATGAGCAAGCCTTGCAGCAATGGTCCAACGTTGTTGCCAATGGCCTGTTGAGCGAAAAAACAGATGCCACCATGCAAGTCGCGGCGCTCAATCACATTGGCCGCTTGCATGAAAACAAAAAGAATTACGACTTGGCCGAGCAAGCGCTTGAAAAAAGCCTGCAGCTCGACCCAAAGCAACCAGGCGTGATCCAACACTGGGTACACATCCGTCAAAAGGCCTGCAAATGGCCTGTCTACAAGCCATTACCCAACATCACGCACAACGAGATGTTGATGGCCACCTCCCCTCTGGCCATGCTGGCCATGACGGACGACCCCGTGCAACAACTACTTACTGCACATGCGTTTGTAGGCCGCACCTATGGGTTTAAAGAAGAGTTTTTAAGCAAGGGCCGCAAATACCAGCACGATCGCATTCGCATCGGCTATGTATCGGGCGACCTGTGCGTACATGCCGTGGGCCTGCTGCTGCCTGAGCTACTAGAAGGCCACGACCACACTAAATTTGAAATTTACGGCTATGACTTCAGCCCCGAAGATGGCACCGCACATCGCGAACGCTTGAAAAAAGCGTTTGACCACCTGCGCCCTATTCACCACTTGACGGACCGCCAAGTGGCCGAACAAGTGCTGGCTGACGAAATAGACGTATTGATTGACTTGCATGGCCTGAGCTCAGGCGCACGCCCTGGCATCTTTGCCCTGCACCCAGCACCCAAGCAAGGCACCTACCTTGGCTTCATCGGTACCACTGGCATGCCGTGGTTTGACTTTGTCATTGCCGACCGCTACGCACTACCCGAAGAGCTGACGCCCTACTTCACTGAAAAGCCGCTGTATGTAGACGGCAGCTTTATTCCACTGACTCGTGATGAAACGCCTGTGCGTGAAGCCACGCGTGCGGAATTTGGACTACCTGAAGATGCGTTTGTGATGGCGGCCTTTGGGAATGTTTATAAGATTACCGAAGAGATGTTCAATGTTTGGTTGAATATCCTCAAAGAAGCACCCAATAGCGTACTGTGGCTGATGGATGATAACCCATCCACGACAACCCAGCTTACCCAATATGCTCTCCGTCACAACGCCGATCAAAAAAGAATTCTTTTCAGTGCAAGAGCTTCACACAACGAATACAAAGCAAAGCTAAAACTGGCAGATATTTTTCTTGATAATTTCCCATATAACTGCGGATCAACCTCACGTGATGTCTTAAACGCGAGCTTACCGCTTGTAACCATAAGTGGGCGATGCATGATATCTCGCATGGGAGGTTCCATTCTCAGTAACATCGGATTAACTGAATTGATTGGCAGCACATTTTCAGAATATTTTGATATTTGCATACGTCTCAGCAAAGATTCTGCACACACCAGTAATCTTCGCCAAAAAATTCCAACAAATTTAGCCGATTACCAATTTCGCCTTAGAAGTATGGCCAAGAACATAGAAGATAATTTTTATTCGAAAATGAAAATAAATTAAGTCATGAAATTAATTACACCAAAATTCTCCGTAATTATCCCCACGCATAAGCGTTCAAAATTATTAGACCGAGCGCTAATTTCAGTTCGTGCACAAGGCCTAGACAATTTAATAGAAATTATCGTTATATCAGATCTTACGGACGCTGCCACGTATTCGATTTGTGAAAAACATCTATCAAACAACGATATATATATAAAAAGAAATGGCCCCCCAGGACCATCAGCAAGTAGAAATATAGGATTAGCATTAGCTAATGGTGAAAATATTATTTTCTTAGATGATGATGATGCATGGCATCCAAATTATCTCAAGACACTTCTATCTAATCAAGAATATCTTAACCTTGGCGTCATATTTTCCAACTGCTCTGTAGTAAAAGAACGTCGCCTTCCAGAAGGTCCTGTATTCTTATCTGAACAAATAATTAACTTAAATAACTCATTGGATCTAAACGTATATGTGAAAAATCAAGTACATATGTCATGCTATGTATTTTCAAAAAGCATTTTGAAAGGCATTGAATTTGATCCTTACATGCGCGCCTATGAAGATTGGGATTTTCTGCTTTCTGTGTTTGATAAAAAAATGCCTACACACATCCCCATTCTTAGCTCTCGTGTCTATGAAGTAAGTGATGAAACTACTGATCGACGTGGCAGCACTGCTAGCGCACAAGATTTCAATGCTGTATTAGATTATTTATATGTTTACAGGAGGCATCCAATTGCAGATATTGAAGTAAAAGAAAAACGATCAAAACTCTTAACTCAAGCCGGATTAACTTTGGCTGTTAATTTTCTTTAAATTTCTATTTATTAAAAAATCAAATGAAAAATATCCATGAAAACGAAGAAATGAATTCAGTTAATTTGAATTCATTTAAGAAAATGAATTTAGGTTGCGGAGCAAATTTAATCAAAAACTACTTGAATATTGGTTACTGGTCTAGTCTTTCACAAGATACTATATACAAGGATTTAGCTGGAAACATTGGGACATACATGTTCAATCACGATTTAGTGAAGGGGATTCCAGCTCAAGATGGCAGCTTAGATATTGTGTATCATTCTCATTTTTTGGAGCATTTATCATATAAAGATGGAATTAAATTATTGACTGAAGTTTATCAAAAATTAGCTATTGGTGGCGTCCATCGTATCGTAGTTCCCGACATGGAATTATGGATAAAATCATATTACACCAAGGATGATTTTTTTATCAACAAATACAGAAATGAAGTTCTCAAGGATGATTTAGAAATTTATCAACCTCGCGGAGCTGCATTTATGGGAATGCTGCATAATCATGAACACAAATGTGGCTGGGATTATGAAATGCTTGAATTTCATTTAAATCGAATTGGATTTAAATCAATCGAAAAAACTATGTTTCAAGAAAGTAACTTAATTAGTGAAATAGTTGAACTTGAACCCTATTCACCATTAAGAGCAATGGAAAGCTTGTGCATCGAATGCGTTAAGTAATAAACACCAGAAAAAGAACCAATTAAATAAATGATACTTTGCGAGTTAGTTAGTTAAAAACTTCGAATCTGACAATAATTCTTTATCCAAAAAAATAAGAGGTCTATATTTAAAATAGACCTCTTATTTTATGTATTAAAGCAGATAGATGTGGGAATAAAATCCACTAATATAATCATTTTTTCTTAAAAAAATTTCATGGATTTGATTTTATTCCAATGAAAGTTCCTCGCATTGCCGAATAATAATTCCGTCCCAATCCTTGAATAATATTTGGTTTCAAAGAGTCGAATTGCTCCATGACTGTTTCAAAGCCCGCATCATAAATACTCTGCAATAAATATTCTCGTGTAGGCCAAAATGATCTGTGGTTTTCCCAGGAGGACCAGCGCATATTTTCTTTGTCGCTTACTTTAGTATCATGATCGAACTCTTGATACCATCGTCCTTCAATTCCTTCATTTTCTTGAAGTGGACTTAGCTGAAATTTAGTATCAGCCAATCCTAATGGATTAAAGTCATCTGTTAATGCAAAGTGAGTTTGAAGAATAAGCACTTTCCGCGTAACTTTTCCCAATACTTTTAAATACTCTTTTGGTTTATCTAAGTGATATAAGAGGCCACAGCAAAAAACTCCATCAAATCGCCCATACCGCTCAATATTTAAGACATCATCCCTTGAAAAGTTTAAATTATTAAGATCGCCTGTTTTTGATTTAACGTAATTGCATGCAGAGAAATTTGACTCACGCACCTCGATACCTAGTGAATCATATCCAAGTCGGGCGAATTCCGTCGCATACCCACCCTCTAAACAACCAAGATCCGCAATTCTCAGCCGACTACGGTCCCCTTGAAGGGTTGATCCAAATATATTCTTAGCAGAGATAAATCTAGGATCTTTCGCCATTGCTGGAAGGCTGGGATCTTTTGTATAGGTTCCATCATCAAGAAGGATATTGTGAGCAGTGAAAAGTGGTTTTTCCATATTGACTCCTTAGGTTTAAATTGTCATGTCAGTTTATTAGACAGAAAATTAAAAGCAATTTTTAAGCCAAGAACCCAAAGATGCCTTAACTTCAACAGACTAATTCAGAGGAGCTAATTTCAAAAAAGTGTCATCGTAATTCTGAATGAAAGACACAATTTAGGCCACCATAACCTATAGAAAACTTTCAATGACTTTTATTCAGACGCCAAAGCATGCACCCGTCAAAGAATGCGAAAGTTATTAGCTTGGGAAATAAGGCTCACTCAATACAAAAAATACATTGAGTGAGCGTTACACATACCATTTATTAATAAGGCGCAGTCTTACCGCCAGTCAAAGCAGCCGTACTACTGCTCACCGCCGTCCACTGATCAGAAGACATAGCATTCAACTGAGCTTGTGTCAGCACCGCTAAGTCTGCCGTTTCCATGGCAGCAATCTGTGCGGTCGTCATGGCAGCCACTTGCGTAGCCTTCAAGTTCGACACTTGCGCAGTTGTCAGCGCTGCGATACCAGCTGTGGTGATGGCAGCCACTTGCTCGTCATTCAGCTGTCGCAGCTGATCGGTGGCAACCACTGACACATCAGTAGTCAACGCCGTAATTTGCGCCGCAGTCAATGCTTTGATCTGGCTTGTTGTAATCACCTTGACCTGATCGGTACTGAGGGCTGCAATGCCCGTAGTAGAGATCGATTCAATTTGTGAATTAGTCAACATCACCAAATCAGCGGTTTCAATGGCTGCCACTTGTGCGGTAGTCAATGCAGGCATTTGATCTATCGTCAGCTTGCTGATTTGACCCGTGGTCAATGCTGCAATGTCTGCCGTTTCAATGGCCGCCACTTGTGCAGTGGTCAAGTTAGCCAGTTGCGAAGCAGTCAAGGCTTGAACTTGTTCCGTGCCCAAGGCCACCACACCTGCGGTGGTAATGGCTGCCACTTGGTCGTTGGTCATCTTGGCGATGTCTGCTGTTTCAATGGCGGCAATTTGGGCTGTGGTCATCACTGCAACTTGTTCAGCCGTCAATTTGCTGATTTGAGCCGTCGTCAAAGCCACCACTTGGTCAGTGGTCAAGGCTTTCACACCTGCGGTGGTAATGCCTTGCAACTGTGCAGCTGTCAGTTGTTGCACATCTGCAGTTTCGATGGCAGCAATTTGGGCTGTACTCATGGCAGCCATTTGGTCACCCGTGAGCTTGCTCACTTGCGCCGTTGTCAAAGCCACCACTTGCTCAGTGCTCAGTGCTGCCACTTGTGCCGTGGTCAAGTTAGGCAACTGTCCAGCTGTCAAAGCTTGCACTTGGCCTGTGCTGAGACCACGCACAGCAGCTGTGGTCAGGGCTTGCACTTGCAGGTTGGTCATGGCGGCCAAGTCAGCCGTTTCAATGGCTTGAGCTTGCGCCACAGTCATCACACCCACTTGCGTGTCGGTGAACTGGCTAATCTGTGCGGTGGTCAGCGCAGTCACCTGCTCAGCCAACAAGGCTTTCACAGCGTCGGTGGTGATAGCACGCAGTTGCGAGTTGGTCAGCTGTTGCAAATCATCCGTCGCGATAGTTCGGATTTGTGAGGACGTCAATGCACCCACTTGGTCCGCCGTCAACTTGCTAATTTGCGCTGTTGTAAACGCACCCACTTGGTCTGCCGTCAACACCGCTACTTGTGCTGTGCTCAGGTTGGCCACTTGCGTATTAGTCAAGCTGCTGATTTGGTCTGTGCTCATGCCACGGATAGCCGCGGTGCTCAGGGCTTGCAGCTGCAAGTTGCCAATTTTTTGCAAGTCAGCCGTTTCAATGGCTTGCACTTGCGACACGGTCAATACAGCAGCCTGTGTATCAGTCAGCTCAGAAATTTGAGCTGTAGTCAACGCCGTGATTTGATCAGCCGTCATAGCCTTCACACCTGCGGTGGTGATGGCTTGCAGTTGTGCCGCCGTCAACTTCTGCACATCTGTCGTCTCAATCGACTTGATTTGTGCCGTAGACATTGCCGCAATTTGTGTTTCAGTCAGCTCGCTAATTTGCGCAGTAGTGAATGCTTCCACCTGGCCAGCAGTCAATACTGACACTTGGGCCGTGGTCAACGCTGCCACTTGGGCAGCTGTCAAGCTGCTCACTTGCTCAGCCAACATGCCCTTCACAGCACTAGTGGACAAGGCAGCCACTTGCGAGTCAGTCAACTTTTGCAAGTCTGCTGTCTCAATGGACTGAACTTGGCTAGCTGTCAAGGCACCCACTTGTACTTCGGTCAACTTGCTCACTTGTGCCGTCGTCAAGCTGGCCAATTGGTCCGCCGTGAGCTTGGCCACGTTCGCCGTGGTAATAGCTTGCAGCTGCGCAGCAGACAACTTGGCAAAGTCCGCCGTTTCAATGGCTTTGATTTGCGTCGAGGTCATGGCCGTCACTTGCGCTTCAGTCAAGCCGCTGACTTGCGCCGTGGTCAAGCTTTCCACTTGGGCTGCCGACAAGGCTGCAGTTTGGGTAGTCGTCAAGGCTGCCAACTGAGTCGTGGTCAGATTGCTGATTTGGTCAGCCAACAAGCCCTTCACACCCGCAGTGGTGATGGCCTGAATTTGGCTATCGGTCATTTTGCTGAGTGCGGCTGTGCTGATTGCTTGCAGCTGTGTAGCGCTCAAGGCATTCACCTGAGCGGTGGTCAACTGGCTGGCTTGTGCTGTGGTCAGTGCACCCACTTGATCAGCAGTCAAAGCCTTGATACCTGTTGTGGTGATGGCTTGCAACTGCTCACCCGTGATTTGCTGGAAGTCTGCAGTCTCCAAAGCACGCAACTGAGAAGTGCTGAATGCTGCCAACTGTGTCGCTGTCAAGCTAGCTGCTTGTGCCGTCGTGAGGTTGGTCACTTGGTCAGCAGTCAACACGCCCACTTGAGCCGTCGTCAAGGCAGCCACTTGTGCCGTGGTGAGCTGGCTCACTTGCTCAGCGCTCAAGCCTTTCACACCGGTGGTGGTAATGGCTTGCACTTGGGCATCGGTCAACTGACGCAAGTCAGATGACTCCAAAGCTTGCAGCTGTGTCACGTTCATCACGTTCACTTGTGCAGTCGTCAATTGGCTGGCTTGTGCTGTTGTCAACGCAATCACTTGGTCCGCCGTCATTGCCTTGAAGCTGTCAGCCGTGATGGCTTGCAACTGGCTAGAGGTCAGTTGAGCCAAGTCAGCTGTTTCGATGGCCTTCACTTGCGTCGAGGTCAACACTGCCATGTTGGCATCCGTCAACTTACTGACCTGAGCCGTGGTCAAGGCAGTCACTTGAGCAGCAGTCAAAGCCTGTGTTTGTGCTGTCGTCATGGCACCCAGTTGGCTGCTGGTCAATACAGCCACTTGGGCTGTACCCATACCCGCTACTTGAGCGGTGGTGAGTTTGCCCACTTGGTCCACAGTCAATGCAGCAACTTGTGCAGTGGTCATACCCGCAACTTGTGCAGTCGACAAATTAGCGATAGCAGCTGTTGTCAAGGCTTGAACTGCCGTGGTGGTCAAAGCAGCCAAATCAGCAGTTTGCATTGCAGCAGCTTGTGCAGTGCTCAAAGCACCCACAGCAACACTGGTCAACACTGCCGCTTGTGTAGAAGTAAGGCCCACCACTTGCGCGGTAGTCAATGCGGTGGCTTGGTCAGATGACAAGCTAGCCACTGCTGCCGTTGTCATGGCAGCCAAATCAGCCGTTTCTAGTGCTCGCACTTGAGCTGTACTCAAGGCACCCACTTGCGCACTGGTGATCACCGCTGCTTGCGCTGTGGTCAAGGCCACGACGTTTGCCGTCGTCAATGCACCCACTTGGTCTGTGGTCAGCTTGGCCACATCTTCAGCATCCATCGCCTTGACTTGGGTTGTTGTCAATGCCGCCACTTGTGCTGTGGTCAGTTTGTCCACTTGGGCGGTGGTCAAGGCTGCGATGTTGGCAGTGCTCAAGGCTGCAGTTTGTGCAGTCGTCAAGGCTGCCAATTGGTCAGAGCTCAGCTTTGCCATTTGCGTGGTAGTAAGTCCAGCCACACCAGCAGTGCTGATACCAGCCACTTGTTCAGTGGTCAGCTTGGCCAAGTCCGCCGTTTCAATGGCACCTACTTGAGCAGAGCTCAAAGCACCCATTTGTGCTGCCGTCAACTTATCAGCTTGGGCCGTAGTCAAGGCCACAACTTGATCCGTGGTCAAGCCAGACACTGCAGCGGTGCTGATAGCAGCCACTTGCTCAGCTGTAAATTTAGCCAAATCAACTGTTTCAATCGCTTTGACTTGGGTCGCAGTCAGCGCACCCACTTGGGTGGTCGTCAACTTGTCGATCTGGGCAGTCGTCAGCGCCGCCACTTGAGCTGTACCTAAGCCACGCACTTGGGCTGTTGTCAGAGACGCAACTTGGACGCTGGTTAACACACCCACTTGGGTGGTCGTCAACGCAGCCGTATTCGCTGTGCTGAGTGCAGCAACTTGACCTGTCGTAAGGCTACTCAATTGAGCGGTGGTCAGATTGCTGGCTTGCGCCGAGGTCAAGCCCCCCACAGCAGAAGCGCTCAAGGCTGCGACAGCTGCTGTCGTGAGCTGAGCCAAATCAGCAGTCTTCAGAACAGCCACTTGTGTAGCGCTAATGCCTGCAGCCGCAGCGCTAGAAATTGCACCTGCTTGTGCAGTGGTCAACGCCGCTACTTGCGCCGTAGTCATTGCAGCCGCTTGAGATGAACTCAGGGCAGCCACAGCAGAGGTAGACATGGCAGCTAAGTCAGCCGTTTCCATCGCAGCAATTTGTGCAGTGGTCAAAGCTGACACTTGGGTGGATGACAACTCACTCACTTGTTTGGTGCTCAGGGCCACCACTTGCGCGGTAGACAAGGCTGCCACTTGGGTGGTGGTCAAAGAAGATGCTTGCATGCCCGAGAGCAATGCAGCAAGCTGGGCGCCGTTCAACGCAGAGGCTTGCTCAGTGGTGATGGCGGCAGTTTGTGCTGTTGTCAATGCAGCCAGTTGTTCGGTGCTGAAAGCTTTGGCTTGTGCACTGGTCAAGGCGACCACTTGGTCAGTGGTCAATGCCTTCACTTGGGCCGTGCTCAGGTTGGCCACAGCAGATGTGGTCAGCGCTTGCACTTGGCTGCTGTTGAGGGTGCTCAGATCAGCTGTAGTCAAGGCACGCGCCTGTGTGCTGGTCAACGCTGCTACTTGAGCCGTGCCCAGCTTGGCTGTTTGTGCGGTAGTGATGGCCGCGACTTGACTTGTTGTCAAAGCGGCTACTTGGCTGCCACTGAAACCCGACACTTGGGTTGTCGTGATGGCCGAGACTTGGCCCGTAGTCAAACCAGCGACAGCTGTGGCTGTCAAGGCTTGGAGTTGGTCTGTACTCAGTTTGACCAAATCGGCAGTCTCAAGAGCCGCAGCTTGGGTAGATGTCAACGTGGCCAATTGAGCGGTCGTCAACTTCTCTACTTGTGTCGTAGTCAAGGCAACCACTTGCGCGGTGCTAAGGCCAGAAACAGCTGCCGTGGTCACGGCTTGAATTTGTGCAGTAGTCAAGGCAGCAACATCTGCAGTTTCCATACCGGCTACTTGAGTGGCAGACAAGTTACCCACTTGCGCAGTTGTCAAGCTTGCAGTTTGCGCAGTCGTCAATGCAACCAGTTGTGCTGTGCTGAGTGCTTTCACTTGGTTGGCAGTCAGGCTGGCGACTGCATTGGTGGACATGGCCGCAATATCTGCAGTTTCAAAACCAGCCACTTGAGCTGAACTCATCACAGACACTTGTGCGCTTGTCAAGGCAGCTGCTTGCGCCGTAGTCAAAGCAGTCACTTGATTGGCCGTCAATTGCTGCATTTGCAAGGTAGACAAAGCTTGCACTTGGTCGGTTGTCATGCTGGCCACTTGTGTGGTGGTCAATACCGCAACCGCAGAGTTGCCAATGGCACGAATTGCCGAGGTCGTGAGCTTGGCAAAATCATCGATGGCAATGGACGTGATTTGTGAGGGCGACATAGCAGCGATCGCAGTTGTACTCAATGCACTGGCTTGTGCAGTAGTCAATGCAACAACTTGATCGGTCGTCATGGCGCGTGCTTGTACGTTTGACAAGCTGGCAATTGCATCTGTGGTCAAGCTTGCGATAAAGCTGGTGCCTGCACCTTGCACTTGTGCCGCCGTCAATACAGCAGTTTGTGCCGTGCTCAATGCGCCTACTTGAGTGCTAGTCAAAGTACTGACTTGCTCTGTAGTCATGGCTGCCACAGCCAAGTTGTTGATAGCGCCAATTTGTGCTGTGCTGAGCTTGGTCAAATCAGCGGTATTCACAGCCTTAATCTGTGTCGCAGTCAAGGCAGCAACTTGTTCGGTGCCTAAGTTGGCTGCTTGCGCTGTGGTTAAGGCGGTCAATTGCACATTCGTGAGTTTCGCCACTTGTGCCGTTGTCATGCTGGCCACTTGTGCAGTCGTCATGCTGGCCACTTGTGCGGAGCTCAAGGCTTCCACAGCAGATGCCGTCATGGCACGCACTTGGTCCGTAGTCAACTTGACCAAGTCAGTTGTTTCAAACCCTTTGACTTGCGTGCCTGTCAAGGCAGCCATTTGATCGGTGGTGAGTTGCGATGCTTGTGCCGTGGTCAATGCGCCCAACTGACTTTGTGACAACGCAGCAACCGCTGCTGTGCTCAAAGCTTTAAGTTGAGAGTTGTCCAACTTAGACACTTGTTCGGTGGTCAACCCAGCCACACCAGAAGCACTAAGGGCTTGCACTTGTGCGGTGGTGAGCTTAGCCAAGTCTGCCGTCTCAATGGCTTTGATTTGAGTTGAGGTCAAGGCGGCCATTTGACCCGTGGTCAGTTTTTCAACTTGTGTGGTTGTCAATGCAACGACTTGGTCTGCACTCAATGCAGAAATCGCTGTATTTGAGATAGCTTGAATTTGATCTGTGGTGAGCTTCACCAGGTCAGCGGTTTCAATCGCTTTGACTTGCACCGCTGACAAGGCACCCATCTGACCTGCCGTCAACTTGCCAACTTGCGCAGTGGTAAGCGCCCCCACTTGGGTCGCTGTCAGCGCAGTGATTTGGCTGGTTGTGAGGCTAGCAACTTGATCGCTACTCAGTGCTGAAACCTGTGCATTGGTCAAGCTACCCACTTGTGCGTTCGTCAAGGCTGTCACTTGCGTGGTAGTCAAGCTGCCAATTTGTGCGGTCGTGATGGCTTTCAAGGCTGCATCACTCAGTTTTTGAACTTGAGCTGTCGTCAAAGCTGCTAAATCTGCAGTCTCCATTGAAGAAACTTGTAGAGCAGACAAAGTACCAACTTGTGCAGCCGTCAAATTAGATGATTGAGCTGTCGTCAACGCCGCCACTTGGCCCGTGCTCAACGCTGCCACTGCAGCATTGCTCAACGACTGCAACTGTGCTGTGCTCATTTGCGCCAAGTCAGCCGTTTCAATAGCCTTAACTTGCGCAGCCGACATCGCAGCCACCTGACTGGTTGTCAACTCTTTGAGCTGTGCACCACTCATCGCAGTCACTTGAGCCGCAGTCAACGACTGCACTTGCGTTTCCGACAACTTGCTCACTTGTGCCGTCGTGATTGCAGCCACTTGCGCTGTGCTCAAAGCAGCTAATGCAGAGACGTTCAATGCGCGCAATTGCGATGAATCCAAGGCAGCAAGGTCAGCTGTCTCTAAGCCAACCACTTGTGTAGCTGTCAATGCTGCCACTTGCGTAGTGGTCAGCTTAGGCACTTGTGCAGCAGTCAACGCAGCCACTTGTGCTGTCGTCAAGGCTTTGACTTGTGTCGCTGTCAGTTTGTCAATTTGGTCTGTGGTCAATGCCGCAACTTGTGTCGTGCTCAATGCAGCCACCGTCGTGGCATTCAAAGCTTGTAATTGGCTTGACGAGAATTTCGCCAAATCTTCTGTATCCAAACCAGCCACTTGTGTGGCTGTCAACGAGGCCACCTGAGCCGCTGTGAGTTTTTCAGCTTGGGTTGTCGTCAGGGCTTTGACTTGCGCTGTGCTCATCGCGGCCACTGCAGAAGCAGTCACCGCTTGGATTTGCGCCGTACTCAGCTTAGCAACATCAGCTGTTACCAGCGCTTTGACTTGAGTAGCAGACAACACGCTCACTTGCGCTGTTGTCAACTCACCCACTTGTGCTTCCGTCAAGGCAGCCACTTGAGTGCTAGACAAAGCTTTGACTTGGTTAGCCGTCAGTTTGCTGATTTGTGCGGTGGTAATCGATGCCACTTGCGCTGTGCTCAACGCAGCCACTGCAGACGCACTGAGGGATTGAAGTTGATCGCTGGACAAGGCGGCCAGATCAGCCGTTTCCATGCCCACAATTTGTTGAGCCGACAACGCAGCCACCTGGCTGGTCGTCAACTTGCCCACTTGGGCATTGGTCAGCGCAGCCACCTGAGCTGTGCTCAAGGCTTGCACTTGCGCAGCCGTCAATTTGTCGACTTGAGCCGTGGTGATCGCTGCCACCTGAGCCGTTGACATGGAGCCCACGCCTGAGGCGCTCAATGATTGAATTTGCGAGGACGAGAAAGCAGCCAGATCATCTGTGCCCAACGCTTTGACTTGCGTTGCAGACAATGCAGCAACTTGAGTCGTTGTGAGGTTAGACGTTTGCTCTGTACCCAACGCAGTGATTTGGTCAGCACTCAAAGCAGCAACTGCAGACAAGCTCATGGTCTTGATCTTGGCACCTGCCAGTTGAGCCAAGTCTGCCGTTTCCATAGCCTTAACTTGTGTCGCTGTCAGCACAGCTGCTTGCGCTGTGGTTAAGGCGCCTGCTTGTGCAGTAGTTAATGCCGTAATTTGCGTATTGGTTAGCGCACTAACTTGAGCCGTAGTGAGTTTTGCGGTTTGCTCTGTCGTCAACGCCGCCACTTGGCCCGTGCTCAACGCTGCCACTGCAGCATTGCTCAACGACTGCAACTGTGCTGTGCTCATTTGCGCCAAGTCAGCCGTTTCAATAGCCTTA
>Ga0228702_1001071_pt1 | contig 18545 bp, 17 predicted proteins | sample McNCre217_Aug_MG_2_FD_178018 | JGI IMG/M metagenome (GOLD analysis project Ga0228702, IMG submission 178018) | Freshwater microbial communities from McNutts Creek, Athens, Georgia, United States - 20-17_Aug_MG | ecosystem: Environmental > Aquatic > Freshwater > Creek | place: USA: Georgia... | reverse complement strand
CGACGGCGCAGAGAGGGTGCTGCGTTTCATCAGCGAGCGGACACGGATCACCCGTGCGAGCGAGAAGTAGGTACTTAAAGGTGCCAGCACCAAGCCCACGATCATCGTGCCCGCGATTGTCATTGACAGTGAGGTTCCACCAGCAACCAAGCTGATGCCGAAAGTCATCGCGGCGAATTGCACCACGACGGCAATCTGACCGGACTTGCGATTGCGCCAACTGACCCAGACACCGCCCGTTACCGATGCCAGACAAAGCGGCACAGTGAACAGGATCGCCATTGCGGGCGCAAAGCCAACTCCTATCACCATCAATACCGGGCCAATCTCGATTGCAGCGACCACTGCCCCGTCGATGATCGCACAGCAAAGCCACAAAACGATCTCTGGTGTCAGCACCGAAGCCTTGACCTTAGAATTTTTTCCGATTTCGACCGACGTAACGTTGGGGATCAGCAGTGCCGGAATGGCACCCATAAGCGCGATTACCACCAAGCCAAACATCGAAGAGACCGATCCAAGCCCCGAGGCGACAACCGGGGCCAACACAAATGTCACCTCATTCAGCGTGGCTGCGATACCCAAGGCGAGAGGCTGGCACCAAATGGTTCAGCAGCGCGCGCAGATAACCATAGGCAGCACCATTCACGGCTCCAGAAAGGGCCGCAAGAACCACCAACACCGCAAAAGGCGCCGACCACAGTGCACCTGCGGCCATCAACGCCAGTGCTGCCGCCCGAAAGCAAACCAACGCGCGCAAAAGGGGCACAACGGGAAAGCGGCTGCCGTGCCGGGTGATTGGAACGGCCCCAAAAATCTGGGCAATGGTCATCGCCGCACGGCCACTGGTGTCTCCGGTCAGGGAAAGCGCGATAAGGGAAAACGCCACTGGCCCTGCGGCTTGTGGCACGGTCAAAGTGCCATACGACGCGAACCAGGCAAGCAGCGGCCAGCGACGTTGGGGCAAACTTGGAATTTGTTGCTCCGATTGGGCAACAGCATTTAGCGAATGCATGGTCATGTCGGATCACATGACCCGCTTTGAGGCAACTTGACTGCTTTGGAGCCAGCGCGGGGCGGCGTGCAAGTGGTTAACGCAGCAAATATGGCGTGGTTTGTCAAAAACAACGCCCGACCCTGTCCAAAAAGGGCTGGGCCGTTCCCGTGCATTTCTCTCACAGCGGGCGAGGACTTTACCTCACGGGCCGAAAAATAACCTGCCTCAGCGGCCCGTCAATCTTGAAAGCGACAAAGGGTAATTTTGCCAATTGCTGTCGTTCGGCGCGGCGGGTGCAATTGGTAGCATGGTTCATGTTCAACATGGCCCTTCAGCCAGCCCCGTTGCGGTAATCACTGCAGCCAGCTCAATCGCCTTCAACGATAGACAGCTCCCGGTCTGACATGCGCGCGGCAAAGGCAAGTGATGCCTGATAATCTGGGTCACGGTAGGCGGCCTGCGCGGTTTCAAAGCTGTCGAAGCGGATAATGAACTGGCGCGGGAAATCGCCGCCTTCGACCGTTTCGATGCGGCCCCGACCTGCGATAATCTCGGCCCCGTAGCGCTGCGCCACAAGGCTGTAAAGTTCGATATAAGCCTTCTGCGCCTCGATATCCCTGACCGGTCCGGCCTTCACGATCCAATAGCCTGCCATGGCTGTCTCCTTAGAATGAATGTCCCAAGTCTTTTGCCCGCTTTAGCAGCGCAAGGCGATCCCCTTCGTCCCCAAGCGCGCCGTGCAAAAGCTCCTGACGGCTATCGGCGATGCCACAGTATTGTGTAATGCCGGTGACCAGTTGCGTGTCCATCGCGCCGTCATAGCCGCGTTTGGCGTAGTGGTCAGCATCACTGGCGGCGACGCCTAGAAATAGCGCCTTGCGATGGGGCAGTTTGCGGTCGCCATAAGCCCAGCCGTGGTTCCAAACGCGGTCGATCCAGCCCTTGGTGGTAGCGGGCAGCGACCACCACCAGACCGGAAAGACGAAAGCTAGGGCATCGTTTCGGGCGATGCGGGCCTGTTCGGCCAGAACGACGGGGCTGTAGACTTTGCGGGGGTCGTTCCAGTCGGGCTCGTCTTCGGGATCAAGGCGCGGGTCGAAGCCTTCGGCGCGCAGATCGGCGATCTCGGTTCGGTGTCCCGCCGCCTGCAAACCTTGGACCAAACTGTCAAGAACCGCGCCACAGAAGCCGTTACGGCGGGGATGGTCGAAGACAATCAAGACATTCATGCGGCGGTTCCGGTCGGTGGGTGTCAGGCGCGAAGCCTGATAAGGCCGCGCCTGCGCGTCAAGGGCCATGCGGCCCCGCTTGTCCGGCCGGGGCCGATATGGTTTGGGCCAGGGCATCACACCGACCGCGTGATGCCGCCGTCGACGCGCAGGTTCTGGCCGGTGATGTATCCAGCCCCCTCGGAGGCAAGGAAAGCCACCGTCGCCGCGATTTCGTCGGACCGGCCATAGCGACCCATCGGCACCGACTGGCGGCGTTCATCTGTGGCAGGCAGGCTGTCGATCCAGCCGGGCAGGACGTTGTTGATGCGGATATTATCTGGCGCATAGGTGTCGGCGTAAATCTTGGTAAAAGCGGCAAAACCTGCCCGCGCCACCGCCGAGGTTGGAAACATCGCCGAAGGCTCGAACGCCCAAGCGGTCGAGATATTGATGATCGACCCACCCTTCTGCGCCTGCATATGCGGTGTGACCAGCCGGATCGGGCGCACGGCGGACAGAAAATACACATCCATCCCCGCCTGCCAGTCGGCATCGGTGAGATCAAGGATCTGCTTGCGCGGGCCGTGGCCTGCGCTGTTCACCAGAACGTCGATGCGCCCCCATTTCTCCACCGTGGCGTCGACCAGTCGCGCCACATCGTCGGTGTTCAGGTTCGACCCGGTTACCCCGATGCCGCCCAGTTCAGCCGCCAGCGCCTCGCCCTTGCCCGACGAGGACAGGATCGCCACCTTGTAGCCATCCGCAGCCAACCTGCGAGCCGAGGCCGCGCCCATGCCGCTGCCGCCTGCGGTGATGATCGCTACTTTTTCTACAGACATTTCTGGTCTCCATCCGTTTTCTACGCGTCCAGCTTGGGCCAGAGGCATAATATAGAGTGAAACTACAGCATTGACGGGTGGGGCGCGAACCATGATACCTGTCATCTTCCAGTAGAAAAACTACTCATGTCCAAAGACCTTGCCCGACTGCCCTCGCTGAACGGACTGCGCGCCTTTGAAGTGGCGTCGCGGCACCTGAACTTCCGCCTTGCAGCTGAGGAACTGGGCGTAACCCAAGGTGCCGTGGCGCAGCAGGTCAGGAACCTTGAGGCGCAACTGGGGTTGCACCTGTTTCACCGCCGGTCGCGCAGCCTGTTCCTGACCGAAGCGGGGCGCGGCTATGTCACCAATATCCGCAAGGCTTTTGATCTGATCGCCGAGGCAACCGATGTTCTGCGCCCCGAACCCGCGCATCTGACGATCAGCGTGACTCCGACCTTTGCAACAAAATGGCTGATCCCCCGCCTGACCGACTTCACCGAAGCCTATCCGCTGATTGATTTGCGGATCGTCGCCAGTGATCGCGTTGCAAATTTCCAGACAGATGCCGTCGACCTTGCCGTGCGCCTTGGCCGCCCGCCTTTCGGGCCGGGACTGACGGCGGAACATCTGTTTGATCAGGTGCTGATTGCGGTCGCCAGCCCTGCGGCCCTGACGCGGCTGGGGCCAGACCCGTCGCCGCGCGATCTGTTGGGTCTGGCGCTTTTGCACGATGCCCACGATCTTTGGCCGCAGGCGCTTGGCCTTGTTTTTCCTGATGGCGCGCCGCCCACCACCAAGAACATTCGCTTCAACCAGACCTCGCTGGCAATCGAGGCGGCGATGGCGGGCCAAGGCATCACGCTGACGCCGCGCTTCTATGTTGCGGATGATCTGGCCGCAGGAAAGCTGGTGACCTGTTTCGATTTGGACCTGCGGACAGGGACCGATTTCTACATCGTCGCGCCTCGGAAAATCCGCAATGCGCCACAGGTGACTGCAGTGCGAGACTGGCTGCGGGCGCAGGCCGCGCGCGGCTAATTGGGGAAATACCTAACGACCAAATGACCACTAGACATTATGGAATCTCACCCATCAAACTTTTTAACACGTTTTCGCAAGTTGATATGCATGTACGCAATTTTTATTGCATCAATCACTTGGCAAGCTATGCTTGGCGCAAAGAGGCTTGATCATGCAAATGCAAACGAAACCTGAGAACGCGACAGAGTTGCTGGCAGCCTTGGCCGCTATGCAAGACAGCTTGGGAAAGGGCGGCCGTCGTTTGGCGACATTCTTCGTCGATAACCTTGGCGCGAACGCTATGCTGTCGGCCTCCGAAGTAGCACAGCGTTGCGGCGTGAACGCCTCAACGGTTGTGCGCCTTGCGCAGGGTCTTGGCTATGCGGGGTATCGTGAGTTTCAGGCTGTATTGCAGAACCAGTTGATGACGATAGCCCAAGTGCGGGCCAAAGACGCGTTAGCCCCATTGTCGCCATCTGCGGCGCGGCCGCTAAAGTTGCACCTGCTGGCCGACTCTGGAAAGTCGTTCAACGAAGCAGCAGCAGCGGCGGCGCACAGCTATTGTCGGCAAAACGCCGCTGTCACGATATCGGCCGATCTGCACCCCTCTTATACCGTCGAGCCCACCGATTTTGCGGCGCGGATCGTCACCGCCGCCGAATCGTCGGACGGGATCATTCTGGTTGCGCGCGACCATCCGGCGATCAACGATGTTGTGCGCCTTGTCACGGCCAAAGGTGTCCCGGTGATATGCCTGACCACCGATCTGCCCACCTCTGGCCGAACGGCTTATGTCGGATCGGACCAGTATGTTTCGGGGGCAACTGCGGGGTGGCTTTGCGGTCGCATGTTGCCTGCAGGTAGCTCTGGCCGCGTGCTATTTGTTTATTCGGTGCCATTCCGCTGCCATCAGGACCGAGAACAAGGCTTCCGTCACGTTCTGCGCACCGAGTTTCCGCATCTGGCCATCGACGAAAAGGTCAGCTCGGACGAGAGTGTTGACGTGATTTACGAAGCCGTGCGGCGCTATATTGCCAAAAACGGCCCGCCGGCCGCAGTTTACAACGTATCGGGAGCAAATATCGGCGTGGGGCGCGCCCTAGAGGATGAAGGACTTAGCGATAAGACGGTTTTCATCGGCCATGAATTAAACGCAAATTCAAGGTCTTTGCTGGAACGTAACATAATGGATGTCACCATCGGACATGATTTCGACCGCGAGATTGCGCTCGCGGTCGACTGTATCAAGATGGCGCTTCAGGGGGTGCAACCGATCAACCGCATCACGCAAAGCCAGGTTTTCACCCGGTTTAATTGCGCCACTTTTTGACGGTTATAGCGTCAGTTTGCCATGCGGAGTGGGCGGTGCGAATTGATAAGCGCCCCAAACCGACTGATCAAAGTTGATCACTGACCCTGTCATCATGCCGGAATCGTCGGACGCAAGATAGGCAACTGCGCGCGCGACTTCTTCGGGCGCCAGCAGGCGCTCAAAGGGCTGTTCCGCAGCGGCTTTTTCAAGCCAATTTTCATCGGCACCGTGGTATTCCCGTTGCGTACGGTCTTCACCATCCGACGCCATCCAGCCGATGTTCAACTGATTGACGCGGATTTTGTTGCGCATCGCCGCGAAGGCGGTGTTGCGGGTAAATGTGGCCAGCGCCGCCTTGGACGCACAGTAAGGCGAAATGAAAGGTTGACCGGCCAGGGCCGAAGTCGACCCGATGTTAATGATCGCTCCGGCGGTGCCATCACGCACCATGCGCCGAATCGCTTCTTGCATCAGGAAGAACGGCGCGCGGGTGTTGACCGCGAACATTTTTTCAAAAAGCGCCTCGTCGGTGGTCAGAATGTCGCCGCGATCGGTGATTCCGGCGGCATTTACAAGAATATCGACCCGGCCGAAGGCGGTATCAAGCGCCTCAAATACCTTGCGACAGTCGGCAACATGCGCAAGATCCGCCTGCACGAATTGCACGTTGCAGCCGGTTTTGGCGTGGATTTCAGCCGCCACCGCCGCGCCTTTTTTGACGTTGCGTCCGCAGGTTACGATGCCTGCAGCCCCGGCCTGCGCCAGTTGCAGCGCGATGGCTGCACCCAAGCCCTGTGTTCCGCCGGTTACCACGGCGATTTTCCCATCTACTCTGTTCATCCAAGCCTCTCTGACTGCAATGCGTATTGCTGCAATTAGCACGAAGGAATGTCTATTGACAGACCTGCGTTTATGCAACAGATTTTGCAACGAGGGAATGATTGACGCAACAAATAATGCGCAAATCATGCGGAGATACGAAGAGGAAATGAAATGCTAAGGATAGCGGTTCTTGGTTGCGGCCGGATCGGACAAATGCACGCAGCCAACGTGGCGCGGCATCCGCGTGCCGAATTGGCGATGGTTTATGATGTTTACGCCCCTGCCGCCGCCAAGGTTGCGCAGAGCTTGGGCGTAATCGCAGCCGAAAGTGCGGAAGCGGTTTTTGCCGATGCTGCGGTTGATGCGGTTCTGATCGCCACAGCGACGCCAACCCATGCAGATTACATCGAGATGGCGATTGCGGCCGGCAAAGCGGTGCTATGCGAAAAGCCCATTGACCTCAATCTTGCGAGGGTGACCGCATGTGCGGCCAAGATCGGCAATACAACCATTCCGATCCAGTTGGGCTTTAACCGCCGTTACGACCCCGGCCACAGTGCCGCGCGCGCGGCCATGCTGGCGGGCGACATCGGCGATCTGCATCAGGTGATTATCACCTCACGCGATCCGGCTATTCCGCCCCGCGCGTATCTTGAAGCGGCGGGTGGGCTGTTCCGCGACATGACGATCCACGACTTCGATCTTGCCCGCTTTATGCTTGGGGAAGAGCCGACCGAGGTGTTTGCAATGGGCGGCGCGCTCATCGACCCTGCGCTTGGGGCTGAATTGAACGAGGTCGACAGCGCCATGTTCATCCTGCGCACCGCAAGTGGAAAACAATGCCACATCAACAACTCGCGCACGGCCGTATACGGCTATGACCAACGCGTCGAACTGATGGGCAGCAACGGCATGATCATTTCCGACAACCGCAAGCCGCATGAAATGCGCCGCTATGGGGCCAAGGCGGTGGAATGCAGCGAGCCTTATCAGTTTTTCTTCCTAGAGCGGTACAACGAAGCATTCATGGCGGAAATTGACGGCTTTGTGGATTGCGTCGAACAGGGCGCCAAACCTCTGGCAAGCTTTGACGATGGCCGCCGCGCGCTGATCTTGGCTGAAGCTGCCTATCTTTCAATGAAAGAGCGCCGCTTGGTCCAGGTTTCCGAAGTCAAAGCCTGACGAAAGACTGGCAGCGCCCGCAAGGTGTTTGCCGAAAATTTGCAGTTGGCCGTTGGTCGAGGAGCCGGCCGCCAACCGCAAAGCAGACCCCTTTGCGGTTGCAAAGGGCCAAAGCGGTTGGCCGCAACCACGGCAAGAGGCCGCACAGAAAACCCAGTGGAGGAACACAATGATTTTCAACCTAACGCGCCGTCAATCCGCCAAGACGCTGTTTTCCGGCGTTCTGGCCCTTGCCTTGTCGTCCGGTGTTAGCTTTGCCGAAGGCAACGCCGACGTGATGATTGGCTTCACGCCGAAATTCCTGAAAGACGACTTCCAGACCCTGATGCTGGATCTGTCGAAGAAAGCTTTTGATGCCAAAGGCTTCACTCTTGTTGGCGCCCCCGATCCGAACGGCGACATCGCGGCACAAGTTGACGCGCTGACCAACCTTATGGCCAACGGTGCCAATGTTATCGTGTTTGCGCCGCTGGACGCGGCTGGTATCGTTCCGGTCGTTGAAAAGGCCAACGAGGCAGGCGTTCTGGTGTTCTCGATCGACGATAGCCCGGCTGGTGGCAAAGTCACCGCGACCGTGCGCGCTGATAACGTGAACGCGGGCGCGCAGGGTGCCGAAGAAATGGCAAAGCGTCTGGCAACCGCACCTTGTTCAAAAGACGACAGCTGCATCGTTTTGGAACTGCAAGGCGCATTGACCACACCAAACGGCCTTGACCGTTCGAAAGGCTTTGCGGAAACGCTGGCCAAACTGGCCCCAAAAGTGCAGATCATCCAGCGCCCAACCGAATGGACTGCGGATATGGCGGCTGATGCCGCACAAAACGTGTTGACCCAGAACCCGAACCTTGCCGGCATCTTCATGGCATCGGAACTGATGGCAACGGCGGTGAACGCTCAGCTTTCTGCAGCAGGCAAAGGTGCGGCGGTTGGTGAGGATGGCGCGGTGATCAGGATCGCCATCGACGGCACACCGCAAGGTTTGCAACTGATCCGCGACAAGGCGTTGGATGCGACCGTTTCACAACCACTGTCGGCCTACGCAACCAAAACCGCCGAGTTGATCGAACTGGTTCACGGCGGCGGTAAGATCGAAATCGGCCCGCGCGATGATGGCCAAGTCATCGACACCCCGGTTGGTCCGCAATACCAGCTGAAAGCAACGCTGGTTACTGCTGAAAACGTCGACTCGCCTGATCTGTGGGCAAACCAAGTCGGCAAGTAAGCAAACAAAAGCGTGGATCTGAAGATCATGGAAAACATTCGGCCCATCGTAGAGATGCGCAACATCTCTAAGACCTTTGGTTCCACGCGTGCCCTTAAAGGCGTGGACTTCACAGTTATGCATGGTGAAGTTCACGCCCTTTTGGGGCGAAACGGCGCGGGCAAAAGCACTCTGGTTTCAACAATGAGCGGGCTGGTCGCCTCTGATACCGGCACCATCCGCATCGATAACACCGAAGTTGTGGCCAATGGCCTGCCCTATGCCGCAAAAATCCGCAATGACATTGCGCATGTGCAGCAGACGCCGCAACTGTTCAACCTGCTGACAGTGGCCGAAAACCTGTTTCTAGAGAACCCGTTGGTTCAGAAGAAATTTGGCATGGTCAGCCACAGCCTGATGCTGTCCAAAGCCCGTGCGCTGCTGGACAAATGGAATATGGATATCCGCGCCGAGGCGCTGGCAGGCGAACTTAGCGCAGGCATCCGGCAGCTTTTGGAAATCATGAAGGCGCTCAGCCGTGGCGTTCCAGTGATCATTTTGGATGAACCGACCGCCGCGTTGAGCAATGCTGAAAAGAAGATGCTGTTCGAACAGGTCAAGTCGCTGAAAGCCTTGGGAATATCGTTCATCTATATATCGCATCATCTGGACGAAATCTTTGAGGTCGCCGACACAGTGACCATCCTGCGTGACGGGTTGGTGGTGAAAGAGCGTGAAGCGGTCGGCAATCTGAACGTCGAGTTGATCGCCGATCTTATGATGGGCGAAAAGACAGCGCGGTCGGTGCGCAGCGACCATACCCGATATGATGCCCCCGTTTTACTCGAAGCAAAAGGGGTCGGGCTTTACCCTGTTACCGAAGCGGGCGTTGATTTTCAGGTTCGGCCAGGAGAGATCGTGGCGCTGGCAGGCCCAGTCGGCGGCGGGAAAGAAGCTTTGGCCATGATGCTGTCCGGGCAGCTTACGCCCTATAAGGGCAAGATATCTGGTGCGAATGACACCCTCCCGACCATCGGGCTGGTGCCAACCGACCGCCATGCCAGCGGCTATGTCGGCATATTGGGTGTGCGGGAAAATGTGGCGATTGGCGGGCTTGATCTGCTGTCTGGCACCTTTGGTTTTATTGATCGCAAGAAAGAGGCCGCGCATGTCGGCACCCTTGCAAGGCAAACCAATGTCATCGCGGCGTCCTTGGAACAGGCGGTCAGCCAGCTTTCAGGCGGTAATCAGCAAAAGGTCGTCTTCGCCCGCGCGCTTTGCCACAATCCGCAGGTGGTCGTTGCACTCAGCCCAACGCGCGGCGTCGATGTGGGCGCCAAGGAACAACTTTACGCGCTGCTGCGCGATCTGGCCAGCAAGGGGCTGGGCGTGGTCGTGGTGTCAGACGAAGAAGACGAGATCGCGCAATTGGCGAACCGGGTCGTGATCGTGTTCGAAGGCAAGATCGTTGCCGAATTGCGCGGCGATTACACGATGAAAGATCTAATTCTACGCATGGAGGGCGTGATATGAGCAGTGCAACCCCAACGAAGGCGGCTGCGCCAACCCGCATGCAGGCCTTTGGAACTGCGTTTGTGAGTGGCGGGTATACGATGTATCCGGTGCTTCTGGCGCTGGTGATTGTTGGGGCCGTGGTGGCGCCCCGCTTTGCAACATCAACGAACCTGATCAATATTCTGGAACAGATCAGCGTGTTGGGTCTAACCACCATTGGCCTGACTTTTGTGGTGTTGATCGGGCGACTGGACCTCTCGCTGGAAGGCATTGTCGGCTTTGCGCCGATGTTTGCGGCAGTCTGTCTGGTACCTGCGGCGGCCGGGGGCATTGGCATTGAACTGCCGTCGTGGATGGGGCTGCTGATCGCTTTGGGCGTTGCCGGGGTGATCGGTTTTTTCAACGGCTTCATGGTCGTTCGTGTGGGGTTGAACCCGTTTATCTCTACCCTTGGGCTGCTGGTTTTGCTGCGCGGTGGGGTGCTGATCGTGTCGAATGGCCGTTCGATCTATTCGCCCGGTCCGGCGCTTACATATCTTGGCTCGGCTAAACTCTTTGGCCTGCCGGTGTCTGTCCTGGTGTTCGGCGTGGTCGCAACCATCGTGGGACTGGTGTTCAAATACCACCGCTATGGCCGTGCGCTTTATGCCATTGGCGGCAATGAAGACGCGGCCCGCGCGGCAGGGATCAATGTGGATCGGGTGATCTGGTCGGCCTTTGTTTTTGCCGCCCTGCTGGCTGGGTTGGCGGGCATTCTGATGACGGGGCGGCTGGATTCGGCCGTAACCACCCAAGGGCAAGGGATTATATTTTCCGCCTTTGCTGCTGCAGTGATCGGTGGCGTCAGCCTTGGCGGTGGCAGGGGCACGATGGTGGGTCTTGTCAGCGGGGTGTTGCTGATCGGCGTCATCAACAACCTTCTGACCTTGGCGCAGGTGCCGTCCTTTTATGTGCAAGCGTCGACCGGAGCTGTGATCATTATTGCCGCAGTGCTGACAACCATCGCCAGCCGTCGCTCAAGCGGGGTGAAAACCCGCACCTGATCCGATAGGGTCGGGGTAGATTTCCGCTGCCGTATCCACGGGGACGGCGGCGGTTTCATTTTGACAACGGAGCCAGAGATGCAAAAGCACCCGATCGGAAAAACCGGCCTTGCAGTGACCGCGATAGGCTTTGGTGCGGCCCCCTTGGGCGGGATGCCAGACACCTATGGCCACAGCGTAGACGAAGCAACGGCGCGGGCGACGGTGCGCGCGATCTTTGACAGTCCGGTGAATCTGATCGACACCTCGCGCAACTACGGGGCGGGGCGCAGCGAAGAACGCATAGGTGCGGTGATCCGCGAACGCGGAGGGCTGCCAGCGGGGTTTGTGCTGTCAACTAAACTGGACCGCGATATGGACAGCGGCCGCTTCGATGCCGCCCGCGCCCGGCAGTCGCTAGAGGAAAGTCTGACGGTTTTGGGACTGGATCATATTCCGATGCTGCATTTGCATGACCCCGAACATGCGTTGGACATGTCTGAAATCACCCGGCCCGGTGGGGCGTTGGATGAATTGTTTCGCATGAAGGAACAAGGCCTGGCCACCGCAGTTGGGCTGGCGATGGGGCGTCTCGATGTGATGCTGCCCCTGCTTAACGATTGGCCGTTTGATGTTATTCTAAGCCACAATCGTTTTACGCTTTTGAACCGATCCGCAGCGGATCTGTTCAATGTCGCGCACGCACGGGGCATCACTGTCTTGAACGCAGCCCCCTATGCGGGGGGTGTGCTGGCCAAGGGTAGCGACAAGGTCACGAAAATCACCTATCAAGATGCAAGCGCCGCCGCCCTTGCCCCCGTGCGTCATGTCGAAACTATATGCGCAGAACATGGTGTGGCCCCCGGCGCGGCCGCGCTGCAATTTTCGATGAAAGACCCGCGTGTGGCTTCCACGATTGTTGGTGTGTCAAAGCCGGAACGTGTAATACAAACCCTGAATTGGGCCGCTGCCCCGATTTCCCCGCAAGTCTGGGACGCCGTCGGTCAGCTCGACTTTGAAACCGAAGATCCCGAGGCCCATCGGGTGTATCGTCCGGGCTAAGACGAGAAAAGGCCGGCCTTGGCCGACCTTTTCTCGTTTGCAGCGTGGCAGATCACGCCGCCTTGGCTGGAGGCTTGCCCATGATGATCATGCCAAGGATGTCATCATCTGTTACGTCATTCACGTTTACCGTTCCAACCAGTTGACCGTTCTTCATCACCGATGCGCGGTCGCACAGCTTCATCACGTTGTGGATGTCATGTTCGATCAGAAAGATGCCAAGCCCCTGCGCCTTAAGTTCTTGAATTAACTCTGCCACCATCTGTGTTTCATGCGGCCCTAGGGCGGCTGTGGGTTCGTCCATGATCAGAATTTTGGCGTTGAAATAGACAGCGCGCGCAATCGCCACCGATTGCCGCTGCCCGCCCGACAGCGACGACACCGGCACGTTGAACTTGCGGAAATTGGGGTTCAATCGCCCCATGATCTTGCGCGCCTCTGCCTCCATTCTGGCGTCGTCGACAATCCCGCGTTTCTTGATCTCGCGCCCAAGGAACAGGTTTGACGCCGCATCCAGATTATCGGCTAAAGCCAGCGTCTGGTAGATTGTCTCGATGTTCAGGTTGCGGGCATCGCGGGGATTGTTGATCTCGACCGGGTCGCCGTTGATCAGAATTTCCCCGTGATCGGCGCGATATGCGCCAGCAAGGATCTTGATCAGTGTCGACTTTCCGGCGCCGTTGTGGCCCAGAAGCCCAACCACTTCTCCGGGATAAAGGTCGATCGACACATGGTCGACAGCTTTGATGCCGCCGAAGGAAATCGAAATGTCGCGCATTTCGACCAGTGGGGTGCCGGTTCTGTTGGTCATTTTGAAAGCCCCAGACGTTTGCGATACAGGATGTCGACCCAAACCGCGATGATAAGGACCAGACCGACGACGATGTTCTGGAATGGCGTATCGACGCCGACCATCGCCATGCCGGACTGTAGCGATTGCATGATCAGCGCGCCAAGAATTGCGCCGTAAATGGTGCCAACGCCGCCAGCCAGCGCGGTACCGCCGATCACAGCAGCGGCGATCACGCGCAACTCTTCCAGCATGCCGATGTCGTTGCCGTGGCTTTGCAAACGGGCTTGCGCGACCAAGGCTGCGAGGGCACAAAGAAAGCCCATCAGCGCAAAGATTTTAACCGTCAGCGCGCGGGTGTTGATGCCGGCCAGTTCGGCCGCATCGGGGTTGCCACCCATCGCAAAGATATAGCGGCCGAAGGTGGTCTTGCGCGCCACAACGGTCATCGCAACTGCGACGGCGATCAGGATCAGAACCGAAATCGGCAGGCCGTGCATCGCGGTATAGCCTTCGGGCATCACCTCGCCCCGTGCTTCGAACAGGCGTTTTAGTTTGGCCACCGGCACCGGATAGCGCGACAGCCAGCCGACAAAGAGCAGGATCGTCCCCACGATCAACCCGGCTAACACCGTTTCCGCCAGCACCGGCTTGACGGCAAAGCCATGCCCTTGCTTGTTGCGGCGCGAGGCGATGATTGCCCAGACCGCCAAAGCCGAGGCCACAAGGCCAAGCGCCCAACTTGCGGTTGCCCCAAGAACGCCTTCGGTGCCGCCGAACATCAGAAGGTTGGGATCGGTTAGCGAAACAGACTGCCCGTTCGTCGTGAACCAATTGACGTTGCGCCAGACAAACAGGCCACCCAGCGTGACAATGAACGATGGGATTCTCTGATAACCGACAAACCAGCCAGTAATTGCCCCCATCAGCGTACCAAACGCCAACCCAAGCACAATTGTGGCGGCCAAAATGGCAGGGTTGCCGTATTCGGTACCAAACATGGTTGGCAGCCAAGTGGTCTGGCTCATTGCCATCACGGCGGAACTCATCGCCAGCATAGAGCCGACCGACAGGTCGATGTGCCGCGCGACGATGACAAACACCATGCCGCAGGCCATGATCCCAACAGGAACCGTCTGCACGGCAATATTGAACACATTCCGCGGCCCGACAAAGGTGCCGCCGGTCCAGATTGTAAAGACCACGGCGACGGCGGCAAAGGCCATCAGCATACCCAACAGGCGCACGTCTATTTCCAGCGTATCAATCAAGCTGCGGCGCGGCGGCGCGGCTTGGGCAGGGTGACCCTGATCCGACATTCTTCTTCCTCCCTCAAGGCACCTTGCGTGCCCTCCCCCGATTGGAAATGCCCCGGTCCAATCAGGACCGGGGCGTTCCATTCACCATCAGATCATTCGCAGACAGCAACGCCAGAAACGCCGGCGCAAAGCGCGTCCTTGGTGATCCAGCCCGCATCCAGCACAAGGTTCAGGTTGTCCTTGGTGATCGGCTGCGGCTTCAGCAAGATCGCGGTCAGATCTTTGCCACCCGGCGATTTGAAGGTTGCAGCACCGGGAACATCGGCCATCGCCGTGCCACCAGCCAAAGCAACGGCAATTTCACCAGCGGCTTTGCCAAGCGCGCGGCTGTCTTTCCAAACCGAAACGGTCTGGGTGCCAAGGGCGACGCGGTTCAGCGCGGCCATGTCGCCGTCCTGCCCCGAAACCGGAATACCGGCCATGCCCTGAGCCGTCAAAGCAGCCACAACGCCACCAGCGGTGCCGTCGTTCGAGGCCACGACAGCATCAACGCCGTTGTTGGTCTCGGTCAGGATCTGCTCCATGTTCTTCTGAGCGTTGGCGGGCTGCCAGTCGTCGGTATAGGCTTCACCAACGATGGTGATGTCACCGGCGTCGATCGCGGCTTGCAGCACCTCTTGCTGACCGCCACGCAGGAAATCTGCGTTCGGGTCAACCGGCGAACCCTTAATCATCACATAGCGGCCTTTCGGCATGGCTTCCAGCACCGCGCGTGCCTGCATCCGACCCACTTCGACGTTGTCAAAGGTCAGATAGAACGCACGTGGATCGTCGATCATACGGTCATAACCGACGACTGGAATGCCCGCATCGGCAGCGGCATCCAGCGCCGGACCGATTGATGCCGAATCCTGCGCCAAGACGATCAGGGCCGAACAGCCTTGGGTAATCATGCCTTCGATATCGGCAAGCTGCTTGGTGGCAGAAGTTTGGGCATCAGCCGAGATGTATTCAGCGCCAGCGGCGTCTAGCGCGCCTTTGATTGCGGCTTCATCGGTTTTCCAACGCTCTTCGCGGAAGTTCGACCAGCTGACGCATACTTTCATGTCTGCGGCTTGCGCCATCGTGGTCAGGCTGGCCAACACTGTGGTCGCCAGCAACAAGGCTTTCGTCATTGCATATCCTCCCTTGGATGTTCCGACCCTCCTCCGGCCGGCCAGGCATATTGCCTTGCAATAACTTTCATGCTGCAATTTTTATTGTCAACAAAAAATGCAATGCTTGCGTGTTTTGCTGCAATATTTGCATTAAACATTGCGGTTGCCATGACTTCACATCAGCGGCAAGGTTCGGGAAATCCAATGGACGAGCACATGACAGAGACATTTCCACCCCAAACCTATGAGGACCTGATCCGTGTCATCCATGACCGTTACGAGGTCATGAGTAAAACTTATCAGAAAATCGCGGTCTACTTGACGCAGAACCCCAATGACGTGGCAGTGATGTCGGTCAATGCAATTGGAGAAAAGACCGGGATACATGCGTCAAGTTTTGTGCGCTATGCGCAGTCACTTGGCTTTACCGGATTCAAAGAATTGCAGGCAGTGTTTCAGCGCCGCCTGACCACCGCAGCCCCAGGGTTTGACGCCCGCATCAAGGCGCTAGAAGACGAACTTGGCACCAAAGAAGACCGCAGCGATTTGGGCTTCCTGCGCGATCTGGTGGTGCGGGATGTAACCTCTTTGCAAGATCTTCTGGCCAATATTTCTGCCGAACAGATTTCGGAGGCGGCCAATCTGCTCGAGGCGGCGGACACGATCTATCTGCTTGGACAACTACGGTCAGCGCCGGTGGCAGATCTGCTGCGCTATGCTTTGACAATGCTGGGCAAGCGCACGGTGCTGCTGGATGCCGGAGGTGGTTTGACAACGCATATGGCCAAGGCGATCCAGCCGCGTGACCTGTTGCTTGCGGTATCGTTCCGGTTCTATGCGACAGAAGTGGTAAACGTGGTAGACGAAGTCGCCGGGCGGGGCATTCCCGTGGTGGCGATTTCCGACAGCACACTGTCACCGCTGGCAAAATCGGCACGGGTGCTTTTTGCCATCCCTGAACATGAATACACCTTTTCGCGCAGCCTGGCCGCGCCGATGTGTCTGGCACAGGCCCTGACCGTGGCCTTAGCCGCGCGTTTGCAGAAAGACCGCGAGTCGCCTCGGATTCCGACCGTTACCAGCATTTAACAGCAAGGGGCGCGGTACATGCCGCGCCCCTTGAAACGATGATCCCGTGTGTCAGGCGACTTCATAGCCAGCGGCGGCCATAACGCGCAGCAGTTCCTTGTGGCCTTTTTGCGCCATTTCCAGCGGGGGCGACACTTTCGGGTCTTGTTCGGCCTCGACCACAAACCAGCCTTCATAGCCGTATTTCGCACAAGCCTTCACGATGGCTTCGAAATCCAGACTGCCGTCGCCCGGCACCGTGAAGGCACCCTTCACAACGGCGTCAAGGAATGACTCCTTCGTGCGGTCCAGACCGTCCACCACGGAACGGCGGATATCCTTGGTGTGCACATGGGTGATGCGCGTATGATGGTTGTCGATGACCCGCAGCACATCACCGCCAGCAAAGGCCATGTGGCCCGCATCAAACAGCAACGGCACGGTTGAGTGTTTCATCAGCAGATCAAGTTCGGCTTCGGTTTCAATCGCGGCCGCCATGTGGTGGTGGTAGGAAATCGGCATCCCGTTGGCCGCACACCAGTCAGCAAAATCGCTAACCTTGCGGCCATAAACCGCGATCTCTGCCTCGGTCAGCTTCGGCTTGCTGGACAGCGGGGCAGATTTGACCCCCTGCACCGAACGCGCGGTTTCACCGTAAACGATGCACGGTGCGCCAGCGGCCTTGAAAAAGGTGTGCTGGGCCGCAATGCGGTCTTTCTCGACTTCGATATCACCATCCAGCAGCAGCCCCGAAAACCAGCCACCACAGACAGAAATACCGTATTTATTCAAGATCGGCCCAAGTTCGGCCATATCCATCGGAAAGCGGCGCCCCGTCTCCATGCCGGTGAAACCCGCAACGGACGCCTGACGCAGACACTCTTCCAGGCTGACATCATCGGACAATTCCGCAAGGTCGTCATTCCACCATGCGATAGGGGCAATACCCAGTTTGGCTTTCATCTTCTACGACCCTTCTTTTATACGCCGATCCGCTGTTTGGCGCGGATGGCTATTTGGCTGTCCCGTGCGGCATTCACGCTGTCACGGGTTGAAACTTCAGGTACGCCGACATCCCAGTCGGCATCGCCGGGCACCCAAGCATAGGCGTCGGACGTGATAGAGATAACGGTTGTGCGGTCATTTCCCTGCGCCCAGATCATCGCCTCTTCCAGATCGGCAAGGCTTTCGCAATGCCGCGCCAAGGCGCCCATCGACTCGGCGTGTTTGACGAAATCGACATGCAGCGGGTTGGCTTTGTCGGCAATGCGGCAATCTTTCAGCAGATTGTTAAATCCGGGCACCCCTTTGAACTGTTGCAGCCGGCTGATCACCGCGTAACCGCCATTATCGCAGACCACGACGATCATCTTATGACCGGTTAGCACCGTCGAGTAGATGTCCGAGTTCATCATCATGTAGGTGCCGTCACCCAGCATCACGATGGGCGTGCCGCCGGTCCCTTTTGCTCCGCCTTTGGCCATTGCATGCCCCCATCCGGCAGCAATTTCATAGCCCATGCAGGAAAAACCGAACTCGCAATCAAACGTGTTGGGGTCTTTTACCCGCCAACCCTTGGTGATTTCGCCCGGTGTGCCGCCCGCCGCACCGATCAGCGTGTCATTCGGGCGGGCGGTCTTGTTCAGCACGCCCACCACCTGCGCATAGGTCGGGATCGGACCGTTGCTGACGGCCTGATGCGTGTCCAGAAGGGCGTTCCATTCGGCAAACAGCGCTTGCGCATGAGGCAGATGGGCAGCATCGGCGTGCCAACTTCCCAAAGCAGCATCCAGTTCCGTAACGGTTTCCAGCGCATCGCCCACCACAGCCAAAGCGCGGTGTTTGACCGCATCAAATCGCGCGGCGTTGATCGCGATAAATTGGGCATCTTGCCCAAAGGCCGTCCAAGACCCGGTGGTGAAATCCTGCAAGCGGGTGCCAATCGCAAGAATCACGTCGGCATCGCCCGCCAAAGCGTTGGCCGAGGTAGACCCGATGATACCAATGGGTCCGGCGTGAACGGGATGGTAATGCGTCAAGCCGCCTTTGCCCGCGATGGTTTCAACCACCGGAATCCCCCGTTTGGCGGCAAATTCTGCCATGGCA
>Ga0228702_1001063_pt1 | contig 18676 bp, 17 predicted proteins | sample McNCre217_Aug_MG_2_FD_178018 | JGI IMG/M metagenome (GOLD analysis project Ga0228702, IMG submission 178018) | Freshwater microbial communities from McNutts Creek, Athens, Georgia, United States - 20-17_Aug_MG | ecosystem: Environmental > Aquatic > Freshwater > Creek | place: USA: Georgia... | reverse complement strand
GAGTCACCGCGTTTGACGGGCAAATCTTGGACGGATTATTTATCAGATACGTTTTATAAGCCATTAGGGGCTTCTACGCTGGTTTATCAAGCAGAAAAGCACTTTCCTTTAGCTCGTATTGTGCCATCAGAATACGATTCACTTTTCAGAAAGACCTTGATTCACGGGAAGGTACATGATGAGGGTGCGGCATTATTAGATGGGATTTCAGGACATGCGGGCTTATTTGGGAATGCGAACGACTTAGCTAAATTAATGCAGATGTACCTGCAGAAAGGCTATTACGGGGGTCAGCAATTCATTCAAGAGTCCACCATCAAGCAATGGACGTCTTATCCATTTAGTGCGGCTGAAAATCCGCGTAGAGGGGTAGGTTTCGATAAGGTAGACCGTACGAAGGCAGGCGTTTCGGCGGCGGCATCGGCGAGTCCGGAGAGTTTTGGCCACTCGGGTTTCACAGGTACTTACACTTGGATTGATCCGAAGCAGGATTTAGTCTATGTATTCTTGTCGAATCGGGTGTATCCTACACGGAATAATTCGAAAATCTCCGATATGAATATTCGCACAGGAATCAACGAAGTGATTTACCAAGCGATTAAAAAAGGAAATTAATATGCGCATACTCATCACGGGGGGTACGGGTTTTGTGGGTGCTGCTTTGAAGCAATTTTTGCTTTCTCAGGGCCATGAAGTGGTGATTTTGTCGCGTTCTGGCGGAGATTTCCAATGGGATGTTTCTTATGGTTATCTCGATCCAGCAGCTTTCGAAGGAGTAGATGCGATCGTGCATTTAGCGGGAGCGGGTATCGCGGAGGAACGCTGGTCTGCCGCTCGCAAGAGAGAATTAATCAACAGCCGCGTGCGTAGCACCGCGGTTCTATACCAGGCATTGTCTACCATTCCTCATTCCATCAAGACGGTTATTTCAGCCTCTGCGATTGGTTATTATGGGGCAGATACGGGCGAGGTTTTGTGCACAGAAGACAGCCCTGCGGGATTGGATTTTCTAGCGGATTGTACGAAACAATGGGAGGAGGCAGTGGACCAAATCAGTTCCTTAGGCATCCGCTTAGCCAAAGTACGCATTGGTTTAGTCATGAGTGCACATGGTGGCATATTCCCCGTTATTTCGAAGCCGATTCGGTACGGACTAGGGGCTAATTTGGGATCGGGAAAGCAATGGCAATCTTGGATTCACCTAGATGACCTGGTGAGAATTTTTAACGAGTTACTGATAAATTCGAGTCTATCGGGCGTTTATAATGGCGTCGCTCCGGAACCTATTCGGGCTGGAGAAATGAATAAGCAAATGGCCAAAGCCTTGCATAAACCCTTCTTTTTACCAGCTATCCCAGGTTTTTTACTTCGTTTCGTTCTGGGTGAAATGGCTTGTTTAGTGTTAGGGGGCAGCCGCGTGTCTTCGGCGAAATTTGAAAAAGACGCTTCCTTTTCCTTTACCTTTGTCCGCTTCGAAGAAGCATTAAAAGAACTAGTACATGTCTAAAAAAATTCTGATTTATTGCGGGTCATCGAAAGGCCATAATTCTGTTTACGCTGAGCAAGTTGTGAAATTAGCTCAAGCTTTGCATGCGCATGGTTGCCAAGTCATTTTTGGCGCTGGCAGCGTGGGTTTGATGGGTGTTTTAGCGGACGAGTTTTTACGCTTAGGTGGACATGCCATAGGGGTGATTCCTCAGTTCATGGAACCTTGGGAAGTGAAACACAAAGGTTTGCCAGAATTGCATGTGACAGATACCATGCATACACGCAAGGCTCTGATGGCGGATATGGCGGATGGTGTGATTGCGATGCCAGGGGGCTTTGGGACTTTGGACGAATTGTTCGAAATTTTAACCTGGAAGCAATTAGACCTACATGAAATGCCTGTTTCGGTGTTTAATATCAACGGGTATTTTGATCACCAATTGAAGCAAATCCAGCACATGGTGGATGAAGGATTTTTAAAGCAACCTAATATGGATGCTCTGCAAGTGGAATCGGATCCAGAAAAATTAGCAGATTGGATCATGGCCTATCAGCCAGAAAAGATGGAGAAAAAGTGGATTTACGTGGGATGAGAAAGCTGTTGTTCTTCTTGTTGATTTCTGGATTTCTGATGGGCCAAAAAGCCCCGGAGAACTTAGGCTCTGCCGTGAATTCAGAATTTTCAGAATTAAATCCAGTGATTTCACCGGATGGAAGAACGCTGTATTTTGGTCGTAAAAATCATCCTGCGAATCGCTATGGGGTGAAAGGTTCTGAAACGATATCCGGTTCCCAGGATATTTGGTTCTCTGAAAAAGTAGGAGATACCTGGAGCACAGCGAGACGTCTTTCAGAGGTTTTAAACCGCGATCAATACAATACCATTTTATCGATTTCCCCAGACGGACAAACCATTCTTTTAAAAGGCGCTTATGTGAATGGGACCTATGAAACCCGTGGATTTTCGATCTCCAATAAAACAACAGCAGGCTGGACCGTTCCCGTCAAAGTGGCTATCCCAGGTTACGAACAAATGAGCAAGGGCAAGAACGAATATGCCTATTTAACCATGGATGGGAAGGCGATTCTACTCGCTTTTTCGCGAAAGAAAAATAGTGAAGATGACGATCTATGGGTCAGTTTTTTCGAAGAAGGCCAGTGGACGCGCCCGCTAGAATTAGGAGAGGAGATTAATACGAAGTATTCTGAGACCACTCCTTTTCTTTCTGCTGATGGGAAGACCTTGTATTTTTCTTCGGATCGTCCAGGGGGTCAAGGAAGCCAGGATATTTACATGACACGTCGATTAGACGATACCTGGCAACATTGGCGTAAGCCCCAAAATTTAGGTTCGCCTATTAACACCGATGAATACGATGCCTATTATTCCATCGCAGCAAAGGGAGATTATGCCTATTTCATGTCAGGGAAGGGCTCGCTGGGGAAGAAGGATATTTTTAGGCTAGCGCTGGAGTCGTCACTTCGTGACTCAGTCAAAGAGTCGCCGGATGAATCCGGCTTAGTCAATAAGTCGTCATTGGTCGGCGGAGCCGCCCCTGACTCAGTCAAAGAGTCGCCACTGCGCGGCCCAGTGAATGGGTCCACGCGCTCCGTTACTTCACAAGATTCAGATCCCGTCGTATTACTATCCGGAACCGTATTAAATCAGAATACAGGAAAGGTGCCAGAGGATGCGATAGTGACCTACGAGGATTTATCGAATGGAAAAGTAATAGGGCAGGCAAAGCCAGATCCTAGCACGGGGAAATATAAATTAGTGCTTCCTTATGGAAAGAATTATGGTATCACAGCGAAAGCGAAAGGCCTAATTCCTACTTCGACGAACCTTGATTTAACCACGATTCGGGGTCGTTACTTAGAACTAGATGACCGCGATTTATCGATGGTGCCACTCGTGAAAGGAAATACGGCGACGATCAATAACTTGTTCTTTGATTTAGGTAAAGCGACATTGAAGCCGGAATCAGCACCTGAATTGAAGCGGATTTTGCAAGTAATGGCTGAAAATAAGACTTTGGTCATAGAGATTAGTGGTCACACGGACAATACCGGCTCAGATGAGATCAATACGAAATTATCCTTAGAGCGGGCAAATGCAGTGAAAGAAAACTTGCTGAAGGGTGGGATTGATCAGGCCCGAATCAAAACGAAGGGCTATGGTAAGTCGAAACCTAAGGCAGATAATGCCACTGAGGAAGGGCGTCAAATCAATCGCCGGGTAGAAATAGAAATTTTATAAGATGGAGCCAAAAAAGAATTGGGTATACGTGCCAGCACCGCCGGCAGCGGAAGTGGAGGCTTTAGGAGAGGCTTTGGGCATAAAAAATCCGTATTTCTTATCTTTGCTCGTTACGCGCGGGATCAAAACCTACCAAGCGGTAAAGGACTTTATGGTCCCAGAAGAGACTCAGCTGCATGATCCATTCCTAATGAAGGATATGGACAAGGCGGTGGAGCGACTTAGTCAGGCGCTCGAATCCGGAGAGAAAATCCTGATTTACGGCGACTATGATGTAGATGGGACCACTGCTGTTACGCTAGTGTATAGTTATTTAGCTGGAATTTTGGGGGCTGATTGTGATTACTACATTCCAGATCGCTATGCAGAAGGCTATGGTGTTTCACAGGCGGGTATTCAATATGCGAAAGACAATGACTATACCCTTATCATTTCACTGGATTGCGGAATTAAAGCCCATGAACGTGTTGCTTGGTGTAACGAAAATGGGATCGATTTTATTATCTGTGATCACCATTTACCGGAGGCAACGATTCCAGATGCAGTGGCGGTTTTAGACCCCAAGCGCAAGGATTGTCCTTATCCGTTCAAAGAATTAACAGGCGCGGGTGTCGGGTTTAAACTGATGATGGCTTTTGCCCTCGCAAATGAGCTAGAGCTGGATCCTTTATGGGAATCAGTCGATCTTTTGGCCTGTAGTATTGCCGCGGATATTGTTCCGATGAATGGAGAGAATCGGGTTTTGGCCTATTTCGGTTTAGCCAAATTAGGTACGAATCCTTGTCCTGGCCTTGGCTATCTACTAAAGAAGGCAAAAAAGAAAGCCCCTATCCAGATTTCAGATATCGTTTTCTCCATTTCTCCCATTATCAATGCCGCAGGCCGAATGGACCATGCACATGGTGCCGTGAAATTAATGCTAGCGGCGGATGATCAGGAGGCGGAGGCGCTGGCAGAAGCGGTAATTCAACAGAATGTGGAACGCCGTGTAGTAGAGAAGGAAATAGTGGCACAGGCATTGGCCATGTTTGAAGGGAATGCTTTTTTACTTTCCGCACGTAGCACTGTGTTGTTTCATTCAAGCTGGCACAAAGGTGTAGTGGGAATTGTAGCAAGCAAAATTCAAGATCAGTATTTCAGGCCAACGATTATTTTAACGGAATCCCATGGTCAATTAGTGGGATCTGCTCGTTCTGTTCGTGGTTTCGATGTGCACCATGCTTTGGAAGAATGTGCTGATTTACTGGAACAATTTGGGGGGCACACACATGCGGCGGGATTGCATTTAAAGCCAGAAAATTTACAGGCTTTCATCGAAAAATTTGAGCAAATCGCGCAGGAAGGTTTAGCGAATATCTCTCCTAAAGCAGATTTGCCTGTTGATATTCAAATCCCGTTAGAGGCGCTTAACTTGAACTTCTATGATAAATTATTAGTTCGCTTATCCCCTTATGGACCCGGAAACATGCTGCCAAACTTTGTATCAGGCCCCGTTTTCCTAACGAAGAGTCCCTTTGTGATGAAAGAGGAACACCTGAAAATTTACGTGGGCACCACGCCAGATGAGCGGGGGATCGAGGTAGTAGGATTTGGGATGAAGGCTGATTTCTATGAAGGCCTTTCTGTCGCCTTTGAGCAACGTTTACCTATTAAGCTGGTTTATCATTTAGAGGTGAATGAATACTTAGGAAACCGGACTTTGCAATTGCGCGCACTAGATTTTGCATCATTCATTTAAAAATTATAACTTTACTTATAACCAAATCAAATTATTATGAAAAAAGTACTTGATTTATTACCTGCTATTTTAGTAGGAGCTCTTTATTTATTTGGAGGATTGAACTTCTTCTTTAACTTTAGTCCTATGCCTCCCATGGCTGGCGATTCTGGCGTATTTATGGGGGTATTGTTCTCTTCAGGAATACTGAAGGTCGTTAAAGTACTGGAAGTAGTCGGTGGAGCACTTATTTTGTTCCCTGGTAAACGCGCAGCGGGCTTGACTATTTTAACGCCTATTTCAGTGAATATCCTGTTATTTGAGCTTTGTTTAGCACATCAGCCTGGTGTAGGAATCGCTTTAATGGTATTGTCAGCTATTATTGCTTACCAAGAAAAAGATAAATTCAAGGCTTTATTGTAATAAATAAGTCTTGAATTCAGAAAAGTCCGTCCCCATGTGGATGGACTTTTTTGTTTTATCTAAAAGCTCCGCTAAGCGGGCAGGTACTGGAACCGATGTTCCTAGTGTTCCTTCCACGGTAGGCAAGAATTTTGCATAATGGGCGGTAGACAAAAGAATTCCCGTAAAGTCTCCTGGGTATGCTGCCGCGTATTGTTGTAAGCCATCGTAGGCTACAGCGGTGTGTGGACACATGACATAACCTGTTCGGGCGTACACATCTGCCATGATTTCTTGGGTTTTCTGATCGTCTGTAGCATAACCTTTGACGATTTCCTTCACTTTTGACCAATCATCGCCTGCCAATAGACGCATACGAATGAAGTTCGATGGGCTACCCACGTCCATCGCATTAGACAAGGTTTCCACCGAAGGGACTGGCGTATATTCGCCAGTACGTAGGTAATCTACCACTGGGTGGTTAGCGTTGCAAGAGGCAACAAAGGCCTTCACAGGAAGACCCATGCGATAGGCCATTAATCCTGCGCTGAGATTGCCAAAATTACCAGATGGCACACTAAATACCACAGGGGCCTGTATGCCTTTCTTTTTCGCTTGCGCATAGGCTGCAAAGTAGTAGAATGACTGTGGAATTAAGCGCGAAATGTTGATGGAATTAGCCGAGGCTAAATCGAAGGCAGCGCGCAATTCTTCGTCGAGGAAGGCTTGTTTGACGAGTCTTTGGCAATCATCAAAGGTACCATTTATCTCCAAGGCAGTCACATTACCACCCAACGTGGTTAATTGCTTTTCCTGAATATCAGACACTTTCCCTGTCGGATACAATATCGTGACTGAAATGCCCGGCGTATTATAAAATCCTTGCGCGACGGCACCGCCTGTATCTCCAGAAGTGGCTACTAAGATGCGAATCTCACGCTTCGATTTCAACAAATAGTGGGACATGATTGCCGCCATGAAGCGCGCGCCAAAATCCTTAAACGCCATCGATGGACCGTGGAATAATTCCAACACTTCCGTACCTGGCTCTAAAGAAACAATAGGCGCTTCAAAGGTCATCGATTGATCGATGATTTGCTTGATTTCAGTCGATGTTAGGCTATCTCCGAGCAAATTTTCACACACAGCGACGGCAATTTCAGGCAAGGTACGGTCCTGGATTGTTTCGAAAAACGAAGCCGGCAATGGTTTGATTTCGGTAGGCATATATAAGCCATTGTCCGGGGGAAGACCACGGAAAATAGCCTCTTCTAGGCTTACATTGGGACTATTGTGCTCAGTGCTGTATAAAATCATACTAAGTGTAATTTGTCGCCTTCTAGTTTAGGAAGAACCGAATAACGGTCGAATTCCAAACAAAAAGCGATATCTTTTTCAATACCTAAACCTAACAGGCGATTCACATGTGATGAGTTTTTTACCGCCGTTAATAGGTCATTAGAGGCTACATTATATTGTTTCCAGGCCATTAATGCCGCATCATCCGCTACTTCGTATTCACCCGTTAAGGCATCAATTAAAGCTCCAGCAAACAGGGTATCTTCTAAATTCGGTTTCCCCTTCCAGCCAGCACAAACCACGAGCGCGTTGCCTTTCCAAGCTTTCAAGGCCTCCGCTACACGGGAGATATTTAAAAAAGCGCCCACATACACGGCAGGAGCACTACTAGAACGGCGTATAGCCACGGTGCCATTGGTGGTGGTGACGCAAATTTTGGCCCCATTCACTTTCTCTACTTGATAAGAAAATGGGGAATTATCAAAGTCAAATCCTGCGGGTGTAATTCCGTTGCGTTCTGCTGCAGTTAAATAGCCTTTTTCTCCATATTGCCTACAAAGTTCAACCTCCTCTACTGGAACAATTTCTGATGCACCGCTAGCAAAAGCAGTAACCATACAAGAAGTCGCTCTAAAAATATCTACGACCACCACCGCAACGGAGGATAAATCATATAAATGGATCAAGTCCGGCGATAAACAGACATCGATTTTCTTCATCTTATAAAAAAGGTAATTTAACGATGGCAGCTTTCACTGCTTTGTCGCGAATGGAAATATAGATCTCAGATTCACTGTGTTTTGTGCTTACATAGCCCATACCGATTCCTTTCGAAAGCGATGGGGACTGTGTTCCAGACGTTACTTCACCAATTGTCTCGCCTGCCGCATTCAAAATGGGGTAGTGTTGACGTGGAATACCACGGTCAATCATTTCAAACCCGACTAATTTTTTCGAAGGACCATTTGCTTTAATGGCAGCATGGTGGTCTTTCATGATAAAATCTTTGTTAAACGACGTAATCCAGCCTAAACCTGCTTCGATAGGGGATGTGGTATCATCGATGTCGTGTCCGTACAAGCAATAGCCTTTTTCCGTACGAAGTGTGTCACGCGCTCCTAGACCGATGGGTTGAATGCCAAATTCCGCACCTGCCTCAAAAATGGCATTCCACATAGCTAAGGCGTTTTCGTTTTTCACGTAAATTTCGAATCCTCCGGCACCTGTATAACCCGTGTTTGAGATGATGATGTCAGAGAAACCAGCCATTTCGCCTATTTTGAAGGAATAATAAGGCATGTCAGCTAATACGACTGCGGTTAATTTTTGTAGTGCCAAAATCGCTTTAGGCCCTTGCACCGCTAATAAGCTGTATTCATCACTGCGATTAACCATTTCTACCCCAAAGGTGTTGTGAGAAGAAATCCAGTTCCAGTCTTTTTCAATATTCGAAGCGTTTACCACCAAGATGTATTCTTTCTCGTTCACGCGGTAGACTAATAAATCATCCACAATGCCGCCTTCGTTGTTTGGCAAACAGCTGTACTGCACTTTTCCGTCCACTAATTTAGAAGCGTCATTCGAAGTAACGTATTGAATGAAGTCCAAAACGCGGTCTCCTTTCAGGAAGAATTCGCCCATGTGACTCACGTCAAAAACACCTACAGAATTGCGTACGCATAGGTGTTCCTCTATCAGGTTAGTATACAATACAGGCATATTAAAGCCAGCAAAGGGCACCATTTTAGCACCTAGCGATACGTGAAGGTCATTTAAATGAACGTGTTGTAAGTTTGTTTCTTCCATGGATTATTCTCGGTATAGAACTTGTAAAAGGGTTTGGCCGACCGCTTTCAGGGTCGATTTGTCGATGTTTGTTAAATTATCTGCATGCGTATGGTGGAAGCTGCCAAATTCGAAGCCGCCATTCGACGCTCTTAAATCAATTAAATCAATCATTTGGATTTTGGCAACCTCATTCACCGCCGTATGATCATCAGAAATGCCAAAGGCATCTTGATCCACGAATAGGTTGCTATAGCCTAAATCCGCCGCTGTTGCCCAAACCGAGCGTACAATGCCCGGGGCATATTGCATCGAAGTCCCCTCGTGCGGAAACATCGCGCCTTTGCCGCCCACCATATCTAACAGGATGCCATAATAGGGACGGTAATTCGCTGGAACGAGGTTTGCCGCCCAATGCTGTGACCCTAAAGCCCAACTATTGGGTTTGTGTTCTCCGGCATAATCTTCCGGTTCACCGTGGTCTTCTAAGTCGAAAAGAACGATATCGACACCCACTGCCGGTTTGTGTTTCGTCTCGTTTAAATTGCGGGCTATCTCTAACAAAACACCCACACCACTGGCTCCATCATTCGCTGCATCAATAGGCTCATTTTTACGCACAGAATCTTTGTCTGCAATACTACGGGCATCCCAGTGAGAGGCTAACAAAATACGTTTGGCGATGGCTGGTTGGAATTGAGCAATGATATTGGTGCCTTGTAATTTCTTGCCGTCATAGCGAAAAGCCGTAAAAGGTTGCTCAGTCACGGTCCAGCCGTAGGATTTTAATTTAGCAACCAGAAATTTCAGCGTCTGTTGACTAGCCGCAGAACCTGGAATGCGGGGGCCAAAGGCCACTTGTTGGGCAATGTAGCTGTAGGCAGAATCAGCCTTAAAATCAGGCGTTTCCACGATGTTAACATCCGTTGTAGGGACCTCCGCCGCTGGCTTCCACATAAAGTACGCACCAGTCAAGGCGAAAACAAGCAGTAAAAAGAGGGCAATGCGGGATCGATTCATCTAAGAAATACGGAAAAACTAGCTCAAAGATAGCAATACAATGCCGAATTAGGAATTAAGAAATCAATAATGTGTACCTTGCAGGATAATTTGAATTGAAATACCATGCCTTCTCCTAAGGAACTGAAATTTTTGAGCGGCTTAAAAGCTGAAATATTGGAGTTTTTTGAATTGAATGACTACCGTTCGTATTCATTGAACCAATTACACAAGGCTTTTGCTATTCGCGATCGCAAGACGAAGGAGATTTATTCCGATTTAGTCGGGAAATTGATTGCAGAAAATCGCTTGATCAAACAGGGAGATGGTAATGTGCGCTTTGACAATGAATCTTTCCAGGTTACGGGTCGGGTAGATCACGTGAATGCGCGATTTGCGTTTGTGATTCCGGAAGATGGTGGGAAAGATATTTGGGTGGCTACGGGAGACTTAAATAATGCCAAAGACGGAGATAAAGTCATCGTTCAAGCGCGTCGCCCATCGGAGAAAAGAAAAAATGACCGTCCAGAAGGAGAGGTTGTGGAGATATTGGAACGTCGTTCCGCCGAATTAGTAGGCGTCATTCAAGTGACCCCGCACTATTCATTTTTGATCCCTGATTCGAAGAAAATTTACGAAGATGTGTATTTGCCTAAATTCGAAATCAAGGATGCAAAACACCTAGACAAGGTGATTGTCGAAGTCACACGTTGGGGAACAGATGGGAAAAAAGCGGAAGGTCGTGTGATTAAGGTCCTGGGTAAAGCAGGCGAAAATGAGACGGAAATGCACTCGATTTTGGCGGAATATGGCTTGCCCTATGATTTCCCAGAAGAAGTAGAAAAGGCAGCGGCATCTATCCCGGTGGCGATTCCCGCAGATGAAATAAAGAAAAGAAAAGATTTACGCAAGATTTTAACCTTCACGATCGATCCGATTGATGCGAAGGATTTTGATGATGCGATTTCGTACCAAAAACTGAAAAACGGTAACACAGAAATAGGGGTTCACATCGCAGATGTTTCCCACTATGTGAAACCGGGAAGTATATTAGATATAGAGGCATACAAGCGTGCTACTTCGGTTTACCTGGTAGACCGCGTGGTTCCTATGTTGCCTGAAAAATTATCGAATGGGCTTTGTTCTTTACGTCCAAACGAAGATAAACTTACCTTCTCTGCCGTCTTCGAATTAGATGCAAATGATCTCGTCGTGAAAGAATGGTTTGGTCGTACGGTTATTCACTCGGACCGCCGTTTCGCTTACGAACAAGCGCAGGAATTGATCGAAAATGATTCAGATGATGTGTATGTGCCTATCATTCGGGATTTGAATCGCATAGCCAAAAGCTTCCGCAAAAATCGTTTCGAACATGGCTCTGTGAACTTCGAAACAGCCGAAGTTCGCTTCGAATTAGATGAGGATGGAAAGCCGATTGGGGTTTATCCTCGTGAACGTAAGGATGCGCATAAATTGATTGAAGAATTTATGCTTTTGGCAAACAAAAAAGTGGCAGAATACGTCTATAACAAGAAAAAAACGGATCCTCGTAATACGATGGTTTACCGTATACACGAAGCACCCGATCCGGAAAAATTGCAGGTATTCTCTTCGTTTGCGAAGAAATTTGGCTACCAAGTGACGACCGATCCTCAGCACGTCAGCAAATCGTTTAACGCCTTGATGGAAAACATCGAAGGAAAGGGGGAAGAACACGTGTTGCAGAGTTTAGCCGTGCGTACGATGTCCAAAGCACGTTATAGCACCGATCCTGTCGGTCACTTTGGCCTTGCATTTCCGTTCTATTCGCATTTCACGAGTCCGATCCGTCGTTACCCAGACGTCATGACGCATCGCTTGTTACAGCATTATTTAGACGGCGGCACACCAGCCGAACGCGCACCTTTAGAAATCCAATGTAAGCACAGTTCGGACCGCGAAAAACTCGCTTCCGATGCTGAACGCGCTTCGATCAAGTACAAGCAAGTAGAGTACATGAGCTTGCATGAACCTCAAATATTTGACGGTATTATTACGGGTGTTACGGAATTCGGGATTTTCGTCGAAATCGGCGAAACTTCTTGCGAAGGCCTTGTGCGCATGGTTGACTTGAATGACGACTTTTACGATTTAGATAAAAACAATTACCGCATCGTGGGAAAATCGAACGGCCGTGTCTTCACCTTTGGAGATAAAGTTCAGGTCAAAGTCCGCGACACGAACTTAGCGAAACGCACGATTGACCTCGAATTAATAGGTATGCGTTCCGGCCTAGTAGGCAAATTCGCAAACAACCGCTCGCGCAAAAGAGAAACGCCTAGAAGTAATCGAGTGATTCCGAAGGGGAAGGATAGAGGGAGACGTACGGGTCGAAGATAAATTTTATATTTCATTCAAAATTATTGCGCAGCACAATTTTGAATGAAATATAAAATTTCTCTCACTTTAAGCTTTAGTCTAAAACCGCCGGAGTCGGTTTGGTTGTATTATACAAATCATACCAATCTTGGTGATCCATTTCGATGGCGAAAGCGTCCACAATGTTTTGGATACGGTTTTCTTCCAAAGTACCGATTAATGGCAAGGCACCTAATTTAATTAACCAAGCTACAGCTACGGATTCGATGTTGCTATCGTATTTTGTGGCCATTTCGTTTAGTTTCTTGCGTAATTTCAAGGCTTGTTCGTCCGTTCCGTGCTCGATGCGACCGCCTGCTAGAGGTGAAACCGCTAAAGGGCGCATGTATTTTTGCTTGATGTAATCGACAACACCATTATCTAAGGCACTTGTGTTTAATAAGTTCAAGTCGATGTGGTTAGAAACGATCGGGATGTTTAGGAATGAAACTAACAATTGGTGTTGGTAAACGGAGAAGTTGGAAACACCGATGTTTTTTACTTTTCCAGAACTTTTCAGCTTTTCTAAAGCCACCGCAGTAGTCTCGATATCGGATAATGGATCTAATTGATCTAGTAAAAAGACATCTAAATAATCTGTTTGCAAGTTGCGAAGCGAGTTTTCTACAGAGGCCGTGATGTGGTCTGCAGAGGTGTTCACGTGTGCCACACGTATGTCAGGTCTTGCTGGAGAAGGGATGTTGACTCCGCATTTAGAGAATAAAACGATGTCAGAACGCTGGATGGATTTTTTTGCCAAAAGTTCTCCAAAGCTCTTCTCCGCCGTATACTGGCCATAACGATCCGAGTGATCAAAGGTATTTATGCCCTTGTCTAAACAGAAATGTACGATTTCGTCCATTTTCTTGTCTTCTTTTTCCCAACGCCAAAAGCCATAGATGGCAGGTGAAACTTTGGGACCGGCGTCACTTAAATATACTTTTTTCATGCTACGATAATTTTAGATGCGGCTAATAAATCATCCACTAAATGCGTGGCTTTGGTTTCAGTTCCAGCAGGAGCTAATCGTATAGTCCGTAAACCTGCTCTTGTTCCTGCGGTAATATCTCGTTCATGGTCGCCCACCATCCATGAAGCGTCCATGTCGATGTCGTATTTCGCTGCGGCTTTCTCGATCATCAATGATCCCGGCTTGCGCGTTAGAGAGTGACTATCGAAATTTTCGTGGTAAGGGCAGAAATAGATATCATCTAATTTCACTCCCGTTCCCTCTTGAATAGCATCATGGATTAAATAAACGTCTTCTCGTTTATATACACCTTTAGCAATTCCACTTTGGTTCGTAATAACGATTAATAAATACCCTGCATCCTTTAATGCTTGCAAGCCCTCTTTCACTCCAGGAGGAATGACAAAATGCCCCAAATGGTACACATAATCTACTCTATCTACATTTAGAACGCCATCGCGATCTAAAAAAATGCACTTATTCATTCGATTCTATTTAAGCAAATAACGCGGCTAAGCGGCTCCATGGGATACGGCTTAAAATCAATACAAGTCCAATTCCATTCAATAACCACATGTTCTTGAACTTCGCAGCATCGGTAATGGCTTTTTTGTTTTTGGCATTCACCACTGTAGCTAAAACGATCGCAATAATGTTTACGGAAACGTGCTCTACCAAAATCAAGCGAGTCGCAGAATCTTTCATCGCTGCGCCAAAATCAGCAAAAGCCGCTGTCGTCACTGGGCTAAGCGCTACATAAAGTACTAAACCGATCAGCAATTGCGTGTGCAAAGAGATCATGTAGAACAAGCCTACTTTTCGATCTGACTCTGCAAAAGTTTTGCCTGTCAAGCCTTTGAAAATAGATAAAATTCCGAGTGTTAAAACCACCAGAAACAAGATCGAGTGAATGGTAACGAAAGTTGAATACATAGAGCGTGTGTTTAATTTTAACAAAGATACAAAAAGCCTCCGTATCGTGATCTTTGTTACGTTTAATCGTCTAATTTTCTTTACCTTTGGGCATAATTTACCCGATTCTATGTCAAATCCCAGCAAGTTAACGGCCATGGTAAATGCCCGTTGTCCTCAATGCCACGAAGGTCGTCTGTTCAAATTTAAGTGGTGGAATGTCTTCAATTTCGCCCAAATGCACGACAATTGTCCTTCTTGCGGCGTTCGTTATGAAGTAGAACCTGGTTTTTTCTATGGTGCGATGTACATCTCGTATGCCTTTACGGTAGGGATTATGTTAGTGGGGGGAATTTTGGTCTTTAATTTTTTAAACGATCCTCCTGCAATGGGTTACGTCGTTCCCATTACGACTGTGTCACTTTTGTTAGTACCGTTTAATTTTAGGACGGCTCGTGTTGTATTTATACATTGGTTCTCAGGATTAAAATACGACCCTAGCGCTGCTGCTAAACATGAAAATTCTTGATTACTACATTTTAAAGAAATTTCTGAAGACCTACGTTTTCGCCGTTTTCATCATCGTTTTAATTGTGATGGTGATCGACTACACGGAGAAAATTGATGATTTTATTCGAAAAGAAGCGCCTTTAAGGGAAATACTTTTCGATTATTACTTGAATTTTATTCCTTATTGGGCCTCCTATATTAGCCCTTTGATGGTCTTTATAGCCACCGTATTCTTTACTGCAAACCTGGCAGCAAAAACCGAAATAATTGCGATTCTGAGCTCAGGGGTTAGTTTTACGCGCTTGATGCGCCCCTATTTGATCGGTTCTGGGATACTAGCCATCGGGACTTTTATCATGATCGGGTGGATAGTGCCCAATGCTAATAAGATTCGTGTCCCTTTCGAGCATAAATACATTAATAACACGTATTATTTTGATAAACGCGACGTGCATATCAAGATTGCACCGGATGTTTATGCTTATTTGGAGACTTACGACAATACGACCAATACGGGGTATCGTTTCAGTTTAGAGCGCATTGTGGGTACGGAAATTCAAGAAAAGTTGATGTCAGATCGCATTACCTGGGATTCGACTTCTAAGAAATGGACGATTCATGATTACCGTATTCGGACGGCGGGTGCGACATCTTTGAAATTTGGTGCGAAAATTGATACCACTTTGAATTTGTTTCCCAAAGACTTTGAGAACAAGCACTTATTGCATGAAACCTTCACCCTTCCAGAGCTGAATCGCCACATTGCACTCGTGCAATCGCGTGGTGCTGATGGGATCGAGGTATTTCAAATTGAGAAGTACCTACGCTTTGCTAATCCCTTTTCCGTGATGATTTTAACGATTATCGGCTTCTTGGTTTCCGCTCGGAAAGCGCGAGGTGGGGTGGGATTTCAGATTGCATTGGGCTTTAGTTTGGCCTTCATTTATATTCTCTTCTTTATGATGAGTAAAGGGATTGCGGAAGGAGGAGGGATGCCCCCTTTGTTAGCAGTTTGGCTGCCTAATATCGTGTTCTCTGCTGTGGGGGTGGGTCTTTATTACACTATTCCGCGTTAAAAGATGAGGCAAGCTCCCAGGCTTCTCGATTATTTTAAGATCCATTTTATTGTGATTTTATATGCGTTTACCGCCATTTTAGGGAACGCAACGCAGGCAAATGCCCTTACCATTGTCTTTTTCCGTTGCCTCATTGCTGCGGCTGGATTAGCCTTGATTTTAGCGGCTTCGAAAAAATCATTTCGAGTTTCGTCTTCCGTTTTGAAGGTGTGGATTTTGAATGGAGTGTTTATCTCCTTGCATTGGTTGCTTTTTTTTGGGGCGGCCAAAGTTTCCACCGTTGCCATGTGTCTCGCCGGCCTATCTACACAGACATTTTGGACTTCTATCTTAGAGCCGTTGGCGAAAAAAAAGCCAATCGCAAAGATTGAAGTCTTTCTAGGGATTTTAGTCGTGATCGCCTTAGGCATCATTTTCTCCGTAGAACCTGGCCATTGGATTGGATTGGTCATGGGAATAGGGGCCGGATTTTTCGGGGCACTCTTTTCGGTAATTAATGGCAATTACACGCACACGCATGACCCTAAATTGATCACCGTTTACGAAATGGTGTCTGCGGGCCTTATGACGGGTGCGGTCTGGCTTAGTGGACTCTTAGGAGGCTCGCCGGGATTCGTTCCTATGGGGCTTGACTGGCTATGGATTGCGATTTTGGCCATCGTCTGTACGGTTTATGCCTACACCGAAACCATCCATTTGTATAAGGTTTTCTCTGTTTTTTCGATTAACCTGGTGATCACCCTCGAACCTGTTTATGGGATTCTGCTGGCCGTCTTTGTTTTTGGCCAAAAAGAAGTTATGCATCCCGCCTTCTACTGGGGCACTTCGCTGCTTGTGCTAACGGTGATGGTGCATCCTTTTTTGTCGCGACGTCCTTCGGACTAGTCGGCGCGGAGCGCCTTAGTCACGACTGCATCGTTTAGTCGTCCTTCGGACTTAGTCGGCGCGGAGCGCCTTAGTCATCGCTGTGCGATTTAGTCTATGTTGTTTATGCTGGGTAGATTTCTTCAATTATTTCTTTTATATTTAGCTGTTTAACTGAATCCTACGGACTAAGTCACGCAGTGACGACTAAACCGAAGGTGACTTTTTGACTAAACGACATAGTCGTGACTAAATCGTGTAGCGATGACTAAGCGACATAGTCGTGACTAAATCGTGTAGCGATGACTAAGCGACGCAGTCGCGACAATTGATCTAAACCTATGAATCCAATCGCCATGAATCTGCTCGTTTACGGGCCAGATATGAATGATGCTGTATTATCAGAACTTGCTTTTATCCATGGAGTAGGTTATCAAGGCGTTGAAATCCCTGTCTTTAATACGGAATTAGCCCATTGGTCTGCTTGGAAAAAGGAGGTCGATCGATTAGGTTTACAGCCTTTTGCCTGTGCCATAGCAGGGCCTACGGAGAATTTAATTTCGCCAGATCCGGCTGTTAGAGCGGCGGGTATTGCGTATTTAAAAGGGGCGGTAGATGTGGCGGCTTATTTAGGGTCACCGTATTTGTCTGGACCATTTCATTCGGCGCTAGGTGTTTTCACCGGGGCCAAAGCCACCCAGCAAGAAATCGATTGGTCTATTGCGGGCATTCGAGAAGTGGCAGATCATGCAGCCTCGAAAAATATTACGTTGTGTTTAGAATATTTGAATCGTTTCGAGAGCTATTTGGTCTCGTGTGCGGATGAATTATATGCCCTAGTAGAGCAAATTAATCACCCGTATGTGGAGATTATGTTTGACACGTTTCACGCAAATATTGAGGAAGTGAGCACGGCAGAGGCGATTCGTCGCATTGCGAAACGGACGCCGCACATTCAATTGTCGGAAAGCACTAGGGGGATTTTAGGGGAAGGCCAAGTAAACTGGCCGTCTGTAATACAGGCGATTAAAGATGTGAATTATGCAGGCTGGCTCGTGGTGGAGGCTTTTAGCGAGAAATTGCCGGCGGCCCATATTTGGCGTAAAATGTTTAATTCCGAAAGAGAATTGATTGAGAAATCCTTTAAAATGGTAAATGGTAAACGAATGGTAAATGGTAAGTGGTGAATGGTAAATGAATACTGAAATTTATAAACTATGAAAAAATATAACGTTGCGATTGTCGGATTAGGATTCGGCGCTGAATTTATTCCCATTTATTTGAAACATCCGTTGGCAAATATGTATGCGATTTGCCAAAGAAATGAAGAAAAGCTCCATTCCATCGGGAATGCTTATGGGATAGAGACGCGCTACACGGATTTTGAGAAGCTAATCCAAGACCCGAATGTGGATGTGGTTCACATCAATTCCCCTATACATCTGCATGCGGAGCAAACACTGAAAGCGCTAAATGCAGGGAAACATGTGGCTTGTACGGTGCCTATGGCGACGACAGTGGAGGAATGTAAGGCGATTGTGGAAGCTAGCAAGCGCATGGGCAAAAAATACATGATGATGGAGACGGTGGTGTATGCACGTGAGTTTCTATACATCAAAGAACTATACGAAAAGGGTGAGCTGGGCAAGATTCAATTCTTAAAAGCTTCGCACCAACAAGATATGGATGGTTGGCCGGATTATTGGCCAGGTTTGCCTCCCATGCACTATGCGACTCACTGCGTTGGTCCGGTGGCAGGTTTATTGCGCTTAGAGGCTGAATATGTGTCTTGTTTCGGATCAGGTACAATCCGTGAAGAATTGATTCAGCATTACAACTCACCTTTTGCAGTAGAATCTGCTCACATTAAGTTCAGGGATTCGGATTTGAGCGCAATGGTTTATCGTTCATTATTTGATGTAGCGCGTCAATACCGCGAGAGTTTTGAGGTATATGGCTCGAAAAAATCAGTAGAATGGCCTTTAATTGAGGGGGAA
>Ga0228702_1001059_pt1 | contig 18720 bp, 15 predicted proteins | sample McNCre217_Aug_MG_2_FD_178018 | JGI IMG/M metagenome (GOLD analysis project Ga0228702, IMG submission 178018) | Freshwater microbial communities from McNutts Creek, Athens, Georgia, United States - 20-17_Aug_MG | ecosystem: Environmental > Aquatic > Freshwater > Creek | place: USA: Georgia... | reverse complement strand
GAGTTGAAAAGCTGGTGGAAAACCCGAATCGCGATCGACTCGCATCGGTGGATTTGGAAAAAGCCCTAAAACTATTCGGCGACGCCGGCGGGCAATTGCCACTCACTCGAAATACGCCACCCAAACTGGTTCGTGTGCGCTGGCTGCTGGAAGAGCTACGTGTGAGCTTATTTGCCCAGCAACTGGGAACGCCGGAGCCGGTGTCGGTTCAGCGGATCAAGAAGGCGATGGCCGAGTAACTGCTATTTCTTGAACTTGTCCTCGGGCGAAGGCAAGCCAACGCGCTCTTCGCGCTTCTCCTCAAGAATGATTGTGGCGTTGGCCGCACTGGGCTGGAAGATTTCGTTGACACCAAACATCACAGCGGCGGAACCGCCGTACTTGCGCTTCTTTTTGGGCTGAAGCCGAACCACGTACATCCAAGCGGGAACAACTCCGGCCTCGGTGTTCACCTGAGCAATCACACGCTCGTAGTCCGGTCCCTCAAACTCGTCCAAACGGTCAAGGTGTTCCGCAAGCTCGCCACTCTCTAGCAACTCAACCGGAATTGGTCCGCTGCCGTTCAACACCAAACCGGGGTGACCCAACGCGTGACCCCAACCCTGTGGCAACAGTTCGCCCATCACGGTTCCGTGGCTCCAAGAGCCATGGATGTTGGACACCTCGTGATGATTCATCTGGCCAGGACGCAAGGTTCCGTAAAACGCAATCGCCTTCACGTTGGCAACAGCGCGTTTGGCGGCAGTGCGCAACTTGAACCAGCGCAGCCCAAACGCAACCCCGAGAATTCCCATCGAAACCGGAACTGCTGGGCCCGGAATAAACAGTGCCAACGCCACACAAAGCGCCATTCCAAACCAGGCTGCCCAACGCGGCATAACGCGCAGCTCACGCGGTTGACGAGTCACAGCCAGGTGCCCCACCGAGTAGTAAAACAGCACACTGAAACTGCTGAAGCCAATCACCCAGGTGAGATCACCAATGGCAGTGAGCGCAATGGCACCCGCGCCAATCACGAGTTCTGCGCGATACGGCACGCCACGCCTATTGCGGCGGGCAAAGTAGCGCGGCAGCTCATGGTCCTCTGCCATGACCGCAGAAGTTCTACTCACACCTGCAAGCAATGCCAACATGGATCCGAGGCAGGCTAGTGCTGCAATCGGTACCGCCCACAAGTACATGGCACTTGAGTTGCCAAAAACTAACAAGGCTGTAATGGCAACTGGTGTGTTCTGCTGCATCAAACTAACGCCAAGGAATTTTAAAATCACGAATGCCAGACCAAAGTAGAGCACAATCACCAGGCTCAGAGTTAGAACAATTGCGAGTGGAATATTGCGCTTCGGGTTGCGAACCTCGTTACCAAGAGTGGCAATGCGGGCATAACCGGCAAACGCAAAGAAGAATAGCGCAGCCGCACCAAGCAGCCCTGGAATGCTTACTGGTTCAGTGAAACTGGCGGCGCCCAGCGAGTTATAAGCCGGCTGCGTGAATCCACCAATCGTAAACACAATCAAATAGCCACCGGTAAGTATTGCCAGAATGGCACTCATTAATGCTGTTCGCGAAATGCCTGCAATGTTCACCAGAGTCAAAAGGAATATTGCAACTGCTCCCGGAATAAACCCAACTGCCGGGGCCACGTAGGCGTTAAAGGCGAGCGCGATAGCCGCAATGGATCCGATTTTGCCAAACACAAAAGCAAATCCAGCCAGGAAAGACCAGCCGTTGTTCACGTATTCGCGAGCGTATGAGTAAACACCGCCGGGGCGATCAATTTGACGTGCTAGACCGTAAACGGCCCAAGAGTTCATGCTGGCCACCACGGCTGCGAGTGCCAGCGCTAAGAAATACCCGCTCTGCGAAACGGCAAAAGCTGAGTGGAACACAACAAATACGCCGGCACCAATCATCGATGCCAGTCCAATGAAAATGGCGCCTAGCAAACCAATGGTGTTTGGCTCTTTAACTCCGCGATCCTTGCGGCTCCCCCGCGAACCACCGGCTGACTTAACGCTGACTGGTGGCGCAAATGCCGCGGCACGCACGGCCGGGTTGCCGCTTCTGTATTGCCTGGCCATGAACTATTTGTTTGAGTTGCGCTTAGGCGTGACCCGGGAACAGCTTGTTCACCGAGTCATCGTTGAATACCGCGTTGATTGCCTCTGCAATAATCGGTGCAATGCTCAACACGGTGAGTCCGCTCCAGCGCTTATCGGCAGGGATTGGCAGCGTGTTGGTAACAATGACTTCGTCAACCACACCACTGCTCAATCGTTCAACGGCAGGGTTGCTGAAAACGGCGTGAGTGGCGGTCACCACAACGCGGGCCGCGCCATTGTCCTTGAGTGCCTTGGCCGCTGCAACGATGGTTCCCGCGGTGTCAATCATGTCGTCAACCAAGAGGCAGGTTTTGCCTTTTACGTTTCCAACCAGTTCGTGGGCCTCCACCTGGTTAGGGCGGTCCGGGTCGCGGCGTTTGTGAATGATGGCCAGTGGAGTGCCCAGGCGCTCGGCCCAAATGTCGGCAACGCGAACGCGGCCCGAGTCCGGCGAAACCACAACCAGGTCTTCGTTGGCAAACTTTGCGCCACAGTGGTCCGCCAGCATTGGCAGAGCCCAGAGGTGGTCAACCGGGCCGTCAAAGAAGCCCTGAATCTGCGGGGTGTGAAGGTCAACGCTCATCAAGCGGTTAGCGCCGGCTACCTTGAACAGGTCGGTCATTAGGCGTGCAGAAATTGGCTCGCGACCCTTGTGCTTCTTGTCTTGACGAGCGTATGGGAAGAACGGTGCAACCACTGTGATTCGCTTGGCCGAGGCGCGCTTTAGGGCGTCAACCATGAGCAGCTGCTCCATCATCCAGTTGTTGATTCCGGCTGCGTGACTCTGAATCACAAACGCGTCAACGCCGCGAACGCTCTCCTCGTAACGCACAAAGGTCTCGCCGTTGGCGAAGTCGTATGCGGTGGTTGGAGTAAGTTGCGTGTTGAGCAACTCGGCAACCTCTTGAGCCAACTCGGGGTGAGCACGACCACTAACGATCACGAGTCTTTTGCGATTTGGGGTTTCGATGCTCACGCTGGCTCTTTCCTAGTTGCCGGACCGGTTGTTTGAAGTTTTGTTTGCCTTGGCGACCTTGGCGACCTTGGCGGCTTCCGCGGCGGAGGTACCCTCGCGCTTTGCCAAAACCCAATCGGCAATGTTTCGCTGCGGTGCAACATTCATTGCCAAGTCGCCCGGTTCCACGTTTCGGCGAATCACGGTGCCTGCCGCAGAGTATGCGCCATCGCCTATCTCAACCGGCGCAACAAACACGTTGTGTGAACCGGTGCGAACCTCGGAACCAATCACAGTGTGATTCTTGGTAACGCCGTCGTAGTTAGCAAAGATGGTTCCCGCACCAATGTTGGAGTTCACACCGATAGTGGCGTCTCCCACATAACTCAGGTGTGGAACCTTGCTGCCCGCACCAATGGTGGCGTTCTTGGTTTCCACAAAGGTGCCGATTTTGCCGCGCTCCCCCAGGTTGGTGCCTGGACGTAGGTAAGCGTATGGACCAACGGTTGCTCGCACGCCAATCTCGCTAGAAATCACGTGGCTCTTAATCACGGCCGCCGCGCTGCCGACTTGAGTATCCACCAGGGTTGTGTCCGGTCCAACCACGGCACCCTCACCGATGGTGGTTACACCCTTCAGGAAGGTTCCCGGAAGGATCGAGCTGTCCTCACCAATGTTTACGGTTACGTCAATCCAGGTGGTCTTGGGGTCCAAGATGGACACTCCGGCCAACTGCCAGCCGCGACAGATACGCGCATTCAACTCGGCGGCAACTTCGCTCAACTGAGCGCGGTCGTTGATACCAGCCACCAGCCAGTGATCGTCAATGCTCACTGCCTGAACCTTGAAACCCTCGTGTAGCAACTCGGCAGCAGCATCGGTGAGGTACTTCTCTCCCTGAGCGTTGTGCGTGCCAATCTTGCCAAGTGCGTTGCGTAGGTGAGCTGCGTCAAACACGTAAACCCCGGCGTTGACTTCGTTGATGCTCAGCTGCTTCTTGGTGGCGTCGCGGTGCTCAACAATCTGAATGAACTGGCCATCGTTGCTGCGCAAAATGCGGCCGTAGCCGGTTGGGTCGGCAAGAAACGTGGTCAAAACTGTTGCGGAGAAACCGCCATCGATGTGCGTTTGCAGCATGTTCTCTAGGGTTGCAACATCTAGCAACGGAACATCGCCAGAGGTAACCACCACGGCACCCTGAAAGTCCGCCGGCAAGGCTTGAAGCGCACATTCAACTGCGCGGCCGGTGCCTGGAATTTCGTCCTGTTCGGCAACTACGGCTGTTGGATAAAACGCCTGAATGTAGTCACTTATGGCTTCTTTTTGGTGGCGAACCACGGGAACCACATATGCGGCGTTTAGTGCGGTTGCGGTGGCAAGTGCGTGACCGAGCAGTGGAAGGCCTGCAAGTTCGTGCATAACCTTTGGAAGTTGAGATCGCATGCGAGTTCCCTGACCCGCGGCAAGAACCACAACTGCCAAGTGTTGCTCGCCCATTGCGCTCCTCATGATTTTGCTCTGCGCTGGCCTACTAGGATTCGAACCTAGACAAGCGCCTCCAAAGGGCGCGGTGCTGCCGTTACACCATAGGCCAACGTGCCGCCAGCGGTGGCTTTTGGCACACTACAAGTCTGCCAGATTACCCAGGCGCAAAAGGCCTAGGAGCAGGAAATACTGGTGATGTTCCAGTCGGTCACGGTTTGCGCCTGGGGCGCCGATTCAAACAAAGTTGGAGTTTTGGCCGGCACCGAACCACGCAAGTAGGTGGTTTCAACAACCTCGCCTTTAGCGTTGCTGAATTGAACCTGAATGGTAACTTGCGCAGAACAACCAACCTTGGCAATCAGATTGAACTTGGCGCAGACCGAACCCGAACTGCAGAAATTGGTGACCGGCTTGAAGGCAAAGTTCTGAGCCTTGTCAATAGGGTTGTATCCGCCAGGCCACCACTTGGCTGCCGCCGGCGCGGTTGCGCTGACGCTAGGGCTTGGGCTGCTTGGTTTGGGCGAGCTTGAGGCCGATGGTTTTGGCGCTGCAGTTGCAGAAACCGATGGCTTTCCGGCTGCCGAGTTGCTGGAGTTTGATGGCTGTGGCTTGGACACTGCCAGCGCTAGAAGCTTGGTCCTAGCCGTGTCATAGTCGGTCAATTGTTGTCCACGCGTTTGGTAATTCACGGTGAGGTTGCACACCTTCAGCCAGTCGGTTCTGAGTGAAACCAAGTAAGCCGTTTTCAACTGATCCAGGCTGGAGTATTCAATGTCCTTGTTTATTGTTGTGGCTTGCAGGTTCACCAGCACCTTAGAAACCTGGGTGTCCACTCCGTTAATCCATGTCTGGGATACTGAAGGGCTTTTAACCCAGGCGTTGCCGGAAATAAATGTCTGTGCACTCACCGCAGTTGCCGCATGATCAGTTGCCTGGGCAGTGCGTTGGACCAAAGTTTCAGACGAGGCACCCGCGTAGACCGCGTCCTGAAGGTCCGGGCAGATACTCGCGGTGGCCTGCTGAATTTCGTTTTGCGTAAAGGCCCGAGCATAAGCGGGCAGTGGCCCAGCCGCGGGTCTGAAGAATGGCAGATTTGCCAACACACCTTGCTGATAAAGACCAAAAACCACGCCCACCAAAACGCCAATTGCAATTGCTGGGGCCGGCCATCGAAGTTTCTTTTCACGAGGCTTGGGAGTCTCCCAATCAGCGCTACCGTCATCGATGGATGTATGAACAGCTTTTGTTTTTTGAAGTGAAACCGTTTGCGCCGGTTCTTCCGCCGCGGCGAGTGAGTCGTCTTGCTCAACTTCGGGGGTTTCAATGGGTGGCTCGCTGAGCTCTGACAGGTCGGCCGGAGGCGGAGCGGTATTTAGCCAGTTCTGCGATTCGTTGGCAGCGGGTAAAGCATTGCCATCAATGGGCGCGCCGCAGTTACTGCAGAAGTTAGCTGCTTCGTTGAGTGCAAACGAACAATTTGAGCAACGCATGATACTTGTTAGGTTATCCGCCCAGAGCCTCGCTGGTCTCTAGCCACTCCAATTCCAGTTCCTCGCGTTTTGCGTTGAAATCGGCCTGCTTTGCGGAGAGTTGACTAAGCCCCTGATAATCGCTCTGATCGTGTTCGGCAATCTGGGTGTGAAGCGCGGCCTCGTCGGCGGCCAATTTTTCGAGTGCACGCTCCACGCGCGCGAGATTCTTTTCTGCGTTACGCAGGTCTGCGCCAGTCAAAGTGCTCTTGTTTGTTGGCGCGGCAGTGGAAGCAGCGGCGGGGGCAGCGCCAACCGAATCCTTGCTCACAGCCTTGGCACCTGCCGCCTTTGCGGCCGTGAGACTGTGTTTGCGCAACTCGAGGTATTGGTCCACTCCACCGGTCAAGTGGCGCAGGCTGCCGTCACCCAGTAGCGCATATTGCACATCGGTGACGCGCTCCAGCAGATAGCGGTCGTGGCTAACCACAATCAGGGTTCCCGGCCAGCTATCCAGCAGGTCTTCCATGGCCGCCAACATGTCGGTGTCTAGATCGTTAGTGGGCTCGTCCAAAATCAGCACGTTTGGTTCACCAAAAAGCAATCGCAGGAACTGGAGCCTGCGGCGCTGTCCACCCGAGAGGTCACCGATGGGCGTTTGCAGTTGAGCACTCGTGAATCCCAACTGTTCCACCAGCTGGCTGGTGCCAACTTCTTTGCCGTCAACAATGAAAAAACTCTTTTCGCGGCCAATCAGAGTGAAAATGCGCTCGTCGGCAAACTCATCCAGCTCTCGCACTTCCTGACTCAGAGTGGCAATGTTCACGGTCTTGCCGCGCTTGATTCGACCAGCGGAAGGCTGCAAATCTCCAGCAAGTAGTTTGAGCAACGTGGTCTTGCCGGCACCGTTCACGCCCACCAGACCAATTCGGTCGCCGGGCCCGAGGCGCCAGGTCACGTTGTGCAGCAGCAGGCGCTCATCAATGCGGTAATCCAGATTTTCAATGTCCACCACGTCTTTGCCCAGGCGTTGGGTGGCCATTTTGCGCAGGTTGATTTGGTCGCGCGGAGGCGGTTCGTTGGCAATGAGTTCGTTTGCCGCGTCAATGCGGAACTTGGGCTTGCTGGTTCGGGCGGGTGCTCCCCTGCGCAGCCAAGCTAGCTCTTTGCGCAGCAGGTTCTGGCGTCTCGCCTCCGACGCCGCCGCGGATCGGTCACGTTCATTCCGTTGAAGAATGTAGGCCGCGTATCCGCCTTCAAAAGGCTCGAGCAGGCCGTTGTGAATCTCCCAGGTGAGATTACAAACCTCGTCTAGGAACCAGCGGTCGTGAGTAACCACAATGAGTCCACCCGCGTTGGCGCCCCAGCGCTGCTTCAGGTGCTGCGCCAGCCAGGCCACGCCCTCAATGTCTAAATGGTTGGTGGGCTCGTCTAGCAGCACCACGTCGTAGTCGTTAGTTAGCAATGCAGCCAGCGCAACACGGCGGCGCTGACCACCGCTCAGGTCGCCCACGGCTTGTTGCCAATCCAGGTCGTTCACCAGTCCGGCAATCACGTCGCGCACCTTGGGGTCGCCCGCCCACTCGTGCTCTTCACGGCCGCCGACCACTGCCTGGGCAACGGTCATGGATGGATCCAAAACGTCCTGCTGGTCCAGCATTCCAACGCGTAAACCGGAGCGGTAGGTTACGCGCCCTTCATCGGTTTGCAAACGCTTGGCCAATACCTTTAGCAGCGTGCTTTTGCCATCGCCGTTCCGACCAACGATTCCAATGCGGTCGCCTTCGTTAACACCAATGGTGATTCCGTTGAACACGGTCTTGGTGGGAAACTCGTGCCGAATTGCTTCGGCACCAAGCAAGTGTGCCAAGGGTTAGTCCACCATTCGCGCTGGACCGGCGGGCGAACTGGTCACCACGGCCTGCTGGCCATAGGTGCGCAGGCGGCTGGCAATAGCAATGGCGTCATCGGCGTTACGTGCCAGCATGGCAACGGTTGGGCCGGAGCCCGAGACAATGGCCCGCAAGGCATAAACCTGCTCCTGCAGATCAAGCACCTTCTGAAGCTCGGGACGCAAACTTACCGCGGCTTCCTCTAGGTCGTTGTGGAGCAGCGGCGCAATCTCCTCTGCGGATGCTCCGATGCGCAAGTTGTTCACCAGGGTGTCGAGCATGAAGGCCTCGCGCACGCCACGAGGGTCAACCCCGCGGGCAGAACGCAAACGGTCCAACTCGGCGTAAACCTCTGGAGTACTTAAGCCAAAGTCGTTTGGCACCAAAACCCAGTGGAGTTTGCTCACCTGACGAATGGTGGTGAGCACCTCGCCGTGACCGGTGCCACGGGCGGCTCCTCCCCTAAGCGCAAAGGGAACATCCACACCGATACGCGCAGCGATCACCTCAAGTTGACCCAGGCTCAGGTCCATCTCCCAGAAGTTGGCCACCGCCAAAAGTGCAGCCGCTGCGTCGGCCGAACCGCCGCCCATTCCGCCGGCAACCGGCACGGTCTTGTGAACCGAGAACTGAATCGGTCGCGCGTGAGGCACCGAAAACGAGTTCATGAGGCTTTGCGCAACCTTAACCACGAGGTTGCTTTCATCGGTGGGAACCGCAGCCAGGTGCTCGGGTGTCACCGTTCCAATGGTGTTGACCGACCAGCTTGGAGCATGCTCAACAACCACAGTCTCGGGCAGGTTCACGCTCTGATAGAGGGTTGCAACCTGGTGGTATCCGGTGGGCAAAAGTGGACCCACCTTGAGGTACATGTTGATCTTGCCAAAAGCGGTGGCAGCCACAACCTCTTCACAACCTAGGCGGTTGAAAATGCTGTTGAGTACTAAATCCCAGTAGTGCAGAGCCCAGTCGAGTTCGAGTTCGTTGTGAAGTTGGTCGTGCTCCAGCGTTACGCGATAAAGCCCGTTACGAATCTGTTCAAAGCGAATGTCAACGCGGCTCAGGTTGGCAAACGAATATCCGATGCGCTGGTTTGGTTCAAGTTTCATCAACCGTTGCGGTTGCTCGGTTGGCCATGATTCGGGGTCGTTAAACAAGCCAAATAGTCGCGGCAGATCAATTTGATAAAACCGCTGGGCGGTAATGGTGTAGCGACCGCTCTTGCTAGTATTTACGCTCCACTCGCTCATGCCGCTGCCTCCCCGGCTTTGGCAATGGCAACAAACTGGTGCACATCAAGTTGCTCGCCACGAGTCTGTGGGGCAATGCCTGCTGCGGTGAGAATCTCCTCGGCACGAGCCGGCGTTCCTGCCCATACAGACAAGGCTTGACGCAGCGTTTTACGGCGTTGACCAAAAGCGGCATCGATGACCGCCCAGGTGGCCAAACGCAACTCCTCGGTGCCTAGCGGCTCGGCTCGCTTGGCAAAGTAAACCAGCGCCGAATCCACATTTGGTACCGGCCAGAAAATACTGCGGCCAACATTGCCGGCCAATGCGGCATCGGCATACCAGGCCAGCTTGGCGCTAGGTGAGCCGTAAACCTTGTTGCCCGGCTTGGCCGCAAGGCGGTGCGCAACCTCGGCCTGAACTAAAACTAATCCGGTCTGCAGGCTCGGGAAGGTTTCCAAAAAGTGCAGCAACACCGGCACGCTGATGTTGTACGGCAGGTTGGCAACCAGCGCATCGGGAGCAGCGCCTCCCAGGTTGGTCACACTCATGGCATCGTGGTGAATCAGGGTGAACTCGGCGCCCGGAGCACGAACATCGATGGTTGCCTGCAGCGCCGCCGCCATTTTGCCGTCAATCTCAACCGAGATCACTCGGTTTGCAACCTCGATTAGGCCAAGCGTTAGCGAGCCAAGGCCAGGGCCAATTTCCACCACGGTTTCTTGGCCGGTGAGTTTGGCGGCGGCCACAATGCGGCGAATAGTGTTTGGGTCGGTAACAAAGTTTTGACCCAGCTTCTTGGTGGGCACAACGCCTAGTTTTGCGGCGAGCGCCCTAATGTCTTGCGCACCTAACAGTTGCGCTTCGGTTGCCACTAGGGCACCTCGGAGCTGTCTTTTGGAGCGGCAATTAGTTCGCCGCTTCCAACGGTAAAGTCGGCGGCCCAATCGCCGTAAACGCGCTCGGTGTTGGCGGTCAGCTGTGCGGCCCAGTCGTTAACCTCACGCCCCAGCAGGTTGGCCATGTAACGCACGGTGATTGGTACCAGATATGGCGCGTTTGGGCGGCCACGGAAGGGTTCCGGGGTGAGGAACGGTGCATCGGTTTCCACCATGACCAGTTCCGGGCGCGCAAGCAGGAGCGAATCGCGCAGGTGTTGATTGCGCTTAATGGTGATGTTGCCGGCAAAGCTCATGTACCAACCATTGGCGTTGCAGATCTCAGCGAGGTCAACGTCACCCGAATAGCAGTGGAACACAACGCGCTCGGGAGCACCAACCCGCTTGAGGGTTTCAACAACCTGGGCGTGTGCCTCGCGATCGTGAATCATCAAGGCAATGTTGTTTTCCTTGGCAATACGAATGTGCTCCTCAAAGGAATACAGCTGCAATTCCAGACTGCCGTCACCCTCGGTGCGGAAAAAGTCCAGACCGGTTTCGCCAATCGCGCGCACTCTTGGCTGTGCCGCTAGCTCGGCTATGCCGGCAATGGCGGTGTCCAACTTGGTGCGAGTTTCGTAGAGTGGCGCCTCGTTAGGGTGCAGCGCAACGGCTGCCAGCACGCGACTATCGGCTGCGGCAACCTGGGCACTCCAACGCGAGCTTTCCAGAGTTACACCAACCTGAACCACACCAAGCATTCCTGCCTGCTGCGCCAGATCCAGGTGCTCCAAGTAAGTCAGCGGCTCGTCGCCGTCGGCGATTTCCATGTGAGTGTGGTTGTCGTAGGTGCCAACCTCAAGCGGCTCCGGTAGGTCCGGATAGCGCAAATCTGCGCGGTGTTGATTGGCGTCGTAGTTTTCGCGCTTGCGAATGTGCGCGGCGGCCGGAGCCGACTCGCCCATTTCGTGGTCAGCGCACACGGCTAGTCCTACTTGGTTTCGGTTTCGATACGTGGGAACAGCGGCTCGAGCTCGGCCACGGTGGCACCCACCTTGAGTTGACCCCACACCGCGGCGTTGCCTAGCGGCTGGTCATCGATGCTTCCAGGCACAGCCGCACCAAGCGCCTGCCACAGCTTTGCGGTGGCCTTGGGCGTGATTGGGTTGAGCAAAACGGCGAGCGCGCGCAAGCCCTCTGCGGTGGTGGAAAGTACGGTGCCTAGGCGCTCGCGGTTGGCCTCATCCTTGGCTAGAGCCCACGGCTCCTGCACGGTGATGTAGTTGTTGAGTTCGTCAACCAGGGTCCAAATGGCGGCAATGGCGTCTTGAATGGCCAACTGGTCCATTGCCTTTTCGGCGTTGGCAACGGCGGCGGCGGCCACGGCCATTACCTGTTCTTCGGCCGCGGTTGGGTTACCCGCAGCAGGAAGCGCGCCATCAAAGTACTTGTGCAACATGGCAATTACGCGGCTGGCCAGGTTGCCAAAACCGTTGGCAAGCTCGGCCTGGTAGCGCGCCGAAAGGTCTTCCCACGAGAAAGAGCCATCGCTGCCAAATGAAATGGCCTTCATGAAGTAGTAACGGAAGGCATCCGAACCAAAGGTGTCGGTGATCTGGCTTGGCGCAATACCGGTGAGCTTGCTCTTGCTCATTTTCTCGCCACCAACCAGCAGCCAGCCGTGGCCGAATACCTGCTTTGGCGGGGTCAAGCCTGCGGCCATCAGCATGGCAGGCCAAATCACTGCGTGGAAACGCAGAATGTCTTTGCCCACAATTTGCACCGATGCCGGCCAAAGGCTCTCAAACTTTGCCTTGGCCTCGGCAGTGTCCTCGCCGTAGCCAATAGCGGTGATGTAGTTCAACAGGGCGTCGAACCACACATAGGTGATGTGCGAGTTGTCCCAAGGAATGTCAATTCCCCAGTCGAACTTTTCCTTGCTGCGGCTAATGCTCAGGTCTTCAAGGCCGCGGCGCACGAACGACACCACTTCGTTCTTGGCGCTTTCCGGCTGCACAAATGTTGGGTTGGCTGCGTAGTAGTCCAGCAGCGGCTGCTCAAACTCGCTCAGCTTGAAGAAGTAGTTGGTTTCCTTGAGCTTCTCCACCGGACGGGTGTGAATGGCACAAACCTGCTGGCCGGCAAACTCTGCCACACCATCAATGAGGTCACCCTCGGTCTTGTATTCCTCGCAACCAACGCAGTAGTTACCCTCGTAGGAACCCTGGTAGATAAAACCGGTGTCGTAGAGGTGCTGCAAGAAGGTCTGCACGTTCTTTTCGTGGCGGGCCTCGGTGGTGCGAATGAAGTCTTGGTTATTGATGTCAATGGTTTCCAGCAGCGGCAACCAAGCCTCGGCAACCAGTTTGTCGGCCCATTCCTTTGGGCTGGTCTTGTTGGCTGCTGCAGTGCGCAGAATCTTCTCGCCGTGTTCGTCGGTGCCAGTTAGCAAGAATGCACTCTCGCCGCGCTGACGGTGCCAGCGGGTCAGAACGTCGGCTGCAACCTCCGTGTAGGCGTGGCCAATGTGAGGCGCGTCATTCACGTAAAAAATGGGGGTCGTTGCATAGAACGACTTGCTGGCAGACATGCCTTCAATCTTAATTCAAAGCCGAGCGGCGGCGCTCCAGCACCAGGTCATACAGTTGCCCCTTGCTCACGCCCGCAGCTTCGGCAATTTCGGCTACCGCAGGCTTGAGCGGACTACCCGCGGCAACCAGTTCCAAGACCTGATCAACCACATCGATGGCAGCCAATTCGCGCGCCGGTGCACCCGCAATCACCAGCACCATCTCACCCTTGGGCTCACCCTTGGCCCACTTCACTAGCGCACTCAAAGGTCCGCGCTCGGTGTGCTCAAACTTCTTGGTGAGTTCGCGACTCACGGTGGCCCTGCGCTCGGCTCCAAAAACCTCAGCGGCGCTTTCCAGACTCTCCAGAATGCGGTGTGGACTCTCAAAGAAAACCATGGTGCGCTGCTCGTGAAGCAAGGTCTCAAACAGGCGCTTGCGCTCCCCCTGCTTGCGCGGCAAGAAGCCCTCAAAGCTAAAACGGTCGGTTGGCAAACCGCTCACGGCGAGCGCAGCCAAAACAGCGCTGGGTCCGGGAATCACGGTCACATTGATGTTTGCAGCCACGGCCGCGCGCACCAGCTGAAATCCGGGGTCGCTCACGGTGGGCATGCCCGCGTCACTCACCACGAGTAGATCATCGGTGCCGGCAATTTCCAGCATCTGTTCAACGCGGTCGCCCTCGTTGTGGTCATGCAGGCTGAAGAGTTTGGCGTTCAGCTTAATGCCCAGGGCATTGGCTAGCTTGAGCAGCGTGCGAGTGTCTTCGGCGGCAATGAACTTACTGTTTTGCAGGTGTTCTACCAGGCGCGGCGAGGCATCGGAAAGGTTTCCGATTGGGGTGGCAGCCAGAATGAGCACACTCCATTGTGGCATTACCATTCATTTGTGACCCTGAAAGAGCAGGCCGTGCAGGCTTATCACCGCTACATGCGTTTCAGTTTCTGGGTTGTGGGGGCCATTGCAGCGTTTCTGCGACTCTTCAATTTGGGCTACCCGCACAAATTTGTATTTGACGAAACCTATTACGTAAAAGATGCCTGGAGCCTGAGCCACCTGGGCTACGAAGGCACCTGGCAAACCGATGCCAACACTTTCTTTGAGGCGGGCCACCCAAATCACTTCAGTGCCCTCGGCAGCTTCATTGTTCACCCACCGCTGGGTAAGTGGCTGATCTCTCTTGGAATGCTCGCCTTTGGGCCTCAAAACGCCTGGTCCTGGCGCATTGTGACCGCCCTTTTCGGCATCGGGCTCGTGGTGCTGCTCATGTTCACCGCCAAGCGCCTGCTGGGCAGCCACAGCGCAGCAACCCTGGCCGGACTACTGTTGGCCATTGACGGCCACGCCATTGTGCTCAGCCGAGTAGCCCTACTAGACGGCATCTTGGCCTTCTTTGTGTTGTTGGCGTTTTACTTTTTGCTGCGCGACCGAGAACAGGCGCGACTTAGCTACACGCTGGCCATGCTCAACCAAAACTCCGGCAAACACTCCCAAGTCATCTTGTGGAATCGCCCGTGGATGATTGCCATGGGAGCCGCGCTTGGGCTTGCCACCAGCATCAAGTGGAGTGGCGCCTACGTGGCGTTGTTTTTTGTGGCCTACGTGATTGTGAGCGAACTAATGCTTCGCCGCCGCTACGGCCTGCGCGACTGGTTCTTGGCCGGCGCGTTCAGCCAAACTCTGGCCAACCTGTTGCTAACTCTGCCGGTTTACCTGGCGGTTTACGTTGCCAACTGGACCGGCTGGATTGTCACCTCGGGTGGTTACGACCGCAACAGCAAGGCCACCTGGTGGCAGAGCCTGATTGAGTACCATCGCGAGATTTACGGGTTCCATCTGAACCTGCACACGCCGCATAACTACCAGGCAAACCCCCTCACCTGGTTGTTGGCGATTCGCCCAACGGCCATGTTCTATGAAGGAACCCCGGAGGGGCCAACGTGTCCGTGGATTTACGGTTGCTCCAGCGCGGTTACCGCACTCGGCAACCCATTCATTTGGTGGGGCGCTTTTGCCGCTATTGGTTATCTGCTGTACCACCTGATTCGAAACCGGTCTCGCGCACCTCGCATGGAAGGGTTGATTCTGCTTGGCGTGGCCGCGGGTTACCTCCCCTGGCTGCTTTACATGCAGCGCACCATTTTTCAGTTCTACGCAATCGTTACCCTGCCGTTCCAGATACTGGCACTGGTTTACGTGCTGCGTTCGCTTTGGTACCGCAGGCCACGGCAATCAACCATCGATGATTTGAAAATCATGGCCGGGGTGGAACCCAACGAGGAGTTGCCCGGTCCTCCGCCGGTTACCAAATGGCGCAAGGCGATTCTCATTTACCTGGCGAGTTGCGTGGCTTTGAGCGTGTTTTTCTTGACCATCTGGTGGGGCGTGAACACCCCCTATTGGTACTGGCTCATTCACATGTGGCTGCCCAGCTGGATCTAACCCCGGAGGGTGTGGCGGCGAGTAGGCTGAAAGCACAATGAGCAGTTACTCCGCAATGTTGCGAAACCCCGGTGTGAGCCGAATCATAGGCTCCCAACTCCTGGCCCGATTCGCATTTGGAATGATGAGCCTGGGGTTTGTGATTGCCATCCAGCGCACTTATCACTCCTACACTCTGGCCGGAATCGCGCTCGGTGCCGAAACCGTTGGTGCCGCCATTGCCGGACCAATTTTGGCGCGTGAAATTGCCAAGCGTGGTGCGCGTCAACTAATTGGCGCAACCACCGTGATCACTTCGGCGCTGTTGCTGCTTCTGGCGCTGGTAACGCTTCACCCCGTTCTGGTAGTTCTGGCCGGTCTTGGTGTTGGGCTCAGCTCTCCCCCAATTCAGGCATCGGTGCGCAGCATTTATCCCCATCTGGTTTCTAAAAACCAACAGCATCGATTGTTCTCGCTCGACGCAACTTTGCAGGAACTCATCTGGATTTTTGGACCGGTGCTGGCAACAGCAATTGCAGCCGCCGTTTATCCGGCAGCCACGCTGATTGCGATGGCCCTGATCCAGATTCTGGGTAGCGGCATTTACCTTTCCAATCCCGAGGTGGTCCGCTACAAGCCCGAGCCAACCGGCGCGCGTTTGGGTGGTGTGCTCAAAAACCCCGCCATTTTTGGTCTGATGATTTCGGGCGGTTTACTTATTGGTTCGTTCAGCGGTGTTGAAGTTGGCACTGTTGGCATTTTGAGCACGGCCAGCGCCGGCTGGGTGTTGAGCGTGTTCAGCGTTGGCAGCCTGGTTGGCGGCTTTGTGATTGGCCCTCGTGCAAAGAGTGCCAAATGGATGGTTTGGTTTCAACTTCTGATTTTTGCGGGCTACCTGCTTTCGCTAATCAACCCTCAAAACCCGTGGTGGCTAGCGCTGTGCTGGTTTATTGCCGGATTGGGCATTGCACCGGCACTCGGATTGGGTTCCACGCTGGTAAGCCTTTCCTTGGGTGCTGGCGAAACCGGCGAAGCCTACGGCTGGATTATGACGGGACAGTTGGTTGGTTACTCGGTTGGCGCGGCAATCGCCGGTTTCGTGATTGACACCGTTTCCGGGCAAGCGGCGATTTTTGTTGCGGTGGTATTCCAAATCGCAACTATTATCGCCACAATCGCTTGGCTGCCATCGATGCCCAAAATGCACCCTATTGACAACACACAAAGCATTCCGGTGCTGCCAGACCACCACTAACGACCAAACCCCCAATAAAGACCTGACCAAGACTGAAGGAGAGGCCCATGGCAGTTTTTGCCGTTCAGTATTTTTACTCCGCCGATGCGGACACCTTGAACGGATTGCGACCGGTGCACCGTGCCTGGCTTGCGGATCTTTTGGAGCAAGGGGTGATGTTGGCGAGTGGACCAATGGTTGACTACCCAGGCGCGCTGCTCATTTTTAAGGCCGAATCCGCAGAGTCGCTTGCGGCGCTGTTGGATCAGGATCCGTTTGACATTGCGGGCTTCATTGGTGAGCGCACCATTGGGGAATGGAATCCAGTGTTTGGACCTTTCAACTAGCATGACTTTCTCAGTTGAACAGAACCCGTTATTCGCTCTCAACAACGGGCAAAGCATTCCCCAGCTTGGCCTTGGTGTATACAAGGTTACCCAGGACATAGCCGACTCGCTGGTGGTTAAGGCCATTGAAACCGGATACCGCCGCATTGACACGGCTGCGCTCTACGACAACGAGCTTGAGGTTGGCGCGGGCATCCGCAAGAGCGGACTGCCCCGTGAAGAGTTGTTTGTTACCACCAAAATCTGGAACGACCGTCAGGGCTACCAGAGTTCGCTAGACGCCATTGATGAGAGCCTCAATCGCCTCAACATTGGCTACCTTGACATGCTCCTCATTCACTGGCCCGTGCCAAAGCAGGACCTATATGTTGACACCTGGCGCGCATTTGAGGAGGTGCTTGCCAGTGGTCGTGTTCGTGGAATTGGAGTGAGCAACTTCCATCCGGCGCACCTCGACAAACTGGCCGCCAACTCCAGCACAGTGCCGGCCCTAAACCAGATTGAGCTGCATCCTGGTTTGCAGCAGGCGGAGGTGCGCGCCTACGACGCGGCACACGGCATTGCCACCGAAGCTTGGTCGCCGCTGGCGCGTGGTCGCTTCAACGACCACCCAATTTTGCAGGCCATTGCCGCCGAGCATGGAAAGAGCGCATCTCAGGTGGTTATCCGCTGGCACATTCAGCTGGGCAACCTGGTGATTCCAAAGACCGTGAATCCGGATCGTTTGGTGGAGAACATCAATGTTTTCGACTTTGAACTCTCCCCCTCCAACATGGCAGCAATTGCCACCCTGGACTCCGGCATGCGTACCGGACCTAACCCAGACGAGTTCTAGCCATGAAGGTACTGATCAGCGGAGCGAGTGGCCTAGTTGCCACCGAGTTGATTAGCCAGATTGAGGCACGCGGTGATGTTGCCGTGCGACTGGTTCGACGCAAATCGCAGGATCCGAACGAGATTGAATGGGACCCGCGCACCGGTTATCTCTCACCCAATGCACTCGATGGCATTGACGCCGTGGTGAACCTTGCTGGGGCCACCACAGGCAAACTGCCCTGGACTCGCAAATACAAGCTAGAGCTGGTTCAGAGTCGTTTAAACAGCACCAAAACCCTCGTTGACGCCATGAATGCCGCTGACGTGAAACCCAAAGTGTTTGTTTCCGGCTCTGCCAGCGGCTTCTACGGCGAAGGGGGAAGTCGTCTACTCACCGAATCGGATTCGGCTGGACGTGGCTTTTTGGCCGACCTAGCCAGCCGATGGGAGCAAACCGCCGCTGGGGTGGATTCATCGGTGCGGTTGGTGCTAATAAGAACAACGATGGTACTCAGCCGGGAACGCGGCGCTTTGGGGCGTTTGCTGCCGTTGATTCGGGCCGGCGTTGGCGGTCCGCTAGGTAACGGCAAGCAGTATTGGGCTTGGATCAGCGTGGTGGATGAAGCCGCGGCAATATTGCACTTGATTGATACGCCGAATGCTAGTGGCCCATTCAACCTAACCGCTCCGGAGCCGGCCACCTGCCGTCAACTGGTCACCGCGTTAGGTAACGCTTTGCGCCGACCAACCCTGATTCCGGTTCCGGCGTTTGCGCTCAAGTTGGCCTTTGGAGAGGCGGCTCAGGAGCTGCTCCTCTGTTCGCAAAATATGAGTGCGGAAAAGTTGTTGAGCTCCGGTTTTGTGTTCAGTCATCCAACGCTGCCGCTGGCCGCTCGCTGGGTTGCCGGCAATAACTAGATCCGATTAAACGAAAGACCCCACTGCCGAAAGGCGGTGGGGTCGATTCGTTTGAAGCTACTTCTTTGGTGCAGCCTTCACAGCAGGCTTAGCGGCAGCCTTTGCAGCAGGCTTAGCGGCAGGCTTTGCAGCGGCCTTAGGTGCAGCCTTCACAGCTGGCTTAGCGGCAGCCTTCACAGCAGGCTTAGCAGCAGCCTTCACAGCAGGCTTAGCGGCGGGCTTAGCAGCGGCCTTAGGTGCAGCCTTAGGAGCTGCCTTCTTAGCAGCAGGCTTAGCAGCGGCCTTAGGTGCAGCCTTAGGAGCTGCCTTCTTAGCAGCAGGCTTAGCAGCGGCCTTAGGTGCAGCCTTAGGAGCTGCCTTCTTAGCAGCGGCCTTAGGTGCAGCCTTAGGAGATGCCTTCTTAG
>Ga0228702_1001057_pt1 | contig 18728 bp, 12 predicted proteins | sample McNCre217_Aug_MG_2_FD_178018 | JGI IMG/M metagenome (GOLD analysis project Ga0228702, IMG submission 178018) | Freshwater microbial communities from McNutts Creek, Athens, Georgia, United States - 20-17_Aug_MG | ecosystem: Environmental > Aquatic > Freshwater > Creek | place: USA: Georgia... | reverse complement strand
TGGACTGCGCCGCGCGGTCGAGGTAGGCCCAGAGTTCGGCTTCGTGCAGAGGCGCTAACTCCAGCCTCACCACGGCGGACTTCATGTGTCGCAACCACCGATCGCGCGCATCGGGGTTGATCTTGTAGTGTGAGTGGCGCATGCGTAGCCGCGGGTGTCCACGCAGTTCCTGATAAGTGGTAGGTCCACCCCAGTACTGCTCCAAGAACAGTTGCATGCGTTCGGCTGCAGGCGCCAGGTCGCCAGCCGGGTACATTGGCCGAAGAATCTCGTCTGCTTCGATTCCCTCGTAGAAATACGCGGCCAACTTGCGAAAAGTTTCCTTGCCGCCCACCGCTTCGTAAAAGCTCTCAGATGGTTCCTGGAACGTCACTTATTGCTCACAAAGATGTTCTGCTTCGAGCTGGCCAGGCTTACGCCGGCCTTGTCAAGGTGTGTCTTGAAGGCCTCGCGTAGGTCGCGGGCGATGTCGTCGGACTTGCCGAACTTGGTCTTTTGGACCACTCGAATGACCACCTGATCGCCGTTCAGGATGTGAACGCCCCAGACATTTGGTTCTCCCAGGACTAGTTCGGTGTTGCCTGGCGCCGAAGCCACTTCGCTGGCGGCATCCTCGATGATCTTCTTTGCGTTTTCGAGGTCCACCGAGTAGTCGAGTGCGACGTCCACCACGGCGCGCGACCATCCCTGTGAATGGTTGCCAACCCTGATAATCTCGCCGTTTCGCACGTACCAGAGCACGCCATCGACGTCGCGGACCTGAGTGACCCGCAGGCCTACGGACTCGACGGCACCGGAAATCTCACCCAGGTTGACGCTGTCGCCAACCCCGTACTGGTCCTCGGCAACGATGAAAAGACCGGAAATTAAATCCTTGATAAGCGACTGAGAGCCAAAACCGATGCCCGCACCCACCAGACCGGCGCCAGCAGCCAGCGCGCCGATGGCCACGCCAAGCTCGCTCAGGATCATCGTCAGTGCAAGCACAACCATCGTCCAGGTGATGAAGTTGTTGAGCACCGAGCCCATGGTTCGGGTGCGCTGCACCAGGCGTGCGTTGGCGATTGGGCTCAGTTCTTGCGCGATGTGGTTGGTCACCTTCAGCTTCAGGCGGGAGCTCGCCTCAATGGACTTGACCAGGCGGGCAACCAGCAACATGAGGACCCAGCGACCGACTATGGCGCCCAGGATGATCAGCAAAATGCGCACCGGCGTGTGCCACTGGTTCCAAAACAGGGTGAACCAATCGCTGGCCAGGTTGGTGACGGAGTTCATCGGAGTCCTTCTTAGTGGGTTTTTAGTTGGGACACGTGGCTAGTGCTTGTCCATTGCCTGCGCCGCCAAGGCGCGCTCAAGGATTCCCAGGTTTTCCTTGATCAGCCGACGGAGGGTGTGTTCTGCCTTTTGGTTGCGCTCCAACCAACGCTTGGCCTGGTTGGCAAGATCCTTGTTGGCAAGCGCCATCGGGAACAGACCGGAAAGCAGATACTCTGCAATCTTGTACGTCTTGTTCTCGAAGATGTACTTGGCGTCATCGAAGAAGGTCTCTACGAATGGGTCAAGCATGGCCGGGGTGGTGGTCCGGTTGAACGCGTACGCCGCCGCCATCACCTCCGCGTTTGACCAGTCGTTGGTGTGCACCAGCCGATGCCAGATGGCCTTCTTCGATTCCAGGGTATTTAGCGCACCGATGGCCGCCGCGGCCCCCGCACGGCCGTTTGCCGTATTGTCGTTGACCAGCTCGGCATCGATGTCGGCCTGGTCTACCGTGCCGACTGTTGCCATCCCTGCCAGGAGTTCCCACTTCAGGTCGGCGGATAGCTGTAGCCCAGCCAAAACGGGTTCGCCGGCGTGAATCTGCTTCAGCACCTCGGCCTGCGGCTTGGTCTTGGCAAGGCGCGCGAAGTTCAACACAAGTTGAAGCTGCATGTCGCTCCCCGGCTTAGCTCCCTGCGCAAGTCCCCAGAGGCGGTCTGCGATTGCGGCGACGCGCTCGGTCCTACCCTTTGGGTTCAGGTAGTACGCGGCGAAGTGGCGCAGCTGATTCAGCATTGTGGTCGCCAACATCGACTGGTCTTCATCGGCGACGTGGTTTAGAACCAAATCGATGAAGTCGATTGGCGGAGTGATGCCGTCACGGGCAGCATTCCAAACTGCGACCCAGATCTGGGCTCGCGCCAGGGGGTCCTCAAACTTGCTTAGGTTTTCCAGCCCAAACTGGTAGCTGGCCTGGTCCAGGCGCACCTTGGCGTAGGACAGGTCGTCGTCGTTCAGCAGTATCAGGTCTGGGCGCTTGTGGCCAACGGCGGCACTAACCTGGGCTGCGGCCTGGGTCACCTCGGCATCGAACTGTTGGGATCGAACCACGCGGTTTGACTCAAGGTTGTAGAAGCCGACGCGAACTCGGTGGGGGCGAATGGTCGGGTAGTCGGATTCGGCTCCCTGGGTAATAGCGAAGCCGAGAATTTTTCCATCGCCGTCGACGGTCACTGCCGGTGCCAGGGTGTTCACTCCCGCGGTCTCGAGCCACTTCGACGTCCACTCGGTGAGATCGCGGCCGCTAACTGCCTCGAGCTCCGTCAGGAGGTCACCGAGTACGGTGTTGCCCCAAGCGTGCCTACGGAAGTAGCTGCCGACGCCCTCTACAAACTTCTCCTGGCCAACGAAGGCAACCAGCTGCTTCAGTGCACTGGCGCCCTTGGCGTAGGTGATTCCGTCGAAGTTAGCCTCTACGTCCTTCAAGTCGTTAATTGGGTCGACAATCGGATGTGTGGTCGGCAGTTGATCCTCGGTGTATGCCCAAAGCTTTTCTTGGGCGCAGAAGGTGGTCCAGGCGTCCTTGAATTCGGTAACCTCGGCCGTGGCCCACTCCGAGATGAACTCGGCAAACGATTCGTTCAACCACAGATCGTTCCACCACTTCATAGTGACCAGGTTGCCAAACCACATGTGAGCCAGCTCGTGGAGGATCGTGATGGCGCGACGCTCGTGCAGCGCAATCGGCTGCTGGCTGCGGAAAATGTACTTCTCGTTATAGGTCACGCAACCCGCGTTCTCCATGGCGCCCATGTTGTACTCGGGGGTGAAGATCTGGTCGTATTTGGCAAACGGGAATTCGACGCCGAACTTGGACTCGTAGAAAGCGACACCCTTGGCGGTGGTATCCATAACGTACTGGGCCTCGACGTGGTCCTTCAAAGACTGCCGACACCAGACGCCAAGCGGAACCTGGCGGCCCTGCATGGTGGTCAGTTGACCGGTTACACCGTGGTACGGGCCGGCACAAACGGCCGTGATGTAAGAGGAAATACGTGGAGTGGTCTCGAACTGCCACTTGTGCTTTCCATCGCCCACTGAGGCAACCTCGCGGGCTGGCTGGTTAGAGATAACCGTCCAGGAATCAGGGGCAGTCACCACGAAGTCGAACGTGGCTTTCAGATCGGGCTGCTCGAAGACGGCATACATCAGTCGGCTGTCCGCCGGCTCGAAGTGCGAGTAAAGGTAGACGTTTCCATCGACGGTATCTACGTACCGGTGTAGTCCGATTCCGGTGTTTGTGTAATTGAAGAAACCTTCAATGATCAGCGTGTTCTCCGCCTGGAGATTGGCCAGGGTAACGCGGTGTCCGTCATAAACCTGCGCTGGGTCCAGGCTCTGGCCGTTCAGCTCGATGCGGGTTAGGTGATCTGCCACCACGTCGATGAATGTGCTCGCACCATTTTTGGCGGCAGTGAAGCTGGCCGTAGTGCCAGACCAGTAGAGCTTGTCGTCGGATCCGGATAGATCGAGTTCCACCCGATAGTGGTTGGTCGAGATCAGCGCGGAGCGCTCTTCGGCTTCGATTCGGGTTAGGTTATCGCCAGACAAGTTTGTCTCCTGCGTCATGCTGTTGGTGGGTATCAACTAGCCTAATAGGGAGATTTTTAGCCTCGTTAGTGTCGCAGCCAACCCTGTAGGAAAAGTACTTATGCGGATTCACATTGCCACCGATCACGCCGGACTCGAGCTGTCGCAGTTCCTGATCCTGGAGCTCCAATCGCAGGGGCATGAGCTGGTTGATCACGGCCCCACCGAGTACGACCCGCTGGACGACTACCCATCGTTCTGCATCAATGCCGGGCTCGCGGTGGTCGCGGATCAGCGCGCCGGTGTCGAAGCCCTCGGCATCGTTCTCGGCGGGTCTGGCAATGGCGAGCAGATTGCCGCCAACAAGGTTGAGGGTGTTCGAGCCGCGCTTGTTTGGAATCACTCCACTGCGGTTCTGGCTAGGCAGCACAACGACGCAAACGTCATCGCAGTTGGCGCCCGTCAGCACGATCAGGCCGAGGTTTTGACCCTGATTGAGGCCTTCATCGCCGAGCCATTCAGTAACGACGAACGCCACGTTCGCCGAATCGGCAAGATCTCGAAGTACGAGACCACCGGCGAGATCCTCCAGTAGTACTCCAGTAGTAGAAGCCGGAAAACCTTGCCTGAGGGCCACACCGTCCATCGGACGGCAAATCAATTCCGTTCAAAATTCCTGAACCAGCCGCTTGCGGTCGATTCGCCTCAGGGGCGCTTCAGCGCATCGGCTGCCCAAATCAGCGGACTGGCACTGAGTGAGTCTTACGCCATTGGCAAGCAGCTGTTTCTGGTCTTCGACGAGCGTGAGGTTCTCAGAATCCACCTGGGGATTTACGGAAAGTGGAAGTGGCATAAAGAGCCGTTCGCGTCGGGTTTCCTATCCGAGCCCCCTGTTGGAGAGGTTCGCGCTCGGTTCTATGACCAGTCCTGGCTAGCAGAACTGCGCGGGCCCACGGTCTGCGAGGTAATCAGTCGCGAAGAGGCACGGGCTGTTCACGATCGACTGGGCCCAGACCCGCTCAATCCCGATCCGGGCCACGCCGAACGAGAAAGATTCGTCGCTCGGGTGCGTAGAAGCGGGCAAAGCATCGCCCAATTGCTGATGGACCAGTCGGTCATCAGCGGGGTTGGCAATGTCTACCGGGCGGAGTTGCTTTTTAGGGCAGGGCTTGATCCGTACCTACCTGGCAAGCAGCTGTCAACCGAAATTCTGCAGGTGCTCTGGCAGGATGCGGTTCGGCTTTTGGAAGTCGGAGTGAAGACCGGTGTCATGATCACCCGCGATGATTTCCTCGCGGCTGACCCCGGAAAACCGGAGCGAAACTTCGTTTACAAGCGTGAGGGCGATCCATGCCGGCAGTGCGGAACCGACGTGAAGATAGCCATATTGTCGGGCCGGAAGCTGTACTGGTGCCCGACCTGTCAGCGGTAAGCGGCCAGCAAAAATAAAAAACCCCCGAAAGTTCGGGGGTTCTTGGAGCGGATGACGGGAATCGAACCCGCACCATCAGTTTGGAAGACTGAGGCTCTACCATTGAGCTACATCCGCGAGGCACAACGTCAAGAAGTTTAGCGTCTAAATCTCTCCAACGAAAATTTGCGGGAAATGCGTCGCTTTGGCGAATGTGGCGTCGAGTATCGGATACACTTACTGAGGTTGTTTCGCTTGGAACTAAAAAATCAAACGAAACCATGCTGCGGGATGTAGCGCAATTTGGTAGCGCACCTGTTTTGGGTACAGGGGGTTGCAGGTTCAAATCCTGTCATCCCGACAAACTGATTTTGGGGATCGACTTTCGAGTCGGTCCCCAAAATCAGCAATCGGCTCGCAGAAATGTGGGCCCTTTTTCTTAGGAGCACATTTTGAGCGGTACCGTCGAGCGCATCAAGCCAACTCGCGTCAAGATCAGTTTTGACATCACCCCAGAGCAGTTCAAGCCGTCTATCGACCACGCTTACGAACACATCGCTCAGGAAGTAACCGTTCCTGGCTTCCGTCCGGGTGCAAAGGTTCCAGCCAAGGTGCTTGAAGCACGTGTTGGCCGTCCGGCAATCCTTGGCCACGCCATCAACGAGGCAATCGACGACTTCTACCGTCAGGCTCTCGAAGCTCACAAGCTCCGTCCACTTGCTCAGCCACAGGCAGACATCCAGTCGACCCCAGACGAGAAGTCTTGGGAAGGCAACCTGGTCTTCTCCGTCGAGGTAGAGGTTCGTCCGGAGTTCAAGCTTCCTGAGTACAAGGGCATCAAGGTCACCGTTGATGAGGTCAAGGTTGCTCCAATCGAAATCGACGAAGAGCTGGACAACCTGCGCAGCCGCTTCGGAACGCTGAAGACCGTAGAGCGCGCTGCAAAGAGCGGCGACTTCACCACCCTCGACCTAGTTGCAGCAATCGATGGCAAGCAGATCGACGCGGCCCAGAACATCTCGTACCAGATCGGTTCGGGCAAGCTCCTCGATGGCATCGACGAAGCCCTGGAGACCCTGACCGCTGGCGAGACCACCACCTTCAAGAGCAAGCTGGCCGGCGGCGAGCAGGCAGGTCAGTCGGCGGAAATCACCGTTACCCTGACCGCAGTCAAGGAGCGCGAGCTTCCTGCCGCAGACGACGCGTTCGCTCAGCTGGCATCGGAGTTTGACACCCTGGCAGAGCTGAAGGATTCGCTCGAGAAGCAGCTGGCTCAGTCGAAGGTATACAACCAGAGCATTCAGGCCCGCGACCTGGCGCTCGAGCAGCTCATCGCCGCTGCTAGCGTTCCAGTGTCGGAGGAGCTAGTCACCGCTGAGGTCAACCGTCACCTGGAGGGCGAGGGACGTCTTGAGGACGCCGAGCACCGCAAGGAAGTCACCGAGGAGAGCACCAAGGGCTTCCAATCCCAGATGATCCTCGACGCCATTGCCGAGGCCGAAGACCTGAAGGTCAGCGAGCAGGAGCTGCTTCAGTACCTGTTCGTAACCGCACAGCAGTACCAGATGGACGCCAACGAGTTCATCAAGGCAATCGACCAGAACGGCCAGATCCCTGCCTACGTGGCCGAGGTCGCGCGTCGCAAGTCGCTGTCGGTCGTTCTAGAGCAGGCCGAGGTCAAGGACAAGAAGGGCAAGGCCGTCGACATCAGCGCCTTCCTGGGAACTGGTCTTGAGACCGCCGATGACCACGAGGGTCACGACCACGACTAATCAAATGCATTAGAAAATCGGCCCCCGCAACATCGCGGGGGCCGATTTCTTGCTTTGGGCGAACAATGGCGTGGCTACCGCGCGGCTCCGGTTATCTTTGTCTAGCAACGCCAACAGTTTTAGGAGTTTTGGCCATGAGTGAACACCGCCCTTCCGGCATGACGCCATCGGTATTCGACCGACTTTTGAAGGATCGAATCGTCTGGCTCGGCGAAGACGTCCGCGACGACAATGCCAACGAGATTTGCGCCAAGCTGCTGCTTTTGGCCGCCGAAGATTCCACCCGCGACATCTACCTGTACATCAACTCGCCTGGTGGTTCGATCACCGCGGGAATGGCAATCTACGACACCATGCAGTTTGTTCCTAACGACATCGTGACCGTGGGAATCGGCATGTGTGCATCGATGGGGCAGTTCCTCCTGACCTCCGGTACCAAGGGCAAGCGTTTCGCGACCCCAAATACCCGCGTCCTGCTGCACCAGCCGCACGGTGGATTCGGTGGAACCGCCAGCGACATCCAGACCCAAGCAGCCCTCATCACCAGCATGAAGCAGCAGCTGGCCGCTATCACCGCGAAGCAGACCGGCAAGACCGTGGAGCAAATCAACGCCGATGGCGACCGCGACCGCTGGTTTACCGCGCAGGAGGCCCTGGAATACGGCTTCATCGATCACATTCAGGAAAACGCGACCGGCTTCACCGGCGTGGGTAAGAACTAGGAGAGCACCATGAACTTCTACCCAGGCACTAACGTCGCCATGCCAGGCTCTCGTTACATTCTTCCGACCTTCGAGGAGCGCACGCCCTACGGCTACAAGCGCCAGGACCCTTACAACAAGCTCTTTGAAGACCGCATTGTCTTCCTGGGCGTGCAGGTGGACGACGCCAGCGCCGACGACATCATGGCCCAGCTGTTGGTCCTGGAGAGCCAGGATCCAGAGCGCGACATCGTGATGTACATCAACTCTCCGGGCGGTTCTTTCACCGCGATGACCGCAATCTACGACACCATGATGTACATCCGTCCGCAGATCCAGACCGTCTGTCTCGGTCAGGCTGCCTCGGCTGCAGCGGTGCTGCTGGCAGCCGGCGCCCCCGGCAAGCGTATGGCCCTGCCAAACTCGCGCGTGCTGATTCACCAGCCATCCACCGGGGATGCCGGTCGCGGACAGGCCTCGGACATCGAGATCCAGGCCAAGGAAATCATGCGCCTGCGCAGCTGGTTGGAGGAGACCCTCAGTAAGCACTCCAACAAGTCTGTTGCCGAAGTCAACCGCGACATCGACCGCGACAAGATTCTCACAGCACCGGAAGCCCTGGAGTATGGCCTGATCGATCAGGTTCTCACCAGCCGCAAGCCGGTCAAGTAACACACCTCACCTCAAAGCCCCGATGATCAAGTACCTGGGCTCCAAGCGAACGCTGCTGGAGCAAATAGGCTCGGTCGTCGGGGCTTTTCCACAGGTTGAGTCTGTGGCGGATATCTTCTCCGGCACCGCTCGGGTTGGCCATCACCTAAAGGGGCTCGGTTATCGTGTCGCCTCTAATGATCACAATGCCTATGCGGCTACGCTGGCAAGGTGTTACGTTGCGGCAGATCGCGACGACTGGGCCGATGTTGCTTCCGGACTGATCGCGGAATTCAATCGGCTACCGGGTAAACCGGGTTACATTACGTCAACCTACTGTGAAAAGTCGCGCTACTTCCAGCCCAAAAACGGTGCCCGAATCGACGCCATTCGGGAGGCAATCGCGGCCAAGAATCTGGAACCGGAACTCGAGGCAATTCTGCTCGTGTCGCTCATGGAGGCAGCCGATCGGGTCGACTCGACCACCGGCCTGCAGATGGCCTACTTGAAGAACTGGGCCTCGCGTTCGGCAAATGACCTGGAGCTGCGCCTTCCCGATATCCTTTCGCGGCCAACCTCCGGTAAGTCAAGCGCGACCCAGCTTGAGGCCATCGATGCCGTTCGTTCGTTCGAAGGCGACCTGGTTTACCTGGACCCTCCCTACAATCAACACAGCTACCTGGCCAACTATCACATCTGGGAGACGCTGGTGCTCTGGGACAAGCCAGAGGTTTATGGCATTGCCCAGAAGCGCATCGATGTTCGAGAGCGCAAGTCGCCGTTCAATCGCAAGCCAATGTTCGAGTCGGCGCTTTCGGACGTATTCCAAGCTGTGCGGGCGCCAATCTCGGTGATTTCCTTCAACAACGAGGGCTTCATCGATCGTCCTGGAATGGAATGTCTGTTAGCCCAAATGTATGGGGGAGAGGCGCAGGTGCGCACCCTAGCCTTCGACTACCGTCGCTACGTCGGTGCCAAGATCGGCATCCATGACAAGACCGGTAAAAAGGTCGGCAAGGTTTCGCATCTTAGAAACCTCGAATATCTCTTCGTGGCGGCCGCACCGGGTGTAGAACTCGCTGCATTGGATGCCTTCGAGGGTCAAACCGTTACCGAATAAGCCAGCCCACCTCCCCATAAAAGTGGGTGGTGCAATTTATGCTTGATGCATGACCAAGTTGGGCGAATCGAGCGACCTCCTCAAGTGCTCTTTCTGCGGAAAGAGCCAGAAGCAGGTACGCAAGCTAATTGCCGGCCCAAGCGTCTACATCTGCGATGAGTGCATCGAGCTTTGCAACGAGATCATCGAGGAGGAGCTAGGCGCTGCCTCCGAGACCGTAGAGGAAATCGAGCTCCCTAAGCCCAAGGAAATCTTTGGCTTCTTGGATGAGTACGTCATCGGTCAGACCGCGGCAAAGAAGGCCCTGGCGGTTGCCGTCTATAACCACTACAAGCGCATCCGCAGCCGTGGCACCCTGACTGCCGCGGGCAAGGACCACGACTCCATAGAGATCGCTAAGAGCAATATCCTGATGGTTGGTCCAACCGGTTGCGGCAAGACCTACCTTGCGCAGACCCTAGCGAAGCGCCTAAACGTACCGTTTGCAGTCGCCGACGCTACCGCTCTAACCGAGGCCGGCTATGTCGGCGAAGACGTAGAGAACATCCTGCTGAAACTGCTTCAGGCCGCCGACGGAGACGTAAAGCGCGCCGAGCACGGCATCATCTACATCGACGAGATAGACAAAATCAGCCGCAAGGCGGAGAACCCTTCTATCACTCGCGACGTCTCGGGCGAAGGCGTGCAGCAGGCTCTTCTAAAGATCCTCGAGGGCACGGTTGCCTCTGTGCCTCCGCAGGGCGGTCGTAAGCACCCGCAGCAGGAGTTCATCCAGCTGGACACCTCAAACATTCTCTTCATTGTGGCCGGTGCCTTTGCCGGCATCGAGGAGATCATCAACACTCGCGTCGGCAAGAAGGGTATTGGTTTCGGAGCCGAAATTTCGGGTACCGCCAACGCCTCGGATCTCTACAGCCAGATTCAGGCGGAGGACCTGCGCAAGTTTGGTTTGATTCCGGAATTCATTGGCCGACTTCCGGTCATTGCCTCGGTAACAGAGCTAGACCGCGAGGCCTTGCTTCAGATCCTCACCAAGCCGCGAAACGCCCTGGTCAAGCAATACCAACGGATGTTCGAGTTGGATGGTTTCGAGCTCGAATTCGAACCCGCGGCACTAAACGCCATTGCGGACCTCGCTATCAAACGCGAAACCGGAGCCCGTGGCCTACGTTCCATACTCGAGGACATTCTTGGGCCAATCATGTTCGAGATTCCCGGCAGCGAAATCGCCGGTGTCGTCCTCATCACCGAGGACGTCGTTACCAACGCAGCTCCACCAAGGATTCTGCCGCAGAAATCCGCGCGGAAGTCGGCTTAGTAGTTCATAAAGTCAGCCCAAATCGCTGCAAACGGTTTGGCAGTCTCGAAAGTCAAACCAAAGATGATAGATCTTCGTGACCATAAAGCACCACTACTGGCTGGCCTAGTAGCGAGCGCTACGGGAACCGCGGCGTCACTGGGTGTGGCTTTGGCAGCACTTACAGCGGTAGGTGCCTCCAAGCAGCAAACAGCTGCTGCGATTGTGGTCATGATCATCCTCTATGGCGCGCTCTCGATCGTGCTTTCCTACCGCTACAAGATGCCGATTAGCATCGTCTGGAGCACGCCCGGGGCCGCGCTACTGGTTTCGGCCGGCGTGCTGCACCTCAGCTTTGCGGCCTCCGTTGGTGCCTTCCTGGTAACCGGAGGCCTGCTCGCGCTTACCGGTTTCTGGCCTCAGTTGGGAAGGCTGGTGGGAAGTATCCCGAGGCCAATCGCCAACGCCATGCTGGCCGGAGTCATCTTCAGTTTCTGCATTTCGCCATTCCAAGCAGTTGTGCAGTACCCGGCCGTAATTGTTCCGGTTTTGGTCGTGTGGCTGGTGCTATTCCGGTTTGCCACTATCTGGGCGGCCCCCGCCGCAATCGCCTTGAGCTACAGCCTCATCGCCTGGCTGATGCCCGTGAATTTGGCTCAGGTTAGTTGGTTCCCGAACCTTTCGCCAATCGCCCCAGCCTTCGAATGGCAGGCCGTCGTTTCGGTGGCAATCCCGCTCTACCTGGTGACGATGGCCAGCCAGAACGTGCCCGGTATTGCGATCATGAAGTCCTTTGGTTTCGAGGTTCCGTTCCGGCCGGTACTCGCGACCACGGGCCTGGCAACCGTTTTGGGTTCATTCTTTGGTGGGTACGCAATTAATTTGGCGGCCATCACGGCAGCCTTAAACGCCAACGAACACGCACATCCCAAGGCCGAACGCCGCTGGTTAGCCAGCGTCTGGGGCGGCATCGCCTACCTCCTATTGGCAATCGTCGCGGCACCAACCGTGGCTTTCGTGCTGGAGACCCCGCGGGTGTTAATCCTGGCGGCATCCGGTCTCGCACTGCTGGGCACAATGGGCGGTGCACTAAAGGAAATCACCTCCGCGGACGACCTAAGAATGCCCGCGGTTGTCGCGTTCCTCGTCGGAGCCTCTGGAATTGCCCCGTGGGGCATCGGAGCCGCTTTCTGGGCATTGCTGGCAGGCGTTTTGGTATGGCAGGCTCAGGTGCTGGGCAAACGTAGGGCCGGCTAACCGCAGTAAAAATCGGTTAGAGCAGTCCGCGCCTTTCAAGCAGTGGCTGAATCTGGGCATCACTCCCACGGAAGGTGCGGTACATAGTCAAAGCGTCTTCGCTGCCGCCACGAGCCAATAGGAAGTCGCGGAAACGCTTTCCATTCGTCGGTGTCAGCCCGCCATTCGCCTTGAACCACTCTTCGGTGTCCGCATCCAAAACCTCACTCCAGATGTAGCCGTAGTAGCCCGCGGAATAACCACCCGAGAAGATGTGAGAGAAATAGCAGCTGCGGTAACGCACCGGAACTGGAGCAAAATCCAAACCGTAGTCGGCAATGGCCTTAGCCTCGAAGGCGGCCACATCGGCACCTGTCAGGGCATCTGCCTCTTCAACGGTCAGTTGATGCCAAGCCAGGTCCAGGACCGCAGCGGCCAGGTAGGCGGTCGTACCGAAGCCCTCGTTAAAAACCCGGCTAGCCTTCAGATTGTCAATCCACCGCTCAGGAATCGGCTCGCCCGTCTCGTAGTGGCGAGCGTAATTTGTAACTACCTCCGGCCAGAGCAACCACATCTCGTTTACCTGACTGGGGAACTCGACGAAGTCACGTTGAACCGAGGTGCCGCTGAAGTGGGGGTAGGTAACTCGCGAAAACAGTCCGTGCAGGGCATGTCCGAACTCGTGGAAGAGCGTGGTCACCTCATCCGCCGTCAGAAGGGTGGGTTCGCCCACCGGGGGGCTCGGGATGTTCAGATTGTTGAGCACGATTGGCAGTGATCCGCTCAGGAAGTTTTGGTCCACGAAACTGTTCATCCAGGCGCCGCCATGCTTGGTGTCTCGGGCATAAAAATCACCGATGAAGAGGCCTACCGAACTTCCGTCCAGGTTCGTTACCTCCCAGGCGTGGGCTTGCGGGTGGTAGGTGACGAGGTCGGGTCTTTCAGTGAAGGTGATTCCAAATAGTTTCTCAGCGGCGAAGAAGACGCCGTCTTCGAGGACCCGCTTTAGCTCGAAGTAGGGCCGCATCGCGGCGGTGTCCACATCGTACTTAGCTAGCCGCACTCGCTCGGCGTAATAGTCCCAGTCCCAGGGTTCAATCTGGAAAGATGGCTGCGAAAGCATGGCCTGGCTGGCATCGATTTCACGCTGCAGCTGCTCGGCTTCCGCCTTGGCGTTTCGCACCGCGGCCGGAACCAGCCGTCGTAGCATCTGGTGAACACGATCCGGTGAACCTGCGGTCTCGTCTGCCATAACAGCGTGCGCGTGTGAAGCAAACCCGAGGAGTCGAGCTCGCTTGGCACGAAGCTGAGCAATTCGAACCAGCACCTCGCCGTTGTCGTAGTCATTTCCCCGGCTTGCACGACTAAGTTCGTTGCCCAGCACCTGCTCGCGCAGGGTTCGATTGCTCAGGCTTGCCAAGAGGGGGTGACCGGAATAGTTGACCATCGGGATTAGGTACTTGCCATCGAGCCCCCGCTCAGTTGCAGCGGCGGCAGCAGCCGCAAGTTCGCTCTCGCTGAGACCGCCAAGGTCCTCCACGGAATCCACTACTACTGCGAGGTCGTTTCCCTCGGTCATGACGTTTTTGCTGAACTTAGCCTCCAGCACCGAGATCTGCTCGTTGATTTGTTGCAGCTCTTCCCGGGCTTCGGGGCCCAGGGCGGCACCGGCAAGGCTGTACTCGCGGTGGTATCGCTCCAGCAACCAAAGGCTCTCGGCGTCTAGGCCTAGTTGGTCTCTTCCTTGGAATAATTCGCTGATACGAGCAAAGAGTTCCGGGTTAAGGACGATCGAGTCGTGGTGTGCACTCAGTTTGGGGGCGTACTCTTCGTGGAGTTCGTCTATCACCGGGTTCGTGTCGGCAGAATGCTTCGAGAAGAAAACCTGGGAAACCCGAGACAAATAGGCTCCAGACCTTTCTAGCGCTACCAGAGTGTTCTCGAAGGTGGGTGCACCGCTTGCCAGAATGGCCGCGATCTCGGCGCGTTGTTCTGCAAAAGCGGCCTCAAAAGCGGGTGCATAGGCGTCGTCGGTGATTTCCTCGAACGGCGGAAGTTCGAATGGAAGCCCGGACTTAAATGCAAAAGGGTTAGCGCTCATTCACCGAGCCTAACCCCTTTGCCTTGGATATCAGTCTTACTCGGTAACTTCCGCCAAAACCACGCCCACCAGAGCAACCTCGTCGGCCTCTGCGTAGGTTAGATCTGCAATCTTGCCAACCGACTTGAGGTCGTTTTCGAGTGCCCGAAGGGTGGTGAGAACAGCGGCTGGTGCCTGAAGAATCGCGGAATCAACCGGAGCCTTCATCGAGACCTTGGCGTCGCTCTTTGCCTTGCGGACACCGGTCAGTGCGGTCGCGGCCAGCTCTAAGAGTCCGTGATGACTGGCGTCCAGGCCATCGGTGAGTTCTTCGACGGTCGGCCAGCTGCTGCGGTGAATCGAGGCACGGTTTCCGGCTTCGGTGTTCTGCCACCAGGACCAGACCTCGTCGGTCGCAAATGGCAGGAATGGCGCAAACAGGCGCAGCATGGTGTGCAGCGCCTTGCGCAGTGCCAGCACGGCCGAGGCCTGCTCGGCGGCGCTCACTCCACCCTGGCCGTAGGCGCGTTCCTTGACCAGTTCTAGGTAGTTGTCGGTGAAGCCCCAGAAGAATTTTTCGGTCACTTCCAAAGCCTTGGTGTGGTCATAACTTTCGAACGCTGCAGTTGCGGTACGGACTGCGTCTGCCAGTTCGAGCAGCAGCGCCTGGTCGATGGCCTCGGAAACGACCGCGTCGGTCGCAGGCGCCTCGAATGCAAGCACGAACTTTGCGGCGTTGAGAACCTTCATCGCCAGGCGGCGACCGATTTTCATCATTCCCTCATCGAAGGCAGCATCGGTGCCCAGGCGAGCGCTGGCTGCCCAGTAACGGACGGCGTCCGAGCCGTGATCCACCAGCAGGCCTGCCGGGGTTACAACGTTGCCCTTCGACTTTGACATCTTCTTGCGGTCCGGGTCCAGAATCCAACCGCTGATGGCGGCGTTCTTCCATGGCAGCTGCCCGTGCTCGAGCTCGCTGCGGAGAACCGTGCTGAATAGCCAGGTGCGAATGATGTCCTGGCCCTGTGGGCGCAGGTCGTATGGGTAGACCAGGTCGAATTTCTCTGGGTCGGAGATCCAGCCGCCGGCCAACTGCGGGGTCAGGCTCGAGGTCGCCCAGGTATCCATGATGTCTACCTCACCGATGAATCCGCCTGCCTGGCCGCGCTGTTCTGCGCTGTAGCCGTTTGGTACATCGCTCGATGGGTCTACCGGCAGCTGGTCGTAGTTTGGTACCAGCGGGGTGTCGTGGATTGGGTTGCCGTCGGCGTCCAGGGCGTACCAGACCGGAATCGGCACACCGAAGAAGCGCTGACGCGAGATCAGCCAGTCGCCGGTGAGGCCGTTTACCCAGTTCTCGTAGCGAACCCGCATGAAATCGGGTACGAAGTTGAGGTCCTTGCCCAGTTCAATGAGGCGCTCTCGCAGTTTGGCGTCGCGGCCACCGTTGCGGATGTACCACTGTCGGGTCGAAACGATCTCAAGCGGCTTGTCGCCCTTTTCGAAGAACTTGACCGGGTGCGAAATGGCGCGAGCCTCGCCGACCATGTCGCCGGTCTCCTGGAGCAGTTCAACGATGCGCTGCTTGGCGCTGTGGGTGGTCTTGCCGGCCAGCTCGGCAAAAGCTGCCTTACCCGACTCCGAGGTGATGGCCTCCGGCGCCTCCGAGATGATTCGACCGTCCCAGCCAATAATGGCGCGGTTTGGCAGATCTAGCTCGCGCCACCAAACCACGTCGGTGACGTCGCCGAAGGTACAGATCATCGCAATGCCCGAGCCCTTGTCGATCTGGGCCAGGTGGTGCGAGACCACTGGGACCTCGACGTCGAAGATCGGGGTGCGGACGGTCTTGCCGAACAGGTGCTGGTAGCGGGCGTCGTCTGGGTGGGCCACCAGGGCAACACAGGCGGCAAGCAGTTCCGGGCGAGTGGTCTCGATGAAGACCTTGCCGCCTTCGACTAGCGCTGGGTCTGCGCTGAAGCCCACTCGGTGGTAGGCGCCAGGCATCTCACGGTCTTCCAGCTCAGCCTGTGCCACTGCGGTGCGGAAGGTGACGTCCCAAAGCGTGGGGGCCATGTTCTGGTAAGCCTCTCCGCGAGCCAGGTTCTCAAGGAATGCCTTCTGGGATACGGCCTGGGCCGCGGGAGAAATGGTCTGGTAGGTCTGAGCCCAGTCAACCGAAAGGCCCAGCTGACGCCAGAGCGCCTCGAACTGCTTTTCGTCCTCGGCCGTCAGTTTCTCGCAGAGTTCGATGAAATTGCGTCGACCGATTGGAATCTGGTCGGCTGCCTTCGACGACTTGTTGTCGCCACCTTCGTATGGCGGGACAAAGCCTTCGACGTAAGGAAGGGTTGGGTCGCAGCGCACGCCGAAGTAGTTCTGCACTCGGCGCTCGGTGGGTAGACCATTGTCATCCCAGCCCATCGGGTAGTAGACCTCGTGGCCGGTCATGCGCTTGAAACGCGCTACCACATCGGTGTGGGTGTAGCTGAATACGTGACCCACGTGGAGCGAACCCGACACGGTTGGCGGGGGCGTGTCGATCGAGTAGATGCACTCCTTGCTGGCAGTGCGGTCGAAGGCGAAGGTGCCTGCCTGCTGCCAGATTTCACCCCACTTTTGCTCGAGTCCGGTCACGTCCGCCTTTTCGGGGGTGGTGGCAGGGGCAAAGTAGTTGGTGTTCGAGCCGTTTTGGGCAGTAGTCACGCGGGAGTCTCCATGGATGGGGGTTTATTTAAGGTTAACATTGACTTAGGAATTTCCCCCTCCTGACAGCTAAGAAAGCCCCGCATGTATCCAAAGAACTCATCTGCCAACGCGCGCGCCGGAAGAAATGCTCAGGGCATCGTCCCTAGCCCAGTCTTCCCAGCCATTGAGCAGGAGATTCTGGACTTCTGGGCCACGGATTCCACCTTCCAGGCCTCCATCGATCAGCGCAAGGCCACCGATGCGCCAGAGTTCGTCTTCTACGATGGCCCTCCGTTTGCCAACGGACTGCCGCACTATGGTCACCTGCTAACCGGTTACGCCAAGGACACCTTCCCACGCTTCAAGACAATGCGCGGCTACCGCGTTGAGCGCCGCTTCGGTTGGGACACCCACGGACTACCTGCCGAGGTAGAGGCCGAACGCCAGCTTGGCATCAGCGGACGCCCGGAGATCGAGAAATACGGCGTAGACAAGTTCAACGACTACTGCCGCACCAGCGTTCTCAAATACACCAAGGACTGGGAGCGCTACGTCACCAGGCAGGCGCGTTGGGTAGATTTCGAGAACGACTACAAGACCCTCGACACCCCATTCACCGAGAGCACCCTCTGGGCGTTCCAGCAGCTCTATAACAAGGGCCTCATCTACGAGGGATTCAAGGTTTTGGCTTACTGCTGGCGCTGTGAAACCCCGCTTTCCAACCACGAGCTGCGAATGGACGACGAGGTCTACAAGAACCGCCAGGACCAGACCATCACGGCAACCTTCCCGGTAGCTGCCGGTCAGGCCGGATTCGAAGCCCTCTCGGGAGTTCGTCTGCTTGCCTGGACCACGACCCCATGGACCCTCCCGACTAACTTTGCCCTTGCAGTTGGACCGGACATCGAGTACGCCGTAGTGCCTGCCGGTCCACTCGGTGCCGGAGATGGTGCTGCCGGGGGAGAGGCCTCCTACCTGTTGGCCAAGACTCTGGTCGGTAGCTATGCCAAGGACCTGGGCTACGAGTCCGCCGACGCGGCAGTCGCGGCAATCGGTGAGATCTACCTGGGTTCCGCTCTGGCAGGTCTGCGCTACGAGCGCCTGTTCGATTACTACGCCGACGAATCCAAGTTCGAGATCTCAGGTGCCTGGCAGGTACTGGTCGACGACTATGTCGGTGATTCCGATGGAACCGGTATTGTGCACCAGGCTCCGGCCTACGGTGAGGACGACCAGCGCGTCTGTGCCGCGGCCGGAATCCCAACCTACGTCTCCATCGATGACCGTGGCTGCTACAACTCGATCATCACGGACTTCGTCGGGCAGCACGTCTTCGACGCCAATAAGCCAATCACTCAGGCCCTAAAGGCAGCTGGTCGAGTGCTGCGCCAGGCCAGCTACGAGCACAGCTACCCGCACTGCTACCGCTGCAAGAACCCACTCATCTACAAGGCAGTGTCCTCTTGGTTCGTGGAGACCACCAAGCTCAAGGACCGCCTTCTGGAGCTGAACCAGCAGATCAACTGGACTCCGGAGCACACCAAGGATGGCCAGTTCGGTAAGTGGCTCGAGAATGTCCGCGACTGGGCAATTAGCCGCAACCGCTTCTGGGGTGCACCGATTCCGGTTTGGAAGAGCGACGACCCTAACTACCCGCGCATCGATGTCTATGGTTCGATCGATGAAATAGAGCGAGACTTCGGCGTTCGCCTGGAGGACTTCCACCGCCCGGGCATCGACAACCTGACCCGTCCGAACCCGGACGACCCAACTGGCAAGTCCACGATGCGTCGAGTCCCGGAGGTTTTGGACTGCTGGTTCGAGTCTGGTTCGATGCCATACGCCCAGGTGCACTACCCGTTCGAGAACCAGGACTGGTTCGAATCGCACTTCCCGGGCGACTTCATCGTTGAGTACATCGGTCAG
>Ga0228702_1001054_pt1 | contig 18743 bp, 15 predicted proteins | sample McNCre217_Aug_MG_2_FD_178018 | JGI IMG/M metagenome (GOLD analysis project Ga0228702, IMG submission 178018) | Freshwater microbial communities from McNutts Creek, Athens, Georgia, United States - 20-17_Aug_MG | ecosystem: Environmental > Aquatic > Freshwater > Creek | place: USA: Georgia... | reverse complement strand
AGGGCCTTGCCGGCGCCTCGTGCTGCCGAATAGGTCAGACGACCGACGAGACCGAAACTCTCGAAGAACTTCTTAGAGGCACGGTACGCCTTGGTGTAAATCTTTTCGGTACGAATGCCGTTTAGGTAACGCGCTAAACCACCGATGGTTGGAGCGTAAGAACGACCATTATCGTTGACGACGATGACCAACTTGCGGTCGTTGTCGTGCGAGATGTTGTTCAGCGCTTCCCAGGTCATACCGCCGGTGAGGGCACCATCGCCGACCACTGCAACCACGTAACGGTCGCTCTGCTCGGTGGCCTTGAAGGCCTTAGCAATGCCGTCTGCCCAAGACAGGGAAGAAGATGCGTGCGATGACTCGACCACATCGTGGACCGACTCTGAGCGCTGCGGATAGCCGGCTAGCCCCTCGCGCTGACGAAGTTGCGAGAAGTCCTGACGACCGGTGAGCAGCTTGTGAACGTAAGACTGGTGGCCGGTGTCGAAGATGATTGGATCCTGCGGCGAGTTGAATACTCGGTGGATTGCCACGGTGGTTTCGACGATGCCAAGGTTTGGGCCAAGGTGGCCGCCGGTACGCGCTACTTCGCGCACCAAGAACGCGCGAATTTCTCCGCAAAGACGAACGAGCTCCTCTCCCGAGAGACCGTCAAGGTCTCTCGGGGAGGAGATGCGCTCTAATAAACCCATAGGGCTGACAACCTGTTTCTAGGCTGGCCTATTCCTAGGCAACCAAGCTACGGAGAACGTACTGGAGGATTCCACCGTTGCGGTAGTAGTCAGCTTCACCCGGGGTGTCGATACGGACCACTGCGTCGAACTCAACGACCGACTTGCCTGCTGGCGAGTGTGCGCTTGGAGTTGCGGTGACGCGAACGGTCTTAGGGGTGACGCCCTGGTTTAGCTGCTCAATACCTGCGATGTCGAAGACCTCGGTACCGTCAAGACCAAGCGAGTCAGCGCTCTGACCTGCTGGGAACTGAAGTGGAATAACGCCCATACCGATGAGGTTGCTTCGGTGAATACGCTCGAACGATTCCACGATTACAGCGCGGACGCCAAGAAGGCTGGTGCCCTTAGCAGCCCAGTCACGGGACGAACCCGAACCGTATTCCTTGCCACCGAGGATGACGAGCTTGGTGCCCTCAGCCTGGTAGTTGGCGCTTGCATCGTAGATGAACGACTGTGGACCCTCTGCCTGAGTGAAGTCGCGAGTGTAACCACCCTCGACGTTGTCAAGCAGCTGGTTGCGAAGACGGATGTTTGCGAAGGTACCGCGAATCATGACCTCGTGGTTACCGCGACGCGAGCCGTAGCTGTTGAAGTCAACGCGCGAAACGCCGTGCTCGGTAAGGTACTTACCTGCTGGCGAGTCGGCCTTGATCGAACCCGCTGGGCTGATGTGGTCGGTGGTAACCGAGTCGCCGAGCTTTGCAAGAACGCGAGCGCCCTTGATGTCGTTGACTGGGTCTGGAGTCTTCTTCATACCGTCGAAGTAAGGAGCCTTGCGGACGTAGGTCGAGTTCTCATCCCAGGTGAAGACAGCGCCTTCAGGGGTTGGAAGCGAACGCCAGCGCTCGTCACCCTCGAATACAGATGCGTACTGAGTCTTGAACATCTCAGAGTTGATGCTGTTGTCGATGGTGCTCTGAACTTCTTCAGCCGATGGCCAGATGTCCTTTAGGAATACGTCGTTGCCGTTCTGGTCCTGGCCTAGAGCCTGGGTTTCGAAGTCGAAGTCCATGGTTCCGGCAAGCGAGTAAGCAATAACCAGAGGAGGCGAAGCCAGGTAGTTCATCTTCACGTCTGGGTTGATGCGACCCTCGAAGTTACGGTTACCCGAAAGAACTGCGGTAACCGCAAGGTCGTTCTGGTTGATCGCGTTCGAGATGTGCTCGTCTAGTGGACCCGAGTTTCCGATACAGGTTGCACAGCCGTAACCTACGAGCTGGAAGCCTAGAGCGTCGAGTGAGCTGGTTAGACCGGCCTTCTCGTAGTACTCGGTTACAACCTTCGAACCAGGTGCGAGCGAGGTCTTTACCCAAGGCTTTGCCTTGAGACCCTTCTCCACTGCCTTCTTGGCAACCAGACCAGCTGCAAGCATGACCGATGGGTTCGAGGTATTGGTGCACGAGGTGATCGAAGCGATGGTCACGTAGCCGTTGTCGATCGAGTAGTCGGTGCCTGCAACAGCGGTTGCCTTGCTGGCAACCTGGCTGTAGTTAGGAAGAACCTGCTCGAACGACTCCTTAGCCTTCGAAAGCTCGATGCGGTCCTGTGGACGCTTTGGACCAGCGATGCTTGGAACAACGGTCGAAAGGTCGAGGGTTAGGTACTCGCTGAAGCGAGGCTCGATCGATGGGTCGTGCCATAGGCCCTGAGCCTTGGTGTAAGCCTCAACTAGAGCCAGTTCTTCTTCCGAACGGCCGGTAACACGGAGGTAGTCCATGGTTACTGCGTCGATTGGGAAGATTGCACAGGTCGAACCGAACTCTGGGCTCATGTTTCCGATGGTTGCGCGGTTGGCTAGTGGTACCGAGGTAACGCCGTCGCCGTAGAACTCAACAAACTTGCCAACAACGCCGTGCTTACGAAGCAGGTCGGTGATGGTTAGAACGACGTCGGTCGCGGTGACGCCGGTTGGGATGGTGCCGGTTAGCTTGAAACCAACAACCTTCGGGATAAGCATCGATACTGGCTGGCCGAGCATTGCTGCCTCGGCTTCGATTCCACCAACACCCCAGCCAAGAACACCCAGGCCGTTGACCATGGTGGTGTGGCTGTCTGTACCGACACAGCTGTCAGGGTAAGCCTGAAGCTCGCCGTTTACGTTGCGGGTCATGACGGTACGAGCAAGGTACTCGATGTTCACCTGGTGGACGATACCGGTGCCAGGAGGAACAACCTTGAAGTCGTTGAAAGCGGTCTGGCCCCAACGGAGGAACTGGTATCGCTCGCCGTTGCGTGCGTACTCGAACTCAACGTTCTTCTGGAAGGCGTCGGCCGAACCAGCAACGTCGATGACTACCGAGTGGTCGATGACCATTTCGGCTGGAGCAAGTGGGTTGATTCGCTTAGGGTCGCCACCAAGCTCGGCAACTGCTTCACGCATGGTTGCTAGGTCGACGATACAAGGAACACCGGTGAAGTCCTGCATGATTACGCGGGCAGGGGTGAACTGGATTTCGGTGTCTGGCTCTACCGATGGGTCCCAGTTGACCAGCGCGTTGATGTGGTCGGAGGTGATGTTTGCGCCATCCTCGGTTCGGAGGAGGTTCTCAAGAAGAACCTTGAGGCTGAATGGCAGAGTCTTCGCGTCTACCGAATTCAAGTTGAAGTAGCGGTAGGACTTGTCGCCCACCTTGAGAAGATCTGCTGATCCGAAACTATTTACCTTGGACAAAAGCCCACTCCTTACCTTGCGACACCTCTAAAAATACCACTTAAGACTTGTTCAAAATCACGCTTCGCAGCGATAGCCAGGTAAACCACAGACAAATGGCATACAGCGGGTATCCCATGATGAGTTTTGCGATACCCAAGGCCTCGACATTGTTTGCGAAGTACAGCGGAAGCTCGACCAAAAGGCGGAGCCCGAAAAGGATTGCCCAGAGGCTCGTAACCAGGTCGAATCGGGTTAGCAGTGAGCGCTTCTTGCGCCAGCTAAAGCCCCAGCCCTTGAAGAATCCGACGATGAGACCAATCACAGGCCAACGGATGATTACCGAGAGCAGCATGACGGCACCGTAAGAGATGTTGGTGATGAAGCCCGGGATGAAGTAATCCTTGGTGCTGCCGTGATTGCGAAGCGCCAGCCAGGCCGAAGCAGCAACCAGAACGGCGCCGACGATTGCCTGCGAGATTGGCTTGCGCTGAATGACCTGCTTGACGATTGAGATCAACGAGAGCGCTGCCGATACGCCAACCGACCACACAGGATGCTGGGTAAGCGTGTAGATGACCAGGAATGCGGTCGGCGGAATGGTCGACTCGATCAGGCCCGACCAGCCACCCAACGAAGCTAGAAGAGACTTTCCATCGAAGACTGCAGTGTCGCCTTCAACGCGGATGCCCAAGCGCGAGGCAGCAGCCGACGCAAACTGGGACGACTTCTGTGGCTCGGCGCTCTGAGCTTGGTTCTCGCCCTGAGCCTGGTTCTCGTTCTGGCCTTGGTTTTCGGACATTAGATGATTGCCCCACGAGGTGGGGTGACTACACCCTCTGGAACATGCAGCGTCAAGAGTTCGCGCGGTGGAACCGGTTCGCTTCCGCGGTCCACGGCTACCGAGCGGAAAATGGCTTCAATCTGCGATGCAGCGGTTGGATCGTGGATGGCCGCTCCCCCGATGAGACCGCGCAGGAACCAGCGTGGACCGTCGACGCCGAGGAATCGGCCCGAACGGTTACCGACGATGTTGCCATCGGCGTCCTGAAGCGGAATGCGAACCTGAAGCTCGAGCCCAAAGGCGCCAATCTGTTCCTCGGCAACACCGCTCTGAGCTTTGATGCTGGCGGCTAGCTCGGCGCGAATGTCGTTCCAGAGACCCTCCGACTTCGGAGCCGCAAAAGCCTGAAGTTGAAGCGACGAGCCCTGGTATTCGAGTGTCACAGCAACAACGCGGTTGGTGCCATCCTCGACTTCGAGGCGGATGTCTACGTCCTGCTGTGGCAAGATCTGTAGCGCGCCAAAGTTTGCGTACTGGCTACGGTTGGCAACCTCAGTGATGTCGAAGGGACCGGATACAGCACGGTTGGTCGGCGCCGACTTAGCGGTGTTCTGAATAGTCATTACTTAGTTCCTGTAGATCCGAAACCACCCTCGCCGCGGTGGGTGCCCGGCAAGGTCTCTACTGTGATGAAGTTTGCGCGTTCCACTGCCTGGAACACAATCTGCGCGATGCGGTCGCCACGCTTTACGGTGAATGCCTCGCGAAGATCGGTGTTTAGAAGCGTGACCGCGATCTCGCCGCGGTAGCCAGCATCCACGGTGCCAGGTGCGTTCAAAACGGTGATGCCGTGCTTGGCAGCCAAACCCGAACGCGGGTGAACCAAAGCAACATAGCCGTCAGGAATGGCAACCGATACGCCAGTGCGGAAAGTCTTGCGCTCTCCCGGCTCAATCACGCCGTCCTCGGCCGATCGAAGGTCGGCTCCTGCATCGCCTGGGTGCGCGTAGGTTGGCAAGAATTCTGCATCGGCAGCAATCAACACGGGCAAATTGTTCACGTCTATGAGCGTAATCTAATCAGGTGAGCAATCGAGTGACCTCGTATAAAGAGCGAGTACTTCCGTCGTTTGTGGCACTACTGCCACTTGTGCTGCTGCTGCCTACCGCCTATTTCACTCTGTTACCGTTCAACGAACTCGCCGGCCTTTTGCTAGGTCCGCTGTTCCTCGCGGCTATTTTGGTGAGCATCTTTTTCGCGGCCCCGGTCATCGAAGTGGCAAATGATGAGATCGCTGTTGGCGACACCGAAGTGCCCCTCAAGTTCGTATCCAAAATCACCATCATCGAAGCCAAAGACGGCTTTGAAGAGCGCGGTGTTCGCCTTAGCCCTGCCGCTTACGCACGCTTCCAAATGGGCGTGAAGACCATGGTGAAGATTGAACTTTCCGACCCAGACGACAAAACGCCCTACTGGCTCATCTCGTCGAAGAACCCGCAGGGCGTTGTGGCCGCTTTCGAAGCGGCAAAGAAAAACTAGTTTTTAGCCAGCACACTCGATGCAGACAGTCTTGCTGCCTGGCGCGAGCTGAGTGCGATGCTTCACGATGAAGCACTCCATGCAGGTGAACTCATCCTGCTGCTTTGGAAGAACGACAACCTCAAGGTCCTCGTGGACCACATCGGCGCCGAGGAACGCGGTTCCACCGTCGGCCTCATCCATGTCTGCCGAGGCGTGAACCGGTGCGGCGGTACCTTCTTTGATCTCCTCAATGGAGGTGGTGTCGTCGTCGTTTTTACGCGGTGCATCGTAGTCAGTAGCCACTGCGATTACCTTCCTTATTCATACTCAAGCGTGCATAGTCTCTATGAAGATTGCCGTTTTTGCAACATGCAACACGCCACTATTTAGAAAAAGCCTTAAATAATGCCAAAACCGTGCACGGCACGTGCCGTAAAAGCCGCATATTCGGCCAAAGCGGTGGCAAACTTTGCTTAGAAAGGTGATGATCATGACCGACCTGCGTTTTGAGTCTTCGGACGGCGAGTACCTACTACTAGAGGGCGCCGATGGCACCAGCTACCGCCTGCTGATTGACGATGGCGTTCGCCGCGCAATCCGTCGTGATGTCGTCACCGATGCAGACGCAGCCAAGGTATCCCCTCGCGAAATCCAGCTTGAAATCCGTGCCGGCCTCACCATCGAGGACATCGTCGCCAAGACCGGTGCATCATTCGACTACGTTGAGAAGTTCGCCGCACCAGTCATCGATGAGCTATCTCACATCACCAGCAGCGCTCTCAGCGTTCGTATCACCATGGCCGGCGACCGTTACAGCGAAACCACCCAGGTTGCATTCGGCGATGTTATTGCCAACCGCCTAGCAACCGCCGGTGTGGTCAACTACACCTGGACCGTTCGAAAGAGCGACAACGGTGGCTGGCAGTTGCACTGCAACTACGGCGACAAGATTGCCACCTGGGCATTCGACCCACGCAAGCTTGCACTAACCCCTGAGAACGAAAACGCGATTTCGCTTTCGACCCAGCAGAGCCTCACCGATGGCCCAATTCCAAAGCTTCGCCCAGTGGTCGTAACCGATCACATAGAGGGTGCCGCTAGCTCGCAGCCGACCGAAGTTATCAACGCACCGGCTGCACCTGCAGTCGAAGAGCCAGCAGCAAGCCCGTTCCTGCGCTCGGTCGCCCCGGTGGCCGAGACTCCGGTGGCCGAGACTCCAGTGGCCCAGACTCCAGCCGCGCCGGTTGCCCCGGCAGCACCGGTAACCGGGCCATCGGCAGCACCTGCTGCTCCTGCAAACGAGGCTCCAGCACTGAGCGAAACCGCCAACCTTCTAGACGCACTTCGCAAGCGCCGTCTAGAGCGCGAAGGCGTAACCGAGCGACCAGAGCCTGTCACCAGCGGCTTTATCGCACCAAGTTTTGACGACGACACCTTCGAGGACGAGGCAACTCAGGAATCGGCCTACGAGGATGAACTGAGCCAGGAAATCGAAGCTGAGAGCACAATCACCGCTCCGGTAACCGTGATCCACGACAACTACACCGATGCGGACACTCAGGCGATTGAGCTGCCTGCCGAGGAAGAGGTTGTTGAGGAAGCCAAGCCTAAGAAGCCAGGCCGCACCTCGATGCCGAGCTGGGACCAGATCGTATTCAGCACCAAGCCTGAAGACGAGTTCTAAGCGAAAGCTCCAAAGCCAAGCAGCGGAATGCTTAGTTCCGCAGCGCTAAGGCCGCCGTGCTGCCCAATCATCGCGAGGCTCTTCGCCGGCACAAAATCACGGTGATACAGCGCAACCTGCTTTATGGCAAGCAAGAATACGTCCGGCATAACCTGTTTTGCGCGCTCGCCTAGCGGCCCATACCAGCCGGCGTTTTCAACTTCATCGCGAGTGAGCGCTAGGGCAAGATCGCCGAGAGATTCCTGAAGTTCCGAGGCTACGCGGACGCTCTGCGAGGCATCGTTCAAGTACACGAAGTTCACACGCGGTTCACCACATACATCCGCCAGCAGGTCAGACTTTGGCAAAATCTCGTCCACGAAGATCTGCTTGTGGCTAGGAACGTCAACTACGCCGTGGTCCGCGGTTAGAACCACCGCATCGTTCTTGCCCAATGCCGCGGTCAAGCGCCTCACTTCGGAGTCGAGCTCTTCAACTGCCGCCAGCCAGCGGTCGGATGCGACACCCTCCGCGTGGGCAATCTGGTCAAGCTCCGGAATGTAGAGGTAGGCAATCCAGTCATCGTTGTTCGAACGAAGCAGGCTAATGGCTTGGTCAACGCGGTCGCCGATGGTGCGCCCCGGTAGGTACTGACCCGCACCACGCATGGTCGCCTGCGTGAATCCGCTGCCATCGTAGGCAGGTGCGCTGATGATGAAAGTTCCCACGCTCTGTGCGGCCGCGCGTTCCATTACGGTTGCGTTCACCTGCCACTCAAGCGGGTCTGCCGCGCTCCCCCATCCGGTGAGCATGTTCACGCCCGTTGCGGTGCTGCGGTCGAGGACCTTGTAGCCGAGCAAACCGTGCGCGCCTGCCGCAAGGCCGGTACCAAAACTGGTGATGCTGGTTGCCGTGGTGCTCGGGAATCCGCAACTGATTGGCTTGCGCGCCGCGAGCGCCTTATTGAGATGTTGAGCGTGACCGCCGGCCGCCTTCAGGTTCTGCGCGCCGAGTCCATCGACGAGGATGGCGATGACCCTTTTGGCCGGGGCGAAACCGAGGCGGTTATCGGTTCCGGTGATGGAGCCCAACGAACTGACAAAAACGTCGGAAAGCCTCCCAAAGGTGGCGGGAATCGCGGGTAGCATCGTAGACATCCCATTCAGTTTGGCACAGGCCACAGCGAAGAGTTATGACCACAGACGAACCAGTTTCAGAGCGTATTCAAGATATCGATCTCCAGCATGAGATGCAGGACTCGTTTCTGGAGTATTCGTACTCGGTAATTTATGCCCGAGCACTGCCTGATGCCCGCGACGGCCTCAAGCCGGTTCAGCGTCGAATCATCTATCAGATGGGTGAGATGGGTCTCCGCCCAGACCGCGGTCACGTCAAGTCGGCCCGTGTCACCGGTGAGGTTATGGGTAAGCTCCACCCTCACGGCGATGGCGCAATCTACGACGCCCTAGTGCGTATGGCACAGCCTTTCACCTTGCGTGTGCCGATGATCGATGGTCATGGTAACTTCGGTAGCCTCGACGATGGTCCGGCTGCTGCCCGTTACACCGAGGCGCGTCTTACCGCCGCATCTTTGCTAATGAACACCGACCTCGACGAAGACGTTGTCGACTTCAAGCCAAACTACGATGCCCAGCTCTCTGAGCCTGAGGTTCTCCCTGCGGCTTTCCCTAACCTGCTGGTAAACGGTTCTGCCGGTATCGCAGTTGGTATGGCTACCAACATGGCGCCACACAACCTACGCGAGGTCGTCTCGGCCGCTATCTACCTGTTGAACCACCCGCAGGCAACCACCGATGACCTGATGGAGCAAATCCCCGGCCCAGACCTTCCAACCGGTGGCATCATCGTTGGCCTAGACGGCGTTCGTGAGGCTTACGAAACCGGCCGTGGATCGTTCAAGACCCGTGCGCGCGTTTCCATCGAGAGCGTCAGCCCGCGTAAGCAGGGCATCGTAGTTACCGAGCTTCCTTACCTCGTCGGTCCTGAAAAGGTCATCGAGAAGATCAAGGATGGCGTCAATAACAAGAAGCTTCAGGGCATTGCAGATGTCACCGACCTAACCGACCGCAATCACGGCCTGCGTCTGGTCATCGAGCTAAAGACCGGTTTCGACCCACAGACGGTTCTAGAACTTCTTTACCGTTACACCCCGATGGAAGACTCGTTCTCGATCAACAACGTGGCTCTAGTCAACGGTCGCCCGGCAACCCTAGGTCTTCGCGACCTGCTCGGTGTCTACCTGGCACACCGAATAATCGTCACTCGTCGTCGCAGCAAGAATCGCCTCGGTAAGAAGCAGGCTCGCCTGCACCTAGTTGAGGGTCTGCTAAAGGCCATCCTCAACATCGATGAGGTTATTCGCATCATCCGCGCAGCCGATGAGGTAGAGGACGCGCGCACTGGTCTGATGAGCTCATTCGGACTAACCGAGATTCAGGCCGAGTACATCCTTGAGCTTCGTCTGCGCCGCCTAACCAAGTTCAGCATGATTGAGCTTGATGCGGAGAAGGCTCAGCTAGAGGCCGAGATTGCCGAGCTGCAGCGCCTACTGGCCGACGACCAGGCCCTTCGCAACCTAGTCGCCACCGAGCTTGCCGATGTTGCCGAGAAGGCAGGCGATGACCGTCGCACCACTCTGATCAGCGATGCCAACCAGGTTGTCACCAGCACCTCGCGCAAGCCGGTATCCGCCGAACTGGCCGACACTCCGTGCCAGGTGGTTCTAACCGCCTCGGGCATGATCGCTCGCGCCGGCATCGCCACCGAGGCCGCCTCTAACGGTAAGCGTCGCAAGCACGATGCCATCAAGACTTCGTTCGCAACCAGCACCCGCAGCGATGTTGGCTTCGTCACCAGCAAGGGCCGCATGTTGCGCATCCACGTTGGCGACATTCCGAGCACCGGTGAAGCTTTCGACCCTGGCATGGCAACCGCCGCAAAGGCGTTCCTAGGCCTGCCAAAGGACGAACAGGTCATCACCGTAATCGAGCTCAACGAGAACAACTCGCTGGCTCTAGGCACCAAGCAGGGCGTTGTGAAGCGCGTTGTGGCCGAGTACCCACCAAAGGATGAGTTCGAACTCATTACGCTCAAGGATGGCGACTCTGTTGTTGGCGCCGCGGTGGCCACCGACAGCGACGAGCTCGTGTTCGTGACCAGCGATGCGCAGCTGCTGCACTTTGGTGCCGCTAATGTTCGCCCACAGGGTCGCCCAGCCGGTGGTATGGCGGGCATCAACCTCGACGAGCGCGCTCAAGTCATCTTCTTCGGCGTAATCGGAGACCAGGAATCGGCCGTCGTCATTACTGCGGCGAATGCTTCAGACGTGATTCCGGGAACCGATCCGGGAAGTGCAAAGGTTTCCAGCCTGAGCGAGTTCCCCGGCAAGGGTCGAGCTACCGGTGGTGTGCGTGCTCAGCGCTTCATCCGTAGTGAAGACCAGCTTTACTTTGCCTGGGCGGGTTCTGCACCGGCCGCACTTGCCTTGGATGGCCGCCCGATGGAACTCCCAGAGGAACTCGCCAAGCGCGACGCCTCGGGTTCGCTTCTTGCTAACGTGATTGGCTCAGTAGGCCAGCTCTAAAGGCAGTAGGCCTGGCCCAAAAGCGGTTTGGGCTGGCCGACTGCGGGCTCGCTAAATGTCTAGATACATTGACGCTTAGGCGTCGATGCGCTCGCGCTCGAACGAGTCGGCACTGTCGATGATGAAATCGCGGCGAGGCGACACATCGTTGCCCATAAGAAGCTCAAACACGTTCTCAGCGGTCATGCCGTCTTCAACCTTTACGCGGCGAAGCAAACGGCGGCTGCGGTCCATGGTGGTCTCAGCAAGCTGATCCGCATCCATTTCACCAAGACCCTTGTAACGCTGGATTGGCTCCTGGTAGCGCTTTCCGGCCTTCTCAAGCTTGGCCAGCAGGTTCTCCAGCTCGGCCTGACTGTAGGTGTAGACGATCTCGTTTGGCTTCGAACCAGGGTTCATGATGACCACGCGGTGAAGTGGCGGAACGGCCGCGTAGACACGGCCCGCCTCAACCAGCGGACGCATGTACTTGAAGAACAGGGTGAGCAGCAGGGTGCGAATGTGAGCGCCATCGACGTCCGCATCGCTCATCAGAATGACCTTGCCGTAGCGAGCCGCGTCGAGGTCGAACGAACGACCCGAACCGGCGCCAATCACCTGAATGATCGAGGCGCACTCGGTGTTGCTGAGCATGTCGCTGACCGACGCCTTCTGAACGTTCAGAATCTTTCCACGGATTGGCAGCAGCGCCTGGTACTCACTATTGCGAGCCAACTTGGCGGTACCTAGCGCCGAGTCACCCTCCACGATGAAGAGTTCTGAGACATCGGTCTCCTGGGTGCGGCAGTCAACAAGCTTGGTTGGCAGAGAAGAGTTCTCGAGTGCGCTCTTGCGACGCTGGGTCTCCTTGTGGGCACGCGCCGAAAGGCGGGCCTTCATCTCGGAGACGACCTTCTCGAGAAGCAGGGCGCTCTGAGCCTTGTCGTCGCGCTTCGAAGACTCTAGACGCTCGGTGAGGGCCTTACTTAGAACGTTCGAGACGATGTTGCGAACCGCAGGAGTTCCGAGAACTTCCTTGGTCTGACCTTCGAACTGAGGCTCTGGCAGACGAACGGTGATGACCGCGGTAAGACCTGCCATCGCATCGTCTTTTTCAACCTTGTCGTTTCCGGCCTTGAGCTTGCGCGAGTTGGCTTCAACCTGGCCGCGGATGGTCTTCAGCAGCGCGGTCTCGAAACCGGCAACGTGCGAACCGCCCTTAGGGGTCGAAATGATGTTCACGAAAGACTTGATGTTGGTCTCGTAACCGGTACCCCAGCGGAGCGCGATGTCGACCTCACAGGTGCGCTCAACTTCCTTCGAAACCATGTTGCCCTGTTCGTCCAGAACTGGAACGGTTTCGGTGAAGTTGCCGCTGCCGGTAAGACGCCAGGTGCTGGTGATAGGGGCATCAGGCGCGAGGAAGTCCGCGAATTCCGCGATGCCACCGTCGAAACGGAACAACTGCTCCGACTTCTCATCAGCGGTTGCATCCTCGATGTGAATGCCGAGACCAGGAACCAGGAACGCGGTCTGACGAGCGCGGTCGGCGAGGTCCGAAGACGAGAAGTTGGCGTCACGGATAAAGATCTGAGGGTCGGTCCAGTAACGAATACGGGTACCCGAAACGCCCTTTGCAACCTTGCCGATTACCTTGAGCTCGCTGCCATCCTCGAAGGGCTTGAACGGGTTATTCGGAGCAATACCCTTTGAGTCGTCGAAGATGCCCGGCTCGCCGCGGCGGAATGACATCTTGTAGGTCTTGCCGTCGCGGTCGACCTCAACGTCGAGACGCTCTGAAAGTGCGTTTACTACCGATGCACCAACACCGTGGAGACCACCGGAAGAAGCGTATGAGCCCGAACCGAACTTTCCACCTGCGTGAAGCTTGGTGAATACAACCTCAACACCAGAGAGGCCGGTCTTAGGCTCGATGTCTACCGGGATACCGCGAGCACGGTCGCGCACCTCGACGCTCGAGTCAGGGTGGAGAACAATGTCGATCTGGTTACCGAAGCCGGCGAGGGCCTCATCGACGGAGTTGTCGATGATTTCCCAGAGACAGTGCATGAGACCGCGGGAATCGGTGGAACCGATGTACATACCCGGACGCTTGCGAACCGCCTCGAGTCCTTCTAGGACGCTGAGGTGGCGGGCAGAGTAATCGGAGTTAGGCACCAGAAAATGCTATCTGGCGCAAGGCTTGTTGCCGCTCACCAACACGGGAGCACCAAAGACTTCGCAGTTAGCGAAATACGACGCCATTTGCAGGAATTCGCCGCATCGGTGTGTTCAAATATCTATGTAACAGAAAGAGGCATGCAATGACTTCAGAAACCACAGCACCAGAGCTAACCACCGCTGAAGAGCTAACCGCCGCAGACCGCTGCGACGCTTGTGGAGCACAGGCCTACGTTCGCGTTACCCTTGCCACCGGCGAGCTGCTGTTCTGCGCTCACCACGGCAACGAAAACAAGGCCAAGCTAGAGCCAATCGCTCTTGGCTGGCAGGACGAGACCGAGAAGCTTCTCGCTCGCTAATCAGACTTAACCAGAAATCGCCCCGGCCACTGCGGCTGGGGCGATTTTCTTTAAGTTTTTAGTGCTCGTCAGGTGTAACGCTCTAGAGCGCTAGCGGTTCGAAGGCTTCCTCGGTTTCAAAGGCCCACAGGCGCGCGGAAACATCGTTGAGGGTCGCAACCCAGGCACGCAATTCATCCGATGGATTGCCCGGCCACTCGAGCCCGGCAGATGCAACGGCTGCGCGTGCGGCTCGGTAGAGCAATCCTGGGTTCTTTGCCAGCACCGGACCGTGCAGCATGCTGCAGATCCACTGCGAAGCGAACGCTAGGTTTGGCAGGCCAGAATCGGTGTTGCGGTAACCGAGCGCCTTCAGCGATCCAAGCGCTCCCACCTGGAACTCCGACTCACGCTCTCCGCGCGCGATTGGCTGACCGGCGAAGCCCTTGCGCGAGAGGTACTCACACCCTGAACCAACAGCCATGCCCGGAATCTGAGCCAACACAGTAGTGAAATCGATCGAACCAAGAACGCCGTCGATGCTCTCCATCGCCGCCATGGAGCCGTGACCAAGCAGCACGAAGTTGCAGTTCAGCGCCTGTTCGGTGTTTACAACTGGAACCACATCAACTGCGAAGCCTGCAGCGCGTAAGAACTTGGTTAAGGCGAGGATGTTGCCCTGGTCGCCGTTTAGGTTCAGGCGGTCAGGGTAGATGGTTCCAATGCGAATCATCGAGTCACCTCTTCCGGCGAGGTGAAGCCCAACATGCGGCGAATGCGACGCATCGCGTCGGCCGAGAAGATTACGGTGCGCATCGAGTTATGTGGCTCAGGAAGCGCCAACCAGTGCTCAACCGCGGCCTCTAGGTCGTCGGTGACAAGCTCAGGGGTGTAACCGTGGTGACGCAGCCACAACTCGGCCTCAGCGGCGTTAAAGCCGGTGATGACATCCACCGGAGGCAAGTTCTTCGGGTCTACAGTCCACAGCCATGATGGGTCATGAGCGTCGCGACCGATGGCGAACATCACGCGCTCCAAGCCCTTCGGCAGGTTGTCGATGTTGAGCTGGGTGCTGATTGGATTCTGAACCAAGATGAACTCGACCGGAACACCGCGGATCTCGACGACCTCGCCGCGGGCAAATACCGGAGGCAGGTTCGCGAGAGTTTCACGGGCAAGCTCGAGGTTGAAGCGCTCCCCCAGCATCTGGTGTGCGCCCTCAAGGGCCGCGGCCGCATCGATGGCGAAGTGCATTCCGCGGCTTGGAAGCTCGAAGGTGACCATCTTGCCGTGAACGGCGATGGTTACGGTCTTGTTCTCGAGCTTCAAAACCTTGGTGGTGCTGATTGGGCTCTCGATTTCATCGGCGTAGGTAGGCGCGTAGCCGAGACGCTTCACGCCCGACTTATCTGCCAAGCCGAACCACTGAACCGGCTTGCCAGGCATAGTCTGAGCAATCTGTAGCAGGTTCTGGTCGTCGGCGTTCATGATGAGGGTCTGGGTTGCGCTCTTCGCAACCACGGCAAGCTTGTCGCGGACCAAGGCAGGATCGATGAAGCGGTCAAGCTGGTCTTCAACCACGTTCATGATGGTGACCTGACGCGGCTTGATGTGCGCAACCAACTCGGCGGCGTGGCCTTCGTCCATCTCGAAGATGGCAACCTGCCCGCGAACGCGTCCGAAAATGTTGCTGCGCTCCAAGATGGATGCGTAGAAGCCCTGCAGGATGTTGGCAGTCGATGGGTTGGTGAACACCTCGAGGCCGTGCGCACGCGCAATGGCAACCAGCATCTTGGTGGTGGTTGATTTTCCGGCGCTACCGGTGACGACGATGAGGCCATCAGGGAACTTAGCTAGAGTGCGCTGCAGAATGCCAGGCGCAATCTTGGAGAGAACTAGCCCGGGAAGCGCGGAGCCACCGCCAGGGCGAACCATTCGAACCGCAATTCGAGTGATTCGTCCAATGACGATGGCCGGCAAATAGCGCATGACGCTAAGTATTAGTGGTCTAGGAAGTCGCGAAGATTCTGCGAACGCGATGGGTGCTTGAGCTTCGACATGGTCTTGCTCTCAATCTGGCGGATACGCTCACGAGTAACGCCAAACTCTTCACCGATCTGGTCCAGAGTCTTCTGAACGCCATCGCCCAAACCGAAGCGCGAGCGGATAACGCCGGCCTCACGTGGGTGTAGCGAGTCGAGGATGCGCTCTAGTTCGCGCTGAAGCATTGTGAATCCAACAGCTTCAGCAGGTGCGATTGCCTCAGTGTCCTCGATGAGGTCACCGAATTCGCTGTCGCCATCTTCACCAAGCGGTGTCGAAAGCGAGATTGGCTCGCGACCGTACTTCTGAACCTCGACAACCTTTTCAGGAGTCATGTCGAGCTCGCGTGCTAGCTCTTCTGGGGTCGGTTCGCGACCTAGGTCCTGCAGCAGCTGGCGCTGAACTCGCGAAAGCTTGTTGATAACTTCAACCATGTGAACAGGGATACGGATGGTACGAGCCTGGTCGGCCATCGCACGGGTAATCGCCTGACGAATCCACCAGGTTGCGTAGGTAGAGAACTTGTAGCCCTTTGTGTAGTCGAACTTCTCAACCGCACGGATTAGACCCAGGTTTCCTTCCTGAATGAGGTCTAGGAACTGCATACCGCGGCCGGTGTAGCGCTTTGCAAGGCTTACAACCAGACGAAGGTTTGCCTCAAGCAGGTGGCTCTTGGCGCGCTGGCCGTCCTTGACTACCCACTTCAGGTCGCGTTCCATTTCGCGCGGAAGACCCTTTGAAGTCGCAAGCTTTTCTTCCGCGAACAGACCGGCTTCGATTCGCTTTGCAAGCTCAACCTCGAGCTCAGCGTTTAGAAGCGCAACCTTACCGATCTGCTTCAGGTAGTCCTTGACAGGGTCGGCGGTGGCACCGCTGATGGTGGTGGTGATCTGTGGGATATCGTCTTCGTCCTTGTGCGAGAGCACAAGTGCGCCAACAGCCTCAAGATGCTGGGCTTCTTCCGACTTCTCGTCGGCAACCTCGTCAACCACGTCGGTGGCGTTCTGGATGGCGTCAGGATCTGCCGCAATGGCCTCGACTACCGCTTCCAGTGGCTCAATTTCGATCTCTTCATCGTCGAGTTCTTCTTCGTCGATGTCGTCAACGCCACCCTTTGGCTTACTCGCCTTAGGAGCACGCGCTGGCTTTGCAGCCGCTGCCTTTGCAGGCTTTTCTGCCTTGGCAGCCTTTGGCTCTGCCTTCTCAGCCTTAGGGGCCTTTTCTGCAGCTGCCTTGACTGGCTTGTCGGCGGCAGCCTTTGCAGGCATCTCGGCCTTTACAGCCTTCTCAGCCTTCGCAGGTGCAGCAGCTTCAGCCTTTGCGGTCTTGGCTGGCTTTGCAGCAGCCTTGGCGGCAGGCTTTTCGGCCGCGGCCTTCACTGGCTTAGCTGCGGTTTCTTCCGCTGCCTTAGCCTTGGCTTTGGTCTTTGGAGCTGTTGAATCGGAAATAGCTGGTTCCTTTGGTTCTGCGGCCTTTGGGGCCTTCTTCGGGGTTGCCTTTTGGGCAGGAGCAGCCGGGGCTGCTTTCTTAAGCTTTTCTTTTGGAGGTTCTACAACCGGCTCGGCCTGCACCACTGGGGTTTCGACCGGCGCGTTTCCGCCGAACAGCGTTGCGAACAAGCCGCGCTTTTTTCCGTTCTTAGGGTTTGTGTCTTCAGCCATGAAAGACCTCCGGCTATACCGAAGAGCTCGCCACTTGCGAACCTATTTCGGGCATAACTTAGACCCATGTCAAATTTCGAGAAAAACCTCGAAAAGCGAATGGGTCCTGTCCACAATTATACACATTCGAGCCGGAAAACCGCTCAAACACTGCAATTTCGTATTGTTCTAAACCGAGATTTTTCCGGAATCATTCCGCGCTTAGGGCGGCTGCGGTCATCTTCGCTTCGCTGACCCTGAAACGCCAATGGCCGAAGACCAAAATAAGCGGAACGATGCAGAATGCGAGTTTGAAACCGGGCAGCGAATAAAGCTGCAACCCTGCCTGCTTGCCGACGAACTCGTAGTACAAGTCCAAAGCCACACCGATGATGAACATCATCGAGAAAGCGGCACTGAAACCGCCTACGTTCACGAAGCCGTTGATCGAGCCGAGCGCTCGTCTAGGCGCGTACTGGCGGCTGTAGTCGAACGAAATCATCGATGCCGAACCATTGCCGGCGGTTGCAGCGGCCCAGATGACCAAGAGCCAGAATGGCGCGTGACCCGGCCAAAGGATGACGCTGACCCAGGTGACGAACAGGAATGCGGCACTCACATCCAAGGTGAGGCGGCGAAGGTCTGGGCGGTTGCTGCAGAGCCAGGCAAGGAAGGTGCCGAAGCCAAGCCCCATCAGCACGAAAGAGCTGAGCAGGCTGAGGGCCACCTGCCTATCGAGCCCCTGTGCCTGCTGGAGGAACGGAACGCCCCAGAGCAAAAGCACAACGGTGGATGGCGAGTTCATCGCAAAGTGAACCCAGAAAGCAGTCTTGGTTGCCGGAAGCTTTACATCTGCGCGCAGGTGCTGCAGCCGAGCCTTCACGTGCACATGGTGATGGGCAACGTGGTTCTCAGGCACGTCTGCGGCGAGCGCCCACACCCCTAGAGCCACGAACAAACCGATGGTTGCCCAAGTGCTGAACGCGAAGTTCCAGCCCATCGAGTGCAACAACATGGCAAATGGGAAGGCTGAAATGATCTGCCCAAACTGGCCCGCGTTTCCAAGCCACTGCTGAAGTTTCGAGGCCCTCGAACCCGTGTACCAAATGTTGATGAGTCGAATGACGCTGATGAACAGGAATGCGTCGCCGATTCCCACGATCATTCGGCCTGCAACGGCAACGCCAAGGTGGGTTGCGAACGCAACGAGGTACTGCCCGGTGGAAATCAAAAGTGTGCCGGTGAAAATCAGGCGTCTTGGACCGAATCGGTCGAGCATCAAGCCAACCGGTACCTGCATCACCGCGTACATAACCAGCTGGGCGACGGCAAGAACAGACAGCTGCTCGGCGTTGGTGTGGAAGCGGTCGGTAGCCGTGAGTGAAGCCACGCCCATTGTTGTGCGCTGAGTTACCGCCATGATGTATGCGAGCGCACCCAGAGTGACCGCTACGGGAGCGGTATAGCTTCTTACTTGCTTGGACAACGTTGTTCCGGGCTTCACTACTCGTTAGAGCTGCGAGCCGCCTTCGTCGTCGTTCAACTCGTTGCGCGAACGGTTGGCAAGGTAGTCCTCAAGTTCGGCGGCAATCTCATCGGCTGATGG
>Ga0228702_1001050_pt1 | contig 18793 bp, 12 predicted proteins | sample McNCre217_Aug_MG_2_FD_178018 | JGI IMG/M metagenome (GOLD analysis project Ga0228702, IMG submission 178018) | Freshwater microbial communities from McNutts Creek, Athens, Georgia, United States - 20-17_Aug_MG | ecosystem: Environmental > Aquatic > Freshwater > Creek | place: USA: Georgia... | reverse complement strand
CGATCCCGGTGCCGTCGGTGGCGGTCACGTAGTCGGCCAGGTACAGGGGCGATGTGCGGCGGTAGCTGTATTGGCCTCCTTCATCAGCGCTCACGGTGTCGTACAGCGGGTGACGGAACACCAGGCCGCGTAGCTTTTCGCCCACAGCGGTGGCGATCACAGAACCTTCGAGCTTGTAGCGCTCCAGGCATTTCTCGACCAGGCTGGCCGCCAGCAGCAGCACGCCACGGGGCGTGTCCACCAGGGCGTATTCCAGCTCGGGGTGGGCGTTGAGCGCCTGGTTGGCAGGGATCGTCCAGGCGGTGGTCGTCCAGATGACGGCAAAGGCTTTTTTGCTGCCTTCGCCCGGCAGCTTGGGCAGGCCAAAAGCTGCGGCCAATGCAGCGGTGTCGTTGGCTTCAAAGGCCACGTCCAGTGTGTCGCTCTTTTTGTCGGCGTATTCGATCTCGAACTCGGCCAGCGACGAGCCGCAGTCAAAGCACCAGTACACGGGCTTGAGGCCACGGTAAACAAAACCGCGCTCGATCACGCGCTTGAAGGCGCGGATTTCACCGGCTTCGTTGGCCGGGTCCATGGTGCGGTAAGGGCGCTCCCAGTCGCCCAGCACGCCCAGGCGCTTGAAATCTTCGCGCTGCTGGTTGATCTGCTCGGTGGCAAAGGCGCGGCTCTTGGCCTGCATGTCGTCGCGGCTCAGGTTGCGGCCGTGCAGTTTTTCAATCGCGTTTTCGATCGGCAGGCCGTGGCAGTCCCAGCCGGGGATGTATTGCGCGTCAAAGCCAGCCAATTGCTTGGACTTGACGATCATGTCTTTGAGCACTTTGTTGAGCGCGTGACCGATGTGCAGCTTGCCGTTGGCGTAGGGCGGGCCGTCGTGCAGCACAAACAGTGGAGCCCCTTGGCGGGCGGCACGCAGCTTTTTGTACAGTCCGCCTTCGTTCCAGCCTTTGACCCAGCCCGGCTCGCGCTTGGGCAGGTCGCCGCGCATCGGGAACGGGGTGTCCATCATGTTGATGCGGGTGTCGGGGTTCTGGTCTTTGTCGGTCATGGTGCTTCAAGTCGAGAGGGCTTCGACAAGCTCAGCCCGAGCGGCGGGCCGTTCGGAGAGAAAAGGGGAAGTGGTGGGCCGTTTTTTCGTTCGCCCTGAGCCTGTCGAAGGGCAGCAAACGAGGGCCGGAGCGTCAAATTCGGTCGCGGGTGGTCTGGCGGTGGGTTTCGCTGTGGCGCGAAGCAAACCACGCATGCGCGTCGTCGCAGTCTTGGGCGATGCCTTTTGTCAGGGCGTCCAGACCGTCGTATTTGAGCTCGTCGTGTAGTTTGTGCAGCAGATCCACGCGGATGATTTTACCGTAGCCCCCCTCGGCCCCCAGATGCTTGGGCCAGTCGAAGGCGTGGGTCTCCAGCAGCACCCGCCCGCCGTTGACGTCGTTCGGGTCCAGCGAGGGGCGGATGCCCAGGTTGGCCACGCCGCGCAGGGGCTGCTCGGACAGGCCGTGCACTTGCACCACAAAGATGCCGCTTGCAGCGGGTTTCCAGTGCGAAAAGCGCAGATTCAGCGTCCTAAAACCATCGCCTGCACCTTCGGCCGTGGCGGCCAATTCGCGCCCGAGCTTGCGCCCGTGCACCACGTGGCCGCTGATGCTGTAGGGCCGGCCCAGCAGTGCTTGCACCGCGGGTAGGTCGCCTTTGGCCAAGGCTTCGCGCACCGCCGAGCTGGACACGCGCAGGCCGCGCACCTCGTAGCTGTTCATGCGGGCCACGTCAAAGCCCAGGTTTTGTCCGGCAGCGTCGAGCATGGCGTAGTCGCCTGCCCGTTTGGCACCAAAGCGGAAATCGTCACCCACCAGCACATAGCGCACACCCAGGCCGCGCACCAGCACCTGCTGGATGAAGTCTTCGGGGGACTGGCTGGCGAGGCGAGCGTCAAAGGGCAGCACCACGACCTGGTCCACGCCACATCGCTCCAGCTCTTGCAGCTTGTCGCGCAAGGTGGCGATGCGGGCCGGGGCCAGCTCGGGTTTGTTGAGGGCCTTGGCGAAGTAGTCGCGGGGGTGCGGCTCGAAGGTCATGACGCAGCTGGGCACGCCCCGGTGGGCCGCTTCGCTGCGCAAGAGCGCCAGCATGGCCTGGTGGCCCCGGTGCACGCCATCGAAATTGCCAATGGTCAGGGCGCAGGCGGGGGCCAGCTCTGGGTGGTGAAAACCGCGAAAAACCTTCATGGCGCTTGGGGGTCCTGGAGTCCACGACTTGAGGCTTTTGCCCTTTGTCATGGTTTTGAGAAATTCAAAGGGTATATTGTGACTGAGCCCGATCCTCTCAAGCCCGCCTCTGTGCCGGGCTTGTCTGGACCGAGACAGTCCCCATCCTTTTCAGTGCTTGCATCTGTTGTCAGGAGTCGTGTGTGAAGGTCTTGAAACTCTCTGCCCAAGGGCTGCCCCAGTCGTGGATCACGCTGGAGCAAGCGGTCACCCACTACGCCGCCGACGAGGTGCGCTGGGAGGCGGGTCGCCAGGTGGCCGTTTTTCGCGGTGGCCACAACGCGGTCACGGGTGAACAATCGGTCATCACCGTCAACAGCATCATTGGCACCCAGGGCGTGCCGCGCATCAACCCGTTTGACATGCGCCCGGGCCTGACCAACCCCAAGCTCTTTGTACGCGACCGCAATGTGTGCGCCTACTGCGGCGGGCATTTCCACGAGTCGGTGCTGACGCGCGAGCACATCGTGCCCCTGGCGCAAAAAGGTCCGGACCACTGGATGAACGTGGTCACCGCTTGCCGTTCGTGCAACCACCGCAAAAGCAGCCGCACACCCGAGCAGGCTCACATGCCTTTGCTCTACGCGCCCTACGTGCCCAGCTTGTGGGAAGACTTCATCTTGCGCAACCGCCGCATCCTGTCGGACCAGATGGAGTTTTTGATGGCGCACGTGCCGCGCACGTCGCGGCTGCTCATGTAAGCCAGTCTCTTCAAAGTGCCGACTGATAAACTGTCACTTTTTTATGACACATAAATCAGCCATTCAGTTCAACCCACGTGTTGTTTGCTGAAGCTGTAACGGAGAGGCCATGCGAGACGGGGTGATGACAGAGGCCGACACCTGTCGTGAATTTGTGACCCCACGCTTGGTGGAGGCTGGTTGGGACGCTGCTCCGCATTCCATTGGCGAGCAGCGCAGCTTCACCAATGGCCGCATCATCGTGGCCGGTGGCAAGGTTCGCAGAGGCAAACAAAAGCGCGCTGACTACCTGTTGTACTACCGTCGGGACTATCCCCTTGCCGTGGTCGAAGCCAAGGAAATCGGCTTGCCTGCTGAAACTGGCGTACAACAGGCACGCGAGTACGCAGAGATTCTTGGCCTCAAATTTGCGTACGCCACCAACGGTCACCGCATCATCGAAATCGACTACACCACCGGCACCGAGCGCGAGGTGGATCGCTACGCCACACCAGATGAATTGTTTGCCCGGTTGACGGGGGGCACGCAGTTGCCTGCGGATTCATCGCCCCATTTGTTGGAGCCATTCAACCTCGTTTCTGGCAAGGTGCCGCGCTATTACCAGCAGATCGCGATCAATCGGGTCATCGAATCGATCCTGCTGGGTCAAAACCGCATTCTTGCCACATTGGCCACAGGCACCGGAAAGACCTGTGTGGCCTTCCAGATTTGCTGGAAGTTGTGGAACAGCCGCTGGAACCGCACCGGCGAACACCGTCGCCCCAAGATTCTGTTCCTGGCCGACCGCAACATTCTTGTCGATGACCCGATGGCGAAAATGTTCGCGCCCTTCGGTGATGCCCGGCACAAGATTGCAGGCGGCGACACCAGTCAGAGCCGGGATATGTACTTCGGCATCTATCAGGCTTTGGCCACTGCCAGTTCAGATGTCTTTCGCCAGTACCGTCCAGATTTCTTCGACCTCATCATCATCGACGAATGCCATCGCGGCTCCAGCAGGGACGAAAGCGCATGGCGTGCGGTGCTGGATTATTTTGAGCCTGCCGTGCAGTTCGGAATGACCGCCACGCCGCTGCGTGAGGAATCGCGCGACAGCTACGAATACTTTGGCAACCCGGTCTACACCTACAGCTTGCGTCAAGGCATCGAGGACGGCTTTCTGGCGCCGTACCGCGTGCACCGCGTCATCACCACGGTCGATGCCGCAGGCTGGCGGCCCAGCAAGGATGAGCTGGACCGTTATGGGCGTGAAGTGCCTGATGATGAATACCAGACCAAGGACTTCGAGCGTGTCGTGGCGCTGCGCTCACGCACACGGGCCATGGCCCGCCACCTGACCGATCTGCTCAAAGGTACCGACCGCTTTGCCAAGACACTGGTGTTCTGTGTAGATCAGGAACATGCCGCCGAAATGAGGCAGGAACTGATCAACCTGAACAGCGATTTGGTCAAGCAGTACCCAGACTACGTCTGCCGCGTTACAGCCGATGAGGGCACCATTGGTCTTACCCATCTCTCGCATTTTCAGGACGTGGACAAGCCCACGCCGGTCATCCTCACCACATCCCAATTGCTGACCACCGGCGTTGACGCCGAGATGGTCAAGAACGTGGTGCTGGCCCGCGTCGTCGGCTCCCGCTCCGAGTTCAAGCAGATCGTCGGCCGTGGCACGCGGCTGAAGGTGGATTACGGCAAAGAGTATTTCAACATCATCGACTTCACCGGCACCGCCACGCAGCACTTTGCTGACCCCGATTTCGACGGTGATCCTGCACGCATCGAAGAAGTAACGGTCGACGAATCGGGTGAAGTGGTCGAAACCACCGCAGATGAAGTGCCCGGTGTGGCTGAGGCTGAAGCGGAGTACGTGGTCGAAACGGAACAGGGCGATGACGTTGGCGGAAACGGAGAAATCATCACGGAACCACCGGCGGAACCACGTAAGTTTTACATCGACGGCGGCGAGGTCGAAGTGATTGGCCATCTGGTCTATGACCTCGATACCGACGGCAAGAAGCTGCAGGTGGTCAAGTACACCGAATATTCCGGTCGTGCTGTACGCACGCTCTACCCGACGCGCGAGGCGCTGCAATCGGCCTGGGCCCATCCTGACACCCGAGCCGAGGTACTGCGTGAGCTGACCGAGCGCGGCATCAGCTTTGAGGAACTGGCTGCCAGCAGTGAACAGCCCGATGCCGACCCGTTCGACCTGCTTTGCCATCTGGGCTGGAATGCGCCGCTGCTCACTCGCCGTCAGCGTGCGGAAGCTGCCAAACGCCAAGCCCAAGACCTGTTCGCCCAACATGGCCAATACAGTGAAGTCGCCCGTGAAATCCTATCGCTGCTGCTCGACCGCTATGTCGAGCGCGGCATTTTGCAATTCAATGCGCTGTCCGAACTGATGAAGGTGCAACCCTTCGAACGCTACGGCAGTCCCTCCGAAATCGCCATCCGTCACTTCGGCGGCGTGCGTGGCATGAAGGACGCTGTATCCCGGTTGCAGACGGCGCTTTACCAATAACGAGAAAAGTATCCCATGGCCAAATCTGCCACCAAGGGTGAGAAAAAGACCCGCGCGCCACGCAAAGCGAAAACACCGCTCACCACGCGTGAAAACCTGTCGGCGTTGATCGGCACCGCCCGCAAGATCCTCCGCAAGGACAAGGGCCTCAATGGTGATGTAGACCGCCTGCCGCTGCTCACTTGGGTGATGTTCCTCAAGTTTCTCGATGACCTCGAAATCGTGCATGAGGAAGAAGCCGAACTCGACGGCAAGCGCTATCAGCCGATCATCGAGTCGCCCTATCGCTGGCGCGACTGGGCTGCACGCGAAGATGGCATCACTGGCTATGAACTGCTGGCTTTCATCAGCCAGGAATTCACCGTGCGTGCCGATGGCAGCACTGGCAAAGGCCTGTTTGCCCATTTGCGCGGATTGGCAGGCGAAGGCGAAAAAGGCAGTCAGCGTGAAGTCATCGCCAACGTGTTCAAAGGCGTTCAGAACCGCATGGTCAGTGGTTACCTGCTGCGCGACATCATCAACAAGATCAACGGCATCCACTTCTCGGCCAGCGAAGAAATTCACACGCTCTCGCACCTGTACGAGTCGATGCTACGCGAAATGCGCGATGCAGCAGGTGATGCAGGCGAGTTCTACACGCCACGCCCGGTGGTGCGCTTCATGGTTCAGGTCACTGACCCGCGATTGGGCGAAACGGTGCTGGACCCTGCCTGCGGCACGGGCGGCTTTCTGGTCGAGGCCTACGACCACATTGCCCCGCAAGTGATCTCGCCTGAACAGCGACGCAGCCTGCAACGCGACACGCTTTACGGTCAGGAAGCCAAGCCATTGCCCTACATGCTGGCGCAGATGAACCTGTTGCTGCACGGGCTGGAAGCACCACAAATTGCTTATGGCAATACGCTGGATCGGCGGATCAACGAAATCGGCCACAGCGAGCGTGTGGACGTCATCCTCACCAACCCACCGTTTGGCGGTGAAGAAGAAGTCGGCATCAAGGCCAACTTCCCGCCCAATATGCAGACGGCAGAAACCGCGCTGCTGTTCCTGCAGTACATCATGCGCAAACTGCGCGTGGCTGGTGCGCCGGTGCCGGGCGGCAAGCCCGCCATGCGCGGCGGCCGTGCCGCCGTGGTCGTGCCCAACGGCACCTTGTTTGGGGATGGCATCAGCGCCGTCATCAAGGAAGAGATGCTCAAGGAGTTCAAGCTCCACACCATCGTGCGTCTGCCTCAAGGCGTGTTTGCTCCGTACACCGACATTCCGGCCAACCTGCTGTTCTTTGAGCGTGGCGGCCCCACCGACACCATCTGGTATTACGAACTGCCGCTGCCTACCGTCAATGGTGTGGGCCGCAAGAAGTACAGCAAGACGGCCCCCTTGCAGTTCGAGGAGTTCGCCCCGGCCCAGGCTTGGTGGAGCAACCGTGAGGAAGGTCCGCAGGCCTGGAAGGTGGATTTTGCCGCCAAGCGCGAAGCCGCTGTCGCAGCCGCCACGCCACACTGGCAGCGGGCTGAAGGCCAACGCAACGCCGCCATCGCCTTGGGCAAACCTATTCGAGAGCTGGAGCAGGCCATCCAGGCTGCAGCCAACGGCCAGAAGTCCGAGCTGCAAGACCGCTTGAAGGCGCTCAAGACCGAGCAAGCCGTCCATGAGCACAATGCCAAGGCTGCTCAGTCCGAGGGTGACGCCCTGTACTGGCCGATTTACAACCTCGACCTCAAGAACCCCCACGCCAAGGCCGGGCTGGAGCACGCCGATCCAAAGGACCTGATTACCTCGATGCGCAGCCACGAGGCTGAAGTGATGCGCCTCTTGGGCGAGATTGAATCCTTGGTGTCCGAGGTGCAGGCATGACCGACCGCACCACACCCGCCGTGCCGGAGCAGACCGACTATGCGGCTGTATACACCGATATCATCGCGCTGCTGGAATCGGCTCGCCGCGCTGCTGCGCGCAGCGTCAACGCGTTGATGACTGCCAGCTATTGGGAGATTGGCCGTCGCATTGTTGAGTTTGAACAGGGCGGGCAGGAACGGGCGGCACGCGGACAGCAGCTGCTGCAGCGCCTGTCGAAAGATCTCGGTCAGCGCTTTGGTCGTGGTTTCAGCGTGGACAACCTGGAACAGATGCGCTTGTTCTATCTGGCGTATCCGCCTCAGAGAATTTCCGAGACACTGTCTCGGAATAGCCCTTTAGCCCAGGCCACAGGTCAATCCGAGATGGTGTCTCGGAATATCACCCTGGAACAGCTTGCACAGGCCATGCCTTTGTCCTGGTCACACTATGTGCACCTGGTGCGCCGTTCCCGCTCTGCCGAAGAACGGGAGTTCTACGAAGCCGAAGCCCTGCGCGGCGGTTGGAGCGTGCGCCAGCTCGACCGCCAGATAAGTACCCAGTTCTACACGCGGGCACTGCTGTCGAAAAACAAACGAGCCATGCTGGAAAAGGGCAGCCAGGCCCAACCCGGCGATGCCCTGACCCCTGACGAAGCCATCAAGGACCCCTATGTCCTCGAATTTCTGAATCTCAAGGACGAATACTCCGAGTCCGACCTCGAGGGGGCGCTGATCCATCGTTTGGAAGATTTCCTGCTGGAGCTTGGCAGCGACTTCACCTTTGTTGGCCGTCAGCGCCGTCTGCGCATCGACGAAAGCTGGTTCCGCGTCGATCTGCTGTTCTTCCACCGCCGCTTGCGCTGCCTGGTCATCATCGACCTCAAGCTGGGCGAACTCAGCCACGCCGATGTCGGGCAGATGCACATGTACTGCAACTACGCCCGCGAGCACTGGACGCTGCCTGACGAAAACCCACCCGTGGGCCTGATCCTCTGCGCCCGCGCCAAGTCGGCACTGGCGCGCTACGCGCTGGACGGCCTGCCCAACAAAATCATGGCGGCCCAATACCAGACCGTGCTGCCGGATGTGAAACTGCTGGAGGCGGAACTGGAGAAAACGCAGCGTGAACTGGAAGCGCGGCGCATTGCGTGTGGCGGTGATGCGGAGGGCTGCGTATGAAGGCGTGGCCCAAAGTCGCCTTGGGCGATTTGTTTGATATTGAAAAGGGAAAAATCGGAATCATGGCGGCGACGCCAGGTGAATTCCCTTTGGTCACTACAGGCGAAAATTTTGCCTCGCATTTCGAGCCGCACTTCTTGGGAGATGCCGTCTGCATTCCTTTGATATCCGCAACGGGTCATGGTCACGCGAGCCTGAAACGCTTGCATCACATCAAGGGTGAATTTGCGGTCGGTTCAATCCTGTGTGCCTGCATCAATCGTGCGCCGGAACGCGTAATGGCACGTTACGTCTATTTTTTCCTAACCGCCTGTATGGACACCTTGCTGATCCCGCTGATGCAAGGCACTGCTAACATGTCCATGAAAGTGGCCGACATTGTTGCCGTTGAAATCCCCCTCCCGCCGCTGACCGAACAACAAGCCCTCGTCGCCCGCCTCGACGCGCTGGCCGAGAAAACCCGACAACTTGAAGTGCATCTAGATGCCGTCGAGCGCGACGCCGAACACCTGCTGGCTCTGCGCTTTCGCGATGCCATTGCCGGTGCTCCTCTGCGGCCGATGGCAGAAATCTCACCACTGGTGCGTCGTGAGCAATCCATTGATCTCAACGGCAGCTATCCAGAACTTGGCATCCGTTCCTTCGGTAAAGGCACCTTCCACAAGCCGTCACTGTTTGGTGGCGACGTCGGTACAAAGCGTCTGTACCGCATCGAATCCGGCGATCTGCTGTTCTCCAATGTCTTCGCTTGGGAAGGCGCGATTGCCATCGCGCAGCCGTACGATGCAGGCCGCTTCGGCTCCCACCGATTCATCACCTGCCAGGCCAACGCGGAACTGACCTCCGCTGAATTTTTGCGTTATTACTTCTTGACCGACGAGGGAATGCTCAAGATTGGCGAGGCATCACCCGGGGGAGCTGGCCGTAACCGCACGCTCGGCTTGGAAAAGCTGATGGCCATCGAAGTGCCCACGCCTCCATTGGCCGCACAGCAAACCTTCGACCGCCTGCAAGCCGAAATCGCCGCCCTCAAGGCCAGGCACACGGCTATCCGTGAAGCCAACGCCGCACTGCTGCCCTCGACGCTGGAGCGGGTGTTTTCTTCACAAATCATAGATAAGGAAAAACAAGCATGCTATTGATCACCGGCGCTGGCGTTGACCGTACATCAGGAATTGATTTCCCTTTAGCTAATACCCTGCTCGCCGATGTAACACGTTACCTCGATGGACCAGGCAAGCTAGTGGACGAAGCGCTGCGCAACATGCTTCCAGGGCTGCGGTTCAGCTTCAACAGCATGATCGCCCGAGCTGTGGACAAGATTGCCACTCGTGAACCGCACGAACAGAAAGCCATGGTGCAGCGCGTACAGGCCGCCATTGCTGGCCTTCCGGCCGAGAAGGAAGCCATCAAGAAACACGGCGAACTCATCATCCGTTTGTTCAACAAGCTGGCAACGATTGCCGAACATAGCCAGCTCGACGATGAAACCGAAAAGTTGATCCGTGAGGTCTTCCCAAAAGACGCGGACGACCTGATCGACAGTGACTCGATCCTCGACATTCACAAGCTGTCGCTGTCCGATACTTTCAAGACCGTGCTCAAACGCACGCTCAAGATGGGGCTCAGCGGTGACCGCCACGAAGTGGCAGCCGCCCTCGGCGCGGACATGCTGAATATCGAAACGCTGTTGATCGAGAAATTCCTCGGCTTCTACAACGACAAACCGGCCGACATCAAGAATTACCTGTATATCGCCTGGTCACTCTGGGCTTACCTAGTCGCCAAGCAAAACGAGGTGTTGGCTGCGCATGACGCCAACCCCTTGCCGTTCTACGGCAGCATACCGGATGGCGTACGGGCGATCACGCTCAACTACACCGCCTTCCTGCAACAGCGTCTTGGGGTAGATCGGGCTCTCTATTTTCACGGCGGTCTGGCCGATTATGTGCGCATGGACACGCGGGACTTGTTGCCTATCGAAGATATACACGCCTGCGATCCAGCGCAATTCATCCGGGATTACGTTGGACCCAATGTGGACGTGGTGCACGAAGATTTGCGCCAGCAAAAGCACGTCATCCCGGCTTTGGTGCCACCTCTGCGGCTCAAGCCCATCCTCTCCCATCGCTATATTGAGCTATGGAGCCAAGCATCCACATGGGTGAAGGAATCCAAGCACATCGTTGTAGTGGGTTATTCATTCAATAACGCGGATGAGCACTTCAACGATATTCTGCGCTGCCATCCTGATCGCAGGATTGACATCGTTGTGCCGGAGGCGACCTCCCCCGAGTTTGTCGTGCGCATGGAAAAAGTGTTTGGCACCTCGGCCAATCAATACAACAAAGTAAAGATCAACGGGCACGACGCATTGCAGGCTAAGAAGGTGCGTTTGATCGCAGCGAAAGCAGCCGATGTTGATGTGGCAGCACTATTCGGCGTCGATAACAAATAATGACACGTCAGCAAGCCAAAACCGCCGCTGTGCATGAGGCTAACTCCGCTCTGCTCCCAAATTGTGTCGACCTAACTGGAGTGACCGACCATGTCTGATCAGCCGCTGCAGAACTCGCTGTTTGAGGATGACTATCTGCTGCGGGAGCTTGGACAAGTGGCCCATGTGCCGCAGGTCGCATTGACCGAGCTCGTAGCCAATGCCTGGGATGCTGGCGCTACAAGGGTTGACTTGATTCTGCCGAGTGAGATGGGCGGTACGCTGACGGTGACTGACGATGGGCACGGCATGACGCCAGCTCAATTCAGGAGGCGCTGGATGACCTTGCGGTACAAACGCGAGAAGCATCAAAGTCTCAATGTCGAATTTCCAGCCGGGCGGGTGGCACGCCCACGTATTGCCTACGGCCGAAACGGTGTCGGCCGACACGGCTTGCTCTGCTTTGCCGACGAATACGAAGTGCAGACCTGGCGTGATGGCGTCTTGTCCACTTTTGTGGTCGCCACGGAGTCGGGTCCCAGTCCCTTCGTGCTGCGCAGTGAGACATTGAGCGAACGCACAGGTAGTGGAACGCAACTTGCAGTGCAGGTGTCGCGCAAGCTGCCCGATGCCGATGAAATCCTGACCGTCCTCGCTGCCCGCTTTATCCATGACCCTGAGTTCGAAATTCGGGTCAATGGCGTCCAAAGGCCGTTCACGAAAATCGAGGGGCGAGTCAGCGAGGAAACGCTGAACCTCGGTGCGGGCCGTAGCGCGACAGTCATTGTCATTGATTCGACGAGGCTGAATCATTCGTCCGTGCATCAGGGTATCGCTTTCTGGGTACAGCGCAGGCTGGTTGGCTCACCCTCATGGGCCGTTGGCCAAATCGCCAACTTCGACGGTCGCACACGCTTCGCACGACGTTACAAGGTGATTGTTGACACCCAAGGGTACGAAGCAGAGGTAGAGCAGGATTGGACCGCCTTTCGTTCCACAGATGCCATCCGGGACTTGTATCGGGCGACCGCCGAGCACATCGGCAAAGTTGCTCAGGGCCTAGCGGCCGAGGTGGTTGAGGCCGCATCGGAAGACGCGCTGACGCAAAACCGCTCCGAACTGGCAACCCTGGGCCAGGGGGCCCAGCTGGAGGTTGCCGAGTTCACCAAAGTGGTCGCGCAAGCGCATCCGACGATTTCTCCTGATTTCCTCGCCACGGCGGTCAAGGCAGTCATTCATCTCGAAAAGACCAAGAGCGGCGCTGCATTGCTGCAAAAGCTGTCGGCACTGCCGCATGATGATGTCGACGGCCTAGATCGCCTGCTGACCGAATGGACGGTCAAGGACGCGCTGCGCGTGCTTGATGAAATCGACAGCAGGGTCAGCGTCATCGAAACTATCCGGCGCTTGGCAGATGACCCACATACCGACGAACTGCATACCCTGCATCCATTGATCCTGCGGTCTCGGTGGCTATTCGGCCCCGAGTTCGAGTCGCAGGAATACTGCTCGAATGTCACGCTACAGACAGTGGCCCGCGAGTTGTTCAAGAGCACAGATGCTCAGTTCATCAACGAACGGCATCGCCCTGACATCGTCGTTCTGCCGGAGAAGACGACTTGGCAAATGACGGGCATCGATTCATTCGATCCTGTTGACCCCACACTGATGCAGATGCAACACGTGCTGGTGATCGAGTTGAAGAAAGGCGGATTCGAACTGACCCGAAAAGAGGTGAACCAGGCAGACGGTTACGTGCAGGACATTGCATCATCCGGTGCGATATCGGGTACACCGTTCATTTCTGCCTGGGTCGTGGGGCAGAAGGTGGCTGCCGGGGTTGCCCGGGAGAAGGTGGTTGGCGATGGGATTCGAGAGTACGGACGAGTCCGTGCTGCGACATTTGGCTCCCTCGTAGATACGGCCAATGCGCGCCTGATGAAGCTGCGTAATGTGCTGGCAGACCGATACGGTGCTTCTTCAACTGATGACTTGCTCAGTCGCGTGTTTTCGCAACCGGCGCAGGTTGGACTCAACATTTGAATGAATGGGTGCGGATTCGATGCGGTCTCGAAATGAGTTGGAAGCTCTTCAAGCCGAGAACGCCCGTCTGATCGCACTGCTCGAAGCCCACGGCATCGACTGGCGGTTGCCGCAACCCGCCGCAGCTGTGGCACAAGAGCCGGAACCGTCTATGCTGTCCACGGCAGAGAAAGTGACATTGTTCCGGCGACTGTTTCGCGGGCGCACAGATGTTTATCCCATTCGATGGGAGAGCAAGACCTCAGGAAAAGCAGGCTACACCCCCGCCTGCGCCAACGAATGGCGCACTGGCGTCTGTGAGAAGCCACGCATCAAATGCGGCGATTGCAGCAAGCGCCTGCTGATCCCACTGTCCGACACGGTCATCTACGATCATCTGGCTGGTGAGCACACGGTTGGCGTTTATCCGCTGCTGGCGGATGACACTTGCTATTTTCTGGCGGTCGATTTTGACGAGGCTGACTGGCGCGACGACGCATGCGCTTTCATGCAGTCTTGCCATGAGCTGGGTGTGCCCTCTGCGTTGGAAATTTCTCGGTCGGGCCATGGCGCGCACGCGTGGGTGTTCTTCGCCAACCGCGTCTCTGCCCGTGATGCCCGTCGCTTGGGTACAGCGATCATCAGCCACACCTGCTCGCGCACCCGGCAACTGAAGTTGCAATCCTACGACCGATTGTTTCCAAACCAGGACACGATGCCAAAGGGCGGCTTTGGCAACCTGATCGCCTTGCCGCTGCAGAAATTGCCACGTGAAAACGGCCGCAGTGTGTTCGTTGATGCGGATCTGCACCCGCATCCGGATCAGTGGGGGTTCCTGGCGTCCATCCAGCCGATGGCAGCGCACGATATAGAGCCAACCATCCTGCGTGCCACCGGCACTGTCCACCCGCTGGACGTCACTTTCATAGATGATGAAGACTTGGCTACCCCTTGGAAGCGGCAGAGTACGCCAACCAAGAAACTCGCCGGGCAGATGCCGAAGTCACTGACCGTGACGCTGGCCAACCTGATCTACTTTGAGAAGGACCAACTGCCCCAGGCACTGGCCAACCGCCTTATCCGTCTGGCGGCTTTCCAGAACCCGGAGTTCTACAAAGCCCAAGCCATGCGTATGTCGGTATGGGATAAGCCACGTGTCATTGGCAACGCGGAGAATTACCCGCAGCACATTGCCTTGCCTCGCGGTTGCCTTGATGCTGCGCTGGATCTGCTGCGAGCCAACGGTATCGCCTGTGATCTGCGCGATGAGCGTTTCGAAGGGAAATCCATTGTTGCTTTTTTTGTTGGCAAGTTGCGTCTGGACCAGGAGGCTGCAATTGCCGGCATGTTGCACCACGAGACTGGTGTACTGTGCGCTCCGACGGCTTTTGGCAAAACAGTCACCGCAGCTGCCATGATCGCCCGTCGGGGTGTCAACACATTGGTGCTGGTGCATCGAACAGAACTGCTCAATCAATGGCAGGAACGTCTGCAGGCATTTTTGGGCGTTGACAAGGACATGGTCGGATCCATTGGCGCAGGTAAAGCCAAACTGACTGGCAAGATCGACATTGCCGTCATGCAGTCCGTTTCTCGTCAAGGCGAGGTCAATCCGCTGGTCGAAAACTATGGGCAGGTGATTGTGGACGAGTGCCACCATGTGGGTGCTGTTTCCTTCGATGCCATCCTGAAACGTACCAAGGCCAAATACGTCCTTGGCCTGACCGCGACGCCTATTCGCCGCGATGGTCAACAGCCGATCATCTTCATGCAATGCGGGCCGATACGGCACACGGCGGCCAAGCCTGCGGGGGCACCTCACGTTCTGCACGTGCAGCCTCGATCTCGCGCCACACGGATCGATCTGCCCAACGATGCAGGCATTCAGGATGTGTTTCGGTATCTTGTCAATGACCAGGCCAGAACCAAAGCCATCGCCGCCGAGGTGCGTGATTCTGTCGAACAGGGGCGCAAGGTACTGGTTTTGACTGAGCGCACGGAACACCTCGATGCAATCCAAGTCACCCTCGATGGGCTGGAACCAGCGCCTTTTGTTTTGCACGGTCGAATGTCGCGCAAGCAGCGAGCGGCGCTTGTCGCTGACCTGGATGCATTGCCGCCAGATGCACCGCGCGTTTTGCTTTCGACAGGCAAGCTGGTTGGTGAGGGCTTCGATCACCCGCCGCTCGATACATTGGTGTTGGCTATGCCTGTGTCTTGGAAGGGGACCTTGCAGCAGTACGCTGGACGACTGCACCGTGAGCACATCTATAAAACGGATGTGAGGATCATTGATTTCGTCGATACAGGGCATCCAGCGTTGCAGCGCATGTGGGAGAGGCGTTGCAAAGGCTATAAGGCCATGGGGTATCGCATGGCTGATCTTGAGTGAACATGCCGGGCGTTGCTTGATTCTGTAGGGCGGGGTGGACGTTAGCTGCTTGATGCCTCTATCTGTTTTTGACATGATCCTTGACTATCAAAAAATGATTTCAAGCGCAGCCGACATCAGGGGGACATATGAACGCATCCGGTCCGTGGGCTTGGGGCCCGCTCTCTTTTTCCCATTCTTTGACGCGCCGCCGCAGTTTGCAGTGGCTGGCGTCCTGGCCGTTCCTGACGAACGTGCAGGCCAAATCCACGGGGGTGCAGCTGGCATCAGACTGGTCACCCGGTCGCTCGCCACAGGGCTTTCTGGTCAGCGAAAAGTTCGACGGTGTGCGGGCCGTCTGGGATGGTCAGGTTCTGCGTTTTCGCAGCGGCCGGGTGATCGCAGCCCCTGACTGGTTTTTGGCGGCCTTGCCTGCGCTGCCTTTGGATGGTGAGTTGTGGGTGGGCCGAGGGCAATTTGACCGGGTCTCGGGCGCGGTCCGCAAAACCGTACCCGACGACCTGGAGTGGCGTGCGGTCAAGTACCTGGTGTTCGATGCCTGGGGCCGGTCAGAGCCCTTTGTACAGCGGGTGACTGGGCTCGCGCAGGCGGTGCAAGCGGCGCAGCAGCCTTGGCTTTCGGCCGTTGCGCAGACCGTGGTCGAGGATGCAGCAGCGCTTGAGGCCCGTTTGCAAGAAGTGGTCAGCCAAGGCGGTGAAGGTTTGGTCTTGCACCGGGCCGATGCGCTGTGGCAAGCCGGCAGAACAGAGGCTTTGTTCAAGCTCAAACCGCAAGCAGATGAGGAGGCGCGGGTGGTGGGCTATCAGGCTGGAAAGGGCCGCTTGCAAGGACTCACAGGCGCGTTGCTGCTGGAGACGCCGCAAGGCCAGCGCTTCGCCTTAGGGGCGGGTTTGAGCGATGCCTTTCGCCGCGACCCACCGCCCTTGGGTACATGGGTCACCTACAGCTACCGTGACCGCACGCCCAGTGGCTTGCCGCGTTTTGCCAGCTTTGTGCGGGTTAGACCGCCGGAATGAACAAGGGCTCCTTGCGGAGCCCTCTGTTGCTTGCTGTAGGTCGGTACCTTCAGGTCTGACATGTCTGCCCAGTGATCAGGCAAACACCCCCGCTGTCTCTTGCATGCGTGCCGACACTTCACCCAGCTGGTGCAGGGTGTCGCCAAAGGTCATGTCCAGCTGCGTCAATTTCTTGAAGTAGTGGCTCACGATGTACTCGTCCGTGACCGCAATGCCGCCGTGCAGCTGCACAGCCTGCTGACCAATGAAGCGCATGGACACGCCCAGCTGGTACTTGGCACGGGCCATGGCGCGGCGGCGCTCTTCGGCAGGCGCGTGCAGCTTGAGTGTGGCGTAGTAGCTCATGGAGCGGGCCAATTCGAGCTGCATCTTCATGTCCGACACGCGGTGGCGCAGGGCCTGGAAGCTGGCAATCACCACACCGAATTGTTTGCGGGTGTTGAGGTAGTCCACGGTGATGGCCAGGGTCTTGTCCATCACGCCCACGGCTTCAGCGCAAACGCTGGCGATGCCGATGTCCACGGCTTCTTCCAAAGCGACCAGACCATTGAGTGTGATCAGCTGGGCTGCGGCCTTGCTGAGCACCACTTCGGCGGCGCGTGAGCCGTCTTGCGTGACGTAGGCCTGGGTGCTGACACCGCTGGCGCTGCGCTCGACCAAGAAGAGGGCCAGTTGCCCATTGGCCATGGCGGGCACCACAAACGCATCGGCCTGATCGCCCACGGCCACCACGCTCTTGGTGCCACTCACGGTCCATGCGCCACCCGACTCGCTGGCCTGAGCTGTGCAGCGGTTCAGTTGGTAACGCGCAGCGCGCTCTTGGTGCGCCAACACCACAATGGCTTCACCACTGGCCATGCGGGGCAACCAGGCGGCTTGCATTGCTGCTGGCGCGTGGGTTTGCAGCGTGGCGCTGGTGATCAGGGTTTGGCTCAGCGGCTCGAGCACGATGCCGCGGCCGAGTTCTTCCATGGTCACCATGGCCTCGGTCGGGCCCATGCCCATGCCGCCGTTGTCTTCGCTCACGTACAGGCCGGTCAGGCCCAGTTCGGCCAGCTCGGTGTAGGCGGCGCGGTCAAAACCGCCCGCGGCCACGATGGCGCGGCGACGCTCGAAGTCGTAGCCCTTGTCCACCCATTTGCGCACCGCGTCGCGCAGTTGTTCCTGGTCGTCGGAAAAATTGAAATCCATGTTCTTGTCTCCTTAGCCGAGCACTGTTTGCGCGACGATGTTGCGTTGCACTTCGTTGCTGCCGCCATAAATGGTGGTCTTGCGCATGTTGAAGTAATTGGCGGCCAGAGGCGCATTGGCCAGCGTGCCACCTGGGAAGTTGCCTTGCCAGCCTGCTTCCATGGCTTCAAAGATGTAGGGCAGGGCAAAGGGCCCAGCGGCTTGCATCATCAGCTCGGTGTAGCGCTGCTGGATTTCGCTGCCCTTGATCTTCAAGAGGCCTGCGATGTCGAGCGAGTTCTTGCCGGATTTCTCGGCCGACAGGACGCGCAGCACCAACATTTCGAGGGCGACGATGTCGACTTCGAGCTTGGCGATTTCGTCACGGAAGCGCAGGTCGTCGTAGACGCCTTCGGCTTTGGCGATGCGCTTCAAGCGCTCCAACTCGCGCTTGGCGCGGTTCACGTCGGCGATGTTGGTGCGCTCGTGCGCCAGCAGGTGCTTGGCGTAGTTCCAGCCCTTGTTTTCTTCGCCGATCAGGTTTTCGGCGGGCACTTCGACGTTGTCAAACCAGACTTCGTTGACCTCGCATTCGCCGTCGAGCAGCTTGATGGGGCGCACGGTGATGCCGGGCGACTTCATGTCGATCAGCAAGAAGGAGATGCCGGTCTGGGGCTTGCCTTCAGTGCTGGTGCGCACCAGGCAGAAGATCCACTCGCCGTATTGGCCGAGGGTGGTCCAGGTTTTCTGGCCGTTGACAATGTATTTGTCGCCTTGGCGCTCGGCGCGGGTCTTGAGGGACGCCAGGTCCGAGCCGGAGCCCGGTTCGCTGTAGCCCTGGCTCCACCAGACTTCGCCGCTGGCGATGCCGGGCAAAAAGCGCTGCTGCTGCTCGGCATTGCCGAAGGCCATGATCACCGGGGCCACCATCACGGGGCCGAAGGGGATGATGCGAGGGGCACCCGCCAGAGCACATTCTTCTTCAAACAGGTGTTTCTGGATGGCGGTCCAGCCGGGGCCGCCAAACTGTGTGGGCCAGCCGTAGCCCAGCCAGCCTTTTTTGCCCAGGATTTTGGCCCAGGCCTGCATGTCGTCACGCGTCAGGCGCATGGCGTTGTGCACTTTGGTCGAAAGTTCGGTCGGCAAGTTTGCCTTGACCCAGGTGCGAACTTCGTCGCGGAACGCGAGTTCTTCGGGGGTGAATGCCAAATCCATGGGGGAATTTCTCCGTTGGTGAAAGCCTTGTGTTTGCGCAGCGCAAA